>RCUH01000175.1_pt1 | contig 92035 bp, 70 predicted proteins | sample 2166191 | NCBI WGS metagenome assembly RCUH01 (sample SAMN09932848, study PRJNA488358) | compost metagenome | feature: garden; material: soil; isolation source: compost soil in an enriched community after 214 h of incubation | place: Germany: Experimental Botanical Garden Goettingen | collected...
GAATACTACTGCACTGCTTAAAGGGGCTAACATTTTACGGGTGCATGATGTAAAGGAAGCGGTAGAATGTGTGGAATTGGTTAATCGTGTGGTTGGTTAACTGGTTAATTGTTTAAATAGGTTAACTGATGAACTGGTTAATCGCCTATTTGTTAAATTGCAGATACAAACAATTAACCAATATTTAAAATGCATACCTACTCTTTTGAAAAACTAGAAACTTGGCAAAAAGCGAGATCATTTAGAAAGGAAATTTATCTGCTCACAAAAAAATTTCCGAAAGAAGAATTATTTGGCTTAACTAGTCAAATCAAACGTTCCGCAAGCAGTATTGCAGATTGTTTAGCGGAGGGCTCTGCTAGAGTCACAACTAAAGACAAAGCTCATTTCATAACTATATCTTATTCAAGTGCAATTGAAACTGTTAACCACATTATTGGCGCATTTGATTTAGAATTTATTACTGCGGAAGAATACGAATATTTTAGATTGAAGTTAGATGAAATCGCTAATAAATTGAATGCGTTGAAAAACTCGATACTTAAGAACAACTAAACAATTATTTAGTTAACAATTAACCAAATCACCAATTTAAACAATTAAACTATATTGTCTATCTTGTACACCAATGAAGAGCCTTGATTTCGATTTTCTAAATATTACATGGATTGATGCCATTGATGTTGCCCTCGTAGCCATCTTAATTTACTATATCTACAGCCTAATTCGAAACACGCTTGCCGTAAACTTGGTATTGGGGATGATTATCATTGTACTGGTGTATTACGTTGTGAAAGGTCTTCACATGGAATTACTGGAAGCGATCATCAACAAATTCATGAGTGTAGGAATTTTAGCGCTGGTAATTATTTTCCAGCCAGAAATTAGACGCTTCTTACTACATATCGGAAAGAACACTTTCTTACAGAAGAACAAAGCTTGGTGGGGATATTTATTCGGCAATAAAAGTGCAGAGCAAGATAATTTACTACGTATCAAGCCAATTATCGACGCTTGTAAAAGCATGAAAAAATCTCGTACTGGTGCATTAATGGTGTTTGTAAAGTATTACGATGATGAATATTTCACGAACAGTTGCGAAATGATTGACAGTAAAATATCTAAGCGACTGCTGGAAAGCATCTTCCAAAAACATAGCCCATTGCATGATGGTGCTGTGGTAATTTCGGAGAATAAAATTAAAAGTGCCAGCTGCATCCTTCCTTTAACCGACAACGACAAATTACCTGCACAATTTGGATTAAGGCACAGAGCAGGTATCGGTGTTTCCGAATCTACAGATGCGGTTGCGGTAATCATTTCTGAAGAAACCGGAGAAATTGCCTACGCCAAACAAGGTCGTGTGCGTATGAACGTTTCTTTTGGAGAATTGGAGAAGTTGCTGAATAAGGATTTTTAATCGCTTGAATCTTGTAAAGTTGGAAGGTTGCTTAGTTACACTGACTAGCCTATAGTCGTCATTCCGTACTCGATAAGGAATCGTAATGCTATGAAAACTTCTATCGCTTTTTAAGATCCCCGCATACGCGAGGATGAAGGAAGATGAAACGGATGATGCATGCGGCTTCACAAACTTTTTCTTCTTAATCTGCTTCAAATTTCTATTTTTGGGCTGAGTTAAAAATGAATATGAATAATTGGTTCAATAAAAACGGCATCCATCTTGCCATTCTAGCAGCTTTCGTTGTTATCTGTTTCGTGTATTTCAGTCCAGTTTTGCAAGGTAAAGCACCAGCGCAAAGCGATGTAATCCAGTCTAAAGCCATGCAAAAAGAAATCATGGAATACAAAGACAAGGATGGCAAAGGACCGCTTTGGACAAACCAAATGTTTGGCGGTATGCCTGCTTATCAAATTTGGGTACAATATGCTTACAATGGTGCCACTTATGGTATCGCCCTAATTACAAAAGCACTTCCAAATCCCGTGGGCACGGTATTGTTGTTGTTAGTTGGCGCCTATTTTTTGTTTATTACTTTAAAGGTAAATCCTTGGCTGGCAGCGGCAGGTGCCATCGCATTTGCGTTTACCACTTATAATTTTGTATTAATTGCCACAGGGCATAGCAACAAAGCTTTGGCCATCGGCTTTTTCGCTCCAATTATTGCCGGTATTTTAATGACTTTACGAGGCAGATATTTGCTTGGTGCAAGTTTAACCGCACTATTTTTAGCTTTAGAGATTAGAGCTAACCACGTTCAAATGACTTATTACCTATTCCTTTCACTACTAATTTTAGTGGGAATGGAATTATATCAAGCCTATAAAAACAAAACACTTCCTGCATTTGGAAAAGCAATTGGATTTTTAACTGGTGCGGTAGTTATTGCCGTAATGATTAACGCCAGCTTATTATGGACAACTTCTGAATACGCTGCAGAAACCAATCGCGGTAAATCTAATTTAACTTCAACAGAAGCGGGCACCAAGGAAAAAGCAGGCATGACTAAGGATTATGCTTATGCGTGGAGTCAAGGAGTGGGCGAAAGTTTCACCTTCTTAATCCCTAATTTATATGGTGGTGCTACCGGAATTGATGAACTAGTAAAACCAGAAAGCAATTTATATAAAGCTGTTTCAGCAGATTTTTCTGGTGGAGACCCAGGTCAAACCAATCAAGTTATCCAACAGTTAGCACAAGGTTTCAACATGCAAGAATACTGGGGCGAAAAACCTGGTACATCTGGTGGCTATTACTTTGGCGCAATTGTATGTTTCTTGTATATCTTCGGCTTATTTATAGTTCGCAATAGAATCAAATGGTGGATTTTAGCAACAACCGTACTCTTCATGTTGCTTTCATTTGGCAAGAACTTTCCATTAATATCTGATTTATTTTATGACTACTTCCCTCTTTACAATAAATTTAGGGCAGTAGAATCTATTTTGGCGGTAGTTGGTTTAATGGTTCCAGTTTTGGCATTCTTAGCGTTAAAAGAAGCACAAGAAGGTAATATCGAACAGAAACAATTAGTTAAGAAACTGACTTGGTCGGCAGGCATTACAGGTGGTTTTGCACTAATTGTAGCCCTAGCTCCTACCTTGCTTTTTAGTTTCAAAACCAACAACCACGCAGAAATTGTACAAGCTTTAACTCAGGCTTTGCAAAACAACGCTGCTGCTGCGCAAAAACTAACCAATGCTTTGGTACAAGACCGTGCAGCTATTGCCCGTGCCGATGCCTTTAGAGCATTTCTTTTCGTTGCTATCGGTTATGCCATTGTTTGGGCTTTCCTTACCAAAAAATTAAATGCCCAACTAGCTTTCGGTTTGTTAGCACTTGCTGTATTAATTGATATGTGGCAAGTAGACCGCAAATATTTAAACAACAAGAATTTCGAAAGTAAAACTACTTTGGCTAATTATTTCCAGCCTAGAGATGTAGATACTTTCATTGCAAGCGACAAAGACCCTAACTTCCGTGTTTACGATCAAAGCATTAATACTTTTAACGATGCCAGCACTTCTAACTTCCATAAAACTGTGGGTGGTTACCATGCAGCTAAGTTGAAAAGATATGATGAGCTCATCCAAAACCAGTTCTCGAAAAGCGTGAACCAAGACGTATTGGATATGTTGAATACGAGATATTTCATTACGCAAGACCAACAAAATGGCTCTTATAAAATGAGCAGAAATGCTACCGCTTTAGGTAATGCTTGGATTGTGAAAAGCGTTCAGTTCGTAAAAAATTCCGATGAGGAAATGAAAGCCATCAACAGTTTCGACCCTAAACAAGAAGCCATTGTAGACGAGCAATACAAAAAACTATTAGATACAACTCGCTTAGGTGCAGACCCATCGGCATTTATTAAACTAGAAAAATATCATCCAGACCACTTAGAATATAGCTATAGTGCACCTCGTGATGTAATTGCCGTATTTTCTGAGATTTACTACGACAAAGGTTGGAACATGTATGTAGATGGCGTACAAAAACCTTATTTCAGAGCTGATTACGTTTTACGTGCTGCTCAACTGGAAGCTGGTAACCACAAAGTGGAATTCAAATTTGAGCCTAAATCTTACTATACTGGCGAGAAAATTTCATTAGCAGGAACCATTCTTTTGGTACTTTGCTTAGGCTTTGCTGGCTACAGTGAAACTAGAAAAAAGAAAGTTGCGTAATTTCAAAAATAATGCATCAATACAAGCCCTCCGATTTTATCGGAGGGCTTTTTTTATGGAAAGGATTGATCATATAGCAAATCAGTTCCTCTCCTTTTTAGACCAGAATCAGTCATAAAACAATTTTTCTAATGGGGTTTTAATCTACGATTCACGTTTTTGTAAAATACCACACTTTCAAGCCCTAACACTACCAAATACGCTTTCAGTTAACCTATCGATCATATATTTGCAGGTGAATGATTGCCTTTTTTAGACACAGATTTACAATTTACTTCCTTAGCTCGTTTTTGTTTTTAGGTTTTTTCCTGAAAGCAAATAGCTTTTTTGGCTGTAAATGGTCTAACATTGTTTGCGAGCTGGAAGAGCAACAGCCCTCGGAAGATGAGAAAGGCTCAAAAGAAGATAAATCAGGAAGAACGATAAAAAAGACTTGGGACATTTCGTCTTTCAATCCGCATCAACCTTATTCGAAAGAACCCATCATTAACGAAGCGCACAACCGTGTGTACTTATTGGCCATCATCACCGAACCGCTCATCGCCATTTTAAGTGAACCTCCCGAACTAGCTTAATGCCTTCAACTTGTATCGTACAAGCTTAGAATTCACTTATTAGTTACATTTACTTACTATTTCATGAATCATAAACATGATGCGCCACTAAGACCTTGGAAACGCTTAGTCGCAATTTTGCATTTTGAACGTTCATCTATCAATTATATCCTTTTTTACGCCATCTTAATTGGTTTAATTGGCTTGACACTGCCCTTGGGTACTACAGCCATTTTTAATTTACTCAGCAATGGTTCCATGTATAGCTCTACCTACATCTTAATTGGTGTTGTACTGGCGGGAATTATTTTAGGTGGCCTTTTATTAATTGGCCAGTTGACCTTGGTAGAATTGGTAGAGCAGAAAATATTTGCACGCACTTCGTTAGAATTTGCCTACAGGCTGCCCAGAATAAAAAAGACTGAATTGGAAGGCGAATATCCACCTGAACTCATTAATCGATTTTTTGGCATTCTAACGATACAAAAAGGATTGACCAAACTCGTAGTAGAAATCATCGCTGCTGCCATACTTATTGTCTTTAGTGCTATTTTATTATCATTCTACCATCCCGTTTATTTGGCGTTCGGCATCTTTATCGTCTTGGTACTACCTTTTATCATCGGACTTTATTTTAAAGAAGCAGTAAAAACCAGTATCAAGGAATCTACCTATAAATTCGAAGTAGTGGCTTATTTGGAGGAGATTGCCGCCAACTTAGACGATTTTAGGGGCGACAAAGCCAAGATGCAAGAGGCCATGAAAACGACTGATGAAATTACCTCCAACTACCTAAAATCTCGAACCAGCCATTTCAAAGTGCTACGTAAACTGTTTGCCAGCTCCATTCTTATTAGAGCGGTATTGATGGGCGCACTATTGTTGATGGGTTCATATTTCGTAATTGAACGCCAAATGACTTTCGGACAATTTGTAGCTGCAGAGGTAATTGTGGTGCAAATTAGCTACGCCGTTGAAAAAATCATGACCAGTATGAATACCATCTTTGACATGATTACCAGTGCAGAAAAGCTAGCTGTGGTAACCGATTTAGAACTTTTTGATGGAGAGGAGGTTAAACATGGCTAATCGTCGCGAAGTAAACCACCAGCAACATTGGGAAAACTTGGCAGAACATTCTAATGCCTCACTAATTCCAATCAGCAAAATGCTGCTATTAAAGCGCATTATACTTATCATGTTCCTTCTGTTCTTCGGGATCTTATTTCTTCCTTGGCGACAAACCATTCCTGGAAAAGGTACGGTTACAGCCTTAAGCCCTCAAGACCGCCCGCAAACGGTACAAAACCAAATTGGCGGACGCATAGAGCGTTGGCACGTGAGTGAAGGACAAGCAGTGAAAAAGGGAGATACCATTTTGGTAATTTCAGAGATTACCCAATCGTATTTTGACCCAGAGCTTTCGCTGCGCTTACAAGAGCAGTTAAGTGCAAAAAAAGGAAGCGAGGAAGCCGCTAAACAAAAAATGCGTGCCACCAGCACACAAATACAGGCTCTTAACCGTGGATTGAATTTCCAACTGATTGCTGCTGAAAACAAAGTAAAGCAAAGCCGAAATTATGTTAAAAGCGATAGTGCCGATTTAGTTGCGGTGAAGCAGTTTTACAAAGTAAGTCAGGACAGATTAGAACGCTACGAACAAGGTTACAAAGATGGCTTGTTCTCCCTAACGGATATCGAAACCCGTAGAATGAACTTTCAAAATGACAATGCTAAGCTCATTGCGCAAGAAAACAAGCTGACCATCGCCAAGCAAACCTTGCTCAATGCACAAATTGAACTAGATAACATTCGGGCGAAATATCAGGAATCGTTAGCTAAAGCACAATCAGATATGGGTTCTGCTTTATCGGGGCAAGCTTCGGCACAGGGTGATATCGCCAAACTCCGCAACGAAATTGCCAACATCGATTTTAGGCAGGGCTTGTATGTAGTTAGGGCTCCACAAGATGGTTATGTCATCAAAACGATGAAAGCAGGTATCGGCGAAAACATCAAAGAAGGCGAATCTGTAGCTACTTTACAACCTAAAAACCCACTGGTTGCGGCAGAAATTTACGTAAACGCAATGGATGTTCCTTTGATACACGATCGTAGCGAAGTGCGACTACAGTTCGAAGGATGGCCTTCAGTTCAATTCTCAGGATGGCCTTCGGTTGCCGTAGGTACTTTTGCCGGCAGAGTCTTTTCGATAGACAGAATGGCAAGCGCTAACGGCACTTATAGGGTGTTGATCAAACAAATGCAACCAACACCATCAGACGATGAACCTTGGCCAATCCAGCTCCGTCAAGGTTCGGGAGTTTACGGTAGGGTAATCCTTAATTCGGTGCCAGTATGGTACGAAATATGGCGACAATTAAATGGGTTTCCACCTAGTTTAGAGAGAGCACCAAAAGAAGAGGCAGGTAAAGAAAAATAGGAATCATGAAACAACTATGCTTACTCGTTTTCTGTTTGTTCGTTGCCAAAATCAGCTACGCACAAAAAGATACCGCCAATGTTTTTTCAATTGAAGATTTGCAGGAAATCGTTTTCCAAAATCACCCTATTATGAAGCAGGCTGCTTTATTGAGCGAAGCTGCTAGGGCAAATGTGATGCAATCTTTAGGTTATTTCGACCCTGCTTTAAAAGCTGGATTTGATAGAAAAGTGTTCGGCAACTCGGAATATTATAACCGTTGGGCAAGCGAATTAAAAGTGCCATTGTGGTTAGCTGGTGCGGATTTAAAACTGGGCTATGATAGAAATGTGGGCGATTACACCAACCCAGAAACACATACTTCTACGGCAGGTTTAACTGGTATCGGTATCAGTATTCCGTTGGGACAAGGCTTACTGATTGATTCGAGACGTAACACCTTAAGACAGGCCAAAGTGATGGTTAAATATGCTGAAGCTGAGCGTGTAAAACACATCAATACCACTTGGTTTGCTATTGTGAAAGATTACTGGGATTGGCATTTCGCTTACAAGCAATTTTTGTTGATTAACGAAGGGGTTCAACTTGCTCAAACTCGTTTCAAGGCCATTGCGCAGCAAACTGTTTTAGGCGATAAAGCTAGCATTGATTCTGTAGAAGCAGCGATTACGGTTCAGGACCGTCTAATTCAGTTCGAAAAGATGAAAGTAGATTTGATGAACGCTCGTCTTACACTTTCCAATCATTTGTGGAATGGTCAAGCGCAACCTTTAGAACTGCCCGAAACCGCTCGTCCCGCACAAGAAGCAGAGCTGAAGGAACGACCGAAACAGCAATTGCTAGATACTTTACTAAGCCATGCAAACAATCTTCATCCTGACTTAATTAAGCTGCAAACGAAGGATGAACAGCTAGCCATAGAACGTTCGTACCGAGCCGAATTATTAAAACCCAAATTGAATGTTGGCGCCTCGCTCCTATCGATGAGAAGAGATTTCAACAGTAACATTCCCAATCATTACGATTTTAATATGGGTAATTACAAGTTGGGTCTAGAGTTCGTTTTTCCATTATTTCTGAGAGCAGAGCGAGGAAAATTGAAAGAGGTAAAAATCAAACAACTGGAATTGCAGTACGATATCCAGCAAACTAACCGACAAATCCAGAATTCGGTCATTGCCAGCTACAATCACTTGGATGCTTATAGTCAGCAATTGGCTGTGCAGGTAAAAAGTATAGCTAATCAGGAAATGCTTTTAAAAGGAGAAAACTCGAAGTTTAGTTTGGGAGAAAGCACCTTGTTCCTAATCAACACCCGCGAATCTAAGCTCATTGATATGAAAATTAAACGTGAGGAAATGATTATCGGTTATGAAAAGAAACTGGCCGAATTATATTATAAAGCCGGAACGAGGATGTGATTAAGATAGACTAGCTGTCCTGATCACTTAATGGCTCCCATATTTACCTTTAATATGGATGCATTTTTTTTGCGCAAACCTTTAGACCTCTCGTCATGCCCGCGTAGGCGGGCATCGTAATGCTATGGTATGTCCTATTCAGCGCCTTAAGATTCCCGCTTTCACGGGAATGACGCATTTATTAATGGTTATAGGTATTCATACCTTGCTCCGATCATCGGAAGGAATACGCACTTGAAAATTGTTCACTATCCGTCAATTGAAAGTAGAAAACTAATTTTCTAAACCCAAACTAACGAGCTATCATTCTCTTTTAACTATTTTGCAACATAGCTTTTTAAATATGGATATCAATCAGATTAGAAAAGACACACTGGGCTGTGCCGATAAAATTTTCTTAAATAGTGCTGGTGCATCATTGATGCCAAAAACAGTAGTAGAAAAAACCATCAATTATTTAAAAGAAGAAGAACAATTTGGAGGTTATTTCATTGCCAATCAGCAAGCCGAACAGGTAAATCAGTTTTATGTAGAAGTGGCAAGAATGCTCAACTGCAGAGCGGAAAACATTGCTTTTGCCAATAGCAATACCGATGCCTACGCAAAGGTTTTATCGAGCATTCCATTTAAAAGTGGTGATTGTATTATTACCACCGACGACGATTATATTTCGAACCAAATTGCGTTTATTTCCCTCAAAAAGAGATTAAATGTAGAAGTTTATCGAACTAAAAACCTTACCAATCACGAAATTGACTTAGAAGATTTAGAAAGTTTGATCAAAAAGCATCAACCTAAATTGGTGGCGGTAACGCACATTCCTACCAATTCGGGATTAATACAAGATGTGGAAGCGGTTGGCCGACTATGCAAGGCACATCATATTTTGTATTTGGTAGACGCTTGCCAATCGGTTGGGCAATTGGTAGTTGATGTACAAAAAATTGGCTGTGATTTTTTAACAGCAACCGGCAGAAAATTTTTGAGGGGGCCTCGAGGCACAGGCTTTTTATATATTTCTGATAGCGCTTTGGCACAAAACCTTACGCCTTTGTTTATAGATATGAAAGGAGCTAATTGGACTTCCTCTGAGGATTACCAACCCATACATACCGCAAAAGCATTTGAATTTTTCGAACAGTCTTACGCTTCCATGATTGGGTTTACCGAAGCTATCCGCTATGCGAACGAAATTGGCTTGGCGAACATCCAAAACTATAACGAACAATTGAGTAGCGAGCTTAGAAAGCTACTAGCAGAAAATTCCAGCATTAAGGTATTAGACCAAGGAAACAGATTAGGCAGCATTGTGACTTTTAATCACCACAAATTAGAGCTAACAGAATTACAAAACCTACTTTCCAAAAATCAAGTTTATCATTCTGTGAGTTTTAAAGGTAGTGCTTTAATAGATTTTACCAAGAAAAATGTGGATTGGGCAATTCGCTTTTCACCTCATTATTTTAATACTTTGGAGGAAATAGAAAAGGTCGGAAAGTTGTTAAGAGAGGTTTGATAGGCCTGAATAATTACATCAATTAGTTGAATAATCTCTTAAAATGGCAAGAATATTTTATGGGTTGAGTTTGGTGAGGACACCAAACTTTAGCTATGAGCTACAGGCGGGTGTCCCCACCCGCCTGAGTGTTTATCTTCATCGACATTTAAACAGTTTCTAAGTATTTTAAATACACCCCAGTTTTCAACCACCCTCCGATAAATCGGAGGGAAAATATGTCGCCATTCCCCTCTTCCAGAGGGGTGCCCAACGGGCGGGGTGTTTTACTCTTTAGAAAAGCGAACTTAAGGCTAGACTTATGTTTTTTAATCCTTAACGATATAGCTAAAGCAATTCCTCAAAACAAAAAAAGGACAGAAGCCTTAAGCCTCTGTCCTTTTTACTTGTTCTTTTATGCTTAATCCTATTAGCAGTATTGCTCAAATGCTCCAATTAAGTTTTCTGCAATCATTTGTGCAGGGCGGCCTTCAATCTGGTGGCGCTCAATGATGTGAACTAATTTACCATCTTTAAACAATGCCATTGATGGTGAAGATGGAGGGAAAGGCATCATGTAAGACCTAGCTCTGTCTACCGCATCTTTTTCCATACCAGCAAAAACGGTTACCAATTTATCTGGGTGTTTAGCGTTAGCAGCGGCCAACTTCGCAGCCGGACGAGCATTTGCTGCAGCACAACCACAAACAGAATTCACCACTACAAACACGGTTCCCTCACCTTTAATGGCTGCATCAACCTCTTCAACGGTTTTCAACTCATCAAAACCAACATTGGTTAATTCGGCACGCATTGGCTCTACTAAATATTCTGGATACATATCTATTTTTTAAATGTGGATGCAAAAATAATGAATTTGTATAGGTTTTCTACTTTTTGACGTTATTAAACCTAGTTTTAACAATAAGATGATATTAGAATCATTCTACATATTTTACTGAAAATCATATATTTGCTTACCAAAATAAACAAAACAGGAGTAAACATGTCTCAACGGAAGGATAAAACAACCGTCATATTTCTTAACCAAAACCAAGATTTTAGCAGGCCTCTTCAAATCAAAACCTATTATTTAAGGCATTGGAAAAAGTTTGCTGCCAGTGTATTGGTTTTGATGTGTTTGTTGTTAGGTGTAATCATGCACTTAGTAAAAGCCAAGGCAGAAATGCAGCTTGCCAACGAGAATTTGGCAATGCTTTTAGAGAAACAAAAGTCGGAAGTGGTACAATTAGATACTTCAGCTATCAAAAAACACTATCTATCCATAGACGATAAACTGAAAACCATCAACAAATATTTAAAGGCAAGAGGTTTAAAACCCATGCCCAAAAGCCAAGGCGGAGAAGTAGATGATGAACTAGGCTCGACAGTTGAATTGGGCAGCTTTTATGAAGAATATTTAAAAAGAATGATTCGTTTAGTAAGCTTTACCCCAATGGGATACCCTCACAAAGGCCGCATCAGTTCTAATTTTGGGCATCGAGAAAACCCATTTACTGGAGAGAGTATAGAACGTCATAAAGGTTTAGACATTAAAGGTAATCATGGCGAAGTGGTAAAAACTACAGCTAATGGCAAAGTTAAATTTGCTAGTCGTAAAGGTGGATACGGAAATGTAGTAATTATTGACCACGGCTATGGTTTCGAAACCTACTACGGTCACCTCTCTAAAATTTCCGTGAAACAGGGTCAAAGAGTTGCCGCCGGCGATGCTATTGGAAAGATAGGTTCTACGGGGAGGTCTACCGGTCCACATTTACATTATGAAGTACACAAAAATGGAAAAATTGTAAATCCTAAATCATATTTAACGCTCGAGTAATATGTTTAAAAAGAAGAAAGAAGCGAAATCACTTAGTTTAAATCAGCAAGAAATTAGCACTTTAATTGGCTATGGGTACGAAGTTAATGGCGATGTAAAAGGGAATTCTGTAATTAGGATAGATGGCAAAGTAACTGGAAACGTAACCACAGAAGGTGGTTTGATTTTAGGAGATAAAGGGATCATCATCGGCGATGTAAAAACCCAGTCGGCGATTATTTACGGTTCGGTAACGGGCAATGTACAGGCTTTACAGCTCGAAATCAAGAAAACTGGAATAGTTGATGGCGATATCAAAACCGAAACTTTAGAAATTGAACTAGGTGCCCAGTACAACGGCAAGTTAGAGATGAAGCAAATCATCAAAGCTGAAGACAAAGTTTTAGCAACAGTATAAACAACAAAGCCCCGAAAAAAAAATTTCGGGGCTTTGTTATCATTGAATGTTATTTATTGATTTTGCATTTGTAATATAGCTTCTTTCAATGCTTCTTGGTCAGTTAATATTCCAAAACCAAAGATCACAATTAAAGCAATGTAAAACAGTAGGTAAAGTATATTAAGTACTAAACCTATAATAGCACAAATTCTACCGGCATTTAAATTTTTAAAAGAGCCATCTGTATAAGCAGAAGGATTTAGGTTATACAAAGCTTTGTCTTTTTTGCTCAAAACTAAGGCTATGATACCTAGTATTAAGCCTACTACACCATAGCAGCAACAAGTAACAATAGATAAAATACCCAATACCAATACTGCTGTCGCATTTGGCAAAGCTTGCTGCATTCCTCCAAAGCCAAAACCTCCGCCTTGTGGCTGAAAAGGATTTCCTTGGTTAAAAGGCTGTTGTGATGGTTGACCAGGTTGCGGGTTCGGAGAAGCTTGTCCTTCTAATTCTTCTGACATAGTTTTAAAATAATTGTTGATGATAAACTTTATAAATATAATTAATTATTATCACTGCAGTAGTGAAAATATACATTGCCTTAATTACCAAAGCTCCATTTTTAAAATCGAATTTCAAATGCAAAAGCATAAAAACCAATAATCCTATTATGGCTAAAGTTGGTGGATAAAATTTGAATGAAGCTACCACATCGCCCTTTAGCAAGGCCAAAACTGACCTTTGAAGACCACAACCTGGACAATCCAATCCTGTCATTTTTTTAAAGGGACAAGCTAGCAGGTGATCTTCCAACCAATGGATAAAGCTACGACCCTCACTAATTAAAACCAACGTAAATATTGCCAATGCACCTTTCATTCGAGAGCTAAAATATAAATTACCCGTTAATTTATATGCTTCGTTTTATTAAATTGCAATCAACTAAATTAAATAAGACATGAAACGATTGATATTAATTGCTTTACCATTATTAGCACTGCAAGCACGGGCGCAAAAACCAGAAGATACAGAGTTTTACAAACCAGTTCCGCCAAAAGTTACTCCAGGTAAAAATTTTTCGGATGTGCCATCTGATGCTTTGATCCTTTTTGATGGTAAAAATTTAGATCAATGGGTTTCGGTAAAAGACAAAACTAAACCTGCAGCTTGGACTATTTCCGATGGTGCGTTCACGGTAAAAAAGGGCACTGGAAATATTGAAACAAAAAAGTCTTTTTTAAACTATCAACTACATTTAGAGTGGAAAATTCCCGCTAACATTACTGGCAAAGGCCAAGGAAGAGGAAATTCAGGCTTATTTCTAGCATCAACAGGTGGTGGCGATGATGGTTATGAGCTTCAGATTTTGGACAACTATAATAACGAAACTTATGTAAATGGTCAAGCGGGTAGTATCTACAAGCAATTTATTCCTTTAGCAACTGCGAATAAAAAACCAGGCGAATGGCAAACCTATGATGTGGTTTGGACTGCTCCTGTTTTCAATACCGATGGATCATTGAAATCTCCGGCTAGAGTTACTGTTTTCTTTAATGGTGTATTGGTGCAAAATAACATCGCCCTAGATGGGCCAACCCAATATATTGGCAAAGCATCTTACCAAAAAGCACATGGAGCCTGCCCTATTAAATTACAAGATCACGGCGATCCTAGCGAGCCTGTTAGCTTCAGAAATATCTGGATAAGGGAGTTGTAGACCATATAACTATTATTTCCAAACCATAAAATTTCATTATATGAAATAAATTTCAAATATTAAAACTACCTTTGTTCAACCTATGATTATCATTGTTAAACGTACCTTACTGGAGTTTTCCAATAAACATGCTACTGCAGCGGAACCATTAAATCAATGGTATCTAAAAGCAAAATATGCAAATTGGAGTAGCTTGGCTGAGATTAAAAATGATTTCAATCATGTTGACTATGTCGGTAACGATAGGTATGTATTTAACATTAAAGGAAACACGTACCGTTTAGTAACAATGATTTTCTTTGATACAAGAACAATATACATACGTTTTATAGGTACACATAAGGAATACGATAAGGTAGATTGTAAAAATATTTGAAAATGATTAATAAAATTAGAACAGAAGCACAGTATAATGAGGTCATGAAACTTATCGAAACCTATTTATCTAAGGCTACAAAAGCAGGGGGTTTTAGTGCACTTAATGAAACAGAAAGTGCAGACCTAAACAAACTTAGTTTGCTGGCGGAAGATTATGAAGATAATGTTGTTCGCATTATGCCCTTACCATTAACCCTAAAAGCTGTTGTAAAAAGTAAAATAGACGAAATGAATATCAATCAGGCTAAATTAGCTGAGATTTTAGGTTTAGGCGCTGCAAAACTGTCTCAAATATTGAATGGCAAACGTCAACCGGATGTCCCCTTCTTGAAAGCACTTCACTCTAAGTTGGGCATTAGTGGAGATTTTTTATTGGAAAGTGTGTAAGCAATATTTATTTCTTATTACCTCACAGATACGATTATCTTTGCGCCCATATTTAATAAGTACAACTCGTGATCAACGTAAATAATGTTTCTGTCTCTTTCGGAGGGACAACCCTTTTCAGTGATGTTTCTTTCTCTATCAATGAAAACGACAAAATAGCCCTGATGGGCAAAAACGGTGCAGGAAAATCAACTTTGTTGAAAATTATAGCTGGCGCAGGACAACCTACCAGCGGTAACATTTCTGGACCTAAAGATGCAGTAATCGCCTACTTACCCCAGCATTTATTAACGCAAGACAACTTAACGGTTTTCGAAGAAACTTCTAAAGCGTTTGAAGAAGTTTACCAAATGCGTGACGAGCTAGAAGACCTTAACAAGCAACTAGAAACCCGCACCGATTACGAAACCGACGATTACATGAAAGTAATTGAACGTGTATCAGAGTTAAGCGAGAAATTCTACTCAATCGAAGAAACTAATTACGATGCAGAAGTAGAAAAGGTATTGAAAGGTTTAGGCTTTTTACGTAGCGATTTCACCCGTCCAACATCAGAGTTTTCTGGCGGATGGAGAATGCGTATAGAGCTGGCTAAAATCCTACTTAAAAAACCTGATTTAATTTTACTGGATGAGCCTACCAATCACATGGATATTGAAAGTATCCAATGGCTGGAAGATTTCTTAATCACTTCGGCTAAAGCAGTAATCGTTATTTCTCACGATCGTGCCTTTGTGGATAATATTACCAATCGTACCATCGAGGTAACCATGGGCCGTATCTACGATTACAAAGCGAAGTACACTCACTATTTGCAATTGCGTCAAGAGCGCCGCCAGCACCAGTTAAAAGCTTACGAAGAGCAACAACGTTTTATAGCCGACAACCAAGAGTTTATCGACAGATTTAGAGGTACCTATTCTAAAACTTTACAGGTACAATCTCGAGTAAAAATGCTAGAGAAATTGGAAGTGATTGAAATTGATGAAGTAGATACTTCCGCTTTACGTTTGAAGTTCCCTCCTTCTCCTCGTTCTGGTCAATATCCTGTAATTGTTGAGGAATTGACCAAAGCTTATGGTAACCACGTTGTTTTTGAAAAAGCATCGATGGTAATAGAAAGAGGTGAAAAAGTAGCTTTTGTAGGTAAAAATGGTGAAGGTAAATCAACCATGATTAAAGCTATTATGGGTGAAATTGATTTTGATGGTTCATTAAAAGTTGGACACAATGCCAAAATCGGTTACTTTGCTCAAAACCAAGCTTCTTTATTAGATGAAAGCCTGACTGTTTTTGACACCATAGATCAAATTGCCGTGGGCGATGTAAGGGTAAAAATCAAAGATTTACTAGGCGCATTTATGTTCAGTGGTGACGATACCACCAAAAAAGTAAAAGTACTATCCGGTGGCGAAAAAACCCGCTTGGCAATGATTAAACTTTTGTTAGAACCAGTAAACGTGTTAATTCTCGATGAGCCTACCAACCACTTGGACATGAAAACCAAGGATATCATCAAAGAAGCATTGCAGGATTTTGATGGTACTTTAATTTTGGTTTCTCACGATAGGGATTTCCTAGATGGACTAGCTAATAAGGTATTTGAATTTGGCAACAAACGCGTTCGCGAACACTTCACAGACATTAAAGGTTTCTTGGAGTATAAGAAAATGAGCAGCTTAAAGGATATTGAAAAGTAAGTATTACTACTTTGGAAACCGAATTTGTTTCCTCAACGCCTGTGTATGATGTTCGTTAATTTGTTTCTTAATTCTTTCGAAATCAAAATCGGCATTAGTACCACAATTTAACAAATGACAATATAGCGAGGGTTTTATTCCTTCATAATAATCAATCAGATTTGTGCTCCATAATAATTGGCAACTTCCTTTTATTTGGGGCACAATTTCGTTAATACCGTTTCTGATATTGATATAATCTACATGGTTACTCTCTATTTTTCCTTGAGGATACAAAAGCAAAACATTGCCTGGTTGGCTTAAAATTTCCGCCGCATAAGCCAAACTTTCTTTTACACTATCCGTTCCTGGCGCAACAGAAAATCCTCCAAACTTAGTGATCCATTTATTTTGCTGTATCTGCTTCTCTAATACCATAATGTAAACACCTTTTAATGCTTCTTTATCATATAATTCTCGTTTCAACAGATACCCTGCGATAAAACCATCCAAAAAGCTAAAGTGATTGCTCATGAAAATATACGAGCTATCTAAAGAAGCCCCATCCATTGGATGAACCACAATCTTTTTAAACCTCCTTTTCAGCAACCAGATTAAAATCTTACCAATAAAAACCATAAGACTAAAAGGAAAAGGGTTGGCTTTTATGATCATATTTCGCAAAATAGCATTTCTCTAGTTAAACCTTTATGAATTAAATCATGACCCTGATCTAAAATAGACACCTTGGCTGAGGTAAAGTTCTTAATCACTTTGGCGGATAAACTTGAACTAATTGTTTTGTCGTCCTTTCCAAAAATAAAATACAGTGGTACATTAAGCGAATTACTTTTTTTAGAAAGCGAATTAACATTTATTTTCAGATGACGTAAATAGGTAAGGTTAGCATACATATTGAACCTGAGTTGTGGCGTTGCTACTTCTTTCCAAAGTATGGCAGCGCTTTTACCATCTAATACTTTAATAGTCTTAATAAACTGTACTAAATTATGCAAGCCATTTTCGCTCAGTGCCAACTTCTCAAAAAGTAAATTTCCTAACTTATTACTTGATAAAAAACTAAGAATTGGCTTAACTTTCAGAAAGCTGGGAGCGATAAAAAAAGCACGTTCGATGTATTGCGGCAACTGATCCAAAAGGACTGCTCCATAAAATGTCCCCATAGAATAGGACATTATCGAAAACTTTTCAATGGCGTGTTCATCACAAAAATCCTTGATGAAAGTAGCCAAAAGTTCGGGTTGTAATCCGTATTTTATGTTTTCAAGACTATTGTCGGCCAATTCAGTGTCCTTATGGAAAAACAAATCGAAGCCATAGAAAGTAAATTCACTTCCCAATTCATCAGCCAAGCAATGAAATTGTTTACCATGCATTCCCAAGCCGTGGAAACAAAGCACAGTATGAGCTCCCGAGCCAAATTTGTAGTAACAAACTTTAGCTAGAGCATGAGCGTAAAAATGTTTGGTCAAATTATATTTTAATAGGTTGATTAATAGTTGTTTTGGTTAGGAGTCAAAATTAAGTAAGGAAAGGGAAACAAGCAAATTATAAATTGATATTCACAAAGCTATCCCGTAACTTTGCAGCTCAATTTAAAACAAGAAAAATATGTCATCAGTAGAGACAACTTACGTACCTTACAAAGTTAAGGACATTTCACTGGCGGAATGGGGCCGCAAAGAGATCGAATTAGCAGAAGCAGAAATGCCAGGCTTAATGTCATTAAGAAAAGAATTCGGTCCAACACAACCCCTAAAAGGAGCTAGAATTGCAGGATGTTTACACATGACTATCCAAACTGCAGTTTTAATCGAGACTTTAGTAGAGCTAGGTGCAGAAGTTACTTGGTCTTCATGCAATATTTTCTCGACACAAGATCACGCTGCCGCGGCAATTGCTGCTGCTGGTATTCAAGTTTATGCTTGGAAAGGTTTAAACGAAGAAGAGTTTGATTGGTGTATTGAGCAAACTTTACATTTCGGTCCAGATCGTCAGCCTTTGAACATGATCTTAGATGACGGTGGAGATTTAACCAACATGGTTTTCGATAAATATCCTGAGTTAATTGCTGCAATTAAAGGATTATCAGAAGAAACTACTACGGGTGTACACCGTTTATACGAAAGAATGAAAAACGGAACATTGCATGTGCCTGCAATTAACGTTAACGATTCGGTAACTAAATCTAAATTCGATAATAAATATGGTTGTCGTGAATCTTTAGTAGACGCAATTCGTCGTGCTACGGATGTGATGATGGCTGGTAAAGTAGCCGTAGTTTGTGGTTATGGAGATGTTGGTAAAGGTTCTGCAGAATCTTTAAGCTCACAAGGTGTACGTGTTATTGTAACTGAAATCGATCCAATTTGTGCTTTACAAGCAGCAATGGAAGGTTACGAAGTTAAACGTTTAGACACTGCAATTAAAGAAGCTGATATCGTAGTAACTACTACTGGTAACCGTGATATTGTTCGCGAAAAACATTTCAGAGCATTAAAAGACAAAGCTATTGTTTGTAACATCGGTCACTTCGATAACGAAATTGACATGGCTTGGTTAAATGGTGCTTATGGCAACACTAAAATTGAAATTAAACCACAAGTTGATAAATACACTATCGACGGTAAAGACGTGATTGTTTTAGCTGAAGGTCGTTTAGTTAACTTAGGTTGCGCAACTGGTCACCCAAGTTTTGTAATGAGTAACTCGTTTACCAATCAAACTTTGGCACAATTAGAGTTGTGGACAAACCCTGATCAATACGAAAACAAAGTTTATGTGTTACCTAAACACCTAGACGAAAAAGTTGCTCGTTTACACTTAGAAAAAATTGGTGTAGAATTAGATGTACTTGATCCTCACCAAGCAGAATATATTGGTGTACCGGTAGAAGGACCATTTAAAGCTGATACTTATAGATACTAAAAAGTTGAAAGTGAAAAGTTGAAAGTTAATCTTTCGGCTATAGTTTTTTTCTTTAATTAAAAGGATGTGCAATTTGTACATCCTTTTTGCGTTTAATGAGCAAATCGAATAGTTTTTTAAGCCATTGAGAATAAATTTATTATTCCGAAAAAATGCATACCTTACGAGCTAATTCCAACAGAATTTAAAACCGACTACAAACTAAAACCACAAACTAAACAATGCATTTCTTTGAGAAGGTTTTGCAACCGCCTGCCTATGGATGGAAGGACCAAAACGACAATCTAATTAAGCCTACAGCATCTCAAATTTTAGGAGAATTCTTTAGCCGATTGAATATTTTTCGGGATAAAAAAAATTGGCTTCCCGTATTAAGTTGGGTTAAAATTCTATGCTTAATCCCATTTTTCTTTATTTTCTTGATTTATTATTTAGAGTGGTGGACAGTTTTAGCAGCCTTTGTCTATAGTATGATCATTATGGGTACACACGGTACCATTTGGCACCATAGATATTGTACTCATGGCGCCTATACTTTCCGCAATAAATTTTGGAGATTTTTTACGCAGAACTTAACTATTAATGTAATTCCTGAAGAAATCTACGTGATTTCCCACCATGTTCATCATTCTCTATCAGATAAACCTGGAGATCCTTATAATGCCCAAGCAGGATTTTTATACTGTTTTCTGGCGGATGTAAATCATCAGCCCATTGCAAAAAACCTAAGCGAAGCTGAGTTTAAACGCGTACAGCAACTAATGGAGCATACCGGCGTGAAATCAAATACCTATGCACAATATTTGAGATGGGGTTCTTATGTTAATCCAAAAGGAGCTATTTTATCTTGGATATTGAACTGGGCATTTTGGTATGCCGCATTTTATTTAATTGGTGGACATGCTTTAGCTTGTACCTTATTCGGTGCAGCAGGTTTTTGGGGCATTGGCGTACGTACTTTTAACTACGAAGGCCACGGCAAGGGGGAAGACAAGAAAAAGGAAGGTACCGACTACAACTTGAAGGATAACTCAATTAACCAACTTTGGCCCGGGTTTGTAGCTGGCGAATGGCATAACAACCATCATTTATATCCTAAAAGTGCTAGAAGTGGTTTTAAACCTCATCAAATTGATTTAGCTTGGTACTATATTAAAATGATGCACACTTTTGGAGCGGTAAAACAGTATAAAGATTTCAAGAAACAATTTTATGCGAAGCATTATACGCCTGTAGTTTGTGAAAAACAAGCAAATCTTGCAGAAAAGCTTATCTAAAGCTAATCCGATTATCACATAAAAAAGACCTCCAAACATTTGCTTGGAGGTCTTTTCGTTAATAGCAAGATCAAATATACCGATCAGCTAAAGCGATATATTCAGTCCATTTTTCTTAACCAATTGTTCGGCAGCACTACTTTCTTTTTTGGAAAAGAATTCTGCTATCGTGCCAATATCTTACCAGACTTAATCACCACTTCAATTTGCTTAAACGCCAAAATGTCTTGCAATGGGTTTTCTTTCAGCACAATGAGATTAGCCTTTTTTCCTACTTCTATGGAACCAACATTGTTTTCTTGCCCAATTACCTCGGCAGCAATTAAAGTAGCCGAGCGAATAGCTTCAGCGTTGGTAAAACCACAATCTGTGACAAAATAATTTAGTTCGTCTATCAAACGTGGATAAGGACGTTTTAAATCTACAATCTGGTCGGTACCCGTAGCTATTTTAACCCCTTGTTGATGCACTCTTTTAAGCAATTTTAACACCCAAGGATCTTTTTCCATAGAAACACAAAGCGTTGCATCTAAAATGGCATTATGCTTTTTCATTTCATTACAGAATTCGGTGATATCTATAGCTGCAACCACACTATCGCGATAAGCGTTAGGAGTTTTACGCCTGTTAAATATCGTATCTGGTTTTCTCATGGTTTCTAACATAGATACGTGTGAAAGAACTTTAACTCCAGATTTAACAACTTCTATTGGCGAAGCAGGATATTGCATTGTATGGCCCCAAACTTTTAATCCGTTACGTTTGGCAGCACTTGCTACCTGAGGTAAAAATTGTGCATCGAAAGAATGGTATAATTTAACCCCAGTAACGCCTACGCTTTTTGCCCAAATCATAGCTTTATCTAAGTCATCACCAGGAACCAATCTTTGTTGCCAAGCAGTATAAGGTTCCTTTCTTATATTTTGATCTCTATTGTAGTACCAATCTCCAGCCATAAAAGCAGAATAATAAACATCTGGCCCATTGCGTTCACCAGCACTTATTGCCTTGCTTGCTATTAACAATGCGTCTCCATCTCCTCCAGCATCCCTTACAGAAGTAATACCATGCTTTAAGAAATAGCTCAGATGGCTGTAAGTTTTTTCGATACTGTTTTTATAGTTGCTGGTTACATGAACATGTACATCTATTAACCCAGGTGTTAAAAACTTACCCTTTAAATCGATGATTTTGACCGGTTCTTTGGTTTTAAAATTGGAAGCTATCTTAATGATTTTTCCATCTTTAATTACCACGTTTTTATGTTCAACGAACTTACCTTTTTGCACATCTAAAACATTCGCATTTTTTAGCACAAGCAAAGTATCGTTACTCAGTAAAGAAGCTTCGGATTTCGATAGGTTTATCGAAAAAAGCATGGTTAAAATTATAAATATCTTTTTCATGATTGTTTAATTTTGCTTTAAAGCGAAAAAACGCAGTGGCATCCACCATCTGCGTTTTCATTAATTATTAACTAAATCTTTATTTCCCTTTAGGTTTATCGAACATTGCCGAGAGAAACTGTTCTAATTCATGTCCTCTCAGTTTTGTGGCTACAATTTTTCCATCGGGATCAACAATACAACTGAAGGGAAGTGCCTTGATACCGTAGCTGTCGGCAACTTCACCATTGGTAGATCTAGGATCGTTAAGCTGTGTCCAAGTGAGTCTGTCCACTCTTACAGCCAGCTTCCAAGCAGTCTCCGAAGCATCCATTGATACGCTTACAAATTCAATATCTTTCCCATATTTACTTTGCAACTGCTTTAAAAATGGATTTTCTGCTCTACATGGCGGACACCAGCTTGCCCAAAAATCGAGAAAAACAAAACGACCTCTGTAATCTTTTAAGCTTACAGGTTTTTTCGCGAAATCATTTAAAACGAAATTAGGCGCTAAGTTTCCTTTTTTAATGGCAATTTCCGTGTCGATAAATTGCTTAATCCGCTTTGCGTAAACACCATTTTTTGCTTTTGCCGATAATAACTTGTAGGCAGTGGCAGCTCTTTTTTTCTCCGCATCTCCTAAATAAGTATCTATCATCGCTAAAGACGCCGCTGTAGATTCGCTGTTGTTCTTCACAAAATTAAGCGTTAAGCTGTCTAGCCTACTCTGGTATTTCACGTAATGAGGATTATTTTTGTCTTTTCTATCAGCACCGCTTGCATCTAAAGCTTTTCTGTATTCTCCAGATAACTGGTGAGATTTTGATTTAAAACTTTCGAAAAGACTATTCTCACTTGCGTCATCTATTTTCAAAGCATGAAATTGTGCTACACTCCCAGTAACATTTATCGTTGTGTTTTCTGCAATGAAAATTTTAATCTGCTGATTTGCCGAATTGCTGAGTGTGCAAAGTACATTTTCGGGCAATGCTATTTTTAAGGAAAACTGATTGCCTTTTAAACTGGTAGAATCTATAAAATCCTTTCCGTTATAACGATATAAGATTTTGATAGCTGTACCGTCTTGGCCTTCTAATTTCCCTGTAATAACACCACCTCCATATCTAAATGCCAGTGTACTAAGCATCAACAACGTTGCAAAAAATGCATATACAATTTTCATTGGTGTAGCTTTAAACTTTTCCATACTGTTGTTTTTAATAATTTAAACCCGGAATTGGGCTTTCATTTACAATCTTATCCAACATCTGCTTTAAGTATTGAAAATGAATTTTACTGTCTTCATCTTTTGCTGATGCTGCACCTTTAGTAATATCGGCACGTAAATCTTTCAAATGAGCAAAAGCTAATGCCTTTACGTTCGAATACAATAAAACATCTGTTGGCGTAACCGAAGCCAAAATATTATCGGTAGAACCCTGCAAAGCAAAACGCTTGTTGTACATAGTAATGATACTACCTACGTACATTTTCTGTAATGCTCTACGATATTCATCTGTAGGTTTTCCAGTTTTTAGCTCAGTAAAAATGCCCGATTTTAAGTCGTTTAACCACTCACGAGGCGAGTAAGAACCCTTGCCGTTATCGCGTTGGTTCACCATCATTCTGTACAATCTGCTTTGAGAAGTTACAGAAGCAATAATACCTTGCTGCACCATTTGTACGGCATTGAAACTAAACCCTGGATCAATTTTATTTAAAATATTTTTATTGATTAACCAAGTTGGGGTAGTAAATACCTGCTCATTATAAAACTTGATGGCTTCTTTCTGTTTGGCCAAACTTACTGCTTGGTAAACTGCGCCTGGCTGATCTGAGCTTCTTTCGGTAACCATTACACCACCTAAATATTTTAACACATGGTATGCATAACGGCTGTACTGATCTACTGCTTCTTTGTAAATCTCTCTCAAGTTGCCATAACCTTCGCCTTCTTCCTTGGTCCAGTTGTTTAATTGCGGTACAATTCTTTTTAAGTTTTTAATACCGTACAAACTTGCTTTAATGGCATCGTCGCCTAAATCTTCAGATTGCGAACGTGGGTCGTGGTCTTTGCCCTCGCCACCAAACCATAAGCGTCTGTTTTTTAAGCTATCGATTACCCATTTATCTAAAATTTTCTTTTCTGCTGCAGCATCTGGCTGATCTAATACTGGCTTATATCCCCATTGGATAGCCCATTTGTCGTAATCGTTAATGCGTGGAAAAATTCCGGCATCGCCGATGTTATCTTCTGGTTGCGCAACGTAGTTAAAACGAGCATAATCCATGATGGAAGAAGTGTGACCATTAGCTTCTACCCATTTTTTATCTCTCAATTTCTCTACTGGCGTAGCACTACTAGCGCCCATATTGTGGCGTAAACCTAGCGTGTGGCCAATTTCGTGAGAAGATACGAAACGGATTAGCTGTCCCATTAACTCATCATCAAACTTGTAGCTACGTGCTCTCTTATCCACCGCACCAGCTTGTATCATGTACCAACGGCGTAATAAGCTCATCACATTGTGATACCAACCAATATGGCTTTCTATAATTTCTCCACTTCTAGGATCGGCAATGTTTGGGCCGTAAGCATTTTGTTGCGGCGATGCGAAATAACGAATTACCGAAAAACGAGCGTCATCTAAACTCATCGTTGTATCAGCCTCTGGCCATTCTTTACCAACAATTGCATTTTTAAAACCAGCATGCTCAAAAGCTTTTTGCCAATCGTTAACACCAGCAATTAGAAAAGGTCTCCACTTTTTCGGCGTTGCCGGATCTATATAGTATACAATTTGTTTCTTCGGCTCTACCAGTTCACCTCTTTTAAATTTTTCTATGTCTTCTTCTTTCGGTTCTAATCTCCATCTGTGTACATAAGCATCGGTTTTTACTTTTTGTTGTTCATCGCTGTATTTATACATCGCACTTGCGAAAAAACCAACACGAGGATCGTAAATACGCTTGCGCATTGGTTTTTCTGGAAGCCCTACAAAAGAACAATTGATACCTAATGTAACTACTCCAGCTTCTCTTGCTGCAAGCAAACCACCGCCTCCACCTGGACCAGTTGGTGGCGTTGCTGTATAAGTACGAATACTTCTAATTTCTGTATTGATTGGGAAACTTTTTACACTTTCGATGTAAGAACGATCTGCCATTTGAGCAGCCAAATTGTACGATCTTTTTGCAGAAGCTTCAAAAGCTGTTAATGGATTTTCACTGATCAAAAAGTCAGTAACATCAATCACGATACTTGCAGAATCTTTTCCAAACGCTTTGATAGGGAAAGCTGCAAAAATAGGATCGATATTAGAACTCGCTACTGCTTTAGCAATCATATCGGTACTATCTACTAAACTCATTGATGAAGATACTTTCAAAAACAACTTGTTAGCAGGACCTTTCTCCCAATAAATGATCCTCGCTCCCAACTGTTCGCCACCATAATTTCCAGCTCCAGGTGTAGATTTACTTAAACGGGTTACTGCAAGAATATCTTTTTTTAATAACGTATTTTCTATTTCAAAGAAATACTTGTCGGCAATTTTGTGTACCGTAAATAAGCCCTTTTGCGTAACTGCTTTTTTGGTAATTATTTCTGCATAAGGCTTAATTGCTGTTTTAGTACTGTCTGCTTTTGGTTTAGCAGCAGCCGTTGTAGCTGCCGGCACAGTTTTTTTCTTACTCTTTTTAAAAATGCTACAGGCACTTAAATTGACCAGCAACATACAACCTACTACTAAAAGTAGCTTTGTAGATTTTTGAATTTTGAATTCTAAGTTCATTTGATGTGTTTTATTTTTAGATAAAGACATCCCTATCTCATACTAGGTATAAGTAATTTTTGATAAGGATGTCTTGAGGTTTTTAGTTACTGATAACCAGGATTTTGTTTTAAGTTCGGATTAGCACTTATCGCATTATTTGGAAATGGAAGCAGTTTTGCCTCTGGCACGTAGCTCGACTTTAACGCCCCAAGTATTACATCTGCTTGCCCAATTCTTTTTAAAGTATACCAACGGTGTGCCTGTTCGCAGAAAAACTCTTTTCTAAGCTCTTCAATGATTTCAGTAACTAAAGTAGGTCCATTTAATGAGGTACTGGCAGTAGTTTCTGCTCTATCTCTAATTACATTTAAATCGCTTTGTGCGCCAGTTAAGTTGGTACCAATTCTTGCTCTGGCTTCTGCTCTAATTAAGTATTGCTCGGCTAAACGTAAAACCGTTGGCGATTCTACCACACCAGCATTTATCGCCAATTGATTGGTCGTATATTTGTATTTGTAAGGCACTACTACGGGTCTGCCTGCAACGTTATAAGTAGTCATCCAACGTTGGCGACGTTTATCTGTAGAGGTAAATAAATCTAGAAATGCTGTTCTAATTTCAAACTGTGCCGTTGCTGTAGGCGCTGGCAAAAAGGTACCAGCCTCTACCGTGTACTGATTGTTAACTGCTAACGGCGATGACATTTGCCAAATACTTTCCAGATTGTTTTTTGTCCAAACACCCGTAGCCATGCTAGCCGTTGGTATCATACTGTAAAGATTTGTTGCCGCTATCACTTCCGACGCATTGCTTTCGGCAGCCGGATAATCTCTTGTAAATAAACTTACTCTTGCTAACAAAGCAGCAGCAACAAATTTATTTACGCCCAATCTTGTACCTCCAGAGGCGCTGTAGTCTGCTAGCAAATCGGCTTTTGCTTCGGTTAAATCCTTTACAATTTGCTCATATATTTTTGCTTCATCAACCTTTGGCAACAAAGCAGAAACAGTAACATCTGTAGTTGTAACCAAAGGTACGCCGCCAAAATTGTTCACTAAGTTGAAGTAACAATAAGCCCTTACCACTTTCGCTTCGGCAGTGTATTGTTTTTTTACTTGCGCCGAAGCCCCAGAACTTTCAGCTAATCCTTCTATAATGGCATTAGCTCTGTAAATAATGTGGTAAAGCTCCGAAAAAACAGCAGTTTGTATACTACTGGCAGTATTATAAGCATTTTCGAAAGTTTCTTTATAAGTACCATTTGCTCCAATATACATCAGATCATCAGCTTGTAAAGAGGTGTTTACGGCTAGCCCAGTGGTTTGTGTAGTAATGGTTGATAAACCAGTATACATGCCAGCTAAAGCATTTCCTGCTAATTTATCGGAAGCAAATACTACAGAGATAGTTACTTCATTTAAGGGTGGATCAATTTCCACCATTTTTTCGCAAGCGGATAAAACTAAAGTAATAAATAGCGCACCGCTTAATAATATTTTATGGATTGATTTTCTCATGTCTCAAAATGTTAAAAAGTAAATTGTAAACCTGCTACCACCGTACGTAATGGCGGTGTAGCTACACCTTGCGACTCAGGATCGAAGCCTTCGTAACCAGTAATGGTGAATAGATTTTGCGCTTGCGTAAAAATTCTTACGTTTTGCACATTTACTTTCTGCAACCATGCGGATGGCAGATTGTAAGATAAATTCACATTTTTCAGCCTAATAAACGAGGCATCAACAATGTTTGCATCAGAGCCAGTCCAGTTACTGTAACCGAAATAAGCTGGCCTACCATTAATACCCGCTGTGCCTGCGGTAACTAAATAATCTTGAGAACCTAAAGCTAAATAGCTATTCACTACACTAGCTGCCGCATTGTACATATATCCTGGCGGATAAAATGATGCATTTGCCAAACTTCTTCCGGTTTGTTTAACAAATTGGAAAGTAAAATCAAAAGTTAGCCCTTTGTAACTAAAAGTATTGCTAATTCCTCCAAAAAACTTAGGGTAAGCACTTGCTACCACATAACGGTCTCCTCTACCAATTTCAGACAAGCCAGTTGTTGGAGTAGCTGTACCGCCTGTACCATTTAAATCAGCAAATGCAGGCAAATTAGTAGCAGGATCTATGCCTGTAAATTTATAAGCTGTGATAAAACTAATGGGTTTACCCACCAAATAAGTAGTATAATAAGAAGTTTTTTCTATGTTAGGGAACGATAGTAATTTGTTTTCATTTTTACTGATATTAAATGTTGTGTTCCAAGAAAAATCTGCTTTTTTAATGTTCTGAGTGATTAAACTTAACTCAACACCAGAGTTTTGCACCGTTGCAGGAAGGTTACTTTGGTAACCAGTAAATCCGGTTTGCGGACTTAATGCATAATTAATCAACTGATTGCCAGTTCTGTTACGGTAGTAAGACGCTACCAATGATAATCTGTCTTTAAAGAAGCCTAATTCTAAACCTGCTTCTAGTTTTTTGGTTTCTTCCCAACGGTAGTCTGGGTTGGCAATTCTAGTTGGATTTAAACTCGACATACCGTTATAAACTGCCGTAGAGGTTGAATAAGTGGCTAAATAGGCGTAGTCGCCAATCTCATCATTACCTACTGTACCGTAACTTCCACGTAGTTTACCAAAACTTAACCACGAGGTTTTGTTTTTAAGTAACTTCTCTTCAGAAAATATCCAGGCAGCACCTACCGAACCGAAATTTCCAAATTTTTTGTTTGGTCCAAATCTAGAAGAACCATCTCTTCTAAAATTAAGATTTACGATATACTTGTTCTCGATATTGTAGTTAGCTCTAGCAAATAAAGAAGCATATTTAAACTCTTTAGACGAAGCACTAGTAGATACAGTTGTTGCAGCCGAAAGGTTTCTCAAGAAATCATCAGAAGAAAAACCGGTAGCATTTGAATAGTACGGTTGCTCAGATTTTCTGTATTGATAAGTTCCACCAGCTAATAGATTTAAATTACCTATCCAAGCTTTACGAGTATAAGTAAGCTGAGGTTCAACAATAAAAGTGTTGGTGTAGGTATAAGCATAACTTGCCGAGCCAGATGTAGGTACAGCATAAGCGGTATTCATCGAAGTTAACGGTCTAATTACAGTTTGCTTAGAATCAGTTTTACTGTAACCTAAAGTAGTTTTAAAATCTAAACCTTTTAAAATGTTGTATTTCAAATTCAGGTTAGATAATAAATTACTAGTTCTGTTATCATTAGTTTGATTTAAAAATCCTAATGGATTGTTTAAGCCTGCGTACCAATATAAAGTACCATTGGGATTGTAAAGTGGATAATTTGGTGGCAAGTTATAAGCGTAAGTTGCTAAATCTGTAGTAGAAACATCATTTCTATCGGTAGAATAAATTGCCGATATACCCATGGTAAACCTTTGATCTAACGAACTGTGGTTAAGATTTAAGTTTAAACCACCACGCTGATAGCCTTGATTACCAGGATATACGTTGCCCTCTTTATGATAGGTTCCGCTTACGTAGAAATTAGTACGAACATCACCACCAGATACATTTGCGTTGATGTCGTGCGTTCTTGCAGTACCGCCTAAAATCTCTCGTTGCCAATCTGTATTGTCTGTTTGGCTCCAAGCTTCCAAATCTGGTGCAGTTGTTACTGTTGGCGTCACCGGATTTGTAGTTCCGTTGGCATAGCCTTTTCTACGTAATGCTAAATACTGATCTGTTTGTAGCATATCAACAAAATGTGCAACCACAGACGCCCCAGTAGATGCATTAATACCTATTTTAGTTTTGCCAGATTTTCCTTTTTTAGTAGTAATTAACACTACGCCATTTGCAGCTCTAGAGCCATAAATCGAAGTTGCATCTGCATCTTTTAAAACTTCTATGCTTTCAATATCTGCGGGGTTAATGGTATTTAGCGGACTTGTTTGTCCTTCTGCCGATGGTAAGCCAGAGCTACCAGCTGCAGACGCGGCTAAATTAATCGACTCCGATAAATACGGAACATCATCTACGATATATAATGGTCGGTTAGTTTTACCGATTGAGTTTGCACCTCTAATTTGCACGTTAATAGCTGCACCAGGCATACCATTGGTTTGAGTGATAGCAACGCCGGGCATTCTGCCTTGCATAGCTTGCAGTAAGTTAGTTACCGGTTGCTTTTCTATTTCTTTAGCACTAAGACCAGATTGCGAACCTGTACTTGTTCTTCTGGTAGTAGTACCGTAACCCATTACCACAACTTCATCCAATTTAGACGGATCTGGATCTAAAGATACTTGCATATCTTTGTCGGCAGGCAATTCTTTAGTCTTATAGCCGATGTAGCTAAAAATCAATGTCGAATTTTTATTGGCTACGCTCATTGCAAAATAACCGTTGGTATTAGTGGTGCTTACCGCCGAGCTATCTTTTACCTTAATCGAGACCCCTGGAATTGGTTTTCCGAGCTCGTCCCTAACTACTCCAGAAACTAAGTGATATGCCACACGAGGTTTTGTCCAACGACTTTCGGTAGTTTTCTCTGCTAGTTTAACCTCTTCTTTGAGTTTTAAAACAATGAATTGCTCATTAAAAACTTCGTAACGAATGTTTCTACCTTCTAGAATATTGTTTAATGCATCTGCTAAGGTAATGTTGTTAAAACTGGTGTTAATGCTAGTTTTGGCACTAATTACAGCATCACTGTACACAAATTTCACTTTTGCGTTTTTACCAAGTTGTTGTAAAACTTGTTCTAAAGAAGCGTCTTTAAAAACGCCTGCTACTTTGGCTTTTAGGGCTTCTTGCGCATTTACTTTTATAGCAAAACACGTCCCTAAACTAAGGGACAAGATTAGCATGTATGCAAAGGAAATACGCATAAGTTTAGTTAGTAGTTGTTTAGTGTTGCTGCTTGTAAGACATGCTTTTATGGTAGACAGCATATCTTTCACAGCATAGCAATGCCATGTAAAGATTTTCTTATACATTTGTATGGTTTATGGGTTAATTGAAACTATTGATTCTATGACCGTTTATACAGGGGTGTTGGTAGCACTCCTGTTTTTATTTTACACTATCTGCATCCGCCTCCTTCTATCATAATTGTTTGATTTTCTATTTTATATTGAGCTCCCATTGCAGCAGCTAAAATGTCTAGTGAGTTTTTTAATGATTGATCTGTTAAATCGGCTGTAATATTACAAGATGCGTAGCCACTATAATCTGCCTTAGCAAAGCTGATATTGAACTTGCGCTCTATTCGATCCATAATTGAAGCAAAAGGGGTGTGTTCAAAATACATAGGATACTCTGTACCCCGTGTTACAGTTGCCTTTTCTTTAGCCGCGGGAGCCGTGATTTCTCCAGTGCGCTGTTCTACCCTATCAAATTGTTGGTTGGGCAATACAACCGCCAATACTTTATGTGTATTATTTTTAGGATCTATCTCATTCACCTGAACTTTTCCGGTAAGCACTATTAATTTATAGTTCTTGTCTCTGGTATTTAGGTTAAAACTAGTACCTAACACTCTTGTTGTGTAATTTCCAGTTTTAACAACAAATGGGTGATCTTTATCTTTAGCAACTTCAAAAAGTGCTTCTCCGTCCAAATTCACCGTTCTAACACTATCAGAGAAACTAGCAGGATATGACAAACTAGATTTTCCTTTTAGCCAGACAATACTACTATCTGGCAAAATGATTTTTCTAACACCATTATCTTGTGCCAAAACCAGTTGCTCCTTTACAGTATCATTTATATTTGCTAAATAATATCCAGCGCCAGCTACCAACGCCAAACTAGCGGCTACTTTAAATAAAACAGATTTGTAGAAAGGTAATTTTATAGTTGGCTGATCAACTTCTAAAGCTTCTTTAATTTGGCCAAATAATTTGCTTTTAAGCTGATCAGCATTTTTCTCGGGTCCCTTCCATTCAACTTCTTCTGGCAAAGCTTTATCGTACCAAAGGTCTAAAAGGTCTTTTTCTCCTTTAGAAATTTGTCCTTTTAATGCTTTAGCGATTAGTTCTTGTATATTGTTTGGTATGTGATTATTCATTTCTATGTAGCGCTTTAACTATATAGCGTACATATTTGGTGAACTACCCTTAGTGGAAATAAAATATTTTATTTTTTTAGAAGGAAAAGAATTAGAAAAGCATTGTAACTATTGATATTGCCCATATTATCCCTTAAAGTTTTTAAGGCTTTAGTAATGTGAGCCTCAACTGTTTTCTTAGAAATGTCTAACGTTTTTGCTATTTCTTCGTTGCTAAGTTCATCAAACCTACTTAAGCTAAAAACCAATCTGCATTTTTCTGGCAAACTATTCATCGCAGTTTCGATGTAAGTTCTAAGTTCGTCGAATTCGAGCCACTGTTGTGTAGAGTCATCTACTAATTCAATTGTATCCGATTCTACATTTGCTTGATCTTTTCGCTTCTTTAGTCCAGCTATCTTGGCGTAGATTTCATATTTTACAACTGCTGAGATATAAGTTTTAAAACTAAATTTTAATTCTATAGAATGGCGTTTCTTCCAGAGATTAACAAAAGTATCCTGAACAATCTCCTCTGCATCAACAGTTGAACCCAGCGCAGCATAAGCCTTTGCAATCATCCGTTCCCAGTACCGATCATAGAGCAAGCCAAAAGCCCTCTCATCATTATTTTTCAATAATGCTAATAAATCTTCGTCGGTAAAATAGGTCATTTAGGTTAAGTTGGACAATTGTCTACTACAAAGAAATGAAATTATCGACAAAAACAATTACAAATGTTACATAAAAGCAACATAATACCTCTTAACCAGTTGGAGAATTTAAAATGCCTACAATTGCTAGTTTTTATGATTTGGTATTTGATTGTGCGATTTTTTTGTCATCGCTTCGATCATTTTCATGGTTTCCGCTTTTTTAGCTTCAAATTCGCTTTGCTTAACAATCAATTGATTTAGTAATGCCAATTCAGTTTTAGTTTTCTCTATCATTAAATCTTCACCTTTTAAACGTGCTAACAAACTCAATTTATCTTGCAATTTTTTGGTCAGGCGAACCAAATTAAACGTATAGTCACTTTCAAAACTTAGGTTTGCCCAAGTAAGTGCACTTTTTAAAACTTCGGGATCTTTGCAATCGCTCTCTAAAATTACTTTATACCATCTTTCAAATACACCACTCCTTAAATTGTCGTTCCTTATTATTTCGATTGCTTCATTAACTTTTGTGGCATAACCTTTCCAATTTTTTTGATTTTGATACATTTTAATTCTAATGCTTTCAACGAAGAAGGTCCTTTTCTCAAATTGCTGCTCATCCATTAACTTTATCAGCTTTTGAAAACTCTCTTCATCAAACTCCACCCCATTTTTCACTTGAGATATTAAAGAGTTGGCAAATCTGGAGTAGATATTTTCTGCCATCACATCTACTTTTGTCTTTTTAAATTTCTGATTGAAAATCGTTCTGTTTTCAAAAAAATATTTCCCAATTGGCGAAAAAGGATTTTGCAAGTAACCAACCATTAAATCAAAAACATCTTGGTCTTGATATTTTTCTTCCGGCAGCATGGCGAAATACTTTTCCGCTAGCGGTGTTGCCCTAACATCGGCAGTTGCCGCCAAAGATTTAAGGTACGCCCGGGTAGCATCTAAGCTAGTTGGTTTTTTAATGTATCTATCTTCTAATTCGCTGAGATTACTACCGCCATTAAGCGCTTTTTGGGCTTCTTTTAGCAACGTATCTTCCTGCATAAAACCTAGGGCCCTATGCACCACTTCACCAGCTGCATTTACCCACAACAAAGTAGGGAAAGCACCTACGTGAAATTTCTTTTGCAAAGTTACGCCCTCTCCTTTTTCCATGTCAACTTTGTAGTTGATGAAGTTTTTGTTAAAAACCTCGCCCACTTCTTTTAAAGGAAAAATTTCTGCTGACAACCGTTTACACGGACCACACCAAGACGTATAGCAGTCAATAAAGATTAGCTTGTTTTCTTTTTTTGCTTTAACAATGATTTCTTTCCAAGTTCCACTTTCAAAATGTATCCCCTCTGCCGTAGTTGCAAAAGCAACTACGGAACTAAAAATGAGGAGCATTACTAACCTAAACTCTTTCATAACTATTTTTAGCTTTGATTTTTATTGTCTTTTTATGATAATGTCATCGTTTATTTCTTCATGAAATGTATTATCTCTTGTCTGTAAAATCTTAAACTCTTCTGGTGAATTTGCAAAAGGATTGTACTGTTCTTGTAAGAAAAGTATCACAGAAGATATTCGGTTTAATACAAAATCATGTGATTCTTCAATCATTGATTTTTGAATGGAATCATAATAAAAAACGGTATAAATATCTTTAGGATTTTTATCATATTGAAAAACGCCCATCAATTTATATGTTCCAACTGAAGGTTTTAGATCTGTAATACCAGCTAATTGCTTTGTTACTTTTCTTATCGAATCTCTCCGGATTTTTCCGTCTTTGTTTTTATTAAATTTAAACATCAGAGAATCATTTAAAAAACAAATTCCTAAACTTATATCAATTTTTCTAGGTGTTTTCCAATCAAAATATTTAATTTTTTCTCCCATGCCTGCCATAGCTATATAATGAAAGTTTACAGTATCTGGATAAATTTGCTTTGAATTGCTTCTTGGTACGTTTATTTGCCAACCTAATATCAAAATACAAATGGTAATTACGCCTAACAAACCACAGATTTTACTTTTCATTTTTAGATATTTTAAAGCGATTTACTTAAACTTATTATGAGTTGGAATTACCGACAAACAACTATTATTTTAATATAAATATTGATTTATGGTTTCTTCTCGAAAATTTCAGCCAATTTAACGTGTAAAGTGTTGCCCATTAAATTTTTGGCTACTACCTTTCCATCTGGACCTACCAATACATTTTGCGGGATTGCGTTAATGCCATAAATTTTACCCGCCTCATTTGGAGATTTGAGATCCGACACTTGTGTCCATGGTAGTTGATCCACTGCGATTGCATTTAACCACTTCTCCTTCAAATTTTCGGTATCTATGGAAACACCCAAAATCTCCAAACCTTTTGGATGATATTTGTTGTAAGCTTTCAGCACATTCGGATTTTCTTCCCTGCAGGGCTTACACCAAGACGCCCAAAAATCTACCAATACATATTTGCCTTTATAATCTGAAAGTTTAACTGGTTTTCCATTAACATCCAACTGTGTAAAGTTTACTGCTAGTTTTCCGATATCAGTCTTTTTCAGTACAGCCAAATGTTCAGCCATTTTCTTGCCCTCTTTAGTGGCTTTAACTTCGGCAGAAAGCTGATCGAATAATGGTGCAGCAACTCTATAATCTACCACCTTACCTAGGTATTTATCTAAGGCCTCAAAACCTAAAAAATTATCTAGATTTTCTTTATGGCATTGGAGATATACTTTGCCCATTTCTGCCTCAAGCGATTCTCTAGCTTTAGCTACATTAGCTTCTAAAAGCTCATCACTTGGCTTACCTTCTGTAAGCGAACTTAACTTGGCTTCAAACCTTTTTTTCCGTTCCTCTATCGGTTTCAAAGCGGCTTTTAATTTTATAAATTCTTGATTAAGCTTAGAGCCTGTTACTTTAGCATGAGCTAGCGAATCTGTAGCACTTTCAAACAGGATGGTTCCTGGCTCTAAGTATAACCAATACGCTTCAGATTTCCTTTTGCCCTCCACTTTCCTATCAATAGTTAGATAAGCTAATACCGGGTCTTCTAAAATACCTGTAAATTCAAAAGCACCGTTTTGAATATTTACCACTTGTGAGGGAAAAATGCGACACGACAGTTGTGCCTTAACCAATTCCTCTTTTCCTGCCAACTTCACTTTAAGCAAATAAGTTCCACTTTGTGCCATCGCTAAAGAAGGCATCAATAATATGATGTATAAAATCAATTTTTTCATTCTTTGTATTCTATTTTAATGATATCAAAAAAAAACTTTGATAAGGATGATGATTGTTAGGACTACAACCACCATTAACGAACCCCTCTTCCGTAGCTACCAAAGCAGCCACGGAACTAAAATGAGGAGTGTACTAACCTAAATTCTTTATGACTTGTTATTGAAAATTTCGGCCAATTTGACTTGCAAGTCATCGCCTTTTAAATTTTTGGCAACGATTTTTCCTTGAGGATCTACCAATACATTTTGTGGGATAGCATTGATGCCATAAATTCTAGCGGCTTCGTTAGATAACTTAAGATCTGATACTTGTTTCCAAGGTAGTTGATCTTGTTCAATTGCAATTATCCAATTTTTCTTGAAATGCTCAATATCTAAAGAGACTCCCAAAATCTCCAAGCCTTTAGAATGGTAGTTATTATAAGCCTTCAAAACGTTCGGATTTTCTGCCCTACACGGACCGCACCAAGATGCCCAAAAATCTACTAACACGTATTTACCTTTGTAGTCCGAAAGCTTTACAGGTTTTCCTTCTACATCCAGTTGTGTAAAGTCTGGGGCTATGGTTCCTATATCTGTTTTTTTTAAGTTAGCTAACTGTTCAGACATTCTTTTGCCAGCTTGAGTTGCCTTAATTCTTGCAGAAAGCTGATCAAATAACGGTGCTGCAGTCTTATAATCAGGTATCATTCCTACATAATTATTTAATGCTTCTAAACTTAAATAGCTATCTGGATTTTCTTTAAAAAATTTAAAATAAACCTCTGATAGTTGCTTCTGGATAAGCTCTTCCTTTTTATCTTTCTCAGTAATTAAAGCTTCATTTTTACGATCTGCTTCGGACATTGAGCGAAATTTGGCATTCAATTTCTTCTTTCTTTCTTCTAATGGTTGCAACGCCGTTTGAAGCTTTTTAAAATCTTCATTAAGTTTAGAACCTATTATTTTTGCATGAGCTAACGAGTCTGTTTTGCTTTCTAACAATACTGTTCCAGGTTCTAGATATACCCAATAAATTTCAGTTCTATTTTTACCTTCTGCATTTCTGTCTATACTGATAGAAGCCTTAATTGGATCTTGTACTTCGCCTGTAAACTCGAAGCTACCATTTTTAATCTCTACCTCACTTTTAATATAAGAAGGACTAGTTTGAATTAAGGTTGCTTTAAGCAGTTCGGCTTTACCGGCTAGTTTAGCTTTAAGCAAGTACTTTCCACTTTGTGCCATAGTTAAAACAGGCATTAACAATGCTATATATAAAATCAGCTTTTTCATTGTGTGTGTTTTTATTTCAATTATTTCACTAATTAAAACTGAGGTTGATAAACTGATGGCTACTTTTCGGCAACCATCAGTTTCAAATTTTACTAAGGATTTTGTTCCCAAGTTGGATTAAAAAACAATACTTGTTTTGGAATTTGCAGGGTATATCTCGGACTACCAGGCGCTAATGTAGATAGCAGTTCATTTGTTCCCGAATATCTACTTACAGTAGGCATACGACCTTCTACATCTAATCTTCTCATGTCAAACCATCTCATTCCAGAAAATGCAAGTTCAAACCCTCTTTCTTCAAATACCTTTTTAAATACAGTTTCTTTATCCGTTGAAGTAAACTTTACATAATCCGCTACCAAGAAGCGTTTTTTACGTACAATATCTAACTCATCGCAAGCTTTAGTAAGCTCATTATTTCGCACCGCAGCCTCCGCAATAATCAAATGCATTTCTGCTACCGAAATACCCCAATTTGGAGAACCAGAACCAGCTACAGCACCTGCATGGCGAAAGTTTGTTCTTCCTCTAACAGTAAATGTTAAATCGGTAATTGGCGAATAGTAAAATTTAAGACGAAGGTCTTTTGTATTGAATGTTTTTAAGAACTCTAGCGTTGGTGCCTCAAAACTATTATAACTTGCACCTGCCGTTCTAGCATAGATTGCGTCAGCTCTTTTAATCAAATGAGGAACGTCTTTAGCATTGGTAAGCGTGGTATAATCTATAATTACATTTGGTCCTTTATCTAAGGCCAACTGCGCATGCTCTGCTGCTTTGTGGTAATTACCCATGTATAAATAGGTTTTTGCCAATACGCCATGTGCCCCAGCTACCGAACCTCTAAAACGATTCGAGTTATTATCTACAGGCAAATTTGCTAAAGCTGTATTGATATCATTGATAATGTGATCGTAAATTTCTTGTACCGTACTTCTTCCTGGTATCTCGTCGGTTACATCAACAGAGGTTACAAATGGTACAGCTAAATCTTTACTAGCCGTAGTTGGGTTGTACAATTTTCCGTATAAATTAACTAAATACAAGTATTCGAATGCTCTACCCAACAAGGCTTCTGCTTTTAAACGTTGCCGCTGTTGTTCTGTACCATCTTTAGCATTTTCTACATTAGCGATAACCGTATTAAACAGGTAAATTGTTTTATATAGCGTTGACCAAATTGGCGCTACACCAGGGACGGTTTCTATAGCCTGAGCCTGCCAAGTATAAATTCGTTCATTTGCACCTGTAGCAGCTACAGCAGCTGTTAGCGTTTGTAAATCTTTTCTATCGTCTAACCAGTTTAGCAATTGCGGTGTAGAAGTTTCTAAATCCATGTTGTTCAGCCATTCGTCATAGTCGCGTACAGTTTCTAACAAACGCACGCCTTTAGGTTGCACATCAAGATATTTATCACATGATATCAAGAACAATGTTGATATCAGGAAGGTGTATATATATTTCTTCATTCTTTTAAAAACTTAGGAAACTAAAAATTAACAATAAGCGCTGCAGTATATGTAGGTGTTAAGTAACTTTTTTCAAAGCTTTTAGTAGCTACGCTATAATTGTGTTTGTTAAGTGCAAATGTGTAAAGATTAGATGCTTGAGCTCTTAGTTCGAAATTTGAAAGCTTAGCTTTTTTCACAAAGTTGGCTCTTCTGAAACTATAGGCCACCGTAAGATCTCCTAAGGTAAAGTAGGTTCCATCTACAATAAATCTATCGGTATTAGCAAAATAGTTAGCGTGAGTAGCATTGAGAGCAGGCAATACATCTGATATATTTTCATCACCTGGTTTTCTCCAAAAGTTACTAGCGCCTTTAAGTGGTCTGTTTGCTGCCGGGTTTAATACTGGAATCTTTGTACTGAATCCGCCAAAATAATTGATCATAGCGAAAGCATAAAAATCTCCAATATCAACCCTATTGCTTAATCCAATATTGTAAGCAGGTATAGATGAGCCTACATAATCTACATCAGCTAAACCTTGATCATCTACGTCGAAGTTTTTGGTATTGCCATCTTTATCGTAGATTAATACTTTACCAGTGTTATCTATGCCAGCATATCTATAGTTAAAAATACTCCCCACGGCATACCCTTCTAAATAACTAGTTCTGTTACCTACCGCATAATTCCATGATTTAGGATTTACAGGTACATTTACATTATAAACTTTTAGTATTTTGCTCGTGTTTTTGGAGAAGATGAAACCTGTATTCCAATTGAAAGTTCTTCGCTTAATCCAATCGGCATTTAAACTAACCTCTAAACCACCATTTCTGATGGTACTTTCGTTTATAGTTGCTGATGTTACGCCTCTAGTTGGATCAACCTCGTTTGATGCCAGAATGTCAAGACTCTTTTTTAGATAGTAGTCTATATTTCCAGATACATTTTTAAAAATGCGATAATCTAAACCTAAGTTAAAGTTAAAAGTTTGCTCCCAACGTAACCTACTGTTTGCAGGAGAAAGCAATCCGAGTGAGTTTAGTGTGTAATCAAAGTTGTTTGTTTTCGCACTAGCAATCACTTGCGGAAGTACATTCTTCGCTATATTTCCATTGAAACCCAAGGCCGCTCTCATTTTTAAGGAATTGATCCAAGTTTGTGGCTGCACAAATTTTTCTTGATCGATATTCCATCCGGCACCAAAAGACCAAGATGGTTTGTAACGATTTTTTGGATCAGAGCCGAAAAGATTAGACTGATCTATACGGGCACTTCCTGTTACTGAGTACCTACCTTTATAGTTGTATACCGCGTTAAAATAGCCCGACAAAAATCGATTTTCTACATAAGCCTGTTTGAAAAGATCATCATAAACTAAAGAAGGGTTATTTCTGCCATAAATAGATACATAAGATCCACTCTGTATTAAAGTGTAGTTTACAGGACGCTGCATGAGCGTTTGGTCGCTATAACCCAAGTTGGCCGTAGCATTACCACTTTCTGCCTGTCTGCGCACCTCTAAACCAGATATAAGGTTAATGGCGTGATCTGTATTGATTTGCTTATTATAGTCTAGTTGTGTTCTTATGGTGTACCCTTCAGATTTACTGTTTGTTTGTCGTAAGTAATCGCCTTTAGGCACGTGTAAAACCATGCCATTTGCTGTAGTTATATCGGTATAGCGATTGATAATTTGTCTAACTTCTGCAGAGTTCTCATTAGCTAAATGGCGTGCATCTGTAGTTGCAGTTTCATAAACTCCACCAAAGCTGAGTCTAAAACCTTTGCCCATATCATATTTAAAATTGGCAATAACACGGTTGCTGATGGTGTGCCTTCTATCGCTTACCAAATTTATTTCTTGCAGAGGATAATAAAGGTTATCTAATAAGCCTAGTCCTTTAATTACGTCGTTATAATAAACACTTATCTTAGAACCGTTGTATGTTGATAAAGGATTACCATTTGCGTCCGAAAAGCGCTCGTACGGATAAAGTGTATTGATATCGGGTACAGGTGCTCCGAAATTTTTTGCCTCTTGAAAGTTAGTATTTAACTCTACAGATAGGCGCTTAGACAGCTTTAGGTTTGTTCTAGCAGAAAGTTCAAAAAGATTACCACCATTCTTTATTTTATTAAGAGCACTATTGTTATATCGTGCAGTGATAAAATATGTGGCATTTTCGCTACCGCCAGAAACGTCTATATTATGCGTTTGCGTACTTGCAGTTCGCAAAAATAAATCGGCATAGTCGCCAGCATTATTATATTGTCTCAACGCCTCGAATTGATTGTTTGCCTCCTCGTTGGTAATTACACCCGCAAAGTTACGGGCCATAATAGCATAAGGCATTGGGTAGGTAAAAAGGCTACCTAAAGTAGGCAAAATCATAAAAGAGTAGGCACTCGCTCCTATACCCTTATACATTTCTTTTGAGTGCTCAATTAAGGTATTAGAGCCATCTGGATCCCAACGGTAGCGCTCGTAATTTTCTTTAGGTGTTACGCTTAAAGTAGCACGATAGGCTACATTAGGTTTACCAACTTTTGCTTTTTTACGCTCTATTACAATTACGCCGTTAGAGGCTCGTACACCATAAATTGTAGCTGCCGCTGCATCTCTTAACACCGTAACGGACTCTATTTCGTTAGGGTTAATGCTTGATAACGATAACTCTGTTGGAAACCCATCTATTACGATGAGAGGTTGTTTATTGCCATTAATGGTAGAAATACCACGTATCTGGAATAAACTATTTCCTTCAAACTCTACATCGTTATTAATTAACAAACCTGGTATTCTATTTTGAAGCGCAGTTAAAAAATCTGTAGTGTTAATACGGCTGTCATATTCTTTATTCTTCATCACGGTAACACTACCCGTGCTTTGCTCTGGTTTGATATATTGATAACCGGTGGAAATTTGCACTTCACCGAGGCTGCTATCAGTTGGTTCTAACCGCACATCTATTGTTCGAGATTTACCAACCGTGGTATTTTTAATGGCGTAACCTATAAAGCGAAAAATCAAGAGATCGCCTTCTTCCACATCAGCCATAAACTTCCCGTCTTTGTTGGTCATGCCAAGAACTGCCTTCTTGTTCTTAGAGACAATGGTAACCCCTGGAATGGGTTGTCTGTTTTCATCTCGAACGGTAATTTCTACGTTCTGCTGTACAGGATTTTGTAATATTGCAGCATTAGCTTTGGCAGTAATTACTACAGAGTTCTCAACTATTTTGTATTGAAATGGCAATCCATTTAAACTGGCCTCTAAGACGGTGGTAACACTCGCATTCTTTAAATTTAAAGATACAGGCGACAGATTTCTGATTAATTCATTATTATAAAAAAAGTCGTAGCCAGATTGTTTTTGGATCTCTTTGAAAACACGTTCTAGCGTAATGTTTTTATTAACGATAGTGATTTGAGCATTTGACGCTGCACTTACTTGGAACAGCACTGCAAAAATCAATAAAGTGGTTAGCTTCATAGTTAGTATTAACTTATAGACACGGGGGGATAGCCCATGTTTTATAACATGTAAAATTTCATACATTTGTTAAATAGGTTTAGTTTGTTTGAAAATTGTTAGCGCAATAATTTGAATAGGGAACCTATACCAATCAGGGGCGGTTACGACGCCTCTGATTTCTTGCTCCCCGTCACAATTAGTTTGATCAGGTTTTTACGATAAGCTTCCTCCCTTCTATCTTAAAACTTACATTTTCTGTTGCTTCCATAATTTTGAGCGCATTTTTTAGGGTTTTATTTCTTGTGATAATTCCGTTGAATTTTTTCCCCTCCGATTTCCCTACAAATTCAACTTCTATATCGTACCACCTAGCGATTTTTCTCATCACGCTTTCCAGTGGTTCATCATCAAATTGAAAATAACCGTTTTTCCAAGCTATTGCCTCTTCGGCATCGGCTAACACCAGTACATTTAAACTGTTGTTGTAGTTAACACTCGCTTGGTTAGGGCTAAGTATCACCGATTTTTTTAAGCTGGAAACTTTCACCGAGCCTTCTATCAAGGTGGTCTTTACCAACGCTTCATCGCTATAAGTACTTACATTAAATTTAGTACCCAGCACCTCCAATTCTTGTCCTCTACTTTTTACTTTGAATTTTCTAGAGATATCTTTCTTCACTTCAAAATAAGCCTCGCCCTCCAGCTCCACAACTCTTTCAGTACCTTGATATACTACTGGATATTTTAATTTAGATGCAGCATTAAGCCACACTTTTGTCCCATCGGATAGGATCAAACGATAGGTACCACCTTTTGGAATTTCGATGGTGTTATAAGATGCTTGAGAGGCGTTAAATTCCACGTTTTCGTAGCTAATTAATCCACTACTATCACTGGAAATTTGATGATGGGCATCTAAATTAATTAAACCTTGAGAAGCATCTAACACCACCTTTTTACCATCGGCCAATGTCAATATCGCCTTGTCTGTACCTGGTTCAATCACACTTTCGGTTGTGGCTAGGTTTTCTTTAGCACTATCTTGCAGCCAATTTTTCCCGAAATAGAAACCAACTGTTAGCATAACAAGAATAGCTGCCGCTGCTGCATATCTAGGCCATAATCTGCGAACTGGAATTACTTCTTCTTCTTTTGTTAAAACAGAAAGATGTTTTTGGTAGGCTTTCTCTGCATCAAAAGTTTCACAATAAGCGTTCACCAAATGGTAAAGCTGAATTTCTTTTTGCAAGAACAGTTTATTTTCTGGCAGTTCCATCCAACTTTTAAGCATATTAGCTTCATCTTGGCTTAACTCATTTTCTAAGAACTTAGTAATTAGCTCTTGTATCGATTCTTTCATGCCCTGTTAGTTGATTTTTCTACTGTAATACGCAGAAAAAGAAAAAACCCCTACGCAAAATCCATTTTTTTTTATTTTCATAATATTATACCTTTACTTTTTCAGCGCTCCAACCTACCTAGCTTCTCTAATAAATGACAGATTATTCAAAAGCGGATGAAAGAAACCTCATAAAGGCAATACATGCTGGAGATGAAAGTGCTTTGAAGTCTATCTACATTAATTATTATCAGAAACTATGCGTTTACATCCTCAATTTCACAACAGATAGAAATCTGGTTGAAGATATTGTACAGGACACTTTCTTAAGACTTTGGAACAAGCGTGAAACTTTGCGTACAGATGGTTCTTTAAATGCATATCTATACAAAGTTACCTACAACAACTTTATTGATAATTACAGGAAAACCAAGCGATTGGACGATGAACTGGAGAATATTAGATTAGCAAGCCTTGCTGAACTATTAGACGATGACCATGAAGAAGTATTTCGTAAACGGCTACAAACCGTTAACGACGCAATAGCGCAACTTCCTGCCCGATGTAAGGAAATCTTTTTAATGAACAAAGAAAAAGGAATGCGTTATCAGCAAATTGCAGATGAATTAGAGATTTCTGTAAAAACTGTAGAAAACCAGATTGGAAAGGCTTTACAGGTAATAAGAGAAAATGCTTATCTCATTGTATTGATTATACTTGCATTATTTGCTAGCTAAGCTTAGCTTAAAATTAACTTTTTTAGGGTTTACAGAGGAGGCGATATGTGAGTAAAGTTAAGAGTTCGAAAGCATCAACCCAGATATGAAATACTAATGAATTGGCTATAAGCCCCTAACTAACTATTTATACTTCAACGAATATAGGATTCCAATATTTTAGCACTTCCGGAAGCCTGCAAACTAACTTCGTCAACAGAGGCTGGAATAAGTATACAATCGCCGAGCTTACAATCTAATTCCCCTTCATGAAAGGTTAACTTAAAGCTACCTTCAACAACTACCAGAATTTTGAAAGAATCCAAGTGGCTATACGATCTATTCAACGCTCCTTCAAGTGCAATGAAATTGGTGGTAAAGTATTCACAATCTACCATCTCATTTATTTCGTTTGGCACCTTGGCATAGCTAGACTTGTATTGGGGGTAATATTGGTAGTCAATAGCATCTAGCGCCTCTTCCGTATGCAATTGCCTAGTTTTCCCTTCATCATCTACCCTATCGAAATCATAAATCCTGTAAGTAATATCCGATGACTGTTGAATCTCGGCGATCAATAGCCCTTTACCAATAGTATGTACCCTTCCTGCTGGCAAAAAAAATAAATCCCCCTGAACTACATTTTCTCGGTTCAAAATATCAGTAAGTTTTCCTTCATTGAACTTTTCGAGATATTTACTTCTATCAACATCCTGATTAAAACCTGAAATCAGGGATGCATCTGAATCAGCTTGAAGAACATACCACATTTCAGTTTTCCCAAAAGAATCATGCCTTTTTCTTGCAAGTGCATCTCCTGGGTGAACTTGAATGGATAGATCTTCATTGGCGTCAATAAACTTTACCAAAAGTGGAAAAACTGCTCCAAATCGTCTAAAAACTGACTCACCCAGTAGTTCTAAGGGATGTTGCTCTATCAGCGTATTCAAATCAGTGCCAGATAATTTCCCATTGGCTACTACCGACACATTGTTCTCTACACCCGATATTTCCCATGTTTCACCACAGTTTGTTAAGGGTAAGAAATCTTTCCTTAAAAAAGTATTGATTTTTTGACCTCCCCATATTTTTTCCTTAAAGATTGTTTTAAACTTAAACGGATATAAATAACTCATGAATAATTATTTTTTTTTAAAAAAACGGATAAATACATCCGCATAAGAATCTGTTAGTACTTTGTCTCGACATGATGTCAAATAAAAAACGTCCTTGTTAATTCCGTTTCTTAATTCTACTGTTTTCTATAAGCCATCTTGCTACATCATCTGCGGCCTTATCGTTTTCGAATCTTTTTGGTAAGCGACCATTGGTATACTCGTTATACAACCATGGATCGCCAACGGCTAACACCATTCCTTTACCATACTTGGCACTTGCTATAGCTGTTTTGCCAGCTTTGTCTTTTAACAGGGACATAGCTGTACGCTCAGTAGCTATAGAAGCTGCATTTTTGATGTAGATATACTTCGCCTTGTTGAAGAGGGAACTTCCTTCAGTGTACAGTCCGCCATCATCAAAATGATCATCATCTTTCACATGCAGAATAAGATCAGAATTAAAAGTTAGCCCAAATTTTTTAGCTAAAATATTAAAATGCTTCAAATCTGCATTTGCTTCATCATTACCCATTAATAACAGTACACCGCCACCTCTTACCCATTTTGCTATCTCCTTCGCCTCTTTTTCATCCATGTAATTTGGTTTAGGGCTATCTACTGTATTGTCAGGATCAACAATAATATAGATGTCTGCATTTTTTAAATTAGCTTTCGTCGGCGCTTCTGCTAACACACTTAAAGTCTTAGCTCCATTACGTTTAAAAGCATCACCAAAAATCGAAAAACCTGTATCTTCCTTATCATCCCACAAATAATGGTAGTTTATTTCTTTACCATCTTTAGTTTTTTTAGTTTCTCTGTTATAGTGATTGTCCAATAGCACTTGCTGTGCATTAGTAGCTGTTGATGCGCCAAATAATACGGCGGCTACGGCAATAGCTTTTGCGTTTATTAAAATTTTCTTCATTATATTTTTATTCATTATCTACTGTGTGATTTAACAATATCATTTTTTATCACTTACTAATCCTAAACCAATCAAAATCAGCGTAACCTCCAATCCTTACTTCCGAAGCACCTGATACAAATATTCCAATCTTTATTCCAATCCATTTATGTTCGTTACTTGTCGTTTACATATAAAACTCTGGTTACTGGAATTGCAGCTTTTATTTTTTTGTCGGTATTATTGAGTCCCATTTGCCAAGCTACCACTGTTACTTTTACAGGAAATTTAGTTTTTGGTGGTATTTTAGTTAAAACCAACTGCCCATTTTTAATGTAAGCAGGACCTTCTTTTACATAAAATGAGACTTTTAAGCCTGACGTAGAAATTGCCCCTAACGGTAGTGATTTCACATTTTTACCGTGTATTGCCACGCTATCAAAGGTGATTTTTTGATTAATTCCTTCCGTATTATTTGGAATGGTAAGTAATGCTTGTTGAACTACGCTTTTATAAATATTATCTCCATCATTTGTCGCCATCAACCATATGTCGTTTGAGCGTTTTGGATTGTTCAATCCTATTCTAGTATGTGATATTCGAAACGTAGTGTCATTAATTTTCTCTACTGGACCACAAATTCTGTTAATATGGATTGAAGTATTAGCATGTTTTTCAACTGCCTTTATTTTTGTGCTATCCGCGAAAAAGCCTTTAAGGTTAAACGTAACCCCATCCGTTTGCGGTTGCCATTTTAAAAGATAATTGGCATGATGCTTTGCAGTGTCGAGGATTTTACCTTGTTGCTTTAAACCTAAAAACTGTTTTCTTTTGCCTCGATGGTTTTGATAAACGTTATTGATATAGTTAACCATTTCTTTATCGAAACACCAAGAAGCAGTATGGCGATCGCCAGTGAAATTACTGTACTTTGCCGCTAAATGAATAGGCACGGAATTATCTTTTTTCCAACCTTCCATTAGCCAGCCATTTTTTACATCCACGGGTTTTAACTCACCTGTACTTTTGTCAATTCTTTCGTTAACTACTTTTTTAAGATATAGATTTAGTAAGCCAATCAGTTGATCAGAGAAATCGAAATGCCCCCTGCCCGCATCGGCGAACCAAGTTATTGGCGAGTTAGGATGCTGACTTACATATTTAAAGCCTGGTGTAAATCTATCTTGCCACCATTCTTGTTCGCTCATGGTTACCAGTCCTGGAATATGATCTACGTTTTTATTGTTCCAATCTACATTAGCTCTGCCATAACCCGTTAAGTTGGTTGCTGGTGCATCTCCTTTGAGAGAAATTACCGCTAACGTACGATTGGGATTGGCCAAAGCAAAATTCCAAGGAAAGGTAGCCATGGCAGAATGTCCCATTGGGATGATTGGAATATTTTTTAATTCCTGATACCCAGATTGAATGGCTAAATCGCTCAAAATCGTATTTACCGAAGCATTATCTTTTTGCGGATCGCTAAAGCTTTGGGAAATATTTCCAGTAAGACAAACTTGACCTATATCCAGTTTTGCCATCTGCCGACGGAACTTTGGGTCTTCCAAAATGCCCTCCTCAATCATATTATGTTGAGCGAAAATGACAGCTTTTAACTTCTTACAGTTTTCTGGAATCCACAAATAAGCACTTTCGTACTCGTTTCTTGCTGTTCCCTGCTCATTTTTGATAGGAACGCTCCATTGCCAAACTGCTTGAGCCGAAACAACGCTAGAAAAGCACAGTAAGACGAAGCCGATTACAAAAGAATATTTTTTCATCATTTAAAACAGGTTAAATTTAACTGACAGGTGAGCACACCCACCATATATCAGCACTATCACTTTGATTCTTACTTAACTACCATCATCACTAGCATTCTCCTGTTGTTGGCGTTATCCCTAAAAACGAAAAGCATAATATTGGTCGGTGATAACACCAACCAAAGGAGCTAATTGTAACTCTCAGTTCGATTATTGCTTTCATTGCTAAACAGCTTCTTATAATTTAATCTCCTTGTAATCTGTTGCAGCTAATTGCCTTTTAACATTTTTAGCTGTTGTAATGGTAACTTCACGATCGCTCGTGAAAGAATAAGTTCCATTTTTATAGCTTAAAACTACATTAGCTTTTTCCTTACTTTCGATGGTAAAACCTTTTCCAGTTATTTTTTTACCATTGCCAAGAAACAGTGTAAAATCTTTACCCTCTTCGGTGATTACGCCGTAAGTTCCGTTAACGGCCATGTTTTTATAAGCTACCAATTCATCTTTCACCGATGAAAAAATATGATCGGTTCTTCCTGTTTTGCTCTTCACTACAAGTCCAACAAAATCGGGAGAAGCATTTTTCACTTCGAACGAAGAAATAGAAGTAATTGATTTACCATCTTTTTCGGTAGTGGGTTCAAATACTGATACAAATGGATGGTTCCACGCCTCGCCATGCTGACGAGCAGAGATAGTTAAATACGGCGATTTATCTAAAGCATAAGGAACATCATGATTAGCCCTAAAAGATTTTACAGCTGGCGCTTTGATACTGAATACTTCACGCCCTTCATAACCCTTCATCCACAAATTCATATAAATGTGGTTGCTATCTGGCATGGCCATTTTCCAAGTTGCCCTATAATCGTTGTTTGTTTTTACGGAGCGTTTATCCCACATATAATCTAGTGCAAACAAATGTCCACCAGCAAAAGCCATTTCATCGCTTGACTGTAAAGCTAAGTTTTTGCTTTTCGTATCTTGTATTGATAATTCCTGACCTAAATTATGGTAAAAATAGTCGTGAAATTTATCTCCTTTGCGCTGTTTTTTTGATCTAAAAATATCTACGTAATAACCTGTAGTTTCTCCAGTGCTAACTATACTTAGAAATCGGTTTTGATCACTTCTGCTTTCTGGTTCCAAAAAATACACACTAGAATACGTGATATCTGGAAAGTAGCCCGACTTTTTACCAGAAGCTGGATAACTGCTCAATAAATCAAATGGATGGTTACTCAACATTTCTGGATATTTGGAAACCCCATCAACCATGACCGTATTGTGTGCGGGAAACTGCGAATAATATTCCAAATATGGTTTTTCGAAATAAGACGAACCAATACCTGATTCAGCTCCTAAAATATATCCCTTACCGTACAACTCCATCGCAACACCATTGGAATGTGCGTGGTTTCCATAAGATGCATATTGCGAAATCATCAGCCCGTTGGCTTTACTATCATTTTTATTACGTTGTACTAACCAACTTACATTAGGTGCATAGAAAGTTGGCGTAATGTAATCGCTCAGTTTTGCTTTTTGAGTTGATGGATTTAGCACCAACGGCTTAGCTGTAAAAAAAGAAGCCACTTGCGGCGCTATTTTTTTAGTTTCTTCAACATTAATTCCGTCGCCAACAAAGAGCTTATACATGGCGGTATATTTCTCTTCATCAGCCTTATTGTTGTGCTTTTGAGCCATTACCACCATATCTCTAATAGGCTCTTCACTAATTTTACCGTAGTACGAATCGCCAAAAGCAGACGTTAATCCGTTAGGGAAAAGGTATTGTGGTAGTACCGATACTGCTTTGTACATCACCGGCGTGTAAGGCAGCAAATTTTGGTTAAAAGTATTATCGTATTGATGGATAAATTCCATAAAAATTTTAGTTACACTCTGTGCATAACCCGGACTTTCGTTCCAAACGCCATTGTTAAAATCGTAACCATACTGCATTAATTTTGGGATAGACCATTGGCGTGGCGTGGTTACATTTAGGATATGATTGATGTAATATTCTCTGCCTTTTCCGTCTTCGTATTTTTTGTTATCCTCTAATACCATCGCCACTGGCAAAATAATACCTGCCTGATGTAGATTCCAGTTGTTATGAGGGACACCGTTTTTTATCGTTAGATCAATCCACTTTTTAAAAGCGGTATCGAAAACGGGTATTTGACTACCATGTTTTTGTTGGATATAAGGATGAAGAAAATCGTAATAAGCTGCCAAATCATGCAAAATAGCTTCTTGTATCACTTCGAAAGTGGTCATCGCCACCAAAGTTTGGGCGTGTCCATTTCCTAAATCTTTAGGTTCGTTACGGTAATAAATCCCCATCATGTAGGTGTTAAAAACATCGTAAGCGAACTTGGCATATTTTTCGTCGCCAGTAAGCCAGTACACAAAAGCACCATCACGGCCTAAGCGCAATATTTCGTTGTTGATACTCTCAATATTTGCTCCTGAAGCATTAGCCTGATCTACCCATTCCAAAGGTTCTCCCTGTTTTGAAGAGTTGACGAAATATACACCTTTAGTATCATCCATATAAGGAATTACATCTTCCAACTTTGGGCGTTTAAACACTGAAGAAACACCTCTAGTGCTCCCAAACCGCACAGTTGGCACAGGTGCAGTACCATCGGCCTTGGCATAAACACCGCCGTTAATGTACACATTGGTTGCTTTGCTTTTCCAATACATCATTAACCTAGACAATAGCCAATCTGGTTGTTGCTGCGTTTTCTCCACATAAGGATCAATGCGTTTTAAAATGCCTTCTAACACTTCTTTTGCCCAAGCTTCTTCCTGTATTTTCTTTTGCAATGCAGGTTTTTCTGCTTGCGTGGTCAACAAGCGTGGGTGCCCCTGTGGAAGATTAACCGGCAAGGGAATATTTTGGCTGTATAGAGAACCACTGATTAACAAAGCGACTAAAACTAGTCCAATTTTCCTCATGTTATTTCTATCCATTCTATAAATTTTATTGAAGTTGAGTGTTGTCTAATTTGCGCTTCCTTATTTATCGCCAGTAGCTTTAAAGGTTACATTTTCTACATGTTCGCCAATAGAAATTCTAGCCATATCGCCAGTTTTGTACCAAGCAGGTTTACCTTGCATGGTATCCGTAATCAATTTACCGTTTATGCGCAAATTTTCGAATTGAATGTTACGTATTTTACGATTTTCGTCATAGCCTGCCAAAATAGATAGTTCTGCATTATTGCCATTGTAAGTGATGTCCTTAAACAGAATATTTTCAATACCTACACCAGGTGCGTCGCAATATTTTTTATTGTAGAAAATGCGAAGATTGAATAACTGGCCTTGCCTAAAGTCTTCCACACGAATATCTTCAAAACGCACATTTCGGATCAGGTTATTATCTCCCGCATTGATACTCATACATCCCTGATAATCTAGCTGCGCCTCTTTATGATCTAAAATATCTATATTTTTGTAAAGAAGATCTTCAATGATGTCATATTTTTTGGCATTGCCATGTATACCAATAAAGATAGGATGAGCGACATCGGCCCATAAGGTTGAATTTTGCATGGTGATGTTTTTACAACCGCCTTCAAAACCTTTTCTAGTCGCATAAACGGTAGTGCAATCGTCAGAATTTCTACAGAATACGCCATCGAAAAGTACATTATTACTTGCAAAAACATTTAAACCATCGCCCCATCCGTAGTAAGTGATACTTTTTACATTGCGAATAACCACCTGATCTGATCCTCCAGTTGCACATTGTGTGGTAAAAATGCCTTCCACCAATACGTTTTTCGCATTCGCAATGCTTACGCCCATTTTCACGGTATGTTCAATCATTCCTCTACCAATTACTTTTACGTTGCTCACATCGTGGATTAAAAGTTGTCCTCTCAATATAGCGCCACCATCTATGTAAACTATTGAGTTTGATGGAACATTAAATTTCTTGTCCTTAAATTCGTGGATACCAGCATCGAAATAAATCACATTGGGTTTGCGTTTATCTGGCACTTTTTCTACTAATGGGTTAGCAAAAAGATGCAGGTTATGGAAAATATCATCGTTAACCTCAACAGAAAGATTTTGAGGTTTATTGATCTTAAACGTGAGTTTATTACCTGTAATGGTTGGCGTTATGCCATAAGACAAGGGCCTAATACGAGCCTTGTTGATATTGCCCTTGTTGTATACTATAGCTACTTCAACTTCACCTTCGAAATCAAAAGACGCCATTGAAGCTACTTCTACATGATGCTTGGCTTGGCGAACCTCATCTACTTTTACCTGATGATTGGGTACATCTTTCCAACTACCATTAGCACTACGCACCTGAATAGTAAAATCATTATTTAGTAAAGCACCTGCTGGAGCTTTATAAACTACCAACTTATCTTTAGCTGGGCCAAATCCAAAAAAAATGGACGAAATGATGATTAAAAGACCTGTTTTCAATATGGTGTACATCTATGATCAATTATTTAATTAAATCCCAATAAACTACGTAGCGCTGCTGATGTATTCTTGCAATTGGTGCTAAATTCAATGCTCCATCTGTTGTCGTAAATACCAAAGGTTGCTTTGTCGCTTTGATAGAACTATTTAGATTGGTCCTGTTCAATTTCAAATTGGTTTTCAAATTTGCAGGAACTTTATAATCGTAAGTATAGTAATCGTTATACTGCGAAGGATCTGAAAACGGTGCTGGTTTTGCCATTCCATCAGTTCCCATCATACCCGCCAACACAAGTGGCCCGTACATTACAGCCGCTTTATCCTGATTATCATTTGCTGCCGATAAGTGTAAACTCATTGGATATTTCACTTCTATTTGATCGCCATTTTTCCAAGTTTTATCTAATATGATATAACTCGATGGCGTTTGTTTTACAGCAACGGATTTGCCATTTACTTTTACCTGGACATTTGATGCCCAATAAGGATATCTTAAATTAATCGCCAATTTCTGGGCTTTTTCTGCATTGATAGTGAATTTAACCACATCGCTTTCCGGAAAAGTAGTTTCTTGTTTTAATTGTACGCCTTTCTCTTTCCAATTTAATGTTGATGGAATAAACAAATTCACATACAAACTGGACTGATTGTGATAGTAAATTGCCTCACCATACTTCGCATGATTTTCGAAACCTGTGCCTACGCAACACCAAAATGAATTTTCGGGCGTGCTGTAAACTTTATGTGCACCTGGCAACAAGGGCAAGAAATAAGCAACCATGCCCGTTTTAGGGTCTTGTTGCCCTAATATATGGTTGTATAAACCTCTTTCGTAAAAATCAGCATATTTAGGGTCTGCATCCCAACTAAAAAGGTGTCGGGTCAGTTTCAGCATGTTATTGGTATTGCAAGTTTCTTGGGTATATCCTGTTAAGTTTTCAGCAATTTTATCATTGTGAATGAATTTCTCTTTGTGGCTATTTCCACCTGTACAATAGGTTTGATGAGCAACTACCTCATTCCAAAAAAACTGAGCCATTTCTTTTGAACGGTTATGATTGTTTAGCTCATAATTACGGGCTTCGCCTATAAGTTTAGGAATGAAAGTATTGGCATGTTTAAAATAAAGATCACTTTTTTGCTCTGCCAAAGGATCTAAAACCGCATTGTGATAGAAAAACTCTGCTAGTTTCTGATGTTCTGGATGACCAGTAATGGCATATAAATTATAAAAAGCTTCGTTGGTACCACCAAACTCATTTCTCAGCATTTTTGTGCGTTGCTCATCACTTAATGGCATTAATTTTTGGTATGCCCAAGCGGCCGCGTTTTCCATCACCTTTAGCGCTTTTTCGTTATCGCAATAAAGATATTGATCTATTAAACCAGCGTAGATTTTATGCAACGTATACCAAGGTGCCCAAATGCCTTGTCCAGCAATATTTCTATCGATAAAGTAGGCAGGAAAAGCTGCAATAAACCCTTTTTGATCTACTTTGGTTAAAGCCTCTTGTACTTCTGCAAGCCCATTAACGATGCTATCTGCCTTAATTTTGTATCTATTTTCTCCAGTAGAAGCATATAGATAAGACAATGCCGACATGATATGACCAACCGTGTGTCCTCTTAAATCGCAATCTAAAGACTCCCAACCGCCCAATTTTTTCATGGTCATGTAACCACCTTCCTTACTTGAAAACACACCCACAGTACTACGAAAACTGTGCAACAACCTATTGACATCTAAAGACATCAGCCATTTGGCGTCTCTGTCCATGTTATCTTTAAAATCTGACGGCAATAGGCGTACATCTTTTAAATCGAAACTATAAGCCTTAACTTTTGCCTGCAAAGGCTTTTTAAGTTTTTGACTATGTTGCCCAGGATAAACAGATTGAGCCGCAACAGCGCAACACCAGCTCAATAAAGCCAATAAAAAGATTGTCCCTTTCATCGTTTTAACTTAGAGTATTTGTTTAGCGGAATATTTTTTGAATTGCTTAAGGTCTTCTTTGGTAGCCGGAACTAAGTGTGCCGCAGCTCCTCCAGATGCTTTCAATTGAAACTGCAAAACGGTATTATTATCTACAATTACACGGTGAACTGCTACCTTGGTTTTGGTGTTTACGGTATCATCGTCGACATAGATATTCGCTACATATTGCTGCTTAGCTTTTAAAAAATTTAATGGTGTACCTAGCTTTCTGGCCGAAACATTATTGATGGTTCCCAAAAACCAATCTTCGCCAGTTCTTCTGGCAATGGTCACAAATTCGCCCACATCGCCATCAATAGCTTTTGTATCATCCCAAACGGTTTTTACTTTATCGAAAAACTCAATTTCAGGCTCTCCTTTATACATTTTTGGATTATCGTACCAATACAAAAACTGCAACGGACTGTAATACACAGCCGCCATCGCTAACTGATGTGCTTTGGTATTTTTGATTCTACTGTTGTAATAACTGATGGTATAATCTCCAGCGCCAGCTAAAAATCTAGTGAACGGCAAGATGGTATTGTGCGTAGCATCTGGCATTTCCTCGTTGCCTCTTATCCCCTCTTGGGTAAGTAAATTTGGGTAGGTTCTGCTAAAGCCAGTTGGTCTATATTCGTCATGAATATCAACCAAAATTTCATATTCTGCACATTTTTTTACCGCCTCATGTAACCATGTTGACCAGTGTTGATTCCCGATTTGTACAAATCCGAACTTGATCCCTTTGATACCCCATTTCTTGTACAAAGGCAAAATTTCATCTAACTGATTGTAAAGCGCTCTTTGATTTACATAAACGAAAATACCGATGCCTTTAGTTGCGGCATAGCTTGTTAATGCTGGATAATCTATGTTTTTATCTGTTCTTACTTTTGTTGCATCAGATTTTACGCTCATTTCTGGTCCGTACCAACCGGCATCTAAATGCACATATTGTAATCCTCGTTGAGCGGCAAAATCAATACAGGCTATTGCGTCTTCTTGCGTTAAACCAGAACGAATTGCCTTACCAGGTTTTATCCAAGAAACATCTTTAATTTTATTGGCTGGATTTAAATTGAGGATGATATCATTGTTACCAATCAAATCAATGGCTCGTTCTGCGGCCATAATTACTCTCCACGGTGTATTGTAAGGCGTAATCAAATCTACAGAACTGTAAAGCGATGCACGCAACACATCTTGTTGTCCATCTTCCAACTTAAACTTCATTCTGGCATAATCAACCATTTCGGCTTCGGCTAAGGCTACTGTTAAACCATTGTTAAGTTTCATGGTTAAGGGGCGTTCACTTTCACCATTCCAATTGCGTAAGGGTAATAATGAATAATGTCCCTGTGCCCATGGTTCAAAGTAAGCTTTGGTTGCTGCAGGCATGGCAAATTGTGTTTGTTCACCTACTACGTGCAAGAAAAGTCCGTTAGCGGCTTCTGGAAAATGATATCTAAATGCCACCCCTTCATCATACACACGAAAAACCAGATCCATCATATAATAACGGCGCTTGTCGTAATTATCAGCACCAACAGATGGTTTGTCTCCTTTTAAAAAATGTAAAGTTGCTTTATTGTAATTGTCTTTTACTACGCTTCTCTCGCCGTAAACAGGCTTCCAAGTTTCATTAACGACTTGTGTTGTAGTCTTCACTAAATTTAGATTTTCTCCCCAAACCTTCGCGGTATCGTTAGGTATTGCCAATGCAGATTCGAAAAGGTTATTTTCTATCAATACACCCAGTTTAGACTCTTTAATTACCTCTTTACCGTTGTAATTAACCGAGTAAAATAACTGTTTTACGTTTCCTGCAAACAATTTTTGATAAACATCTACCTGATACCTTCCATTTGGAGAAGATAGTTTTACGGCAGTCTCTTTAATGATTTGTTGAGACTTCACGCTTAGTGCGAAAAGCATTACGAAGAATAATAGTTTAAATCCTTTTTTCATCATTCAATTTTTAGCGGTGTAATTGATGAGCATTTTGCATAATTATAATTGAACCTAAATCCCAATATCATTTAGCTTAAGAGAAAAATAAAAATCATTGTCATCTAGAGCCTGTCGAAGGATAAATGCTTTTTATTTTTCATTATTTAGAAAGGTCTTCGACAGGCTCAGACTGACACAAAATCCTTAAACCAACTGATATTTAACCAAATTCGTCTCAACAATAACTACTCTTATATACCTATCCTTTTTCTTTGACCTTATAGAACTTAGCTCCAAAAAGAAAGATAACTACATAGCAGATGATAGGTAAATAATACGCTTGTGCAACATTATGGTTGGCTATAGAGCCCATAATTAGGGGGAACAATGCGCCACCAACAACGCCCATAGAAATAAATGAAGCTCCCTGTTGGGTATTGCTTCCTAGATTTTTCAAACCTAAACTAAAGATGGTAGGAAACATGATACTGAAGAAAAAGTTGATCATGAGCAATGCGGCATAAGAAGCCCATCCCCATCCTTGCGCCACAAGAATACAAGAAACGATGCTTCCAACGGCGAAAACAGCTAACAGTCTGTTTGGAGCAAAATACTTCATCAAGAATGTACCAACAAAACGGCCTATCATCATGAACACCATAAATAGCACCATGTAGTTGGCTGCTTTAGAATCGGTGAAGCCCATAATTTCTACACCGTAGTTAATGAAATATGCCCAAGTTCCAGCTTGTGCCGCCACGTTAAAAAACTGTGCTGCAACTGCCCAAACAAAATGCTTGTTTTGGAAAAGCTTTTTCTCCGGTTTAGGTTCTACCCCAGCTGCATCTGCTTGATTGGAATGCGGGTCGATCAATGCAGGAATTTTAACAAATGCAAAAGATACTGCCACCAATAAGATGAAAGCGCCAATGTACATGTACAAATCTTTAACCGAATCTAAACTGTTGGCTACTTCTATTGAAGATGATCGCAATAGAAAATAAGAGCCTAATAATGGTCCGATAATGGTTCCAACGGCATTGAATGACTGCGCAAAATTCATACGTTGGTCGCTGGTTTGCTGATTACCCAAAGAGGCAACAAATGGATGTGCTACGGTTTCTAAGGTTGCCATACCACAGCCCAAAATGAAAAGTGCAATCCTGAAAAAACCAAAAGATTCTGCATTAGCTGCTGGCACAAACAAAAATGTTCCGGCCGAGAATAAGAATAAGCCTAATAGCACGCCGCTTTTATATCCAAAACGTTTCATAAACATTCCTGCTGGTATACTCATGATAAAATAGGCACCAAAAACAGATAATTGGATTAAGCCGGATTGTGATTTGGTAACGTTTAGCACATTTTGAAAGTGCTTATTGAGTACATCGCTCATAGAATGGGCAACACCCCAAAGCATAAATAAGGATGTAACGAAAATGAAGGTTACCAGAAATTTACTTTCTGTAAATTTTGCCTGTTGTGACATAAGTTTATATTTTGGTTTATATATTTTTATTGTCCTAAAACGGACAAGGTTTCGAAAGACGCCGCCGCACCCATAATTGCAGCATCCTCTTTCAATTCGGCTATTACGAAAGTTATATCCAAGTTTACTTTTAATAAATTTTCTTTCACTTTATTTAAAAAGTAGTTATGTATTAATGAGATATTTCCTCCCAAAATGATGTGTGCTACCGGGTACTCCTTGATAGCCCTTTCTAAAAACAAAGAAAGGTTATTGGCGTATTCAGCGAATATTTCAGTTCCAACTTTGTTTTTGGCAATGCTGTCCATCATATCCTTCACATCTTTAACTTGTATACCTGTTAACTCGTTGTATCTTTTTACAAACCACCTGGTCGAAAAATAATCATCGGCGATACTTTCCTTAAAAGACTTGGCACCAAATTCTATATCAGTTGTTATTCCTTTATGGCTAATTGCTGATCCAAAACCTGTCCCTAAAGTTAACCCGATTGCTTTCTCAAAATCTACTCCCGCACCGCAAAACATTTCGCCATGCAAAAAAGCTTCGGCATCATTCCTAAAAATTACATTTTCCGACGAAGTTTGCAATACTTCCATAAAAAACTGTTTGATATCGAGCCCATAAATACTTTCATATTTATCTAAACCTTTAATTAATGAAATACCATTTTCATAATCGAAAGGTCCTGGCATAGCAAATGTTACTCGCTTTACGTCACTGGCTCCATCTACCGTTAACACCTCTTCAATAGCACGTTTCCATGCTTGCAATATAGCTTCAACACTTCCTTTACTATCAACGTAATGTCTTACCTTACTATCTGGCACCAAACATTTATTGTCCATATCTATCAATGCAGCGGTAATGTGCGAACCGCCTATATCAGCACCAATTACGGTATTTCTAATGTTCATCTTTTCTTTCTGTTATGCTAATATTATTTTAAAGATTATCGTGGATGCTTTTACCAGTTTCTAGCTTTTTTAATCTTACTAAAGCTTCGATATAGTAATAATCTCCATAGTTAATCGAAGTATCTATCTCTGTACCGTTAGGTTTATGCCCAGTTACATGGGTAATAAATGCCGAGTTTTTAGCTCTGCTTTGATATTTATCTGATGATAGCGATACCAACATTTTTTCTGCCATTTGGCGATAATGTTTAGCCTTAGTTTGATCTGTAACCAAGGTTGAAAGCTCTAACAACGCTGAGGCTACCACACCAGCCGCTGATGCATCTTTAGGTGCATTTGGTATATCTGGCGCATTAAAATCCCAATATGGAATTAAGTCTTCTGGCAAGTTTTTAAGGTATACATCGGTTACGTTTTCGGCAAAATCCAAGAACTTTTTGTCTTTAGTTTCACGATAAACCATGGTATATCCATAAATAGCCCAAGATTGTCCCCTTGCCCACATGCTGCCATCTGCGTAACCCTGATGGGTTAATTGATTAATTCGTTTACCTGTATTTTTATCATAAACCACTGCATGGTAAGAAGTATAATCCTTACGAAAGTGGTTTTGCATAGTGGTTTCTGCATGTTTAACAGCAATATCATAAAGGTTTTTAGTACCCCCATTTTTTGAAGCCCAAAACAGCAATTCCAAATTGATCATGTTATCGATAATGGTGTTGTGCTGTGGCCATTCCATTCGAGGAACCGAACGCGGCCAAGAAAGAATAGTGCCTACCTTAGGATTAAACAAGGTTGCCAAAGTATCTGCTGTTCTTAATACAATTTTTTTAGCTTCCTCATTACCGGTAAGCCTGTACTCATTCCCATACGAGTTAAATACTTGAAAACCCAGATCATGATCAAATGCTGGTTCTAACGATAAATTATAAAGCTGCGCCGTGAAACGCTGGGCTTGCATCTTAACGCTATCATTTTTGTTGGCTTCATACAGATACCACAGGGTTCCAGGCCAAAAACCACTTGTCCAATCTTTATAATTTACATAGCGCCAATTACCAGCATCATCTTTAACATTCCTAGGGATATTAGGCGTATCTAAGGGTAAATTTTTAATTGTTTTAAACGCTTGTGCTGAACAATAGTCAATATTTTGATCTACGCTAAACTTCTCTTTCACTGAACAAGCAGATAAGCTACAAGCACCTATTAGCAAAGCCAATCCTACATTTTTGAATATTCGGTTCATTCTTTTAATTAAAAAGGGACGGCTTCAAACAAAATCTTCCACTGTCCCTAATTCCTTTTTACAAATTATACATTCCTAATCGTAACGTACATTCAAATATATACAAACTAAATCGGTTTAGTAAATTCTTTTTATAATTATCTCACCAATAATTTTTGCGCTCGATTGTCAACCGAAAAAATGTACATTCCAGGTGCTAAGCTCTGTTTTAAGTTGATCTTATAATCGCCATTAGCAGATGTTGCGAAATTTTGTGCAAAAATAGATCTGCCAGTTGCATCTGATAATGCTGCACTAAAGCTTGGATTTTTTGAAATGAACTTAAATGTGAATCCTTCACCCACTATTGGATTTGGATAAACCGTTAAGAGACCATCTTTAATAAGACTTACACTAATTATTTTCGTGTCTAATATTTCAGTTGTTCCATCTAGATCTATTTGCGACAAGCGATAATAATTATTACCTATGCTCGCCGTACCATCTACAAACTGATAGCTGTTAGCGCCACTACCTTTCGAATTTACTTTTGCAATTTCTTTGAAATCAACATCCTCTGATTTTCTCTCGATACGGAAAAAATTGTTGTTGGTTTCTGAGCTAACTTTCCAATCTAGAGCGACCTTGCCTGTTTTTAATAAATTTAAATTGTAGCTTGTTAATGAAACAGGCAAAGTTGACTGTACATAAGCATTTAGTGCAGCGACACTCGCAAAGCTCTTTATCCAATGGATATCATAAGATTGATAAGTGGTTAAATCGGCTATCTTAAACTGAAAATTAGCACTAGAAATTGTTGTCGAGCTCGTAATTTCTACACCTCCCAATTTTGCACCAGAACTAGGCGTAAGATCGTAATAGTAGACATCGTTACCAGATGAAACGTACTGATTATTCGTATTAGTGGTTCCAGACTTAGCATAAGCACTACCGATTTCAAAAATCACATTTCCAGTGGTTGGTTTTGTAAATTTAATAGCCAAAATAGGGTGAGTGTTCTGATTAATCGTTACCGTTCCGCCCGAATACTTAACATCCCCTCTGTATCTCTTTACTTGTGTACCGGTATTAGTAAGAGTAGCTGGTGTTATTGTAACAACTCCAGTCGTTGCATTTTGAGTCATTGTGGCATCTACATCTCTAGTATTTCCCGTAGCTGTTGGCTGAAGTACAGCCCATCCCGCAGCTGTTTTTGTAGCGACAAAATCTTCGTTGATAACCGGTCCTAATTGTGCTTTAACAATGTTTATCGACAAAATAAACATAGCAACAGCTATCACAGTTTTTTTTGTAAAAACGTTCATAGTGTATTGGTTAATGGTTTATAAATGGTTTTACTCGATGTAACACTTGATAGACCATTCTTAATTAGGCCTATCGAAGTGTGCATGCATTTTAAATCGTTATTTCGAAAACATCAATGTTCCAAAACCTAGTTGGTCATAGCCACCACTATTTGGACCATAATGACTACCGCCACCCTCTGGCCTAACTTTCTCCGCTAACATCTTAGAATATTTACTTTCTACACCTTTAGATTTATAGTGGTTGTAAACTAATTCCCAAGCCGGTCTTACATCTCCCCTACCCACAGCAGAAACTGAGGTTAAAGTTTCGGCAGTACAGTTTGCATTGTAACATCTGATATAGTCGCTAAATGGAACTGTGTAAGGAAACACACCTGATGCTTCGGAATAATTGTATTTAGCAGTGTACTCACACAAGGCTAAAAACTTGTTGTTTTTATAAGCGAATAAATCTTCGCCAACATTATAAGCCATTTTACAAAATGTGCCTAGCAAAGAAATCACCAAAGTAGCATGCCCTTGATCTCTGCCGCTTTCTTGCCCTTGCCCTAATATTTCGCCGTTTACATTGTGTATTGTAGTTACTGCATTGTCAATATTTCCATTACCTATTCCCTTTTTGAAATAACTGATGGCGTATTCTACTTTAGCTTTGTCATCAGTTAATATACCCACGCCTAAAATTGTACACATATTTGCAGCGTCCCAGTTTGTCCAATAATGCGACTTGCATGTACCATTATGTCTTTCTAAAAAGTCGAGCGAATTTGCATAAAACACATCTACCATCCATTTTTTGTAAGCGGTAAAATCTGTAGCTGTCCAACCTGCGTAATCCCTTACCAATTCGGCAGCGTTTGCAAACGACATTCCGTAAATACCAGCTGCCAAAAACTTATCGCTACTTCCGTTGATAGATTTACATACGCTTGCCCAAGCATTTAATATTTCTACTGCTTTAGCGGCGTACCTATCATCTCCAGTAAGTTTCCATTTCAATCCCATTTGGTAAGCAGCATGCGAATCTCTCATGGCAACAGCATAGTTGTCAGGAAGTGGCTCTTCGGTAGAGCTACCTCCTCTAATTAACTTAACCGATGGATTAGCCACATAATCTAAACGCAAAAGCGTGCTGGTATTTAGTTTATCGTAACCTTCTTTCCAAGGTGAAGCCGAAGCATCTACCTTACCTTTTACAAATGTGAAATCTGCTGCTGTATGTAACATTCCAGGATGAACAATTGCCAGATTGCCAGTAATCACAGGTTCTGTAGTAATTGCAGTTTGCGGATTGATCAATTTGTACACGTCTCTTTTACAAGACATGGATACAGTAAGTAGCATTACCATTGGTGCCGCTATCTTCATCATATTTTTAATCATCATGATTGTTTTATTAGTATCTGTAATAGCGGCTGCAGATACAGCCGCTAATCGATTATTTAATTAATATACGCCTGTAACTCTGCTACCGTTTTAAAAGTTTTTATCCAATAAACTGGGTATGGACTAAGTGGATTTGAAGCTGTCGGCATATCGGCCACACCTACGGTAATTTGTGTAAAGGTATAAGGGACTGTAGTAGGCATTGTATTCCCTGCGGTGCCGAATGTGTTAAAAGCACCTAAATCAGCATAATACACTGCTAATCCATCTCTTCCTGTAACAGAAGCTAGCGAATTATTTCCGTTACCTGTGGTCTGTTTCCATCTACCTAGCGAAGTATCAAAGAATACATTTCCGCCAGTAGCCAATGGCCTAATAAATTTAAAGGCAATAATTGGATATTTACTGACATCTAGCGTAGTATTGGCACGTCGGAAATCTCCCCTTCTATTTGTTCCAGTATTCATCGTTACCATTAACGAATTGTTCTGTACAGCAACACTCGCACCAGTTGTAGAGGTAGTCCATCTTGATGCAAAACCATCCATAAACGAGTCGTTAATCTTACCCTCTTTCACATCAATATTTAAGGTAGCTTTTATGTTACCTCCATCGGCACTGGTTATGGTAATTACCGCTTGGCCTACTTTTAATGCTGTAATTACACCCGTAGTAGTTACTGTAGCTACAGTTTCGTCGCTACTAGAAAATGTTACCAATTGCTTAGAAGCCAATGCTGGCGTAACGCTGTAGTCTATCAAAAGCCTTTCGTCTACAGCCATACCATCTGTTAGTACAGTATTTATAGTGATGGTTTGGATAGGCACAATTTCTATTACCGTAACTGATAGCGTAGCTCTGGCTGCACTTCCATCGGCAGGGCGCACCGTAATAGTTGCCGAACCTGGAGCTAAACCAGTAACTAAACCATTGGCATCTACAGTAGCTACAGCAGGGTTGCTACTTGCCCACAACATACGCGGATAAGTAACATTTACTGGTGCAGCAGTAGCCGTAATTTGAGTAGCCACTTTAGGGTAAGTTGTTAATGTTGTTCTGTTTAGCGTGATTCCTGTAGCATATATTACCCTGTCGATAACCGTTAAATCTATCTCGGCCTTGCGACCTCCACCATCTGCAGATTCAACAGAAATTTTTGTAGTACCTAAACCTATCGTGGTAACCACACCGTTTTGATTTACCTTTGCTATTGTCTCATCAGCACTTTTCCAAACCAACCTCGAATTGGTTACCTGCTCTGGATTAAAACGAGCCGTAAGTGTTGTGTCTCTTCCTTTTAGTAGTGGAACTACAGGACCTTCTGTGATGGCAAGTGTATTAACTAAGGTTTTTTTCTGAGCCACTTCATCTTCCCATCCAGATTGTTTACAGCCACTAATTCCAATGAGCACAAGCACACTCGAAAACAAGATTAACCTTAACCTCGAATCGAATAATGATTTTATAACTTTCATATTTTTAACATTTATAGTTTGCATTACCAATTTGGGTTTTGACCGAGTTTTGGATTTAATTTTAATTGATCTGCAGGAATTGGATACAGGTAATTTCTATCCGTCCAAGTTCTACCAGATTCGAAAACGATGATACCATTGGCATTTTTAGGTTTAACAGCAGTGCTCCATCCGCCTAATGAAGAGGTTGCATATTCTGTACCTGTGTACTGTATACCTAAGAAGTCTTGAGGCATTTCAATTTCAGCAGTTTTCCAACGCTTTAAATCGTCTATTCTAAAACCTTCGTTAAAAAGTTCTACTGTACGTTCTCTTCTAATTTCGGTACGCATATCTAAATTATTTGCACTTACAAAAGCGTTGCTCAGTTTCGGCATAGACGTATTTACACGATTCCTCACTAAGTTTAAAGAAATGTTCAAATCAGCATCTGTAATATTTCCATCTCTTTCAAAAACAGCTTCTGCATAGTTCAATAATACCTCTGCATAGCGAATGATTGGAAAATCGTAACCTTCGAACCTATCAGTTACCTTTCTTTCCGCATTCCATTTTTGGTTATAATACCCAGTTCCAGTAGTTGATGGAATGTAGGAAGTAAAAACAGCAGTAGTACGGTCGGCAGCATCTCCTGTCCAGTTTACTCTACCGTTATCGTTAGACCAGTAAGCCTTTTTAGGAGGCATTAAGGTATACTGCATTCTGTTATCTCTATTCTGATATTCAGAAGTCATGGTGCTGTAGCCCGCAAACTGTGTATTATTTGCATTGCCTACAGGTAAACCATTTTGGTTCAAATACATGTTCGCAAACTTACGGCTCACTAATACCACGTTAGCAAACTGACCGTGAGAGATATTTATATTGATGGGATTTAATACTTCATCATGCCTATTACTAAAAATATACTCTCTGTTTGCACTTTTAGCAATACCAGCTGGGTTAGATTTTGCATCTTCTAAAACGAAAAGATATTTAAGTGCAGAATCTCCCAAAATTGCAGGTTTAAACAATTCATATTGTGTACTTGTCATTACATCTTTTGCTGCATTAGCTGCAATATTTAATAGTGGCGTTGCACGAGCAGCATTACCACGAGATTTTTGCCAAGTCCCTTCGAACAAAGCTACTCTAGACAAAAACGCCTGAGCTGCTCCGCGACTTACCCTGCCTTTATCAGCTGATGCTATAGCGCTCTCTAACGGCAAACCTGGAATAGCAGCCTGCAAATCGGCAATGATAAAATCGGCTACTTCGTTTCTATTGTTACGTGGGGCATTTAAAATAGGATCTGTCGTTTCTAACACTCTATCTATTATCGGTGCATCACCAAATAGTTGCAATAAATCAAAATAAGTGTAAGCTCTAAAAAATTTTGCTTCAGCCACGTATTGCGCAATCTCTGCCTGATTACTGTAACTCTCAGCTCTTAATATCAAGGTATTTACAGTACGTATTTTAGAAAACGCTCCAGAAAAATTACCATCAGTACCGCTAATCGTGTTAGTACCGTTACTAAATTGATTTGGCACTAAGTTGCTAATTAAATCAGAACGATAATCACTATGTGGATTGTCATTAATTACGGCTCCAAAATCTCTTCGCCATGCGTAAAACTGATTAGCAAACAATTTAAAATGCCCAGCATTTTTCCAATAATTCCCATCAGCAATTTGATCTAGCGGATCTAAATCTAGCACTTTATTGCAAGCCGTAAAAACCAAAGTAAATGGTAACGAAAGCATTAAAATGGCTATATATTTTTTAAAATTCTTTTTCATGATAATTAATTAAAATGATGCGTTTAAACCAAAAGTTACCGAACGACTAAAAGGATAGCGCTGCACACCCACTGCTACTGTAGTTGTGGCCTCTGGATCCCATCCATCATTAATTTTAGTAGTTTCCCACAAATCTTGTCCGGCAACATAAACTCTCAATCTGCTAATTGCTTTTGTTTTTTTAATTAATGCGTCTGGCAATGTATAACCTACCACCACATTTTTTAAGCGGAGGTATGCGCCGTTTTCTACCGACCAAGTAGAGGCCTGATAGTTATACGTATTAATCACACCATTTGTAGAGTATTTAGGAAAATGCGCTGTGGTATTTGAGGTAGTCCAGTGATCTCCAACAGATTGATTAGTTGTATTTAAGAAAACCGATCTAAATGGTTGTCTCCAGTTTACATCATCTCTAAAAATGGTACGGTCTGCCGCACCTTGAAAAATTGCAGAAAAATCAAATCCTTTGTAAGAAGCACCAAAGTTAAATGAGTAACTCAATTTTGGATCATCAGTACCTAAATACACCAAGTCATCGTAGGTTAACACACCATCACCATTGGTATCTTTATACATGTGGTCGCCCACACGCATGGCACTAGTTAAGCCTATGGTATTTCCGTTTAGGTATTTAGCTAAGTAAGCCGTTCTTTGTTCAGCAGATTGGATTTTACCATCGTACTCAAGTCCAACAATAGAATTTAATGGAAATCCTTGTACTGTTCTAGCCCTGCCTCCTTGCGAAATTATGTTCTGCCCACCAAAATCTACCAATGTATTATCGGCAAATGTAAATACACCACCAATGTTATAAGTAAAATCACCTTTTCTATCGCTCCAATTCAATGTGGCTTCGTAACCTTTACTAGTGAACCTCCCAATATTTTGATCTGGTGCTGTAGCACCTAATACTGCTGAAAACTTTTCGTCGAGAAACATGTTATTGTTGTTCTTTACGTAATATTCTAAGGTACCACTAAGCCTGCTCTTTAAAACAGTGAAGTCTAAAGCTACGTTATAATTATGGTTACGCTCCCAAGTACGGTCGTAAGAAACCAAAACTGGCCTAGGTGTAACAACGGTAACTTTACCACCACCTAGATATGGGCCTGTACCCTGAGTTTGATTGTATAACTGTACACCATCGTAAATCTCGATACCTCCTTGATTACCTACAATACCGTAAGATGCTCTCAGTTTCAATTCGTTAAAAATCTTTAAATCTTTAACGAAACTTTCTTCCGAAATTCTCCATCCTGCAGAAAAACCATAAAATAAATTCCACCTGTTTACTCTATCAAACCTAGATGAACCGTCGTAACGAGCGTTTGCTTCAAAAAGATATTTACTTTTATAATCGTAGTTTAATCTCGAAAAATACGACCCTATTGCCACCTGATTTCTAGATGCACTACTAGTTACTAGCCCAGAGCCATTAATAGCAGATAGAGAACTATTGATATCCAATACTCTAGTGGTAAAAGAATCAAAATTATTAAACTCGTACTGACCACCAGCCATAGCCGATACATTGTGTACCTGCTTAAATGTTTTTCTATAGTTTAAAACTGATGTTGCTGAATAAAATTCGGTGGAAGCACTACTTTTTTGGTAATAACTATTGGCTTGCGTAGGATTACTTTGAACTTGTGTATCACCTTCATAATTAAACCAATCGATATTATTCTGCTTTGTATCTCTTGTTGCATTGCTGATATTTACGCCCAAGGTACTTACCCACTCCAAATCGCTGGTTACTTTAAATTTAAAGTTTTCGCTAATGTTAGTAGACTTTACATTTAACATGTTATCACCACCAAGTTCTGCAAACCAGTTTGGCGTGTACTGCCCACCCCAAGCATAAGGTTTACCATTCATTGTTGCAGATGGAAAACCTGGCTGTGGATAACCTTGACTTAAGGCGTTTCCTATCATAGTTGGTGTTACCTGTCTTTGGTTACTGAAACTAATCACCGATTCTATCGTAAGACGATCAGAAACTTTAAAATCAGAATTTAACCTGAAATTATAACGCTTATTAGTGTTATTACCCCAACGCAATGTACCTTCATCAAACATGTATCCCATAGATATACGGTAGCCTGCTTTTTCTGTTCTACCAGAAATACTTAAATCATTTTGCGTAGAACCTGCTCCGCCCCAAAGAATATCCGTCCAATTATTATCTAGAAATACATAGTCTTTTACATCTGTAAACGCCCCAGGTATTGGCGCATCAGCTGAGTTTCTGGCATCAATGTAACCTCCTTTATTTTGTAGTGCTAAATTCGCATAACGAATCCAAACATCGGTTTCACCAAAACCATCGTTTGTTCTAGCATCAATTACTCCAGCTGCCCATTCGTCCATATCCATTAAACGAGGTTGCAAACCTGGCTTTTTGTAATTATATAAAGAACTAAACTCTACTTGAGCCTTACCAGTCTTACCTTTTTTAGTAGTTACCAAAATTACACCACCAGCAGCCCTAGAACCATAAATAGAGGCAGCAGCATCCTTTAGAAAGGAAATATTATCAATATCTGAAGGATTCATTAACCTTAATTCTCTAAAACTTTCTTGAGCTATCCCATCAATAATTACCAATGCCTCCACAGGCTTTTGAGAAACTGCGCTTCTAAGTTTAATAGACCAGCTTTCATCTCCGGGCGCACCAGAACCACGAGTAATAATGGCACCTGGCACTTGACCTTGCAATGCCTGTATTGGACTAGCCAAAGCACCTCTGTTCTCGAAAGCTTTTGAATTTACGACAGCAATAGAACCAGTTAAAGTTTCCTTTTTCTGTACGCCGTAGCCAACCACCACCACTTCTCCTAATTGGGTATTATCAGGATCGAGTATCACTTGCATTGCGCCACCACTAGCAGCGGCTTCCTTTTTGATGTAACCCACGTAAGAGAACTCCAATGTAGCCCCTGCTGTAACATTCAATTGAAAATTACCGTCTGAATCTGTTTGAGTGATCGCTGTACCACCTTTAACTTTTACGGCTACGCCAATCATGGGTTGCTTGAGTTCTGCATCAAGAACTTTTCCTTTAACTACCTGCTGTGCATAGAGTACTTGGCTACTACAAATGAGCACCAATAGCACACCCAAGACGATGCATTTTTGAAAAATGACTCTCATATTCATACTAAAATTTATATTGGTTTATTATCAGTTAACATCTCGGTAACATTAACTAAAATCAAACTTATAAAAACTAAACCGATTTAGTATATATTTTTGAAAAATTATTATATTAAAAATATAAAGCCATATAAAATATGAATCACATAATTTACACACGCTTTATTTATAATAATAACAAAAAAAATAGCTTTAAGCTAAATAAAAAGGTATTTTATCTAAAAAGCAAAATGTATTAAATGAGTCTTATTAACGATATCCCCTGAGATAACCTTTTATATACAAACACATAAAACAACTCATACAGGCGGAAAACACGTTAAGATCTATGAAAAAAACTAAACCGATTTATTATTTAGGATTATAACGACATATGGATACCTACTGTTCTAACTTTAATTGAACCGATACAATGATATCCCTACTAAAGATTAGTTGGTAGCCTCGAATATATAATGAATTCTAATTAAACAACCTTGATCGATGATTCACGAGTCATCAGAATGTTATCAAGAATTACACTTTTTTTATCTTTTAGAGATCTTTTACCATCTAAAATTTCGAACATCATATCAATAGAATTTTCTGCAATTTCTTTTATAGGTTGGCGAACTGCAGTTATAGATGGAGAAAATAGTCTATATAATTGATGGTCATCGAATACGATTACACCTAAATCTTCAGGAATTTTAAGACTTAAATTTTTAATAGATTCTAGACCACTATCCGCAATATAATTAGTTGCAAAGAAAATGGCGTCTATGTGTTTATTAGCTGTTAAAAAATCTTGTATTTCCTTAACACTTTTGTCCTTACGATCATTAAAAAGTACCTTTTTGATTATTGGAGTAGCTTTTATTCTCTTCAGCGCATCTGTATATCCATCCATCCTCTCCATCATTTGCTCTTGGTCTGAAGATAAGGTTACCATAGCTATATTTTTAAAACCATTTTCAATAAAATGAACTACGGCATCATAAACGCTTGCATAGTTATTTACTAAAACGGTATTCGTATCTACTCCGGGTATGGTTCTATCAAAAATCACTACGGGTAAATTGTCATCAAGCAAATCGTTAATTTCTTTTTCTAGTCCGGGTGAAGGAGCAATAATATAACCGTCTACCTGCCTGCTTCGATAAATCTCTATCAAGTCTTTAGCTTTAGCAGTTTCATTATCTGTACTAGAATAAATAATTTTATACCCTTTTTTGTAGGCTATCTCTTCAATATTTCGAGCTACAGTAGAAAAGAACGGATCTGAAATATCTTCAACCAGCATTCCAATGATCATAGTTTTACCGCTACGTAAGCCTTGGGCAAATTGATTAGGCCGATAGCCAACTTTTTCGATATACTGAAGAATTTTTTCCTCTAAGCCCTCGCTGATGTACTTCTCTCTGGCCTTTCCGTTCAATACAAAAGAAACTGTTGTTTTTGAAACCCCCAACTGTTCAGCTATATCACCTATTGTTATTTTTTTCTTCATTAATCTTAAATAAATATAGTAGTATAACAGGCTTTACAACACTTTTATCAAAGGTAATTCTTCCTTATATTATACAATATATCATTATTTTTTGGGTCAGTAAAATCAATAAAATTTATTTATACGTATTCGAACAGTTATCTTAATTAATAACATCTGAAAACAACACTAAACCGTTTAATTGAGTACTGGTACTTAGAACGTTTTTCAATTACAAAGAAAGCATTTTGATTCAATTCATGCTAATAATTATTTCAATAAACTAATTCAATAAATTCACACTTCTTCAAAGGTAATTCTACAGTTCTTAAAAAACATAGAAATATGTTTCAGTTAACGGAACCTACTTTTTCCTCATTTTTTTGATGAACTCATATAGATATCTAAAACTCCCGCAGATTTAATTGAAGAATGTGAGAATTGACTATTTGCCAACTTCTTACCATTTAAGTAAGCTTTCTCAATGTATTTATTTTCTTTCGAATTATTATGTACTTTAATCGTAAAGAAACCATCCTTTACCTTAATTTTAGCTTCGTCAACTATAGGACGACCTAAGTCATAAATAGGTTTTCCTGGACAAACTTGGTAAAAACCCATCGCACTCATTACATACCAAGCTGACATTTGTCCACAATCTTCGTTACCTATAATTCCTTCGGGAGTTGGCAAGTAAAAATCATAAAGAATTTTGTCTACAATTTCCGCTGTTCTATCTGGGCGTTTAGCATAATTGTACAGATAAGGTATGTGATGCCCAGGTTCATTACCATGAGCGTATTGTCCAATAAGACCCGTAATATCCATACTAACGTCTTCACCAGTCAACTTGCTATCGGTCATAAAAAGCGTATCCAACCATGAAGCAAATTTCTTATTTCCGCCAATCAAACCTTTTAATCCTTCAATATCATGAGGAACAAACGGCGACCATTGATACGAATTACCCTCTATAAATTGCCCTTTTTTATGACTAGAATAACTAGGATCAAAATTAGGCAGCCAAGTGCCGTCTTTCTTCTTCCCTCGCATATATCCAGTTGAAGGATCGAAATAATGGCGATAATATTGTCCTTTAGCCAGCCATTCTTTTGATGTTTTTTCATCACCAGCTTCTTTAGCCATTATTCCCAAGCACCAATCATAGTAAGCCATCTCTAGCCCCCAGGTAACTGTTTTATCATACTTATCTGCCGGCAGGTAACCAAATTCCTCTTTAATTGCCATAAAGATATTTGTGACCCCTTTCGCCCTTGTTTTGATGTGTTTTTGTCTCCACTCTGGCTGCCATGTTGCACTTCTAATACCAGCCGCCACCAATTTATGTGGTATCGAATCTGCCAATCCTTTGGTAATCGCGTCAGCCATGATGGCCATAGATGGATACCCTACCATTGTTGCCGTATAATTACCTCGCAAGGGCCACTTGGGTAACAGAAGATCTTCTTCGCTAGCTTGATAAAGGTTATAAACCCATTGTTTAGATTTCTCTGGCTGAATAATAGTCATCAGAGGAAACCAAGCTCGAAATGTATCCCATAATGAAAAAGTTGTATATGATTCTCCTGAAATCGCTTTATGGATCTTTTTATCCATGCCCATGTAGCGACCGTCGAAATCGCTAAAAAGTGTTGGAGCTAAGTGTGAGTGATACATTGCCGTATAGAAATTGGTGAGAACACTTTTATCTTCCGACTTAATATTTATAGTCGAAAGCGTTTCTTCCCACTGCTCTTGCGCCAAGGCAACAACGTCTTCAAATGAAGCCCCCCCTTTTATTTCTTTCATATTTATCCTAGGTCCAGTTTCATCAACTCCAGAAATAGAAACTTTAATAGTGAGGGGCTTACTTAAATTTCCAAATGTCAGGTACATTTTAATATCCGTACCCGTTGCATCGCTTTTTCCCTGCTGCTCTCCCTTCTCCGTAACTAATTTTGTCACCTCAAAAGGCTCGTCGAATTCAGCTCTAAACCAAATTGGATCATGAGCCGCCCAACCATTAGTTAAGTGATAACCTTCTATCGTTTTATTATTGATCACTTTAATTGAGCCTTCCAAAACAGCAGACGGCCAATCTCGCCTCAAGAGATGTCCTAAATCAATGAGCAATCCAGATTGCTTACCTTTTGGATAAGTATATTTATGCCAACCCATGCGCTTAGTAGCCGAAAGCTCGCATTTGATCGCATAATCATCAAGTATAACGCTATAATACCCAGGACTTGCTTTCTCTTTATCATGAGAAAACGATGTTACGCTATCCAAAGGAGCCTTACCCGTATAAGGTAAGAAAAGCACATCTCCCAAATCTCCTATTCCCGTCCCACTCAAATGTGTATGGCTAAAACCATACATTTTAGAATCTGCATAATAATAACCGCTGCAGGCATCCCACCCATTTATTCTAGTGTCTGGGCTTAGCTGCACTCCACCAAACGGCACCACAGCTCCAGGAAACGTATGTCCATGAAAACCTGTCCCTATAAATGGATCTACATAGTCTATTTTTCGAATATTTTTGCTCTTTTGGGAATAACTATAACTGATGCTTAAAAAGCATACCAACAACAGAACTATTTGTTTAGCGCACTTCATACTAAATTACATTTGGTTTTTAATCTAAAATGTTTCACAATCAATAACATTAATAATTTTCCGCTTTTAGAAAACAGATAGATTATTACTAGCCTAATTATGGAAACACTACTAATTATATGTAAATATAGAATACTAAATCGGTTTTCTAAATAGTGATTAAATTTATTTTACCTTTTACATATCACGTTCTCCGTGCTATTTACAGATAAAGTGGCGTTAAAATAATCAGATGTCGAAAGGAATAACATTGAATATAATTTTAGAAAAATCATCCTAATAAGATTAAAATCTATTTACTGATGTAATTTCTTTAAATTTTTAGCCTCCAGCTGAAATCCTCCTGCTCCAAAACTATATTTTACCAGTTCAATAACAATGGTCCCATACAGATGAGGTCGAGGTGGGGTTATCCTAAAAGTTGTTAATGCTTTACGAATTTCAAGCAGTGATACATCGTTCTTTACCATGAACCAATATCCATTCACTGCACGAAGATGAGATCATCACCCGTTGTCAACTGTGATCAAGAATTCCCGCAAGAAAATTGACATTCATCTCCCTCATGCTATCATTTCGTAACTCTGGCTGCAGATCTACCAAACCATTTTCTACCAATGTGAGTCCTGTAACAAAATAGATTTCCGTCAGCAAAACTACATTAATCATTTTCCGATAAACCCTTTTCTCTATGCCTATCATCAGGTTTCTGATGAATAGTTGCTTAAATGATACATTGACAAGCTTATCTAACGCTAACCAGTGATCTAAGTAGTACCTTCGGAGATCCCTTAAAAAAATGGCAGAAAGATCATTCGCCAAGACTTCCATCAACCCTAAAATCCTCTTCATTTCCGCTATTGGTTCAAGGTTTGCTTCCTCTATTGCGGATAGAGACTGGTTATAGGTTATCATCATATTTCCAATGACGACATCGATAAGCTTGTTTCTATTAAAACATTGATCCAGCATTTTTCTGGAAATCATGCAATCATTGGCCACCAGATCTAGGTTGGGCCATTTGATACCACTGACAAGAAAGCGTCGGTGGGCACAAGAGATAATTTTATTTTTAAGTTCTTCTGTCATTTCACAGTCGATATGGTGCACCCGAAGCCCATTTTTAAATCCACACTATTTTACCAGCCTCACCTCCAAACTTCATTCACTGCTTCCGAGTCCACGGTAATACGTACAGTAAAAGCAATGAACCTAAAGCTTTCCGTTCTTCCAACTCTCCAATTTCGTCATCGTATTTACTCTTCTCGATTCCACTTGGGAACTGAACAAAAATATTAACATCATGTCAGAGCTCTTTAAAAATGATCGTCGCAAAGTGGCCATCAAATCCAAAGGTATTACTCATCGCATGGCTGTCCTTCTATCTAGGGCTTGAATATCATACAGGTAGAAGTGGCATGGGCGTACAACGTTCCACCTTCACTTTTAACGTCGGCTTCCAACAATGCGGTAGTTCTTCCAACGTGAATTATACGTCCCTCCACCAACAGCTTGCCGCTTCTGATGGTAACGGCCTTGACGAAGTTTACCTTTAGCTCCAAAGTGGTGTAGGCAACGCCCTGCGGCAGACCGGAGTGAAGGGCACACCCCATCACCGTATCCAATACCGTAGAAATCACTCCACCATGTACAGTACCAATCGGATTATAATGAAACTCATACGGCGTAAATTCAGCCAATATTTTACCCTTCTCAATACTTAACAGGTGAAAGTCTAATGTTTTCGCAATCGGTGGTACAGCAATCTCACCATTCAGCATACCATTCAAAAACTCCAGCCCCGTCAATGTACGGGCTTTGGAGGCCGTATCCAGCGGGCTTTCCCAATCGTACGTTCTTGTTCTTTCTATTTCACTCATAACACTTTATTTTTTTTAACTCTATAATTCTTAACCCAACCCATAAATATACCGTTCGGTATATTTATGATCAAAAAAAATCACCCCATCAATTCGCGTTCTACGATGCCATTTATATTATCGATAGCCATCTGGAAGTACTTTGGCTCATCCATCAGCTTGGCCAACATTATCGTTCCCTCCATGTAGCTAAATATCATTGTAGCATACGCTACTGCGCTGATCTTTACGTTAAATTCACCCTTGGCCTGTCCTTCTTCAATTACATCCTGAAGCAATTGAATAAAACGCTTCATACCACTGCGAACGATGTCCCTCATAAAATGTAGGTGGTCGTCAGCTTCAATGGCCGCATTCATTAACGGACAGCCACCTTTGCTAAACACCAGTTGCCAGTTATCCGCGTAGTAGTTAGGAAAGGCCAATAGCGCTTCCTTGGCGGATGCAGTATTTTTGATCCTAGTGCTGATCGCTTCAAAGACCACTGAACTATTGTAGTTATAGGCCGCAATCGAAAGTTCATTCTTATCTGAAAAATTTCCATAAATAGCACCTTTAGAAAATTTGGTCGCTTTCTGGATATCGGATAGCGATGTGCCATCATAGCCTTTCACATTGAAAATGGAGGCAGATTTCTCTATGATGAATTGTCTTGTTTGTTCAGCTTTCGACATCTTTATTTAAACGCTTAAAAACAAAGCTAACAAAAATATACCATTCGGTATAAAATAAAAAAATCCATTGCCAAGACGGATGCAGTTAAGCAACGTGTATGGAAAAACCACAAGCCAATGATCTCCTATCGCCAAAAAATAAAAACTTGCAACCTCTTAGAATTCAGCCAAGTTATAGAAAAATTAAAAATGTCCAAGTGGGGTCATACAAATTGGTTTATCTAGACAAACCATTAAATCTTTGATTATCAGATGGATTACAGGTATTCGTGGAGAATGCCGGATTTGCCACCGACGTTTCTGGCCTAATTTCGAGGTTTTCAGAATTTGGCTGACTTTTGGCTGAGTAGGCATCTGATAACCTACTAAATCGTTGATTACCAGATACGTTACAGGTGTTTGTGGAGAATATCGGATTCGAACCGATCACCTCTTCACTGCCAGCGAAGCGCTCTAGCCAAATGAGCTAATCCCCCATGATTGGGCAAATGTAAATATTTTAGACAAGACCACAACTATAAAATAAAAAAAGGGAAGACTATCCAGCCCTCCCAAACACAATAACATTAGTTAAGTTAGAAAATGCGAACATTCTCTTTATTAACTTAACCTAAATTTTCTCAAAAATATTGCTCCTATAAATTTAAAGCAATACCTAACTCCAGGTATGTTGTATGTTAAGAAAGGTACTTTAGTATCAATTTCGCAGTTTTCTCAGATGCTCCAGCCTCCCCCATCAACTGGTGTAAATCTTCGTAGTCGCTTAGCATTCTCGTTCTGCCCTTTCCAGCTACAATAAGCTTTAATTCTTCAGCTACCTTTTCTTTCGAGCAATCTTCCTGAATCAATTCTGTCACTATTTTCCTATCTACGATCAAATTCACCAAAGAGATAAAACGGATTTTAACCAACAATCTTGCAATTGCAATGGAAATAGCTCCACCTTTATAAACCACTACTTGTGGCACCTTAAACAAAGCTGTTTCTAGCGTTGCAGTACCAGATGCGACAATAGCGGCATGCGCATTATGAAGTAAATCATAAGTTTGGCTAAATACCAATGTTACTTTATTACTCCCAATAAACTGATGGTAATAAGCTTCATTAAAAGTTGGTGCAGCAGCAATAACAAACTGATAATCTTCAAAATAACCCATTACGCTTAGCATTACTGGCAGCAGTCTTTCAATTTCTTGCTTTCTACTTCCAGGTAAAAGTGCGATGATAGGTTTCTCAGTCAATTGATGCTGGACTTTAAATTCTTTATTAGGTTTAAACAAAGAAATCTCATCTAACAACGGATTACCAACGTAATCTACCTCCATGCCCCATTCTTTGTAAAAAGCCACTTCAAATGGCAAAATGCAGAACATGTGATCTACTATCCGCTTAATTTTGAGGACACGTTTTTGGTTCCAGGCCCAAACTTTTGGAGAAATATAATAGCAAACTTTGATACCATGTTGCTGAGCAAATTCTGCAATTTTAAGATTAAAGCCTGGAAAATCAATCAGTATCAAAACATCTGGTCGATAAGCCAATAAATCTTCTTTGCAAGTTTTTAGGTTTTTAAAAATTGTACGCAAGTTGAGTAGCACTTCTGTAAAGCCCATGAAAGCCATATCTGCGTAATGCTTTACCAACTCCCCTCCTTCAGCATGCATTTTATCGCCACCAAAGTACCTGAATTCGGCATTAGCATCTTCTCCTTTAAGTGCTTTCATCAAATTCGCTCCGTGCAAATCGCCAGAAGCCTCTCCTGCTATTAAATAGTATTTCATTTTTTAGGGTTCAGGTATCGATTATAAGACATTAGTGACTAGGGCATCAGTTAATCGATTAACCTATTTCACAATTAATTCTTATTTAGGCTTCCTGCATTACTTTATAAAAGAAGAACGCAAAGGCACACAAAAATGTAGCACTTACAATACCTCTTATAATATTTTCTTTATTAATGTTGTCAAAATATTTTACCCAAACCAAATTAACCGCTACGCAGCCAATCAGCAACAAATCTGCTTCTTTAAAAACCAAAGTATAGTGCATCAAATACCAAGCTACAGCTCCTAATAGCAGCGGACTGCCTAAGCCTATTCCCAAACCTACCAACACGTGGTTCTTTATCGAAGAAAAAAGCTTAGCCATCTTATCCTAAATTGGCACCATCTGCACCAGATATTTTGTTGGGTTGATCAGCACTGCCACTAAAATCCCAAGTATTTAAAATTTGAATAGCATGGTGTGCCGTTAAATCAAATTGTACTGGTACCACCGAGGCATAACCATGATCCAAGGCCCAAACATCACTATCCTCACCTTTATCATAATTCTCAAAAACACCTGTTAACCAATAATATGGCCTACTATACGGATCTTGACGTTCGTCAAAATCTTCTGCCCACTTCGCATTTGCTTGTCTACAGATTTTAATCCCTTTAATTTGATCTCCTTTTGGGAAGTTCACATTCAACAAAGTGCCTTCTGGCAATCCATTAGCTAAAACCTGTTCCGTAATTTGCTTGATATATTTCTTGCAGTGCGAAAAATCAGCATCTTGCGCAAAATCATCCATAGAAAACCCGATAGAGGGAATTTTCTCAATTGCTCCTTCTACTGCAGCCGACATTGTTCCTGAGTAAATCACATTAATGGAGTTGTTTAATCCGTGGTTAATTCCAGAAACACACAAATCTGGTTTTTTACCTTTAAACACCTTATTCACTGCTAATTTCACACAATCAACAGGTGTTCCAGAGCATTTGTACATTTCAATTGGCGGATACAAATCAACTTTATCAAAACGCAAAGGCTTACCTATAGTAATGGCATGCCCCATTCCCGATTGCGGTCCATCCGGCGCCACTACCGTAACATTTCCTATTTCACTCATCACCTCAATCAGTGCTTTAATGCCTGTCGCAGTAATGCCATCGTCGTTAACTACTAATATCGAAGGTTTAGTTTTCATCTTGTTTATTCATTGTTTCTTTATATGATGAAGCTATCATGATTAATAATTATTGCCATGTGAATTTTGGCAAAATCATGGTGGTTCATCTAAGGCTATTTTCCATTGTGATGAAGCTGCCATGGTTTAACTAAACAAAAATTTACGAAAACCGTGACGGTTCATCAGCCAAAAATACGAGATTTTATACGAATAGCCTCAACTCCTATTTTTTAATCTGTGCAACATAACTTAAATATAATTGTCTTTGTATATTTGAATGATAACTTATTTCAACATGAAAATAAAACTAATACTATTGGCGTGCCTACTTTTTGTAGGTTCAAATTTAGTAGCTCAAAGTACCACTTACCAGTGGAAAACTGCTACTTCGGGCGGTTACACTTACAAATATGTAACCAACGACCCTTCTAAAACACGTTTCTATACTTTAAAAAACGGTTTGACGGTAATTTTATCGCCAAACTACACGGAACCAAAAGTCGAATACCGTATGAGCGTTAGAGCTGGTAGCAATACTGACCCTAAAAATGCTACTGGTTTAGCTCACTATTTGGAACACCTTTTATTTAAAGGAACAGATAAATTCGGCACAGCAGACTGGGCTAAAGAAAAACCTTTGTTAGCTAAAATCGATGCCCTTTACGAAAAATACAACAAAACTACCGACCCAGCACAACGTAAGGAAATCTACAAAGAAATAGATAAAGTGTCTGGCGAAGCCTCTAATTTTTCTATCGCTAACGAGTATGATAAAATGATGCAGGGTATTGGTGGTAACTCTACCAATGCACATACTTGGTACGAAGAAACAGTTTACAATGAGGATTTCCCTTCAAATGCAACTGATAAATTCTTAGCCATCCAAGCAGAGCGTTTCCGTAATCCAATCTTCCGTATCTTCCACACCGAGTTAGAAGCAGTTTATGAAGAAAAAAACAGAGGTTTAGATAACGATAGCTGGAAACTGGACGAAGAGATGATGGCAAAATTGTTCCCTGTACATAACTACGGTCAACAAACTACCATCGGTACTATCGAACACTTAAAAAACCCTTCTTTAGTTGAAATTAGAAACTATTACAACAAATACTACGTACCTAATAACATGGCGGTAATTTTAGCTGGAGATTTAAATCCAGATGAAATGATTAAGAAAGTAGACAAAGCTTTCGGCTATATGGTATCAAAACCTTTGTCACTTTACACGCCAGCACCAGAAAAAGCATTAACCCAAATACAGAAAGTTGATGTTTATGGCCCTAGCGCAGAAGTATTGGAAATCTATTATCGTGGTTTCGCTGAAAATAGCAGAGAAAGTTTAATGCTTTCTTTAATCAAAAGCATATTAACCAATGGCAAGGCAGGTTTATTCGATATTAATTTGAATAAGGCACAAAAAGTATTGAAAGCCAATGCTAGTTACCAACAAATGAAAGACTATGGTGTGTTTAATTTATCGGCACAGCCAAAACAAGGTCAGACTTTAGACGAGGTTTCCAAACTTTTATTAGAGCAAATCCAAGTGTTAAAAGACGGCAAGTTTGATAATGAATTGTTAAAAGCTATTGTGGCTAATCAAAAACTAAGCTTCTTGCAAGCTTTTGATAAAAATAACAATAGAGCAGAAATCTTATCTAACCAGTTTATTTTACACCGTGGCACAAAGTGGAATTCAAGCTTAGGTGATATCGATGAAACTGCCAAAATTACCAAAGCGCAAGTAGTAGCTTTTGCGAAGACTTTCTTTAAAGACAACTACGTAATTGGTTACAAACACAAAGGTGAAGATAAAAATACGATCAAGGTTGAAAAACCAACCATTACACCTATTAATGCTAATGCGGGCTTAACTTCTCCTTTTGTTAAAAATATTATAGAAGAACCTACAAAGCCAATTGCACCTAAGTTTTTAGATTACCAAAAAGACATCACTTTTGGCAAATCTGGTATTGCGGAAGTGTTAACTATTAAAAACACAGAAAACTCAATCTTTAGAATGAGCTACCGTTTTAACATTGGTTCTAACAACTACAAGCTGTTACAATATGCTGCTTCGTATTTGCCTTTCTTAAGCACCGATAAATATACTGCCGAAGAGCTAAGTAAGCAATTCTATAACATTGCTTGTACCTACAGCTTAAACGTAGGCACAGAAACCACCACTGTTAACATCAGTGGTTTGCAAGAAAACTTTGACAAAGCAGTTGCTTTAGTAGAACACATTTTTGCGAATGTAAAAGCAAATGAGAAAGCCCTTGGCGAATTGAAAAACAGCATTCTTAAATCTAGAGAAAATGCAAAATTGAACAAAAGTGCAATTATGAACGGCTTAACTTCTTATGCACAATATGGTCAATTAAATCCTTTCAACAATGTTTTGAGTAATGATGAAGTGAAGAACATCAAAGCAGAAGATTTAATCTACACGCTTAAAAACCTAAACAACTACGAACACGTAATCACCTATTACGGTCCTCAAGATTTAGCTACATTTACAGCGAATATCCAAAAAGCTCATGCACTACCTAAAGAGTTTACGCCTGCAGCTCCAGCAAAAGTTTATACTTACTCTGTTCAAGATTCTAACAAAGTTTACTTTGCTAATTATGACATGGTACAGTCGGAAATCCGTTGGTTAAGAAACACAGGTTTGTACAACAAAGCAGATGGTGCCACCATAGAAGTATTCAACAACTATTTCGGTGGCGGTATGGGTTCTGTAGTTTTCCAAACCATTAGAGAGTCTAAAGCCCTAGCTTATTCTACTTTCGCAACTTACGCTTCACCAGATAAAGCTGAGAAGCAATACAGCATGGTTGCCTACGTGGGTAGTCAGGCAGATAAAATGAATGATGCAGTAGCTGGCATGAACGAACTTCTAAATGTATTGCCTAAGAGCGAAAAAACATTTGAAGGCGCTAAAACCAACTTATTAAGTAACTACGAGTCGGATAGAGTATTGAAAGATGCTATTTTCGGCTACTATTTCGCTGATAAAAAATTGGGTTATAGCTACGATTCGAGAACAGATAGATACAAAGAGATTAAACCAATCACTTTCGATAATATCAACACGTTTCACCAACAAAAAATAGCTAACAAGCCATACACTTATCTAATTGTTGCTTCTGATAAAAGAGTAAAACAAGAAGACATGGCTAAGTTTGGTGCCGTTAAAACCTTAACTTTAGAAGAGGTTTTCGGTTACTAGAAAAAACACAACACTTAACAAAAAGTCCCCCGATAATTTATCGGGGGACTTTTTGTTTCTACCTATCGGATGGTTTCTACACCGTAAGTATTCAGCAGATCTAAGACTGGATAGATTGCTTCACTCTTCAGCTGTTCGACATTTGTAATGTCGAACTCCGTATCCTCGGATTTGCAATCCGGTTTTTCGATAACATCACCTAAAATTTTCCCAAAAAAACAGGCTGGATATCAAACCCAGCCTTCTGTACAATTATTCAGAATTCATGCATCAGAAATGTCTGACAACTAACCCCTGATTCCTGACAACTAACTAAAAAGAAATCTCTTTCCCAAAAAGCTTATTGTATTTGCGTTTATCGAATTTATAAAGCGTAGCCGCTCTAAATGATACACCACGTTGTTTTTCTTCCAGTTCTTTCAATACTTTGAAGCTTAAAATTTTCTTTCTGAAATTACGTTTATCCAGCTTTTTACCTAAAATCAACTCATAAACGCTTTGCACTTGAGTAAGCGTAAATTTTTCCGGCAATAGCTCGAAAGCCAAAGGCAGGTGTTTAATTCTGCGTTTAATTTTCTCTAGGCCTTTGTTTAAAATGTTCTGGTGATCGAAGGCTAATTTCGGCAAGCTCGCTACGTTTACCCACTGTGCTTTTTTAGCATAGCTGCTTAAGGGTTTCAATGGCTTATCGCCACCTAACCTCAACATGGCATAATAGGCCACAGAGATTACCCTACCTTGGGGATGTCGATTCACATCGCCGAAAGCATAGTATTGCTCCATGTAGATATCGCTTAAACCTGTAAGCTCTTTCAAGATACGCTGTGCCGATTGGTCAACACTTTCTTCTTTACCAACCAAGTTGCCGGGCAAAGCCCACCAATCTTTAAATGGATCTTCATTCCTCTCAATGAGCAAGATTTTCAACTCTGCACCATCAAAACCAAAAAGCACACAATCTATAGAGACTGCAAAATCAAAACCGGGGGTATTTTCTATCAAAACTGGTGGTTTTAAAAGTTTAAAATTTGAAACAAAATAAAGACACTTATTTCGTTAATTCATAAATTTTTTGAAAAAAAATTACTTAGTGTAAAAAATACACGTTATATTCGTATAATCAGAATGAAACCAAATATCAAGAACATAGCAGTATTGACCTCTGGAGGCGATGCACCAGGCATGAATGCCTGCATTAGAGCTGTTGTGCGCACTGGAATTTATCATGGAAGAAACATGTTCGGTGTGGTACAAGGCTACCAAGGTTTAATCAATAACAACATTATTCCAATGAATGCCCGCTCTGTAAGCAACATTTTACATATGGGCGGAACCATCCTTAAAACAGCCAGGTGCTTGGAGTTTAAAGAGGATGCAGGAATGGAAATCGCTTTTAAACATTTACAGGAAAAAGAGATTGACGGTTTAGTAGTAATTGGAGGTGATGGCACTTTTACCGGAGCGAAAAGATTCGGCGAAAAGTTTGGCATCAATGTCATCGGCGTACCTGGCACCATCGATAACGATCTTTATGGATCTGACTTTACGTTGGGTTATGATACTGCCATCAATACGGTAATAGAAGCAATAGATAAAATCAGAGATACGGCCGATTCGCACGATAGGCTATTTTTTATCGAAGTAATGGGACGTGATTCGGGCTGTATTGCCTTACGTAGTGCTATTGCCAGCGGTGCCGAAGCGGTACTTTTACCAGAAAGAGAAACTTCCTTAAAAGAATTGATTACAAAATTGAAATCTGGTGCTTCTACTAAAAAGTCATCAAGTATTGTAATTGTTTCTGAAGGAAATAAATACGGTGGTGCTTACGACATTGCCAAAGCCGTTAAAAGAAAGTTTACTCACTACGATACCAAAGTAACCATTTTAGGCCATTTACAACGTGGTGGTAGCCCTAGTGGTTTCGACAGGATTTTAGGTAGTCGTTTAGGTTATGCCGCAACTAATGCACTTATAGCAGGTGAAAGCATGAAAATGGTTGGTCTAAAAGGTAACGAAATTGGCCTTACACCCTTAAGCGAAGCTTTAAGTGGGCTAAGCAACTATAAGTTGGAAGACGATTTACTGGAGATGACACACGTTTTATCTATATAAAGGAGAGCCAAGATGATTGCAGTATTATATAGTGGATCGAAGAATGCTTGTTGGAAAATTTGGCAAGATGGCGTAACGATGATTGAAACACATACGCCGAGTGTAAACCCATGTTTTAATGATGCTAAGCAAATACGTCAGGTGCTGAGCAAAAACATTACGCTCATACACAATGCAGAGAACATTAAGAAGATTTATGTTTTTGCTGCAGGTGCTTCCGCTAAAGATAAGCAAGAAGAATTGGCCAGTACGCTCGAAGATTTTTTTGTGAACAGCAAAATAAAGGTAAGAGACGATGTATATGGCGCAGCTATTGCCGCTTGCCACGATAAAACAGGTATTGTAGGTATTTTAGGAAGTGGCGCTAATTGTGCGTACTATAACGGCAAAAAACCAGAGACGAACAACTATGGCTTAGGCTACATCCTAGCAGATGAAGGTTCTGCCAATTATTTCGGTAAAATGTTATTGAAGAATTTTCTGGAAGATAAAATTCCGGCAGATTTAAAAGCTAAAATGGATAACGAGTATAATTTGGATCGTCCTACTATTTTAGAACGTGTATACAGAAAGCCGCAGGTACAAACTTACCTTGCTTCGTTTCTAGAGTTTTATATCGAAAACAAAGATCACAAATTTATACAACAGCTGGTTGCACAAGGTTTCGATAAGTATTTCAGCACTTATATTTTACCAACTTTAGAAAAGCACCCAAATGAAGAAATTCATTTTGTAGGTTCAGTTGCCGGATCTTTCCAAGATCAACTAAGGGAAGTTGCAAAAAAGCATAACATCCAAATTATGTCGGTTACTAAGGAACCTATACACAACATATTGAATTATTATAAGAATTAATATAAATAAAAAGATGAAATAGTCCGTTTCGGGACAGCTTCATCACCATTAAAAATAAAACCGAGCTTGCGAGCTCATGATTACAAATAAGAATAATAGATTACACAATCATAAACAATAAAAAGATGAAACCGTCTATTTCAGACAGCTTCATAACAATTAAATAATAAAATAAATAAGAACATGAAACCGTCCGTTTTGGGACAGCTTCATCACCATTAACACAAAAAACAATAAAAAGATGAAACCGTCTATTTCAGACAGCTTCATAACAATTAAATAATAAAATAAATAAGAACATGAAAATAGGAATTAACGGGTTTGGCCGTATTGGCCGTTTAGCCTTTAGAGCCGCTGTAAAACGCAATGATATCGAAGTTGTAGGTATCAACGACTTAGTAGAGCCAGATTATATGGCTTATATGTTGAAATATGATTCTACACACGGTCAGTTTGACGGTACTGTAGAGGTAAAAGATGGCAACTTGGTTGTTAACGGAAAAACTATCCGTGTTACTGCAGAAAAAGATCCTGCAAACCTTAAATGGGATGCAATCGGTGCTGAAGTAATCATCGAGTCAACTGGTTTATTCTTAACTCAAGATACAGCTCAAAAACACATCGATGCTGGTGCTAAGAAAGTAATCATGTCTGCGCCTGCAAAAGATGACACCCCTACTTTCGTAATGGGTGTTAACCACAAAGAATTAAAAGCAGATCAAAATATCGTTTCTAACGCTTCATGTACTACTAACTGTTTAGCACCTATCGCTAAAGTATTGCACGATAAATATGGTATCTTAGAAGGTTTAATGACTACAGTACACGCAGTAACTGCTACTCAAAAAACAGTTGATGGTCCTTCGGCTAAAGACTGGAGAGGTGGCCGTGGTGGTTTCTCTAACATCATCCCTTCTTCTACTGGTGCTGCTAAAGCAGTAGGTTTGGTATTGCCTGAGTTAAAAGGTAAATTAACTGGTATGTCGTTCCGTGTACCTGTTGCAGACGTTTCTGTAGTAGATTTAGTTGTTCGCTTAGAAAAAGGTGCTTCTTACGAAGATATCAAAGCTGCAATGAAAGAAGCTTCGGAAGGTGAATTGAAAGGCGTTCTTGGTTATACTGAAGATGAAGTTGTTTCTTCAGATTTCTTAGGTGATGCTCGTACTTCAATCTTTGATGCTAAAGCTGGTATCTCATTGAGCGATAACTTCGTGAAAGTTGTTTCTTGGTACGATAACGAGTGGGGTTATTCAAACAAAATCATCGATTTAGCTCAAGAAGTAGCTAAACATATTTAATCTTATCCCAACCAAAAATAGAAGGCAGTACCGAGAGGTACTGCTTTTTTTATGCATTTAAGTTAGATTAACCTCAAAAGACACCAAGCGCACAGAGATTATTTATTCTAAATTGTATATAGCGTATTAAACTTGAGTTTAAGCAGAAAATTAAGTTTTTTTTGCTGGCGATAGCCTCACAAATCTCCGTTGCGCCAAATTTTTGATCTCCTATTTTTTCACCAGTTTATATGATTTCAAATGTGTTCAAGAGCGCTTACGCGGTATTCGGGTAGTAACAATACGCCAAAGCACTTCCTTTGAAAGAAACCTGCGGAGCAAGAATGAAAACAAATAAAAAAAAAACAACAACTGAATAAATAGGCAACCGAGAGTTTATCAGCAAAGCTGATGAGCTTAGTTTCACTCCGGTTTTTCTACTTTTTTGTGGTTAACCTGCGGAGCAAGCTTGAAGGCAACTAAAAATATAAATAAATCTGAAAAAAAGTAAAATGCCAAGCGGCATAAAGCGTATGTTAAGAAAAGTTAAATACACTATTAATTATCAAATTTGATTCACAACTTCACAATCTGTTTAGTAGTTTTGCGTTAATATGATAGTTTTTGCGGAGCAAAGCTGAGGAAATGACAACTATCTAGACGATGAAATGCGATTTTTGCATGAAGACGCAACACTTGGTCACAGAACTGTCATAACGCATAACAAAATAAAATTTTCTTAGTGTATTATTTACACTAAGAAAAATAATACTTACATTTGTATCGTTGGTTTAAGACTAACACCTAAAAAAGATAAAAGTCCCGAAAGGGAATAAAGAGCAACCCGTTCATACAGGTTTATATTTGGTTAGAAAGAGAGACAAGCTTGGATGAGTTGTCTCTTTTCTTTTTTATAGGCCTATTCACTCTAAATCGGCTTTAGTCTATCATTACTGTTTCCCGTTTCCATCTTACTTACTATGTTTTTAACTCAATTAATTATGTTTTGATGTAAACTTTGATGTAATTTGATGGAACTTTTGATGTAAAAATTCAGCTCCAATATTACTTTTAATTCATTTGTATATTCGTTTTGTTTAAATGTAGGCTTCCTCAGCCATACTAAAGTAACCATTCTCTGTAATAATCAAATGGTCATGTATCACTATTTCCAGAAGTTTAGCACCCTGCTTTAATTTGTCTGTTAACCTCACGTCCTCATTCGATGGTCTTAAATTACCACTTGGATGGTTATGTGCTAGAATAATGCTAGTCGCTGTAGCTTTTAAAGCAATTGAAAATATAACCCGACTATCCATTACTGTAGAGCCTCCCCCACCTGTTGACAAATCCACAATACCCAGAACACGATTGTTTCTGTTTAACAATATCATTTTAGCTTGCTCAATGTAGTTAATTAGGTTCAACTCCCAATTGTCTAGCATTATCTGATAAGCTTGCTTAGAGCTTGTAATTTTAGGTCTTTCCTGAGCCTTGAAATGAGGTTTGTAGCTTAGTTGCACTTCGGCAACGTTAAAGAATTCTTTCTGTTCCATATTTTTATTTAATTAATATGGAGCATGAGCAACCTTTCTCAACAACTAAGCAAAGGAGGAACGGAATAAATAGGTGGTGCGTAAATGCCACGTGAGCGTTTATGCCGTAGTTCCTTTAAGCGTGTTGGGGAGAAAGGTTAAATTTGAGGAGTGATTAATAAGTAGATTGACTCCACTTCTCAATGAATTAGATAAGTAGAACAAAATATTTAGGTCCAAAATGGATTTTCTTTAGGTATTAATACACCATATTCTCCAACTTTTGTACCCTGAATAACTCTATACCCGCCTTCAACTCCTTCAATCTTCTCAACGCATGCATCCATAGTGCTATCATAGAATTTTATAATAGAACCGTCCTCACAAACGGCTTTGTATTCACAATCAGAACCCGATTCAGGAGTATTTACTTGAACATTTTTTAGATAGAAAATTAATTTTTTAGGCACATTTTCAAAATACTCTTTAGATTGCTTCATTTGTGATAACATTAAAAGCAAGTGCTTGTCACTTTCTTCTTTCAAAGTTATTTTTAACAAATCGTCAAAAAATCTGGTAAACATACTGCTCCGCTTATCAAGTTTAATACTATGACAATAATTTATTATATCAGCAGCCACCTCAGTAATTTCATCTTCACTTAAAATAATCATATCTTCATCAAACTGGTGTTGCCAGTTTAGCAATACAGTAAGAGCCGCAATACATAGAGTTTCTCCTTTACAAAAAATAAAATAAGGTAAGGTATTTAAAGTAGAGATTATTCCCTTGTATGTAGGTCTATAAGAGTTCTTACCAACCTCATTTAGATATGAGAGGACTTTATTACTAGAATTTACTTTTTCAAAAATTTCTTCTGCCTTGCTCATCCCAAGCTCTTGAATAAACCTTGTAATAAACACATCAGAAAGTTTTTCGAAATTAAACTTCAACATCAAATGATTCATTGGTAGACTTTGCATGACATTCAATTTTTTATGGCGGAATTTCTTAAGTGAGTTGGAGAGAAAGGTTAAATTTGAGGAGTGATTAATTAAGATCCTTATGTACCTATCAGGACTTAAAAAAAACTTATAATATCTAACGTTACTTTTTAGTGAAGAAATCTAGTATGTAAAATGCTGGAGTGAACATTGCCATTTTACCTCCAGTAGAGTCTGCTGCGGTACCGTGCATAACACCTATCATAAATGTTTCCGAAGGACCTAATGTAATTCCTTTGTCAACTCCCAGATAAACTCCTGACCCACTGCAACCTTGCATACTTGGACTACTCATAAAGATAAACACGCATGGCGTATTAGTATCAAATCTATTTTGAGTTATGAATCCACTTGCTAATCTTCCAATAAAATGTAAAGTTGAAAACCGTTCCATATTCAAATCGATTCTTGGGTAACCTATGTAACTAACATCAGAGTTATAAGACTTTATAGCCTGCTTTTTTGTATAGATTCTTTCCAATGGAAAAGCTAAACTTTCAAATATTTTCTTTAAGGATTCGTTTTCAGGAACTTTTAACTCTATCATTGACAGATCTGCTATTCCGTGATTATACCATCTGACTTCGTTATTTATGGTGAGATTTTTTAATAGAATTTTATTTGGCGTATCGTCTGAGTTTGCAAACCACAAATAACTTTGATCATCCATTGATACGGAAACATGCGCTGCTGTTAAAAGAAAATACCTAGAGAAAGCCTTTATTATTGTTGAAGAACCGACTTTAGAATTAGTATTTGAGGTCATCCTTAACAACATAGGGCTAATTAAACTAATCTCCGAATCTTTTCGTTTGAACTTAGTATTTTCTTGTCCTTTTGAATTTATACTAAAACAAATTACAATATACAGTAAAATTAGTTTTCTCATTATGCCTTCTTTATTAAAATAATAAACGGTAGATGGCATATATTATAAGTAACAAAATATAAGCCCCCAAGCTTTTAATCAACCCCTAAACTAGCACTTCGCATTCAAATTAGCAAATAACCTTGCTCACCGCCTGCGAACGGAGTCCGTGTGTCAAAGAAAAAGTGCGCAGCACGACTTTGACTATGTTTTACACAAGCGTAGCGCAGCATGGACGACTGCGCAGGTGAGCTGAAAAGTTGAAAGCGATTAGCTTTATCCAGGATGAAGCGCAGCAAATCCTAGATATAAGCTAGAGAAAGCTTTCACGGAGCCAATTAGTTGAGCATGGCAAAACGAGTGACAGAGTGAAACGATGGCGTGATGTTTTGCGCTCATTACCTTGGCGGAGTACCGCTCTTCCTAATAATGCTTGCACTGACTAAACCCAAGTACCACAACACTAAAGTTTAGCACTGCCTTGAATAGAAATTACTTGCGTTGTTTCAGCACAAAAGTAAAGACTAAACCATTCCTTTCCCTCGGTATGGCACAGATGTGGGTAAGGAATGGATTTAGGATGATGAATTTTAACTATAAAACTGCCATATTTGAAGATAATTAACAAACTCGTATGTATAAATTCTATTTAGTAGTTGTCCTGTCATTGTTTATAGCTCTTTTGTCCAGAGGACAAAGCACATATAAACAGATTATTACAAAGTTTACCGAAATCGATTTTCCATCTAAGCCTGTATTTTTCGATACTTTGGGAATTCAAACTTATCGTTATTCTAACTCAACGGCAGATTATCTAGTTGCAGTAAGAGATATGACAAAACTGGAAGGTTTTCATCTGAAATCTGAAGACTTACAAGATTTCTATAAAGGAATGGAAGAAAGTACACTTGAGGGAGACAACGGAAAACTAATTAGTAAGAAGTTGTTTTTAATCGGCGGATTTACTGGTCTTGAAATGGTTTATAAAGGCTCGCACCCAAACATGCCAGAGCTAAAATTCAAACGAGCCATAATCCTTAATGGTATTGTAGTTAGTGTTGACTTTATGACCTCTAGTGAAAACGAACAGAAAACTAAATTAGATCGAGAATCATTCTTCAACTCCTTTGCTATTACTGGCGACAGAAAGAATTTAACGCAAGAAACAATTAACCCCAATCATAGCTCAACCAATAGCTTCGCTTATAGACTAGGGAAATTAACCGGCTATATACTTATCATTTTATTCGTTATATGGGTTTTTAGAAAGTTAAGACGGAAGAAGTAAGTTGATGTTGTCTTTTTTCAGCATGAAAACCATTTTTTTCACTTGGTACGCCACAAATGAGGGTAAGGAATGGATTTAGGATGACAGTTGTCGCCCATTTATAACAAAACATGAGCAATAACAAATAATAATCACTAAAATGTGGTAGGTGAGACCATTATCATTTACGCTAAGCGTAACTAGATATCCAATTAACCCCACAACAATTGCAATTACAAACCCTAACCCAGCCTGTTTTAGATATACCGTGAGTTTTGGTTTTCGCCAAATTGCCATTAAAATATAGAAGATTGTGTTTAAAATTATAATGGATTCAAAACGAATGAAGTATCCATCATCCTTTCCAGAATAAAAATCCAAGTCATATGCCTTAATTCCATTATCGATATAAGCAATTACAAATCCTGTTAAGGCAATGTAGAGTAAGATGAAAATAATTTCCTTCATTGAAATCAGTACATTATTTAAACGTCTAATCAATTCCTAAATCTTTATGCATTTGTCGCCATTCTTTTCCGAATTCAATCATTTCCAGTGCAGCTTTCTTCTTGTCTTCTGGAAGGCATTGGATACAGGTGGCGTACCGAATACCCTTATAATGCTCTTTACATTTAGGACACAACTCCATTCTATTTATATCATAACTAAATGCACATCTCTTGCATGCAGTTATAGTATCTTCAAATGAAAGGTATTTTATATTATCCTCTAGGTATAACAAGAACGCAGCTTTTTCGATTTCTTTAGGATTTCTATCCTTAGTCTTACTTCGTTGTATCCAATATCTTATATTCGATAGGTGTTGTTTACCCCATCCGTCCTTCGATATAAAGCATTTATCTCTAACTTCAATCGCGTGTTCATTCTCATAGAAAATAGAAACTAGTTCTTTAACAGATTTATAGACAGCATTATCAAATTCGTGTTTACATACCGTACAAACGTACTGAGGGACTTTTGTTACCCTTTTCCTAGGGTTACCAAATTTGCATTTAGGGCAGAAAGGAACAGGCTGATAATCATAATTAGCAAGTATATATTCTATAAACTCCTGTTTACTTACTAAATCATTATTATTTATATAATCTCTAGTATATTTACTAGTAATATCTCTTAAATATTCACCGTACTTCTTGGGATGAGATTTATGTTGCAGTGTTAATGTTTTATTACTATTACAAATTTCGCATTTTTCTTTAATGATTTTAGCTCTCCTTTCCTTCCAATCCGTAGTATGCCAAGATTTCTGACCTTCTTCAAAATTCTTCCAATATAATTCTGTTGCAAAGTCT
>RCUH01000178.1_pt1 | contig 89692 bp, 88 predicted proteins | sample 2166191 | NCBI WGS metagenome assembly RCUH01 (sample SAMN09932848, study PRJNA488358) | compost metagenome | feature: garden; material: soil; isolation source: compost soil in an enriched community after 214 h of incubation | place: Germany: Experimental Botanical Garden Goettingen | collected...
CTTCTCCACTTCCACGTACTGAAGTTGTTAAAAAACTTTGGGCTTACATCAAAAAGAACGGTCTTCAAGACTCTAAAAACCGTAGAAACATCAACGCTGACGACAAACTTAAAGTTGTATTCGGTGGAAAAACTCAAGTTTCTATGTTCGATATGACTAAACTTGTTTCTAAACACTTGAAATAGTTTTTAGATACAGTTCAGTATTGAACGAAAAAAAGGCTTGGTTGCAAAACCAGGCCTTTTTCTTTTGGCGGGCCGTTGAAAAGGACCCATCTGACTGCGTTGGTCGCATCTAGCTATCACTCCGACGTAGCGCTGCTACGCCTGCGTGCTATCTAGATGTGCCCGCCTTGCATATGGGCCCTTTTGAACGGCCCTTGTTTCTCTGTAGGGCTTTGGCTTCTGGCTTTGCCAGTCTCGCGCTTTGGGATCACCCAATTGTCAGGATGCTCACACTGTGGTCGAGCCGCGATCTTTTTAAATACCACCGTGATAAGGGATCAGTTCTTGGTCTTTGGGAGTGCTCGCTTATGGTGAGACTCTGAGTGCTTTTATATTGGATTTCAGAGTGTGACGGAGGCTCTGATTTGGGAGTTTGGCCTATTCATGAGGGCCCCCCTGTGCTATACCTTTTCCCATATGGCAATCAAACCGTTGAATCTCGAAGAAATCAAAAAAATGACTCTGGCGTGCAGAATTGCGGCCGATACTCTTAGCTACTTGGATAAGTATGTGAAAGCAGGGATGACGACCAATGAGATCGACATTCTTTCTAACGACTATATGCTGACTCGTGGAGCGAAATCCGCTTGTCTCGGTTATGGTGGTTATCCTAAGTACTCTTGTATTTCTGTGAACGACGTTATTTGCCATGGCGTTCCTGATGACACTGTTATCAAGGACGGGGACATCCTCAATGTGGACGTGACAGCTTTCATCGATGGCTTCTTTGGTGACACTTCGAAAATGTACATGATCGGAAATGTTTCCGAGACGGCGAAGGACATCGTTGAGACGGCTCGTCGCGCCCGTGACATTGGTATTGAGATGATCACTCCGAATGGCCATACAGGCGATATTGGTTTTGAGACTCAAAAGTATGTGACTCGCAAAGGGTACACGACTGTTAAAGAAATCGGTGGTCATGGTATTGGGCGTATTTTTCATACCGAGCCTTTTGTTCCTTCTTATGGCAAAAAAGGTAAAGGCGAACGCCTGGTTCCTTTTCATTGCATCACGGTTGAGCCGATGATCAATGAAGGTACTGATGAGTTGATCGAGTACGACATCCCAGGTTCTAGTATCAAGTACTACAACACGGCGGATGGAAAACTCTCAGCACAGTTCGAACACACGGTGCTGGTGACGGACACGGGCTACGAGATCCTCACTCTGCAGACTTAAAAAATAGAATTTAAATTTCAAACTACGAATTAACAAAGGACAAACTAATGTCACTAACGACGACGAATGGAAAGTCAGCTATGAAAAAGAATGCAAAAGCTCCAGTAAAAATGGCAGCAAAACCTTCAAAACTTGATTACAGAGTGTCTGCTGAGGCAATGGAAAACCCAGAGCTTTTTGCGAAGCTTGCTAAATGGGGACGTGAAGAAATCCAGATTGCTGAAACTGAAATGCCTGGTTTGATGGCTCTTCGTAAAGAGTACAAAAAACAGCAACCTTTGAAAGGCGCTCGCATTGCTGGTTGCCTTCACATGACGATCCAAACGGCAGTGTTGATTGAAACACTTGTTGAGTTGGGCGCTGAGATCCGTTGGTCTTCTTGCAACATCTTCTCAACTCAAGATCACGCAGCAGCAGCTATCGCAGCCGCTGGTATCCCTGTTTTTGCTTGGAAAGGTTTGACTGAGCAAGAATTCAACTGGTGTATCGAACAAACGATCACGGGCTGGGGCAAAGAAGGCTTCAACATGATCTTGGACGATGGTGGTGACTTGACGAACATGATGCATGAGCCTCGTTTTGCTAAAGAGATGAAGAAAATCATCGGTATCTCTGAAGAGACAACAACAGGTGTTCATAATCTTGAAGTGATGGTGAAGGCTGGAAAATTGAAAGTTCCTGCAATCAACATCAATGACTCTGTAACTAAATCTAAATTCGATAACTTGTACGGTTGCCGCGAGTCTTTGGCTGACGGTATCAAACGTGCAACTGATGTGATGATCGCTGGTAAAATCGTAGCAGTTGCTGGTTACGGCGATGTGGGTAAAGGTTCTGCGCACTCTATGCGTGGTCTTGGTGCTCGCGTTCTTATCACTGAAATCGATCCTATCTGTGCTTTGCAAGCGGCGATGGAAGGCTTTGAAGTTGTAACTATGGATGAAGCGGCTGCTATGGCTGACATCTTCGTTACTGCAACTGGTTGCTGTGACATCATCACTGACAAACATTTCACTAAAATGAAAAACAACGCGATTGTTTGTAACATCGGTCACTTCGATATCGAAATCGACATGGCTTGGTTGAATAAGAATTCAAAAAAACGCGAAGTGAAACCTCAAGTGGACATCCACACTTTGAAAAGCGGCAGACAAGTGATTGTCTTGGCTCAAGGTCGTCTTGTGAACTTGGGTTGTGCGACTGGTCACCCAAGCTTCGTGATGTCGAACTCTTTCACAAACCAAGTTTTGGCTCAAATGGAACTTTTCATGAACCGTGATAAGTACCAAGAGAACATCGTTTACCGTTTGCCAAAACATCTTGATGAAAAAGTGGCAGCTCTTCACCTTGATAAATTGGGCGTGAAGTTGACGAAGTTGACTGGCAAGCAAGCGAAATACTTGCACATGAACCAAAACGGTCCATTCAAGCCAGAACACTACCGCTACTAATTTCGTTCGAATCACATTCGGATAAAATAATAAAACCCACAATCTACAAACAGGTTGTGGGTTTTTGTTTTTTAGCTCTGTGGGTAGACAGAGGAAAGGTTTTCTTTTCGAAATTTTCCCGCTAAATGTCCCGCCTGACCTATGAACTCACATTCACATCTTCCAAGATAGAAGCAGATTTCAAGGAGGATGAAAGACATGAGATTTTTAAAAAGGGCAGGCCACTCACTTTTTATTTTCGGATTGTTTGGCATCGTCGCCGCAACTCAACCGGTCTTGGCGCAAAGCCTTGGTGAGGTGGAGTTTGCAGATCCCTTGGCTCCTCCACCGATCTCGGATTATACCAGTATCATTGATCAGTTCACCTTGGATGACATCCGCAACACCCTACAGCAGTCATGGCAGCATGGGTTTAATCCAAAGACCTATTGGACAGACTCCATGGAGGCCTCTTGGCAAAAGGGCGCTGGGAATCTTTTAAAAAAGCAGGCCAACAAGAAGTACCTCGAGTATATAAATGCTCTTTATACGGGAGCGCTCAATCCGGAAGAGATGGCTTCGGACATTAAGGTGAAAAAGAAAACCTTCATTTCCACAAAGCAGCTTCAGGCTTTAGTCATCGCCAATGGCAAGAGGGCCGAGCCCGTGGCACAAGCTCTGGCTCCGCAGACGTCTCAGTATTTGTCATTGCAGTCGGCTTTGAAAAAGATTTCGCAGGCCTGTAGCTCGGGCGTGTGGGAGACCATGGTCATCCCGGCGAAGTCTTTGAAGATCGGGAGTCGCAACAAGGTCATTCCTCAGTTGAAGGCTCGCTTGGCTTTGTTAGGCTATCCTATCATGATCCGCGATGACTTGTTTGATCAAAGCATGCTGTATGCGATCAACGACATCCAATATAATCTGCGCATTCGTCCAGACGGGGTGATGTCACCTCGGGGGCCGACATGGGGGTTCTTTAATATTCCTTGTGCCAAGCGTGTGAGTCAGATTCAAGCGGACATGGAAAAGCTGCGTTGGTTCCCGCAGCGCTTTGAAGAACGTCATATTTTCGTGAATTTGATGATGTCCTATTTCGCCTTGAGCGATCCGGCTCAAAATTATTCCATGAACTTCAAAGTTATCAATGGACGGGCGGCCCGAAAGACTCCCACCATGGTGGATCGTATGAGCTTAGTGATTCTGAATCCGTTCTGGGTGGTGCCGCCAACCATCTTCCTCGAAGATAAAGTGGAAGAGATCAAACAGCTGCAACCTTGGCAGATCAATGCCTATTTTGATCAAAGAAATTACGAAGTATGGAACTCCAATTTCACCCGACGTTTGGATCCTTCCACCATCAACTGGTGGTCCTGGGATCCGGCCAATGATTTGAAGATTTATATCCGTCAAAAACCACATACGGGAAATGCTCTGGGGGTGGTGAAGTTTATGCTGAATAATTCCTATGCCATCTACCTGCATGACACCAATCAACGAGAACTCTTTGCTCAGGCCAATCGTCAGCTCAGTTCCGGCTGTGTGCGGGTCGAGAAGCCCATTGATCTGGCAGAGTATATGTTGTCGGGAACAGAGTGGACGCGAGAGAGGATCGAGGCCACCATCGCGAAACCCGGTGAGGTCTTGAGTAAAGACACCGAGATCCGACTGAAAGATCCCATCGCGGTGTATATGGTGCCTCTGACTTCAACGTTCACTTCTGATGGGGTGATCCGCTTTGCACTGGATAGTTACAATCACAATCAGTTGATCATGAGGAGCCTGGCTCCTCTTTGAGATCTACTTGAATTTGATCATGTCGCAATAATGACGGAGCTCTTGGATGCTTTCGCGAATGTCTTCCAGGGCTCTGTGCTTATTGGACTTTTCATAGACGTACTTGAACTTGTTATTGAAGATGATCTTCCAAGAAGACACGTCCAACATGCGATAGTGCAGGCGGCCTGCAAAATCCGGCATGTACTTGTTGATGAACAAGCGGTCTTGCATGATGGAGTTTCCAGCCAGAACCGGGCGGTCCTTCGGATCCGGAAAATGCTTCTTCACGAGATCAGAAAGCTTGGCTTCCACTTGATCCGCGGCCATGCCGTTTGGAACTTTAGCAGTAAGGCCTGATTTCTTGTGGTGCTCTGTATTCCAAGCATCCATGTTATCAAGAAATTTTTGCGGTTGTTTAACCACAGTTTCAAAAGTGTCGAGTTCTTTGAAGTTAAGGTCCGTAACGATCGCGGCCACTTCGATGATGACTTCTTTTTCGATATCGAGACCGGTCATCTCCATGTCGATCCAAAAGAGCTTGTTCATAGAAGAATAGTCCTGTTCTAGGGTGAATTCACCCGGCTGTTTCTTCTATGATGAGGGAGCTTTGGTCCAGTGACAAGTGATAGCTTGAAGCTTTAGGCCTTTTGACTTTGCATTCCGAAGCGGAGGGCATCTTCAACCGTGCGGATCAGAGTTCTTTCGTCCCAGGGCTTGTCTATGAAGGCATAAACCCCTAGTCGGCGAGCTTCATCCACCATCTCTTTTTGGCCGTAGCCTGTATGAATAATGAAAGGGATGTCCATTTGGTTTTCACGCATCCACTTCAAGACATCCAGACCAGACTTCTTCGGCATTTTTTCGTCAGACAAAACGGCGTGAAAGGGTTGGTTTTTTAAAAGATCGATTCCCTCAAGACCGTTGGTCGCAAGAGAGATTTCAGCGGCAGTGTCTTCTAGTAGTGCGATCAAGACATCTCGCAATTCTAGTTCATCATCAATGATGAGGAGTCGACTTTTTTCTAAGAGAGGATGAGGTACCATGAAGGCATTATGACAAAATGCACTTGCAAGGTCACGAATAGCGCGGTCAATTTACTGTAAAGGACTCGCGCACACACTCTGATGTTGTTAAGATTTTTTTACTTATCTGATTTCTCGCCGATGATTTTATATTCACCAGCTTTTGAGATAGCTTGCTGAATTTGTTCTTTCGAAATGTTGAATCCAGATTTAGGAGCCACAACAACTTTGCCAACAGTGACATCGCATTTTTCCAAACCATCCATTTTGCAAACCTGTGCTTTGATCGATTTTGCACAAGAAGAGCAGTGCATGCCTTCAACATCGTAAGTGGTTTCGGTTGCAAATGCAGAAACGCTAAAAAGCATAGAAGTTAGCAAAACAAAGATTTTCATAGGTCGCCTCCAAGTGGGAGCCACTTTATACCCCAAAAAGAAGCTTTCCAAGTGCTCTCTTTGCTTAAAGACTGGGCAGCGGGGTTGCGTAAAACCCCGAAAATGCAGAATTATTAAAAAATATTGTTGAAATGCGGGATTCCTATCGCTATAACAGATTCTCCGATCCGCAGTGGGGTGGTAGTTAAGTTGGTTATAACGTCCGCCTGTCACGCGGAAGGCCGCGGGTTCGAGTCCCGTCCACCCCGCCATTTTTACTAAAATGGCAATCCTCACAAGGATCGGAATGAATCACCGAGAGCAATCTCGGTTTTTTTATTTCCAATATATAAACAAAATAATGATTATCTGATTTAGTGTGGTGGTGAAGCATCCCCTATACCTTAGTTTCCCGAGCCGGATGCTCGGGAAAGGGGGCTTGGGATCACCCAATTGCCAGGATGCTCACACTGCGATCGAGCTACAATCTCTTTAAATACCACCACACTAAGGGATCAGTTTCTAAACTGATCCCGGATCTTGCTAAAGAAGAAATTCTTTGCGTAAGGAGTTTGCCATTCTCATCAACTAAGATGGTTTCAATTCCATTTTTGGCAAGATGCCAGGCCACGTACTTCCAGACTTCCTCCTCAGTGCAGGACTCCCATCGAGGCTCTGTCATTTAACGGGTTTCCCTTTTTGTCTTGGACGGCGTCTTTTTTGGAAAAGAGCTTGGCGTTCTGATTCTATTACCATCTTCGACTTAGCCAAGATCTAACTCCTGACCTTCACGCAAAGCAACTTCAGGGATGGAGCTGAACTCATCCTGCCAGTCGTTGAATTCGCCCTCGGAATAAAAAAATACGTCGGCGGTGACGTCAAGAGGGTAAAGCAGATCAGATGCTCGCTGCATTCTTTCGACTTTAGGGAGCGATGAAACTGCATCAATCAAAACCAAGTCGTAATCACTGCTAGAATCATGATCTCCACGGGCACGTGATCCAAAAAGTATAATTCTTTTTGGGCGGAACTCATCCTTTAGAATCTGGATAATATTTTGGATTTTATCGTCTGCCGTGGCCATCCCTAAAAATATAGGACGTTGTCTTGAAGGGAGTCATCAATACAATTGCTGACGCCTGTCGCAAATAGGCCGAATTGCGGCGCGTCAACACAGTTCCACGTCTCACCTAGTGAACATTTAATAAATAGGGACCTGCACCGCGTGTTTATTCTAGGGCAGGAGGTGACTTCAGGTTCGAGTCCCGTCCACCCCGCCATTTTTCTAAATGGCTGATCCCCACGAATTTGGAAAACGGAAGTCATAACATAGACTTCCGTTTTTTATTTGTGGGTTCGATAGTACCTGATTCAATAACTCCCTCTTTTCATCCTGGTTTAGAACTTTAAATAGCTCAGAAGCTTTACGAGCGAGTTCCATTAGCTTTATTCCCTCATTCAGATAAGCCGTATTGTCCTGCCTGAGGTGAGCAATCTTCTTCTCGATCTGCTCTTGTTCGCTTTTCCATTGGTCGTTCTTTGACTGCCAGCGCTCAGTCGAAATTAGTCCATCCAGCTTGTCGTCATAACAAGCATCAATTTTCCTCTGAAGAGTCTGATATTCACTAGAAAGACGCTTCAACTCTCGATCGCGTGTTAATTTCTCATCCTGATGGTTTTCGAATAAGGCGTGGCGAGTCCACTCGATCACATCCTCTGGAAGTCGGATCTGCTTTAGTGCATGCGAGATTTCTTTCTCAATAAGTTCTTCGCGAACGTATATGACGTTGTCGCAAAGACCTTTTCCATTCGTGCAGTTGTAGTAAATGTAGGTGTTGCCAGACTTTTTACGTTTTTCTTGGGCTGTGATTGCGCAGCCGCAGTGAGCACAAGTCATAAATCCGATATAATCAAAGCTGCGCTTGGTAACCTTAGGTTTGATGTTGGTGCGAAGTCCAATTTGAGCGCGAGCGAATAAATCCTTATCTATAATAGGAGTGTGCCTTCCTTTGTAAACGATGCCTTTCCAGGTGAAATCGCCATAATAAATCTCGTTAGATAAAATGCGAGAGATGGCTGACTTACTGAGAGTATTCCCGGCTCGCTTCGATAGAAGCCCATCATGTCTTAACTGAAGAGTTAGTGCTTTTAGTGTGTATTGGCCTGTTGCCGCTAGCTGAAAGGCGCGCAGTATCAGGTGGGCATTTTTGGGGTCGGGATAGATCGTGTGATCTTCAAGTTTATTGAGATATCCAATAGGCGCATTTGATGGCCACAAACCCTGTCGTGCCTTCTCTAACATGCCTTTGCTGGCCTCTTCTGCGAGATTGTGGACGTAGAGAGCTGATACTGCCAAGTTTACATTGTGGGAGAACATCTCTTGAGACCTTGAGTCTGGCCCCAGGATCTTGCCTTCTTTTACGAAGTGGACAAATAAATTCATTTTCTTGAGATTAAGCTGGGCCGAATCTTCAAAGTTTCGATATAGCCGATCGGTTTTTTCTACTAAAACGGTATTTACAGATGGGTTGGACTTCAAAAATGCAATCATCGCGGTATATTCAGGGCGCCCCGAGGATTTGGCCGACTCAGCTTCCGAGAATACTCGTTGAATCTCGAAATTGCCTTTGCGTGCATACTCGTTCAATAAGCGAAGTTGAGAAGGAATGGAAAACCCTTCCTCCTCTTGTTCTTTACTTGATACTCGAACGTATATTACTGCTTTCGTCATTGTTCTTGTCCTCAAAAAATCTACTGAGTTCTTCGCGCTTATAAAGTCGATATCGGTTCATAGGGTGACGCATCGGTTTTATCAAGCCCTTGTCCTCCCATCTCCTCAAAGTGTCAGGATGGACTCCTAACAATTTTGAGGCCTCTTTGATTCGTAGGTACTCTTGAAGATTGATGATTTGATTCATGTTGATCCTCCTCTTTGGTTTTAAAATATTTTTTCATCCATGTTCGGAAAACGTCGTTCATTTGGTCGTCCCAGTGTGTTTTTGTAAATAGAGGGCCATAGTCGCGTTCGAAGTTTCCGTGCTCGTTAAACTGCTTTCTTGTGCGAATAAAGCCGAGCGCAGAAAGGTACAGCCTCAGATCGGTCTGACGACTTAATTGTTCATGTGACAGAGTGAGTTCTTCTCTAAAATTCACAGTAAAGAGTTCGATGTCGGAAAATGGTGTTAGCGAGGGCAGCTTATTCCAAAGGGCAATAAAGTTACGTGATGGAAGCTTAGATCCACGCAGACGACGCTCAACGCGACTTCTCGGGTTTGGAGTCTTTGCTTGGCGTTGTTTGTCGTAAATGGTGACATTGTCTGCGCCTTTACCAATTGAAATCCCAGTCAAGGCATGGCCTTTGTTGGTATATTGGATTTCGGATTGTTTGTTCTTGATATCGATACCACAAATGAATTTTGAAAATGGAACATCATAGTCGACAGTTAGGTCAACTCGCGTAACATTCAATTTTAAGAGCGTTTCATCACCTAAAAGATTAGATATCGCTGAAATGTACACGTCGGCTGAGTCGAAGGCCGCTGGGCGAGTGATAATTTGAACGACAAACTTTTGGTCAAAACTAAGCTTTAGGAATGTCCCTGTGTCGATTCCAATTCGAAGATATGGTTTTCGATTCAAAAACTGAGTAGTGACCTCGATATCTAGCTCTCTACAGCGATGGTAGATTTGATCTCTTTCGATCGGTTCTAAAAGATCAGCCTCAAGTTTGTCGATACAGGCCTGGCTGATGATTTTCACATCTTCTGACGTGGGTTTGGTGCTTGATACCCTTTGCTCAGCGCGTTCCAGTAGCTCGATAAAGCGAACTATCGGAAGGAGGCATAGGCATCGGGAGTTTCCGTAACAAATGGGGCAGGTTTGGGTAATGTTCATGAACCCTATGAATCACGTAAGATGACTCTTTGAGGGCTACCATCAATTTCAAAAGTGGGGGTGTGTTATAAAGTAACTCTTTCCAGCAGCTCCCAGAGGTTCGCACTAAAAAGCTCTGAAGGAGCATAGACTGGTAAATCTAAGAACTGCTTAGTTCCTGGGATAAATAGTAGCGTGTGGTGTTTGTCGCGAATCGCATTTGTTTCTAAGATGATTTTGTCTAAAGCGTTCGAAGATGAAATGAGTTTTCGATGTATTAATATATCGATAGCTATTTCTTTGGAGCTTATGTCCTTTGATATGATGCTCTTTTTTATGTCTTCTGTAATATTTAGGTTAGCGCAGAAGGTTTCGAAATGTTTTTTATCATCTAAATTTTCTATCCCATGTTGACGAAGGTCCTCATCCACATATTCTCGAATCTCTTCGTATAGACTCAGGACATGCCATTTTTGATAGATCTTTGTCTTTAGTTTATTCCGGTCAATAGCAATAGCTTTTAAAGTTGTTTTTAATGTTTCGTTGGCTTTGTCTTTTGTCTCCCCGGTCGAGTGAATAGATTGAAATTGTATTTCCTCCAGCCAGGCGTTGACACTAGGGCACTTAAGATATCGAGGCGTTTCCGCAATTAGCAGCGGAAGAATTGAGTGGTAGTTCAGCTGAGAAATCAGCTCGATGGCGGCGATCTTCGCCCGAAGCATCGGAACAGATGTCTTCATGTGGAGATTTACAGTCTCGTGGACGCTTCTCTTTACTGCATCGATGTCTTTTTGAAACTTTTCCGAAAACTCGGAATCAGAAGCACACAGTTGGCGTTTCTTTCTAAGGCCTGGTTCGTAGAATAAGAGTGCAGTGTTGGGCATTTTGTCGACATGTGAGAGCCAGGCGACGGCGGCTAGGACAGTTTTTTCGATCTCTGTTGGTAGCAGCTCTGATTTGACTAATTCGATCCACTTTGTAGCTTTCTCTTTCGCCAGATTGCCGGACTTTGCCTTAACAAGGTCTTCCAGCAATTCAGTTGAATCGATAGCAGGATGCTTCTTTAAAAGCTTTACTCGCCACTCAAGTACCTCTTGTGGGGAGTATGGACCAGGAATCAGTGGTGCCGCCAAATTCATATTGCTAGCTCTCGCTTGTCATCAAGATCAGCTTCTCTATGATATCTGCCTTACTAACCTTGTGCTTCTGTGCGAGTTTGTTGAGTTTATCCATCGCCTTAGGGGATAATCTTACCGAGAGCGTTTTTGTTCTTTTTTCTGTGTTGTCGAATTTAAGCTTCATGCATCTATTTGAAATGTCAGTGATCTCAAATGCAACACAAATTGTATTGCATAAAGCAACGCAATGCGATATAATGCGTCATGCGTGTTATAACCTATTCCAGGGTGTCTACGACACATCATGATCAGAACCCCGATATTCAAGTTCAAGAGCTTCGCCGTTTCTGCGGAGCTCGAGGTTGGCCTATAAGCGACGAAATTATAGACCATGTAAGTGGCGGGACTGATCAGCGTCCGGGCCTACAAAGGCTATTTGCGGCGGTCGAACTTGGGCATGTCGACGTCATCATCGTAGTAAAGTTGGATAGACTCTTTCGAAGCCTTAGGCATCTTGTGGTAACTCTAGATGATTTCTCAGCTAAGGGCGTTCAGTTTGTCGCCGTAAGAGACAACATCGATTACACGACTCCTACGGGGCGTTTAATGATTCAGATTCTAGGCTCGTTGGCGGAGTTTGAAAGATCTCTTTTACGCGAACGAACTTTAATGGGGCTTGAATACGCAAAGGCATCGGGAAAAACGCTCGGGCGTCCGACTCATCCCCGAAGATCCGAGATCATCGCACTTTTTCAAGAAGGATATACGTACCGACAGATTCACGGAATTACTGGGGCCGCGTTGGGAACCATCTCGGGGATAGTGAACGAGCTTGGGCTTCGAAGGGGGAAGTCATGACTCGGCTTGTTTGTTCAAAATACGAACGTATTATGAACAAGCCATCAAAAGGGGTGGTGTTCATAAGAATGAACTTGTCGTTCACTTTAGTGGTTTTACCTAAAATGTTCAGGATTGTCGCCGATGGGTTCTTGTGGAGGAGTCAACTTTGAGTCTCAGCAAGAATCTTCAAATTCACATGAAAGCTAAAGGCTGGTCCCTTGCGCGTCTCGCAAAGGAGACGGCCATCAATAAATCTACTCTTCACGCGTGGACGATAGGTCGCGGAACTATCAAGCTTGAATATCTGCGAAAGGTTGCGAGGGCTCTTGAAGTGAGCGTTCATCAGCTGGCTTATGGAGAGCCTGACCCTCATGAAGCCATCGGAGTTGAAATCCTTAAAGAGATATTCTCCGGTGATGTTCGAGTGACTCTTCATAAAATTGAAAGACAGAGAAAGTAATATGCGAAACTCTCAATCAAATGTCTCACGACTTGAAATTCTTCCTGTTCGACAGGCTTTCGCGCACGAGGCTCATGACTTTACTAGATGGCTGGCAAAGCATATCGACGTCTTGAGTGAGCGATTGGGGCTTCAGTTGTCGGTTACGAGCAGGGAAGAGCGAACAGGTGATTTTATTACTGATTTGGTTTGCGAGGATGAAAACGGCAAGAAGGTCATCATCGAGAATCAACTTGAAAGAACCAATCATTCCCACCTAGGGCAATTGCTTACCTACCTAGTTAATCACGAAGCTGAGACGGCCATCTGGATTGCGACTGAGCTACGTCCAGAGCATCAAAAGGTTATCGAGTGGTTGAACGAAATGTCCTCCGCAGACCTCGGGTTCTATATCGTTAAGGTTGAGGCCGCTCGTATCGGTGATTCGCCTTACGCCCCGTTGTTTACGATATTGGCTGGGCCAGATAAAAAATCTAAAGAGATCGGTGAAGAAAAGAAGCAATGGGCGGCAAGGCATCATAGCAGATTTGAATTTTGGACCGAGCTTTTGGCTAAGAGTAAATCAAAGACAAAAATCTTCGGATCAACATCTCCAGGGCGATTTAGTTATATAGGCATGGGGGCGGGTGTAATGGGGATAAAGTATCTCTACACCTTCAGCCACGGGCGAGGATCGGTCGAACTTTATATCGATACTGAAGATGAGAAGAAAAACAAACATATCTTAGAAAAGCTCTTAGTTAATAAGAAGCCAATTGAACTGGCGTTTGGCGCACCTTTGGATTGGGAACGAATGGAGGGGCATCGCAAGGCGAGTATTCGGAAGATTGTCGAAGGCAAGGGGGATAATGACTTTGCGAAGAAAGAGAGTCTTCAGGATCGCATGATTGATTCCATGATCAAGCTTCATGCTGCTCTTGGCCCCTTTATTGAGAAGTTAGATCTTTAGAGCCTAGGAGGAATTTTGAAATCAATATGTGCATGTATCCTAAGTGTCAGTTTTCTTCTGATCGGAGTTTCGTGTGCTACGAAGCCTCCGGTAACACAATTTTCGAAAGCGGAGGGTCGTGATATCGAACAGGCTGCCAAGTCGGGCGATGCTGAAAGAGTTAAAATACTGTTAGCGGCACGAGATTCCATTTCAGAGGCCGATAGATACAATTTGATTTTCAGTGCGGTGGCAGATGAGTGTCACCCTGAAGTAGTGAGATTGATCTTTCAGAAGAATGGCGAGAAGTTCGATTCAAATATTTCGAAAGCCAAAGATGACACCTTCGCAGATAGGCTAGCAAAGGTGGGTGAGCAAATTGGTGTAGGAAAGAAGGATGACGCCTGGAGTATTGGGCTTCCTGAAAGGCCCGCAGCAAAGTTAGTGGAGATTACCGCAAAGCATTTTTGTCCCGATGCTTTGATGATGATCGCAGAGAAAACATCGGCAGAGGACTTCGCAATTGGTATTTATCAAAGATCTACGAGCGTTGACATTAGAGTGAAGGGCGCGACGAACGAAAGCTTCTTGGAAGTGTTCCAGAAGAGAGTGTATCGCGATAATGAAACCGACGAATCGAGTCAAAACATCCTCAGTGTCTCAAAATTTATTGGTAGCCGGATTCAATCGGATTGTTCGAAGTTTGGTGGCGAACCATGTAAGGCCAAGGCCGCCTTTAATGTAACTGCTCAAAAGCTACAAAGTTATGCGAAGGCACGAGTTTATGAGGAGTCTCCCGATGGAATATTGGATCAAGCTTGTGAAAGCTATGGCAACATTGAGCACTATCTGAATTTGATCAAAGAAGAGAACGAGAAGGGCAAGATCAGTGGCTACGTGAACAAGGTGAGTCTGAAGTACTGGGGAGATCAGGTTTATAGGCATCGCAGAGAGTTTGATGCTTTGAATGCTGAATACAAAAGCAAATCAAAAAAGAGTATTAACCCGAAACGGCAGTGTGGGGTTTAAACAACGCAATCAGGTTCGCCTAGGTCAGCTTCCAATTTTCTTAAGCTTAAAATATTTTCGATTGTGGATTTCATTTCCTGAAGTTGTTCCTGGGTTAGGTCAATCGGCGCGCTATTGTCGCCCAGACGGCTATCGAGATCTTTCCAGATAAAATGGATTTCTTCTTTTGATAGTTGGTCGATTTGTTCCAAAAGTGACAGGGAGACTGTTTCTGTCGGCTTTCGTTTTGGATATTGATAGGGAAGTAGATTTAGATAAATTCCGATGCGCTCTTTCTCTGGGAGGCTCTTGGTTGATTCTAAAATCTCAGCAAGTAAATCTACCCCCTGAGACTGAAGCGTTTCGCTAAAGCCTAATGTACGCTTATTCGGGGTTCCTTTTTGTCGGCCACCAGTTTTAAGAGAGCCAATTGCTTTTGCCATGCTTATTCTACTTTAGATTTATATAGGACCATAGTACAGCTGAAATTTTGAGCATTACGGCTGTTGAGTTCTGAGGGCAAGACTTACGAAGAGTTCTGGTGAGCCAGCACACTGAATGTTGTTTGATATTCATTGTAATGAGGCGACGGTTCGTTGAAACTGAGAATAGCTTGCCACTGTAAATCATGTTAGAAGTTGCGGGCATACAACGAGAATTTCAGCTTAGGATTATAGATGCAGACGTTGACATATATTGACCTTTTCGCAGGTTGCGGTGGGTTGTCATTGGGATTTCACAAGGCAAAGCTAAAAGGTTTATTTGCCATTGAAAAGAGTCCTGATGCGTTTATGACTTTGAAGGCAAATCTTATCGATAGTAAAAAGCACTTCGACTGGCCTGAAAATATTCAGCAAAAAAATTACGACATTAATATCTTTTTGAAGAAGAACTCGTCTTTTCTAAAATCCTTAAAAGGAAAAGTAGATTTGATTGCGGGAGGGCCTCCATGTCAGGGGTTTTCAACTGCGGGAAGACGTCTACCGGGCGATCAAAGAAATTCTTTGGTTTTTTCATATTTAAAATTTGTGGAGCTTGTGTCTCCAAAAATGATTCTCTTTGAGAATGTCCAAGGATTTGCTCAAGAGTTTTGTGATCGAACGCGTGAGGATGGTGGAATTAAGTATTCTGAGTACGTAATCGAGCGCCTGAAGGCATTGGGTTATGACGTGGACTTCCGGCTGGTCGACTTTTCTGAGTTCGGTGTTCCTCAAAGGAGAAAGAGATTTATTCTTGTGGGGACAAAAGACATCAAGAATAATTTTTTTGATCAGCTCGGGAAATCATTTGGAACTCTCAAAAAGAAATACAGATTGACCACTCAAACCACGATAGCTGCCGCGATATCTGATCTACAGAAGGAATGCACCGACTATGAAGAAGATGGGAGGTTTCTGTATGGACACTACTCTCCAGCAACGTCTCAATATCAGAAATTAATGCGCAAAGATGTTGATAGGCGACAGTTGCCGGATAGTCATCGTTTTGTAAATCACACAAAGGTGATGGAGAGCAGATACAGAAAGCTCATTGCTCACAACGCCAAGCATGGAAGTATTAGTAGGGTGCTTCTGCAAAAGCTTGGAACAAAAAAAAGATGCGTATCTGTTCTGAACTCGGACAGTGTGAGCCCCACAGTGACTACTTTGCCTGATGATATTGTACATTATTCTGAGCCTCGAATTTTAACAGTTCGGGAGTATGCCAGAATTCAGTCATTTCCTGATTGGTTTGAGTTCAAAGGTAAGTATTCGACCGGAGGACTTATGAGACGATCTGACGTTCCTCGTTATTCGCAAGTTGGAAATGCAATTCCTCCGCTATTCGCAGAGGTGTGTGGAGAGGCTATTCAAGTTATGCTAAGGGGGGTTGATGAGCAAGGTTAGCTTCAAAACCAATATTCATCTGAAAGATGTCCTCGGGCAAGAACTTATCAATGATGATAATATTGCTATCTGTGAACTCGTAAAAAATAGTTACGATTCGACATCCGATTCTGTTTTGGTCCGATTTCTGGATATTACTGACGCTACAGAATCCTCTCTTTTGGTTTTAGATCAAGGCAGTGGAATGGATCGCTCCGATATAGTCGATAAGTGGCTAAATATTGCATATTCAGTTAAAAGAAACTCGGAGGACGATGGTTACTCTTTTGCTGGGAATAAAGGAATCGGACGTTTCTCATGTGACCGTTTGGGAAAGAAGCTCACTTTGGTTACTCGAAAGGGAGTGCGCGGAGAGATTCTAAAGCTTGAGATAGATTGGCTGCGGTTTGAAGAAGAGGATGATGGCAAAATTGAAATTAACTCAATCAAACTTAATCTAGATACCATCGATTTAACTAAAGCTCGAGAAATCATTGGAAGTGATAAGTTTCTTAGCGGAACGGCACTTGTTATTAAAGAGCTGAGATCCAATTGGGATCATGAAAGTTTATTAAAACTTCGAAAAACGCTTAGTAAAGTCATTAACCCAAATCTCAATTATGTTAGGAATAAGTTTCGAATCCGGATGGAAGTTCCAGAGCTGAAAGACAAGGACTCAAAGAACGAGCCTACCAGACGAATTAACGGTGAGATCAGAAATGAGATCTTTAAAGATCTAGAATTTCGCACTTCTTATATTAAATGCTTTATCTCGAAAAATGGTTCGGAGATTCATACTGAGCTATATGATAATGGTAGCCTGCTGTTTAAGATAAAAGAAGAGAATATCTTTAAGTCTTTAAAGCAAGTTGAGATCACTATTCATTTCTTAAATCCTTATGCAAAGATTTACTTCAAAAAGCAAACAGGCTATCGAAATCTAGATTTTGGCTCAATATTTCTCTTTGTAAATGGATTTCGGGTTTCTCCTTATGGAGAACCTGGAAACGATTGGTTGATGCTGAACCGAAGAAAACAGCAGGGAACGAGTCGACATCTTGGGACGCGAGATCTTGTTGGCAAAATAGATGTATTTGATTCCGAAGGCGGTTTTAAGTCTGTTTCAAGTCGTGAAGGATTGGTAACTAATGATCACTTCAGAGATCTTTTTGTTACCGAAGAGAGAGACGATTCGCTTTTTGAGAGAACTCGAAAACGACTTGAACGATTTGTTGTGAATGGACTCGATTGGGATAGTCTAAGTCTTACTGAGTCCGAACGTGTCACACATCTTAAAATGCTTGAAGACAAATTGATGGCTAGTGAAATTGATAATCTTGATAAACATGAGCGTTGGAAGAAAACTTCTAGTGAAAGAAATCTAAGCATTGCAAGTTCTTTGAACAGTATAATGGGTCTTAAAAAGGATGAGCTAAAAGACGTATATGTAAATCCTGACTTATTGATGGATCTCTATGATGAGGAGATCGAAGAAAAAAAAGCAATTATCGAGGGACTCAATAATTTTGATGGATATGTTTCCGCTGAAAAAGTTCGAAAAGCTATTTCTCATTTAAAGACTGAAACTGAGCAAGTTAGTAAAAAGCTAGGTAAAGTCGAAGAAAAAAAGAAAAAGGGCGAGGAAAAAATCAGATCTCTTGCGAAGGATCTGCAAGATGTCGAGAGACAGGTTTATTTTCATAAAAAGCTACTTGGACAAGAGAAGAAGGATCTTTTATATCTTCATCATGAGATAGGTGTACTTGCTGATACCATATCAAAGAATTTGTCATTAATGATGGAGCGGATTGAGTTTCAAAAGAATGAAGATCCAGAATTTAAAAAATATATTCTAAGGATTGCAAAGGCAAATGAACGGATTATTTCAGTTTCTAGGTTTGCTACTGTGGCCGATCTCCAAGAGCAGTCTCGTGTTAAGTCTCGTAACTTAGTGTTATTTATATCTGAATATGTTGGAACCCTCCAGGAGAATAGAATATTCAGTGCTCTTGGGGGCGGATCTATGAAGTTTGGTATTGCAGGCAATAATATAACCTGGAAACTTAGTTTCAAGCAGATCGATATTTGCATGATCATCGATAATTTAATTAGTAATGCAGTAAAGGCAGGCGCTACGAAGGTGGATTTTGATTTCACCTTAGAAGATAAATCTCTTCTGGTTTCGATCACCAATAATGGAAGAAAGATAAATGGGGATCTCGTTAATAAGATCTTTGATATTGGATTTACAACGACCAAGGGCTCAGGGATGGGATTGCCACATATCGAAGATATCTTGAAACAAATGAACGGGAATATTGAACTGGCTAAGGCCGACCCCGTTCTATTCCACTTAAGGTTTCCAAGTGAAAACGCAAATTAGTGTGCTCTGGATTGAGGATGATGCTGGCTGGCTTGAAACTACAAAAGACACAATTGAGAGTAGTCTTCGTGCATGGGGATTTGAGTTGGTTTCTCAGAATCTGAGAAAAGTAGCGGAAATCGAGAAAGAAATTGGGGAAGATTTAAAGCATAAGTATGATTTCGTATTCGTGGACTTTAATTTAGATAAGCTTGATGGTTCCACGGATGGTGCGAAACTTATAGGTACATTTAGGCAGAAAAATAAATTTACTGAGGTTCTGTTTTATTCTAGCACGTCGGACTTTAGGAAAAAACTAGCCGACGAATTTGACGGCGTCTACACGGCTGATCGAAAATTTTTTGATGATAGGGCAATGCGGTTGATTGAGTTTTATATCGAAAAGATTGCCACGGTTGCCAACGTTAGGAATTACATAATATCAGAAGTTAATGCTATCGATAAAATATTGGTAGAAATTTTGACAAAGGTTTTTGTTACAAAAGATGGACATAAAAAAGAATTTTTTGAAAAAGCCATTGAGAATATTAAAGAGCGAGCCAAGAAGGCTCCGACTAAGATAGCGAAACATATTGAGGTTGTTGAACATGCAGACCTTTTTAAGGTATTAATTAGCCCCGAGTTTAGCTCCAATGATTATCGAGAAGGGGTGATTCGGATTATTAATGCTGATAAGTTTTCCGAAGATTCAAAGAAGAAGCTTGAGGACTATTTAGAGGTTCTAAAAAGAAGAAATTTATATGCTCATTGCGACGTCAAAGATGAGGAGAAAAAACATATACTTCATAAGCACGACGGCGCGGCCCCTGAAGAAGTTACTCTTCAACAGTCAGTTGAATTTGCAAAGAAGATTCAAGATTATAAAAGACATTTTGAAGGTATCTTGTCTGCTCTCTCGAAGTCGTGAGTGGAGTTGTATCCAGCTTGGATAGAGATGGTTGTAAAATTACTATTTCCCATTAGACAGGGCTGCAGGAGCTTAGTGTCTCACGTCTTTTGTGATAATAAAGCAACTTTAACGGTAGGATTGGACAGCAAACTAATTTTTTTGCATTGAATATACTTTATGGATTTTAAGACCTTTGAAAGTCTAAGAAAGCTTTTGTTCGGAGAACCCCGTATTGAGTCCTGGAGAGTGCTTCAAGATTTGGTTCTTCATAGCCAATTAGATATCGACTTTTCTAAGGCACGAGATCGAGATTCATCGGAATACTTGAGGCTCCGCATATTACAGCGATTCATCGATGCAATCTTTTGGATTCATGCCAAATTTGAGTTGTCGGATATCAGACGGGTTTTTTACTCGGGAGTTAAAATAAATTCTCCAATAGAGTCCAACCTTCCCTTGCATCTTCAGAAAATCGACGAGTGTCATACTACATCAGAACATTTTGCTTTATATGCTGACCTTGGGAGCAACATAGCGATAGGTGATATTATATATCTGATGGCCAATGACTCTGTTTTCGCTCCAGTTGAACTTAAAGGGGGAGTGGTAAACGATGAGATAGGAAGCGCTATCGAGCTAAAGAGGGCTGGGAACGAAGGTCCTTATCAAGAGTTGTTGGATGATAAAAAAAAGAGTCAACAGCTGCGGAGATTTGAGCGGCAGCTTAAGAGACTTGAACATCAAACAAAGCTATATTGGACTCATGAAGCTATAGGTGATGCACCAAAAGGTTTTCCTGAAAAGGGCATTTTTAAGATTGTAGCTGGAATTGGCGCTCCCAATCTATATGAAGGTGTTTTGGTGAGTCTTTTAGACGACAGACCTTCCAAAGGTTGGAGTGCGGAAACTATCGATGATTGCCTGGAGATATTTGTAATTCGTGGTGAACAAGGTGAAGTCAATTTCAAGCAGTGGGCTGAGACTCATGAATTTGATGGGATATTGGTCGATTTGTTTGATTACAACCTCGAGCAGACATTTTCCCGCCCTATAGTATCATTCTCATTTTCTAATGAGGTTCTTTGGGAGCTTCTATCCGGCCAAGTTTCGGTTCTTTTCCATTTTTCTATAAATCGATATATTCATAAGTTTTCTGACGGGCGAGTAGATTATAAAAAAGTTTCGGGCAAAAGATTTAGAAAGCTTATGCAGAAGCTGCCTGGGTTGACTAGATTCCCTGGCGATTGTGTGATTTCCCTTAAGGATGATGAAACTGGCGAGTTTTATTGGACGGACGCAATGTTTTACAGGATGTTCGGCTGTTTTGAGTATCCCAGTTCTATTCATAAGCTCTTACAGCTCGCTTTGGATCAACACGGCGTGTCTGTGGCCTCTGAGCCGGATGAGACATAGTCGACAGAGTTTTGTTAGGCTGCGAGCAGACACCAGGTTCTAAACGCGTCTAATTGACCCCGCCATTTTTAAAAAAATGGCAATCCTCACAAGGATCGGAATGAATCACCGAGAGCAATCTCGGTTTTTTTATGTCTTTTGAATAAATAAAAATAAATTTACACATCAATGTATTCAAACAGGCGCTATTGAGTCTTCTCCATAGCGCTCCTAAGCTTTTTGTATCAATAGAAAAAGGAGAGCCTATGAAAGCCGTTCGATTCGTCGGGGTGGGGAAGCCAGTTCAAATCACTGAGATACCAACCCCTGAGCCGCAGGCTGGTGAAGTGCTGGTAAAAATCGGAGGAGCAGGAGTCTGTCACTCGGATTTGCACGTTCTTGAAGACGGCATTGGTATCAATCATCCCTTCACCTTGGGACATGAGAACGCAGGCTGGGTTGCAAAGACGGGAAGTGGAGTGAAGGCCTGGAAAGAAGGGGATGCTGTGGCCATCTATGGGCCTTGGGGTTGTGGGCATTGCCACTCTTGTCTGTTGTCGATGGAAAACTATTGTGAAAACTGGAAACCCGGAATGAGTTATGGCGGGGGCCTTGGTGAGAATGGTGGCATGGCTGACTATATGATTGTGCCATCAGAGAGGCTGCTGGTTTCTCTGGGAACTCTGGCGCCTGAAGATGCGGCCCCTTTAAGCGATGCTGCTTTGACTCCTTACCATGCCATCAAAAGAGCTTTGCCATTGCTCACTCCTGAAACCACAGCAGTGGTTCTCGGTGTTGGCGGTTTGGGACATATGGCGGTGCAACTCATCAAGTGTTTGAGTGGTTGTCGCATTGTGGCCGGAGACGTTGATGATTCTAAACTCACGATGGCGAAAAAGTTGGGAGCTGATTTAGTGGTGAACACAAAATCAGGCGATCAGGCCGCCGAACAAATCAATAAATTCATCGGGCCACGCAAGGCCACTCTGGTTCTTGATTGTGTCGGTGTACAACCCACTTTCGATCTGGGGCAAAAGATTGTGGGCATGAACAGTCAGTGGACTATTGTGGGCCTTGGCGGTGGGAAGGTCGTGTTCAACTCTCAGAACATTCCTTTTGGTTGTGCGATCAGCACCCCTTACTGGGGATCTCGTGCGGAACTCATGGAGGTCTTGGCTTTAGCGCAGGATAAGCGCATCCACGCTGAAGTGACACACTACAAGTTAGAAGACGCTGCCGAAGTTTATCACAAGTTGCATGATGGAAAAATCAACGGTCGCGCGGTGCTGGTGCCTCAGATGCATTAAGGTTTTTAACAGAATGAAAAGGAAAAATATGAAAGCACTTCGACGAGTTTTGCCCTTTACAATGGCGTTTTTGTTTTTAGCACTGCCACATGGGACTAAGGCCGATATCCTACCCGGGGAAGAAAAGTTTCTTTTTCAGCTGGGATACTTTCTTCCTTCCTTTGATACGAAGCTGCGAGTAGACAATGACGATGGAACCCGGGGAGATGAGGTCAACCTAGAAAAGGATTTGGGCTTTGACCATCAAGAGACAACGATCTTGGCAAGTGCGACTTGGCGGATGTCTCCACGCAATCGTCTTTCAGTGGGATACTTCAGATTTCATCGTACAGCCACGAAAGTTATCGATAAGCAGATTGAAATTGGCGATGAGGTCTATCCCGTCAATGCCGAGTTGCAGTCCGATATTACTTTGAACATCATACCCATTTCCTATTCTTACTCGTTCTTAAAAACAGATAAGTGGGAAGTGGCAGGCACCCTCGGGGTGCAGTGGTCGACGATCACCTTCGACATTAAAGGGAGTGCTTCTGCGGGAGGGCCTGGAGCAGACGCTCACGTGAGGGCTGATGCCTTGGCTCCGCTTCCTCTTGTGGGCGTGGATGCCACCTACTTTATGACCAAGAAGTGGCATGTGGGGGGGAACTTAGGAGTGTTCTATTATAAGCTTGGAAGTGCGAACATCAACTTTGAAGGAACTGTGGGTAATGCCACGCTAAATACGGACTATTGGTTCTCGAACTATGTCGGCGCCGGTGTGGCCCTGAATTGGTTTGTTTTGAATTTGGATGCCGCAGAAAAGAGATGGGATGGAGACTTCAAATATTCCTATTTTGGCCCTCAGATTTATTTAACCGGCAGATTTTAGCCCAAGGACCAACTTTGTCACAAATTGGCAGAGGGTGTGAAAATTTCATCTCAATGACCCTGTTTTGGGTCTAAGACCCCTTTAAAAGCGATCCGGAGGAAGGCACACTTTGTGGACCTCTGCCTTGCACTGATCGTAAAAGGGATGTGTTATGTACAATAAGTATACAGGGAATTTGTTTTCAATGTTGGTGATGATGTTATTTGTAGGAGCTATGGTTCCGACGGTGGGTCATGCCAAAGATGCACAACGTGATTTCTATGAATCACAATCTGAGATTGAAAGTGCCCAGGCTAACCTGGACGATGTTCAGGGCGGCATGGACATGAGTATTGACGATTTAGAGACGACAAAGAGCGATTACGCAGGCATGTCGCGCAAAAATAAAGAGACCGCGATCCGTGTTCGCAAAGAGATCCAACGTCTGCAAAATAAACAGGCGGCGAATGCAAAAGAAACCGCGCGCCTTTCTGTGAAAATTGAAAAGTTTGATAAAGAGATCAGAAAGAACGAAGCGGCTGAAGCTAAAGTTCGTTCTAAAGCCAATGTTGTCGGTGCAAAACTTGACAGTGTTCGTTCTGAATATGAGCAGACTATGGAAAGACGTCGTCAAAATATTCGTTCTTTGAATGAGGCGAAGTCTGAAATGGCGAGCATTCAAAATCAACTTCAAACAGCTCAAAAGAACTTGAGCCAAGCGAAGAAGAATGAGAAAGCCAGTGCGCGTTCGCTGAAAGAAGCTGAAGCTAAGTTGAAAAAGACTCAGACCTCTGCTAGCAAAGAGATTCGCCGCTTGGAACAAGCGACTCAGGCCTCTTTGAACAAAGCCAGCCAGTACGAGAAAAAGGCAGAGTTGATGGCTGAGAAAAAGCAACAGCAGGAAGCTCGTCTTAAGCAAGCTCGCGAGCGTCAAAGCGAAGCGAAAGAAAAACAGAAAAAAGCCTTGGCTCGTTTGAGCGCCAACTAATTTCTTCTTAAGAGATTTCTTATTAAAAACCGAGACCTGTTCTCGGTTTTTTTTTAACTGATCTACGAGAGTGGTGGTGAACCATCCCCTAATCCTTGGTTTCCCGAGCTGGACGCTCGGGAAAGGGGCTTGGGATCACCCAATTGTCAGGATGCTCCACTGAGATCAAGCCACAATCTTCTTAAATACCGCCCCACTAAGGGCCCGGTTTTGTCTTTTATGTCCCAAGTTCTGAAAATAAAAAAGCCTCTTTTCAGAGGCTTTCCAAGAACATTTCATTTTTTATCCGAACCCCAGTAAAGAGACTAAGGATTTTGAGTGGCGCAGAAGGCTTTCACTGCAGCAATCGAGCACTCTAGTTTTCTTGTGGCTCCGGCTTCACCATTTCTGATGTAGGTGAGTTTCCCTGGTTGATAATCAGGAGTGTCCTCTGAACTGACAAAGCTCAAATCCACATCCACTTGTGGTGAGGTTGCATAGGCGCGAAGGCCATCCGGAGTGCATTGAAGAGATGTGATTTCATAGCCTAAAGGACGAATGCCATAGGGAATGTGAGTGTCAGCCCACAAAATCTTTGCAGTTCCCGCCACGGCCGGCTCGCTGATGGAGACATTGAGATATCCCGTGAAGACCTCAGAGGTGTACCAAGTCCGGCAAAGCATTGCGCGACCTTGAGCCATGCTGAATTGAGCTGAAAACACGATCATAACTGCAAGACCGACTTGTTTCACGAAATCCTCCTAGGGACAAAATGAAACGGCAATCTAAAGGATGGGACGCCGATCCTCAATGGAAAAGACAGGGGATTTGAAAAACCTTATGGGATGCATTTTAAGAGAGATTCAAGCTCTGCAAAAGGCGGAACCAAGGGAAAAACCGGGTAAAACTTGCGCACAAACAGAGGGACTGAATCGAGACAACTTATGACTTTCTTTTGTAAGTCCGATATTGCGGATTCCAAAAGTTGGCTTCAATAGCCTGGGTCAGGTCTTCATCTGAAGTCCTTGTCGCTACGCCATCTTGTTGTGCTGCTTTTCCCACATGGAAAGCGATGAAGCGAGACACTTTCTGAATGTCATCAATAGCTGGAAGCAAAGCCCCTTCACCATCAGTGGCCAGAGGCGAACAATCCGCCAGCGCGCGGCTGGCCGCCATGAACATCGACTCTGTCACGCGACGAGCTCCTGTGGCAATGACTCCCAAACCCACCCCTGGAAAAATATAAGAGTTGTTGCATTGAGCGATGGGAAAGGTTTTGTTTTCATATTGAACAGGGGAAAAAGGACTACCCGTGGCCACCAAGGCGGCTCCCTCGGTCCAGCGGATGATGTCCTCAGGTCGGGCCTCGACACGAGATGTGGGGTTTGAAAGTGGCATGACAATGGGACGAGGGCAATGAGCCTGCATCGTGCGAATGATTTCTTCTGTGAAGAGTCCCGGCTGTGCTGAAACACCGATCAATACGGAAGGCTTTGCATTGCGAACCACATCCAACAGAGAGATCGCATCGCTTTCGCATTTCCATCCACTGAGGTTGTCGCTGTTTTGAGCCAGCGGGGATTGGAAGCTTAAAAGGTTCGGCATTTTGTCGGTGAGAAGACCAAAGCGATCCACCATGAATACACGCTCTCGAGCTTCTGTGTCACTGAGGCCTTCGGTTTTCATTTGAGCGATGATTTGCTCTGCAATTCCACAACCCGCAGAGCCCGCGCCAAGGAAGACCACCGTTTGATCACGAAGTTTACTACCCGCTGCTTGGCTGGCGGCGATAAGGCATCCTAAAACCACTGATGCGGTTCCTTGAATGTCGTCGTTAAAGCAACAGATCTCATCGCGATAACGATTCAAGAGAGGAGACGCGTTTTTCTGGGCGAAATCTTCAAATTGCAAAAGCACATCGGGCCAGCGACGTTTCAAGGCTTGAATGAAGGCGTCGATAAAATCATCGTACTCTTGACCTGTGATGCGCGGATGGCGCCAGCCCATGTAAAGAGGATCGTTGATGAGAAGCGGATTGTTGGTGCCCACATCCAGCATCACCGGAAGAGTGTTTGCAGGACTGATCCCTCCACAAGCTGTATAGAGGGAAAGCTTACCTACCGGGATGCCCATGCCACCAATGCCTTGGTCGCCAAGTCCAAGAATGCGCTCGCCATCCGTGACGACGATCACTTTGACGTGTTGTTTGGTGACATTATTTAAAAGCTCATCGATGCGATGGCGATTGGGGTAAGAGACAAACACGCCACGAGAGTTGCGATAGATTTCAGAGAAGCGTTCGCAGGCTTCGCCCACGGTGGGTGTGTAAATCACGGGAAGAACTTCACTTAAGTGGTCTTCGACCAGGCGATAGAAGAGAGTCTCATTGGTGTCTTGCACGTGGCGCAGATAAATATGTTTGTTAATGTCGGACTTGAAACTCGAGAGTTGAGCATAAGCTCGCTGTTTTTGTTCTTCGATGGTTTCGTAAGCTTCTGGTAAAAGACCATGCAAATTGAATTGCGTGCGTTCTTCTTCAGAGAAAGCGCAGCCTTTGTTGAGCAGAGGGATCTCGAGCAAGGTCGGTCCGGAGTAAGAAATAGAAAGAGGACGCGGACGCTTGCTGACAGTGTCTGTTTTCATTTAAGTGCTCCTAGAAGCGCGCTTCGTTTTTGACCCACATGGAAAGAAACCCGCCTTCAATGTATTGGCTGCATCTCAGACTCCAGGATTTCGGGATCTTGCCCCCGTAGCCATGGAAAGTGATCAGCATGCTTCCAGGTTTTACTTTCTTCAGTTCTTCGTAAACTCGCGCAGTATAGTCCTGAAAATATTTTTGATGAAGCTCAATTTTATTGTCGATTAAGAAATGGTCGGTATATGACACATGCTCTTGAAAAGGATTGTAGAGATAGAAAATATCGAAATCCGACCAGTTCATTTCGATGAGGTTTTGCGCTGAAAAATGAATATTCTTCAGTTCGTTGACCTTGGCGATTTCTTGACTGATAGCGACCAGGTGAGGGCGCTGTTCGACACCATGAATTTCTAAATCAATCCAAAATCTTAAGGCTAAGCAAAGCTTTCCAACGCCGCTGCCCACATCTACGAATTTTTTATTTTGATGAGGTCTGATCCACTCGGCAATAGCGCGAGCCACATTGAGAGAGGTCCATTGAACCGGAGAAAGAAAGCGATAAAAAGGCGGAAATACAAGGTCAAACTCAGGGTCACTGACAAAGAGGTTGCTTTGCAGTCTTTGAACAATGTCCTGAGTGATGAGGGGTGACTCTTCGAAATCTTGAGAAAGCAAATTGAGAGCCGCTCGATCAAGATTTTTTGAGGTCATGGATTTTCTGGAGTAGAGGGAAGATCCTTGATGTAGTCGCGATAGTCTTTTGAGCGAAGCAAGTTGGCGAGATCTTTTTCAGTGTCGATCTCGATGCGCAGAAGCCAACCGTCACCGAGAGGGTCGTCATTGATCAAACTTGGATCTTCAAGAAGAGTTTGATTCACTTCAAGAACAGTTCCGTGAACTGCCGTGATCATATCGTGAATTCTCAAAACACTTTCCACAGAACAAAGCGTTTGGCCTGGAGTGGAGTTTTGCCCATCTTCAGGAAGTTCAATGTAAAGAACTTCGCCCAAATAGTTCAGCGCATATTCAGTCAAGCCAATCGTTGCCAAGTTTTCGTCGACATGAAGCCACTCGTGATTTTTTGTATAATAGAACTCTTCAGGCAAAGAATAAGACATTTAGGGATCCTCTTAAAAAATTTATTCGGCTCCTAAATTAAAGCATAATGAGAGGGGAGGAGGTCAATATATTCCTGCATCTGGATGCATCAGTGGGCCCCTCTCAATGGCCTTCCTAGTCAGGAAAGTAAGAATTTTCGCGGGGAATGGAAAAGGTTTAAATTTTTTCGTGACTTGTTGAAATTTAGGCAAATGGACACAGCGAAATCGCCTTCTGTGCGATAGCAGAGCACGCAGCAAAAAAGGCTTCCTCGAACCGTGTTTCTTGTCGGCCTGCGCTCAAAATTCGTCCCCACGTGGGGGGGGGCATGCTAGATCTAAGAGGGAAATATTCTAAAAAGTTCATTTTTGATACGAGGAGATAGAAAAATGCCTTTTTTAAAAGTTGGTGATGAAAATTCTGGCTCAATCGATTTGTATTACGAAGACCAAGGCAAGGGCGATCCCGTGGTGCTCATTCATGGCTGGCCTTTGAACTGTCATTCTTGGGAAAAGCAAGTGGCAGTATTGTTGGAGGAAGGCTATCGCGTGATTGCATACGATCGCAGAGGCTTTGGCAACTCCAGTCAGCCAAGCTTTGGATATGACTATGACACCTTTGCTGCCGACCTTGATAAGTTGATGACGAAGTTGGATCTCAACGATGTGACTTTGGTGGGCTTTTCCATGGGGACGGGAGAGGTGGCTCGCTATCTTGGAACCTATGGTTCAAAGAGAGTTCGCCGAGCGGCATTCATTGCCTCGATTCCACCTTTTTTATTGAAGACAGAGGACAACCTCGAAGGCGTAGATAAAAAAATATTTGATGATATTCAAAAAAGCATTGTGGCGGATCGCCCGGCTTACCTTTCTGAGTTCTTAGAAAATTTTTATAATCTCGATAGCCTTCTCGGAAAGAGAATCAGCGAAAAAGCTGTTCGCGTGAGTTGGAACGTGGCCTCCTGTGCTTCCGCTAAAGGGACATTGGATTGCGTGACAGCCTGGTTGACGGACTTCCGCCAGGATCTCCCGCGCATTGATATTCCTTCTCTGGTCATTCATGGAGATGCAGATCGCATTCTTCCTATTCAGGCCACGGGAAATCGTTTGCATAAACTTTTAAAGAACAGCCAAATGGTGACCATCAAAGGTGCACCTCACGGTCTGCTGTGGACTCATGGAGCAGAGGTCAATCAAGCTCTGATGGATTTCTTAGGAGCACCAGAGAAATCAGAGGCGCCTCGTCGTCGGGACAAGCCATCAGATCTGGAAAGTCGACCAAATCCTTAGCGTCGTGCTGATCCATCCCTAAATCCTTGGTTTCCCGAGCCGGATGCTCGGGAAAGGGGGCTTGGGATCTCCCAATTGTCAGGATGCTCACACTGTGGTCGAGCTGCGATCTTTTCAAATACCACCACGCTAAAGAGGTCTGCTGCTCAGAACAGGCCTTTTCTCTAGGTGAAACTCGTCTCGTCTCCACCTCCTCCTGGAGGGTGGAGGCGGATTGTTGCAAAAGCAATGGCATAGAGTGTCCCCATGTCTTATCGTAAAGGACTACCCGAGGTAATAGAGTGAAGAGACCCCAGCCCCTGCTTACAGAGAGCCCGTTTGATTTTAGCGAACTGTTTTTCAGTACCACCAACGAGCGTGGAGTTATTCAATTTGGAAATGATGTTTTCGTCAGAGTCAGTGAATACCCTAAAGAGACTTTAAAAGGGGCTCCCCACAGTATTATCAGACATCCTGATATGCCAAAGGCTGTGTTCAAACTCTTGTGGAATACAATTCAAGCCGGCGAACCTATCGCGGCCTATGTAAAAAACTTGGCCGCCAATGGCACTTACTATTGGGTTTTGGCTTTTGTTTTTCCAATCGAGGGTGGATATCTCTCTATACGTGTAAAGCCTTCATCTGCACTTTGGGAGGCTGCTAAAAATCTCTACGCTTTAACCCTGGAGGTGGAGGCGAAAGATGGCTTGGAAGTCTCTGTTCCATTCTTGTTAGAGCAGATTCAAAAAGCCGGTTTTAAAAACTATACGGACTTTATGATCAAGGCGGCCTTTGCCGAAGTGAATAATCTTGAGGCCAAAGCCGTCAGTGCAGAACCTCGCAAGATGACCGGTGTCGTGGGAGATATTTCCCACATCAGTTCCGAAACAGCCCTGGACCTGAAGGATTGTTTTAAAAAGATTCAAGGCTTCCAGGTGAGCAATCAGTCTTTTGTCTCCACCATGCAAACTTTGAGCGAAGGTTTTCAGAATCTCAAATACATCGCTTTGAATATGACGGTGTCTGCGGCTAAATTCGGCGAAGGTGTTGCGAGTCTCGGCGTGGTGGCTAAAGAGTTCTCGAATCTGTCTCTGCAAATTCAAGGGCATCTGTCAGGCTTATTGGAGTTCGTCAAAATCTTGACCGATGTGATTGAGAAATGTGCTCTGAAGATTGTCGCCTTGGATGTTCAGATGTTGATGGTGGATTTCTTTATCCGTGAGTCTATTCAAAAGATGAAAGAATCTGAGAACGCATTTTCTGACATGATTGAGAATCGTCAGAACTTCTCGCGACTCTTTCAGGATTATTCTAAGGGTTTGTCTGATGAAGTGACATCTTTGAATAAACATCTTGATTCTATTTCAAGTCAGATGATGGATATCCGTAAGTTCACAACGGGTCTTGAGGTCATTCGTCAGATTGGCGCAGTGGAGTCTTCTCGAGAAAATGAAATCAAGCAGACCTTTATCCATTATCTGGAAGAAATGAGAAAGTTCATTCTGCTTCTGCAAAACTCGACAGGTGGCATTCACAAAGAGATTTCGCAAATGAAGAAGAGTGGGGAACAAATCGAAAAGTCCGCCGCGAAACTGGCCGGGCAAGTCGACACCATTTTTGATATGGCCTCTACCGTGGCTCAAACAGAGGGCACGTCAAGCAACCTGTCAGTTGGCAACGAAGTGTAATTTCCATATTTAGACTGTGATATTTTATTTCTACCTCCAGGGACAGTATGCTCTCGGGGTGGAACTGTTTTTAGAATCCCTTCATCCTTATCTTGTGGGCTTGTTGATTGGCTTTGTTATCGGCCTTGAGCGCGAACGAGCCCATGAACCAGAGAGTCAGGCCCTCGGTGTGCGCACTTTCACTTTCGTGGGGCTTCTCGGGGCTATTGCTGGCGTTATCGAGTCAGATCTTATCTCTGCATTGATTGCTCTTTTTGTGGGGACGGCCATTATTTTTGGTTACCTTCGTAGCACCAGAAAAAGTGAATCTTCAGATATTGGTCTCACCACAGAAGTGGCAGGGATGGTGGTGTTTAGCTTGGGCTATATCGGTGTGACGGATCGGCTGTCGGCTTTCATTATGGCGGCTTTGACTTTGGGGCTTTTGGTGGGACGAAAAGTTCTTCACACCTTCACCCGCGAACGCATCACTCAAGCAGAGGCCGAGGCCTTTGTGACTCTCATTGTTCTCGGCGTGGCGATCCTGCCCTTTTTGCCGAAAGAACCCATTGATCCCTGGGGCGTGTTCGTGCCCTTTAAGCTAGGCACGTTGGTTTTTCTGTTGGCATTGGTGCAGTTCGCCTCCTATGCCTTGTTGAAAATATTTGGTGAAAAAGTAGGAGCTGTGTTGGGTGGATTTTTAGCGGGAATGGCCTCTAGCACGGCGGCCTTTGTGAATATTCGTGAACAACTTAACTTTTCGGGAAAGAGATTTCGAGGGGATTTATTGGCCTATGGCATGATGGCGATTCTCGCGAGCACCTTGCAGTCGGTGATTATTATTTTTGCCAACTCTCAAGAGCTGATTCGCAGTTTGATGTGGAGTTTCGGTTTGGTCTTTGCTGTGGGAATTGGATTGGCCGTGTCAGGATTCTTTCGCCTCAAGGGAGCCGAGGTGGTGGGAGGCCTTTCAGAAGGTCCCTTGAATTTAAAAAAGCAGTTGGGTTTTGCCTGCATTTTATTTTTTGTGATGGCCCTGGTGAACCTGGCAAAACAGTTTTTCGGAGCAACGGCCTTTTTAGGAATTAGCTTCCTCAGCGGTCTCTTGGAGTTGCAAGGTGTGACCTTTGCCATTAGTTCTATTCCATTCAGTGAGCATGTGCTTTGGGCTATGGCCCTGGCATTTATCGCGTCTTTGATCTCGAAAGCTTTTATTATTTCTTCGGCCTCCAAATCGGGAGCCTCTATGAAGCTTGTGATGCTTTTGGGATTGGGACTCTTGGCCGTGGTTTTCACAATACCGCTCGTCCTTGACCTAAAGTAAATACTTTAAAATGATGTTTGTGTTAGGACTGGCGAATTTATTTGAAAAAGAGCTTTCTCCAATGTTTAACTCTTCTTCATGAAAGCTCTTTTTTTCAACCTCAGTTTGATCCTGATTTTAGTGAGTTCTGCCAAAGCTTATTATGCGGCGACTCCGGAGCTTCCTGCATTAGGAGTGGATCCCAACACGATCACGGTGTCAGGGCTATCTAGTGGCGCTTTCTTTGCGGTTCAGTTCGCGACGGCTCATTCCTCTAAGATTCAAGGTGTGGCAAGTCTTGCTGGGGGTATTTACAATTGTGCGGAGGGAGATGCCCTGCGCGCCAGTAAGAACTGTATGAAGGAACCTCAATCCATCGATGTGAATAAGTCTTTGGAGTTTTTGCGAGGTCAGAGTCGTGCGGGTTTTGTCGATGATCCTGCATTTATCAGAAGGCAAAAGATTTTTGTGTATCAAGGACAGAAGGATAGCATTGTTCATCCGGCGGCAGCTGACAAACTCATTGAGTTTTACAATGCTCTAGGCGCACAAGTGCAAAGCAACTTGAATGTGCCTTCAGGCCATGGTTTCCCCACAGAGCAAGTGAGTGCTCCTTGTGAGGCCAATCAAAAACCCTGGTTAAATAATTGTGCCTATGATGGCGCTGGCGAAATTCTGCGATCCCTCTATGGATCCTTGCAGCTGTCTCGGCCAGCCAAGAGACAAAACCTATTGATCTTTGATCAAGGGGCCTTCGATACTCTCGATGCAAGTATGGAATCCGAAGGCTTCATCTATGTTCCTGAGGTTTGCCAGAAAAGTGGAGCTCGCTGCCGATTGCATGTGGTCTTCCATGGATGTCAGCAGAGCCCGGGAAAAGTCGGAGATCAGTTCATCACCTTGGCAGGCTATAATGAATGGGCTGAAGCCAATGGCCTGATCGTTCTTTATCCTTCGGCCTCTCCAGCGAAGCTCAATCCCAATGGCTGTTGGGATTGGTTTGGCTACACGGGCAAAGACTATACTCTTCGCCACGGAAAACAGATCACGGTGATCCATAAGATGATCGAGCGTTTAAAAGAAAACCCTGTGGCAAAATAACTCAGAGCTCGTTTTAGCGAGCTCTTTCTTGAAGCAGCTTTTCACATTGATATAAAATGGTGGTGCGGATGTTGTCCCGTTGTTTGATCAACTCGGGCAGTTTGGTGGTTTGCACTATCTTATAGAGACTGACAGCCCGCTCAAGGTCAATCAGCCGTTGCTTTTGTGGTCCTCGTGAAAGTGGAAATTTTGGCGCAGCCAGGTTCTGCATGACGGCGTCTTGAACAGCGGTGGTCCAATCGATTTCCGTTTGAGTGAGGTAAATACTAGGAAAAAAGTAAGAATGCTCCTGAGGATCTTTCTCGGCTTTTTTTAGTTGTATGTTCAACCACTGCAACTCTTTGAGAATCTCATTGAGTTCCTGGTCATACTTTTTACCAAAGAGTTTAAAGACCGTCTTTTTCCACGCCGAGCAAAAATCATCAAAGGTGATGTTCTGCTCTTTTTCAAAAGTGGGTGGATGGGTGATATAGGTCAGCGTCTTGTGCAAGACATCCGGTGAGATAACCACAGCCTCTGTTTTACAGCGCACCCGCATGAGATTGTGGGCCCAGCTTGCGATGGTCAGAACGGATCTGTTGTCGACCATGGAGTTTCTGAAAGTGAGATGAAAATCATCGAAAACCAATGCGCTCACCGGGCGCTCCAAAAGAGAATCCAGAAAACTTTTGCGGCGTTCATGACGAGGCAAAGAAAAGAAAGCCCCGAGGCGTTCAGAGAACTTTTCAAACGTGTCCTGCCACAGATTTTCGCTCTGGCAGGTTTTATAGAGCTGAAAGGCCTTGGTTGGGCTGGGTTCAGCTTCATCAAGCAGGGCATTGATTTTTTGTTCTAAGAGACGGGGGAACGAATTCCATAACTCTTTGATCATGGATTCAATTGTAGCATGGTCTAGTTGTGAGTGTGAGAGCTATGCAAGTTCTGAAAGAGAATAGTGGTTTATTTAGATTTTCTCAGAGAGGATTTTTTATTTTTTGTCGAACTATTTTACATATTTCAGAGCGAAAAAGAGATCATTTCCAAGTCTGAGAATGCGACTTGGAAATGATAATTTTTTAGAGGTAAGACATTTTTTGCAGGGCTTGATCAAGATTCAAAAGAATCAAAGTCAAAGCTTCTTCATAGGCTTTGCTGATATCAGTGCCGACTACTTTTTTGCCGAACGGAAGTTTAGATTCAAAACAAGCGCTGGATTGAGCTTTTAAATTTGCTCTCTTTGGAACATTGAGAGAAGCCTCAAGCTTCACACAACCTTGTTCATAAGCGCCTACAGGCCCATTATGTATAGAGAGAACAAGGGCATTTGCTCCGGTGGGGCTTACGGGCACTTGATTGCTGTTCAAAGCAGAGACCAAAGCGCGATCGACCTCGGCGACTACAACAGCAGAGTTGCCTTTGAGGTCATCACTTCTCATATCCACAACCTCAATAGAGAGGGATTTTTGAGGCAGTCCTCGGAAGGTCGGTACTTTGATATTGGCAGCTTGAATGGTTGGAACATCACGAATAGTTAATCCACGGGATGCGCAACCAGATAACATAAGAAGGCAGATAAATAGAGATAGTGTTTTCATACCCTCAAGCCTACCAAGACATAGAGCCAAAGCAATAGGATTTTTAGGACAGGAGCTCATGGTCAATTGTGGTCATACTCATTGCCTTTCAAGGCTCCTTCAGTAAACTTGAACTGGAAAGGGAAGTGGTATGAATGTTAGTGATTATCTCAAACGGCGAGAGCAAATCTCGGCCCACGAGCCTCAATATCGGGATTTATGTACAAGTTGTCTTCAACCTGATTATGGTTGCTACTGTTCGGCCATTGAGAAATTCAATCCTCAGATTGAGTTTGTTATCCTCATTCATCCCATCGAGGTGAAAAGGCGTATTGCCACGGGACGGATGTCTCATCTTTGTTTGGAAAATTCTCACCTTATCAAAGGGGAGGACTATTCTGAAAATGCCAAGGTGAATGAGTTGCTCAGTGACCCCGCATTTTATTCCATGATTCTCTATCCGGGATTTCAATCCACAGATTTAACGCCATTAACTGCACAAGAGCGACAAAGCTTGTTCCCTCAAGATAAAAAAATCCGTCTCTTTGTGATTGACGGCACCTGGGCTTCGGCAAAAAAGATGATGAGAAAGAGCCGGAATTTGCATTCTTTGCCTAAGATTTGTTTTTCCCCTTCAAAACCATCTGGTTTTAAAGTGAGAAAGCAGCCCCACGAAAACTGTTTTTCGACCATCGAAGCCATTCATGAAGTTATTGAACTGGCAGGAGCCGCCTGCGGATACGATGTGGCCAGCCGCAAGCATGACAATTTGTTGGCGGTCTTTGGGAAAATGGTGGATCGTCAACTGGCCTATGTCAAAGTAGCTGTAGAAAAAACCAGTCGTAGCGAGTATCGCCGCTTCACTCGAATGAGCGCAAAAAGCTTAAACAATTAGAATATGTCCCTTTGAAAATCACTTGGACCTGTCGTCGTTCAAGACTGCCCAGATAAATAGGATCGTAATAATAAACCAAGAGACGTTCGATCCAGGCTTTGTTTCCAGTGAAAGTCTTTGAATCAAGGAACTCATGTTCAGCTTTGTCTAAAAGATCTAGAATTTCTTGGGTGCGCAGGCCGCCCAATCTTTTTTGAAGGCAATTCACGGCTTGCTTGTATTTCTTAAAAACATTCAGAGCGGGCTCTTGGTCTCCTGAAGCCATGGCGGAATCCAGAATATAATCTTGATAGACATTTTCAATGCGGGTTTCTAAGGGTTCATCAATCCAGAAAATGGGGGCTTCTCGCAAGTGTTCAAAGAAGGGCAATGGTTGAACACACTGGCCGATCATGCGGCTCTCGTCCTCCACCAAAACTTTCGAGGGCCCGGAGGGTGGTCTATTTATTTTCATCAAAGAAAGAGCCAGCTGATTTTCAAAATTGATTTGGGCAGGCTGTGGACTTTTCATAGCCCCAAAAGCCGAGCCACGATGGCAAGCCAGGGCTTCCAAGTCTACATGAGGAAAGAGTGAATCAGCCTCTTGCAAGAATTTGGTTTTGCCACTTCCTGTGGGTCCCGAGACAGAGACGAAAGAGAAATTCTTTTTGAGTTGATTTAATTCTTCTAAAAAGAAATGACGAGCTTTTTTGTATCCGCCAACAATCAGAGGTCGCTCAAGACCTTGTTCTTTGAGCCAACCTTGAGTGATCTGGGATCTCATTCCTCCACGAAAACAATAAATCACGGACTGGGGATTTTCCTTGATAAAAGCCGACCAGGCTTGGAGGCGAGACTCTTTGATTGGTCCCGAAATAAGTTCGTAGCCGAGCTTCACCGCCACATCGCGACCTTGCTGTTTATAGGTGGTACCGATCAAGGCCCGTTCTTCGTCGTTTAAGATCGGCAAATTCACGGCGCCGGGCAAATGACCTTGTGCGAACTCCACGGGAGCACGCACATCAATCAAAGGTGTCCCCTCAAGAAAAAGAGAGCGATAGGAATCCGGAGCAATATTCTTGCTATTCAAAAATCACCGATTTTTCGCATTTTTCTTCCACACGTCCAATAATAGCCGCTACCGGAAATTTCGTTTGCAGGCGCTTAAGAATTTGTGTGCTGTGTTTTGAATCTACCGAAAGCAACAAGCCACCGCTGGTCTGTGGATCATGAATCAACAACTGATAAAGTTTGTCGAGTCGACTCACATCGATGGCGCTTTGTGTATACTCCGCATTGCTGCGATGAGCTTTTGTCAGAAGGCCTTTTTCCAGACACTGAAAAGTTTTTGAAAAACGAGGCAGAGACTGAGAGTCCAGCTTCAAGGTCACTTGGCTGGCCAAGGCCATTTGCATGGCGTGTCCAGAAAGACCGAAGCCCGTGATGTCCGTGGCAGAGTGAATGGCCAAATTGTCTTCAGTCTCGAGCAAATCAATCACATTGTTGAGAGTGGCCATACTCAAAATGGCTTCCATGATATCTTCTTCCGTGCTCTCGCGGCGCTTAAGTCCCGCGGTCATGGTCCCTGTGCCGAGAGGTTTGGTCAGAATCAAAATATCACCGGGACGAGCGTTGGCATTTGTCCAAACTCTTTCGGGGTGAACATATCCGGTGACTGACAAACCAAACTTCAAAGTGTCGTCATCAATCGAGTGACCACCTACAAAGTTGGCATCCGCTTCGGCCACCTTGTCACAGGCTCCTTGCATCACATCCACAATTACGGACTCTGGCATCGTCGCGAGAGGAAAAGCCAAAATGCCCATCACTGTTTTCGGTTTCCCACCCATGGCATAGACATCGCTCAAGGCATTGGTGGCTGCCACAGCTCCAAAGAGTTTGGGTGTATCAAGAATAGGTGTGAAGAAATCCAGGGTTTGAACGAGGGCCACATCGGCAGTAACTTTGTAAATCCCGGCGTCATCAAAGAGTCCGCCATCCACCATCAAGGCGGGATGAGGCGGAGGGAACTTCACTTGAGAGAGAATTTTTCTGAGTTCCGAGGCGGCCACCTTAGCAGCACAGCCTCCCTTTTGCACAGTCTGAGTGAGAGCCATGGTCTCTGAATTCATGTGAACCTCCGAGGGCAAAACCCTCAGAGAAAAATCTAGCATGGAACAGGTGTCGGTTCAGCAGAAAAGGGCGTGGATGCGGGTCCAAGTTTCAGATTTTGGGGCCTCAATTTTTAAGGTTTCGCCGCTCCAAGGATGGATAAATTCAATGCCCGTAGCCCGCAGGCAGAGCCCTCGGATATTGAGGTGATCGCGGAAGAACCGATTGTGATGAGAGTCGCCATGTTCGATGTCCCCCAAAAGAGGGTGAGCAATGCGATCAAAGTGGCGGCGGATTTGATGCCAGCGTCCAGTGACGGGGTTGACCTCCACCAAAGAATATCTTGCTGTGGGATATTTCTTTCCCACAGGGAAGGGCAGTTCCACAGACTTTATTTTTTTAAATAGAGTTTGTGCCTCATTGAGGTGATCGAAGCCCGCGATCTCCAAAGGGATATCAATGGACCCTTCGTCCTCAACAAAGCCTCGAACCACGGCCTGATAGGTCTTCTTCATTTGTCGTTCGGCGAAGAGAAAGTTGAGCTCTCGCGCATCTTCACGGGACATGGCAAAGAGTAAAACTCCGCTGGTGGGAGCATCTAAGCGATGAACTGGGAAAACATCTTGCTTCATTAATTTGCGCAAAACATGGAGGCAGATTTTTTCGCGAGGCACAGGATAGGGCGACAGCTCAGGAGGATGAACGAAGAAGCCCGAAGGCTTATCGACAGCAAAGAAATGTTCGTCCTGATAAATGATGTTCATGGAGATGGCAGCCTAACCTTGGGTTTCGGCTGCACTATAAAGACTTTCTTGAGAGAGAGTCAAGAGAGGGCAAGGCGGACTAAAAAGCTTTTTTGCCGTAGAACTTTTTCTTCATATCGAAAGTCACTTGCTGCAAAGTCTCTTGCAACAAGAGATTGAAGATCTCTTCTACTGGAATCTTATAAAGATCTGCCAATTTTTTGATAGTTTGAACCGGAGGAGTCGAAACGCCTCTTTCCCAGTTCGAAATGAATTGTGGAGTGGTGTAGCCCAACTTCTCAGAAACAAATTTTTGGGATAAGCCAGAAAGCTCTCTTTTTTGTTTCAAGAATTTTGCAAAATTGGATGGCGCTTTCATATCCATAACCTCGATCAAAATAGTTAACTCGATTGCCTCACTAGATTATTTTCGAAAAAGGACTCGAGATGCAACTATAAACACTCAAATGTGTAGGAACAGACGAAAAAAAATATCAATAAAGGGTGAATTTAGTCTCTGAAGAAGGCTTCAGCGAGCCTCGGAGACTCAAAAAGCCCGTGATGTCCGATATTTGGGATCTCAATGAGTTTTCCATCACGGAAGACCTCTTGCCATGGCGCGACCACGTCAAAAGAGCGAATAAGATTATCAGTTAAAGAGTAGTATATCTCAGCTTTGCCGCTCCAGGGAGTGATTCCAGCCAGGGGTGGGGTTTGCAAAACTCCAGAGAACACGTGAACGAAGGCTTCGATGTTCAGAGGAGAATAAAGCGAAGCGATCTTCGTGTAGCCTTCTTGAGCGGCTTCGTTCATCCAATAGACGTTGTTGAATTGGGGATGTTGGGCCACTTCAAAAATCAAGTTCAATTTTGCCTCTGGGCTTTGGGTCTTCCAGAAAGAAAGAGCTTGAGAGTTTTGCGGGGCAAGCACTTGATGAATGTTGCCGAAGCAATCAAAGGTGTCATAGGCCGAGTTGAGAAGTCGAACTTCAGAAACTAGATGACCTATTTGGGGGAGGGCCGCGGCGATGATTTGGCCGCCAAAACTATGGCCCAAGAGGCGCAAAGGTTTTCCGGAGATCTGGCTTTGTTCACGAATGCTCTGGCAAGCCCAATCCACCAACTGAGGGAAAGTCATGCCCGTGGGTTGATCCAAAAACAGAACATGGGGGTGCCGTTCAGAAAACTGATGGGCCTCGATCCGAGAGTGAAATCCGGGCCCCATATGAAAAAAGACAGTGTTATGTTTTGAATCTAGCTTTGCCATCTTCGCCTATCGCGGCTGTTTTTAGTTCGAGAGTGAGAGGATCTAACACTAAAAATTCCGGAAGACAAGGCGTGGGAGGAAGTTCTCTGCCACCGCGGAGATAACCTTGGTCAGCAAGGGCTCGAATCACCAGCATGGACTGTCCTAAATAAGTACTAGCTCCAAATATAGGAATGCCACCTTTCGTGGTGATCTCTTCTTTGAAGTCCTTCAAGTTGTTGTCTTGAAGATAAGAAGGCAAAGGTTGGCCTAGAGTTTCAATCAACATATCTAAGCTGGAATCACGAAGAATCCCGCCAAGGAAGTTCTGTGGAGTGAAAGAACTCTTTGGATCATACTTGTAAAGATGAATGCCAACCCCAACCACCAATGTGGTGTAGACCGGGATGTTGTGTTTGCGTGCGGCATTTAGCAAGTGCATTTGTTTGTCGACGTGAAGGACGTCGATCTCATTGATGACCACATCCAAACCTTTCACAAAAGCGTCCGCATTGGTCTCGTCGATTCCTTCAGGGTATTTATCCAGTTCGAGCTCTGGTTCAATGTTCAGAAGTTCATTGACGCAAGCTTCCAGTTTGGTCTGGCCCACGGTCGTGAGGTTGGCAATCACTTGGCGATTGATATTGCTGACTTCGATAATATCGGGGTCTGCGACACGAAGATGTCCAACCCCCAAGCGCACGAGGATCTCGGCGATATTTGAGCCCATACCACCTAGTCCAGCAACTCCAACCTTCATTTTCTTAAGTTCAAGCTGACCCGGGACTCCCTGAGTCCAAAAAAGATTGCGTTTTGTTCTTTCAAGATAGTTTTCTGGGTTATGGCTTAGTTTTTTTGCAGGCACGAGAAACTCCTTATTATATGGCAGAGGTATCGGCAAAGTTTGTCAGAACCTAAATAAAAGATCTTTATAAACTAGACTATATTTTTTGTTGGAGTCTCCGAAAAAACAGACACTAAAATTGTGAGGTATCCATGAGTAAGTTTCGTCTGGTCGTTTTGGATTACACTAAAGAACAGCTTGATAATCCAGTCGCGCAAAAACTCCTTTCAGATATGCTTTTCGTAAAGCAAAAAAACTTTTTGAGAACAGATCCAAATTATGTGGTGATGGACAAGCACGATATGATCGGCACCCATTATTTAATTTACGACACAACGGATTTCTTAAATCCCAAATTGATTTTTGCGATCCGCACCACATTCTTAAGTCGTTCTAAGCAGCATCGTATTGAAACTCCGTTGATGAGCCTGGTCTCTCGTATGGAAGACCGTCTTCAGGCGGCCTTCCATGGTTTCCATGAAAGACATCCATCATTAGTGGATTGTAATGCTTGGTTCGTAGATCCGGCCTATTCAAAAAAGAATTCCGGTTTAAATCTTTCTGATTTGGGTTATTTCATGGTCTGTACGAATCTGATGAGATTCGGCTATAACAATTTCGTCGGCTGCACGAATGAAAGCTATAATGCTTCAAGATGGCTAGAGCATGTGGGTACGATGGAGAAAGGCCTGATCTTTGAACATCCGGCTGTAAAGTCTCCGCACATGTTGATCTTGATGGAAAAATTCAACACCACTCACTTCGCTCAGGTGTATTCACAATACAAAACTCTGATCGATGAGATGACTGAGGTTCTCCCTGTAACTGGAGAAAGAGTGACGCCTTTGACTCAATTTGTGAGTGCTCTCTTTACCGAAACGGTTAAACAACCTGAAAATGAATCGGCCGCGTAAGATTGGCTTTCAGTTCGAACTCATACTTCATTTCGACAACGTCGGAGCAACGTATGAGTTCTGTTTTTGGAAAGAGCGGAGTCATTCCGCCCAGGTATGGAAACCAGGCTAAAAGAATGTGACGGTAGCGCATTAGGCGCTGAATGTTCTGAGGATTGTTCTTAAGGTACTCATGCTGATTGAGGGGAAGAACAGTCGTCAGGACATATTTTTTCCCGACAAAGTGACTCTTATACTCAAAGTTCGAATCGAAATAATTAAAATTGTTCGCCAAGGTGGAGTAGATATCGAAGAAGTCTTCCGACTCGCTGAATCTATCACCCAGTTGTGTTTCTTGCAGGCTTAGGAAAATCACACTGGCCAAGGTGTCGAGTTCTTCTTGCGTGAATCCTCGTTTCTCCAAGGTTTCCAAAAGATCTGCAAAGTAGGTCAAATTGATTTGCGTGTTGAGATCTTGATAAATCAAGGGCGACACATTCATGCTATTGAGAACTTGATCTGCAAACCATTGTCCACGAGTTAAAACGATATAGCGTATGATATGGGCCGAGGTTCTGAGGTAGCTGTTTTTGTTTTCTTGATAGCGCATAGGCAACGAGTTGTAGTCGCCAAGGAGTCGGCGGCGTGCGAGGTCCTTGTCATAGCTTCCCAGATACAACTCATTTTCATCGATACCAATAAGAGCCGTTAAACGAGCAAAGTGCGTGGCATTGATTTTCAAATTCACATCTTGATTTGACCACCAGGCCAGGCAGTCTTCACGGCCTGCAGAAATAATATCAGGCAATTTTTTAAGAGGCAGACCGATTTCGCGAACCAGCTCGCGTAATCTCTCAGATTCATTGGTGGAAATAATTTTACTGCTCTTCATTGGGATAGTTGGGGCTAAGGACCCGGGAAAGGTCATTGATATACTTTACTCCAGCAATTTTACGAATCTCAATGAGTTCGTTCGGCTCCAATGCAAGAAGGTGATGCATGTGTTGAAACTGTTCCGGCGTAATTTTTGAGCGACCAGCCTCAATGCGGCGATAGGCTTGGGAATCCAGGGACATGTTGGACGCGGTGTCTTGGATAGAAACTCCAAGGTCATTGCGTTTTCTTTTAATATAAAGTCCCAGCAGATGCCTTACATGGCGATTCTGATCTGGGAAAAGCATGTCGATGTCCATATCTTGCCCCTCAAACTCTTTTATTGCTTCTTCTTAAAGCTGTCTAGGGGAAAAGGGCCAAGAGCTATAAATAAGATCCTGTGTTTTTACTCGCCGCGATGAACTGTTAAGATCTCTTCAAGAAATCGAAATCTCGATCGAGAACGGTCTTGCGACCCTCTGCTCTGGCGTTGTCGATGGCACGATCACAGAGAATGCGAACGTGGTCTGACAAAACATCCATCACCGATGCCGAAGTGTTGAATTCCGAGCGAGCCTGGATGAACTCTTTGAGGCGAGAAGCAATAATCAGAACTTCTTGTGGAGCTGCAGTTTTTGATGCAGCAGCAGACCCCATGGAAGTTGGCGAAGCCTTCACAATGATTCGTGCGGGAGTTCTTTGTGGTTCTGAAGATGTCGCGGCCTCTGTCGTCATCGGAGCTACTTTTTCTACAGCCCCGGCTTCACGGTGGCGCGCCCCAGGCAGGTGGCTTTCAAAACAGTCGATGCTGCAAAAAACATATCCGGTGCGTGGACCTGAGCAGGTGGAAACGCTGCAAATATAATACTTCGCTCCGAGAGCAATGGGGTTTTTACATGAACTGCACTTGCGCCATACATTGGAAGCTTCCGTCTGCATAAAATCACCTCAGGCTTTTAAGCTTAGGCAGAAGCCCGAAACCAGGCAAGGCCAAGTTCGCCCCGCAAGGGGAAGGCGCGTCAGTCCCGAACAAACAGCGGTTTGTGGGCCAAAATCGCGTCATGCGAGTAAAACTGCAACAATTTGTGGCTATAATTTGAAGAGCTGGCCAGTCCGCAGGAAAAGAGTTAGTTATGGGGCCAAGGAAGTGAGCTTGTCGACAATGAGCATGAACTCAAACGAAAGTATTCAAAATGCAGGGGAGTTTGCCCCAAAAGGCCTTTTTGGCCTTCGTGATTATTTTCTTCTGCCGTTTTCTGAGGTCGGCCATGAACAGGCCAAGCTTCATTGGATCGTTCGCCTTCGTTGGTTGATCATTGGATTTCTCACGGCGTTGGCTCCGGTGGGTTTGGTGTCGGGAGTTCTCACCCGCGAAACCATTTTCATTTATGGCGGGATTTTGGGGATGCTTTTTGCCTTCAACCTGCTCACGCAGCGAAGATGGTTTGAGCGTCAAAGGGTCGTGCGCCCGATTCTCATCGCTTATCAATTGACCATTGATCTGGTGGTTTTAGCTGGGCTTCTTCTTTTGACCGGCGGAATCAGCAATCCTTTTTATGTTCTCTTTTTTGTGAACGTCTCTTTGGGGTCTATGCTCTTGGATGGTCGTCGCAGTGTGATCTTTCTTGTCATCTGTCATCAAATTCTGTTTTTGGTGCAAGTTCTCAGTCATCTGGGAGGATTGCAGTTTCTTGGCGTGGGGGAGCAAGCCTTTGTTTCTGCTTACTTCATTCAGCATCTTGTTCTTCTGATCTCTTGGGGCGTGAGCCGCTCCTTGGGACGCTATATTTCTCTGCAACAAGAGAGGCTTTCCAATGTGAAAGTAGTGGCCGAAAAGCTAGATCGTTTGCGTTCCTTGGGAGCTTTGACGGCGGGATTCTCTCATGAGTTTGCCAGTCCTTTGAACACTCTCAAACTTCGCTTGGCCCGAGAGATGAGGCAGCAGCCCGAGTCCGCGAATCTTCAAGAAATGCAGATGGCGATTCTCGAGTGCGAAGCGGTGATTCGCAAAATGAATAGCGCGCAAATGGACCCTCGCCAATATGATTTCAAAGATCTTCGTGTGGTGAGTGTGACTGAAGAGATTCTGCGAACTTGGAAAAACGAAAACTCCGATGCCGTTTTGAAAATGACGGTAGAAAAACCTGAGGGGCCCCCACTATTAGTGACTTTGCCACTGCTTAATTACGCCCAAGCTCTGATGAATCTGTTGGATAATGCTTTTGAGTCTCACCCCGAAGGAGAGATCAAAGTGGTGTTCACAGAAACTTCAAGCCATGTGGTGCTTGGGGTTGAAAATATCGGGCCGGCCTTTTCACAAGATGTCTTGGCGCGATTTGGTGAGCCCTTCGTGACAACCAAAAAAAGCGGAACGGGATTGGGTTTGTACTCGGTGCAGTTGTTTGCTCAATCCGTCGGGGGGCAAGCTTATTTAAAGAACACAGAGCGTGGGGCCAGAGTGGAGATCCACTTCCCTGAATCTTTGAAGCGAGGAGGAAATCTATGAGTGGAAAAAGACTTCTTTTATTGGAAGACGACCTTCGTTTCCGAAAGGCTTTGGCGGAGGACTTCGCAGAGCGTGGTTATGAGGTGACCGAAGCGGAGAGCTTCAAAGATGTTTCTCAGCGTCAGTTTGACTATGCCGTTGTGGACTTGCGTCTTTTGGGTGAATCCGGCTTGCAGGCCATTCCTGAAATTAAAAAACAGAATTTTTTATGTCGAATCGTGGTTCTCACGGGCTATGGCAGTGTCGCCACTGCTGTGGAAGCCGTTAAGCTGGGGGCTGTTAATTATCTGCATAAACCAGCCAGCTCTGAACTTATTGAGCGGGCACTGAATGATGAGTTGAAAGAAGGGGATCTGCATACTTTCCAGGTCACTCCGCTTGAGCAACACGAACATGAGTACATTGAATTCGTTCTGACTCAAAACAATGGCAATATCACGAGAACCGCGAAGCAGCTGGGGCTGCATCGTCAGAGTCTGCAAAGAAAACTAAAAAAGTTTCCTTAAAACTTTGCCGACATGTTGAATAGAGTATAGGTCGCGGTGCTCTCTATGACATTGTTATAGGGCAGGCTTTGATAGTGCAGCAGATAGGTGAGATTGAGGGACAGCAAGGAGCTGAGTCGCCTTTCGAGGATGGCTTCAGCATTCAAGAGGTACTCATCGTTGCTCACCTGAGGAATGTACTCAAGGATGCCCTTCGCACTCCACGCCGAGGCCCAGGTCATTTCGTAGGAAGTATAAAAGCGTATCGAGTCTTCGAAAACGGTGACTGTCGGGCCTTGAGGCTGAGTTTTAGAATAGCGAAAGCTGATTTCTCCTAACCACAACGAAGTGTCGCTCTTCATAAATAGGCGCTGCCATCCGATGTCGTCGGAGTCTCTTTGAATGTATCCCATGAACGGCTCACCCTCAGTTTTGTGGGAAAGGAAAAATCTATTTTCTTCATTGAGAAACTCCTTTTCAAAGCGCAATTGCCCCTGCCAAAAGTAGCTGATATCCTCACCCGATGCCATGGTATTGATGTAGTCGCCAGAGGCCATCAGGGTGACTGTGGCAAAATTATAGCCTGTGGTGAGGCGGGCATCGTAAGTCTTCGAGTCTGAGTTTCCGGTTGTTTCCATCAGTCCCATTTGTGCAGTGACATAATAGTCTTGTGGCTGCGACGTGGTCGCAGCCATTCCGAGCAGTGATGAAAGCAATAAGAAAAGAACTGCCATAAAAACCTAAAATCTATATAGGAAATACCAACCGTGACAATGGACTATCCCGCCAGAGCACGACATTTCGTGAGCTTGGTCAATGTGCCTTTCATCATTGATGATGGAGAGTGAGATGAGAGGCGATCTCTGTTCTAAAACACTTAAACTGATTCACTAGAGTGGTGGGAAGCATCCCCTAAGCCACACCACACGTTTTAGTTGTTCTGTGCTTTGTAGTCAGTGCAGGCTTTGAGGAACAGTTTGATCAGAGGTTCCGATGCCAAATACTTTGAGTCTTCTTTGTGAAACTCGGGATGCCATTGGACGCCGACATAAAAATTGTCTTTGGTGCCACTGAATGCTTCAATCAAACCATCGTCTGAAATAGCTTCAATGCGTAAGTCTTTGCCGAGTACCTTAACACCTTGGTGATGAATCGAAACGATCTGTCCTGCCGGAGGATAAAGGGGAGATAAGACTCCCTCGGGGTGAATCGCCACATTGTGCAACCATTCGTCATACAGTTCTGGCTTATTGTGGTAAACTTCGCCAGCTCTTTGCGTCGGAAGATCTTGATAGAGAGTTCCGCCATTGAAGATGTTCATCAGCTGGAATCCGCGACAGATGCCTAACACCGGCTTTTTTCTCGTCGTAAAGGCTTTCAAGAGCTTTAATTCATAGCGATCGCGGATAGGATCCGTCGCACAATTTTTATTCACAGGAAGAGGTTCTTCACCATAAACACCAGGAGAAATATCAATTCCTCCTTGCAGCACCAGTCCGTCTAAAGCATCAGCATAATTGTAAGGATTGAGATCTTCTTTGTTTAATACAGCGGAGTCTTCCAAAGAAGGAATCATCACGACGAGACATCCATGTTTTGCGACGATATGAGCAAGAGTTTGCTCGAGATACTGAATGGTTTTTCTTTTAATCTCAAAACCATCCGGCGTGTTGTACAACATGCGAGCAGAGAGACCAATAAGAAGAGGTTTTGAGCGTTCCACGCCTTCATGTTAGCGGGAATCGCAGATGATGTAAAGGACACCTGGATCACAGTTCTTGAAAGCTTTATTGTCTTTTTAGGGGTGACTTTTTTGCTTATCTGGTGGATGCTAACTGATGCCCTTCGCGGCATCACAAAAGGACTAAAACGAGTGTTTCGTGACCCAATGACGCTTCAGAATATGGCTCAGCTCCGTGAACCCAACGAAAAGGTTCCTTTGGCTGAGCAAATGGCCTTTTCAGAGGGGCAATCCATCGTCGTGGAAAAGGGTTTTGCCGGGCATGAGACGTTGTCTTCGGATTCTGAGCCCCTACAGATGCAGGTGTTCCTTCAAGATCCAGACTTGAAGAAGGGTCTCACGGTCAAAGTGGTTGAAGCCGAGATGCATGAGGCTCTGGATTTTAAATGTGAGCACTGCAACACCTCAGTCAGTTCGTCTAGCTCATGTGCCCATCAGTGGGCGGCCTTTATTTTATTGTGGCAGGCTCTGCCTTTTGAAGATCACGAGGCTTTGACTCCCAAGCAATATCGTCTTTCTACTGATTTGAAGCGTCGACTGTATTTAAGTCGAGGCCGACAACCTTTGGTTCGTGCTTCTTTTGAGAATTGCGAATTAGAATCAGTGAGTCTTTTTTTGGAAGATCAAGCTCTGTTGGGCGGTCCGACCTTAGGCTCCCTTTTGGAAACCGGCTTTGGCCAGTACCGTCTTCAAGATGTTTCTAAAGAAAAAGAAACCCTGGCACCACGTTTGTGGAATATGCCTGAAGTGTTTCGCCGCAAGATCACGGCTTATTCTCAGTTTTATTTTAATGAAGTGAATGAGCAAAACCGCTTGGCGGGGATGCTTCGTTATAACTTCAGCAACGGCATGCAGATCAGCGCAAAAGAAATCTTGCGCCATCCTCTTCAAAAAAATGTTCCTGCAGATTTGTTGCCGCAAGTGAAAGGTCACAGTTCGGTTTTTGATCAGTGGCCATTGACGCAACAAAAAGAACATCTCTTTGTGAGTCAAAATCTCAAGGAACTTGAAGAGATCATGCAAGTTCTTTTGGGGGCCGTGGCTGCCAAAACTCGTCAAGGGCAATTGAAACTCTTTATTCAAGCAAAGAGCAACCCTCTGAAAGCTTTGCCGATTCAACAGGTGGAATTTGACGTAACCTCAGAGTTTGACTGGCGGGTGGAGTTTTCCGAAAAGAAAAATCTCGAATCCGACTTCAAATTGATCTCAAGCCGCAAAAAAGATTTTTATTTCTTCGACTCCTTTGCTTTGGAACCTGAGACTGGAATTCTTTTAGTCCACCCCTGGTTGCAGGAGTGGAGTCAGTTGACAGAAGTTCTTATGGACCTTCCAGCTCATAGTGTTGATACGAATATGAGTGAAGGAAAAATGCCGGTACTTCGCTTGGAAGGCGAGTTCGAAACGAAGATCCTCTTGAAGCATCTTCGCAGTCGCTCGATTCCGGTGAGAATCACCGAAGGCTCACAGACTTTGTTCTCTAGCCAAAGCCAAACAGACATTTATCTCAGCGAAGAGGGATTTTTCTACCTTCAGCATTCCGCCCGTGTAGGTGGTAAGCAAGATTTGGCTCGCAAGGGATGGACTTCTCGGTCCGTGGTGTATTTGCGAGCGCTTTCTGAAGGTTTGTCTTTTCTGATGAATTCTGAGCCTCGGGATGCCGCGGCTCGCTCGCGCAGCAAGCGGGATTGGGATCTTAAACTTTTAAAACATCTCGGAGTCCTCCAATATCTATTGCTTGAAACTTTGTCGGTTCATTTTGAAGGCACATTGACGGATGGCCGCGTGGTTGAAAAAACCGATGTCTTTTCTTTGCTTCAAGAACGGATTCAATCTTTGCTGGTGAGTGGGACGGGTGTGGTTTTGGTGCGAGATATGACTTTGCCAGAGCTTTGCTCGGCCTCGGTCTTGAGTCGCTTTGAGGACTTTGTCGCCAGAACCTTCGCCGTTTTGGGAACCAGCGAGTCTTTTTACTCTGAACAGGGTGAAGTGATCTTGCAAGGCGTGGTGGAGCGTGAGTTCCGTGTGATCTATGAGCTTCTCAAAAGAACGGCAGTCACTAGTGGAGGTGATGCCTTCCGTAAATCCAGAACTTCTCTTTTGAGCAAGATCTGGACAGGGGATCCCACCAAGGATTCTTACCTGAATTCGGGATCCTTTCACTTGCCGAGAAATCGTAAAGACACTTCTTTGGTGCACGAGACTTTGGAAGTCTTTCAGAGTTTGATTCCTCACGGATTCAAAATATATTTCCGCAATCAGCCTTTGGAAGAATTGAATGATGATGATTTCAAAGTCGATTTCAATCTTCAGAGTGATGCGATCAACAGAGACTTTAAGTGGTTTGAACTCAATCCACGGTTTTTCCTTATGGGACAAGAGATTGATCCCCAGGCCATGGGAAACTTTGGCAGTGGTGGAGTCATCGAGCATGAAGGAAAAATGTATTTGGTTCCTAAGAAACAAATGCCTTCATTGCGACGTTTGGAAAACTTTTGGTTGAAGCTTCAAAAGGGCAAACAAGAATCCAGCCAAAAATTTGGTGGAGAAAAAATCTATCAGTTGCCGCGTCATCAAGTTTTGGAACTTTTGGCTTTGCGTTCTTCAGGCTACGGCATTCGTGGTGATGAAGAGTGGAAGAAACTCTGTGATTTCTATGATCAGCTGGGTTCAAAAACTCGTGAACTGTCTTTGCCGAGCACAGTAAAAGCAGAGTTGAAGCCCTACCAAGCTTTGGGCGTGCAGTGGCTGCAAGATCTTTACAATTTGCGTTTGGGAGCTTTACTAGCCGATGACATGGGTTTAGGGAAGACCTTGCAAACCTTGAGTTTCCTCGAAGACCTCCGCAGTAAAAAAGAACTCGGTCAGGTTTTGATCGTGGTGCCATCTTCTTTGATTTACAATTGGCAAAGTGAAGTGGACAAGTTCACGCCACAACTTCCTCTCACTGTGTTCTCAAATAAAGATCGCGATGCCATTGGGAAACGTCTTGAAGCGAAAGAAGAGATCGTCGTTATTACGACCTATGGTCTTTTGATGGAGCATGAGCAGTTCCTGGTGCAATATAATTGGAAGGTTCTGATCTTCGATGAAGCGCAAAATCTCAAAAATATCACCACCAAGCGCACCAGTGCAGCACGCTCTCTGCAGGCAGGATTTAAAATCTGTTTGACGGGAACACCTATGGAAAATCACTACGGAGAGTTTTACTCTCTGGTTGATCTCTTGGTGCCGGGCAGTTTGGGTAAAATGGATGAATTCCGTAGCAAGTTTGTGAACACAGAGCTGGTGTCACCGGAATCCATTGAAGATTTGAAATTGAAAATCAGACCTCTCTTATTACGTCGAACCAAGAAAGAGATTTTGGATCAGCTTCCTGAAAAGCAAGAAACCAAAGTGAGTATTGCTTTTGAAGACAGACAAAAAGAAATCTACCGAGATATAGCTTTGGCCTACAATCAACAAGTTAAAGACACCATCATTGCCCAGGGCGAGTCCCGGGTGCAGTTGCAGATGTTGACGGCCTTGTTGAGACTTCGCCAAGCCTGTTCTGATCCTGGGGCCTTGCCGAATATTCGCTATGACAAAGTTCCGCCAAAGCTCGAGGCTTTGATGGACTCTGTACAAGAAATTGTCGAGTCTGGAGAGAGCGCCCTGGTCTTTACTCAGTTTATTCAAACTCTCGAGCACACGGCGAAGATTTTAAAAGCGGCTCAGATTCCCGTTTTTGTGTTGCACGGAGGAGTGCCTTCCAAGCAAAGACAAAAGATCTTGGGAGACTTCAACAACACTCCAGGCGGAGCGGTTTTGATCATGACTCTGAAAACCGGTGGTGTGGGTCTGAATTTGACCAAAGCCAGCTATGTCTTCCATTTGGAACCATGGTGGAATCCATCCGTAGAAAATCAAGCCACGGATCGAGCGCATCGCTTAGGCCAAAGCAAGGCCGTGCAGGTGTTCCGATACATCATGCATGAGTCTTTAGAGGAAAAGATTGAGCTGTTGAAGCAACGCAAAGATTTGAAGTTCCAATCCCTGTTCTCGAATACCGAGAAGGATTTGGAGATCGGACCGGGCAGTGGAACTTTGTCGAAAGCCGACTTCGATTTATTGTTGGGTATCAAAGAATAAAAAATTGAGCCACTAAAATGGTGGTGAACCATTCCCTAATCCTTGGTTTCCCGAGCCGGATGCTCGGGAAAGGGGGCTTGGGATCCCCCAATTGTCAGGATGCTCACGCTGCGATCTGGCTCACACTAAGAGATCAAGCCTCAGTTTCAACAATCCATGTGTCTGGATCATCAAAGAGTTGCTCAAGCAACCCCGCTCTGAACAAGCTGTCATCTTTGAAAAGCTCATGCTGAGTCAAAGAGACCTTCGTCAGCTCATGATATGACCGAACTTTTCCATTGTACTCTTCCTTGCTCATCTTTGGTTTTGGCAAGGACTTCGCCACTTCCTTTTGTCCAAAGAGAAGAGTGTCATAGCTGTAGCTATTGAAAACCAAAGCTTCCCAAGCTGTGTACGGAGAGTTGGTGCCGAAGTTTCCAGCACTCAATGGCGGACGTTCATTGAAAAGATCGATAACGTGTTTCGCGTCGCCGATTTCAACATTTTCACGGCAGAACTTCCAGAATGGCGTGTCCAATTTTTTATTGAATCTGTAGTGCATGCCCAGGAACCAGCGGAATGTATCCCAAGTGGCTGCGATTTCGCGATTGATGCCTTCGATAGCTGTCTTGTCCTGCAAAGAGTTCGGCATCAATTTGCAAAGAGTCATGATGCTGTGAACAGCGGTTTGAATCGCTGTGGATTCCAAAGGCTCAATGAAGGCATAGGCATTGCCCAATGCAAAAACGTTCTTATAGAAGGCGTGTTTGTGACGTCCTGAACGGAACTCCACCATTTTGTATTTTTCAAAATGTCCGAACTTGGCGCGAGCTTCTGCCACGGCGGTTTGTTCGTCACAGTATTCAGAGGAATGCACATAGCCCAAGTGGTTTTCACCGCGCATTGGGATCTTCCAGCACCAACCATTGTTCATCGTGATCACAGAAGTGTAAGTATTCACCACATCGTTGTTTGGGAGGTCGAAAGTCAGAGCTCTATTCGTGATCAGTGTCGAGTTGAACGGAATAAATTCCGCTTTCAACGTCTGCCCCAAAATCTTTGAGCGGAAGCCCGAGCAATCCACATAAAGATCGTAGGAAAGAGAAGGTCCTTCTTTGAGCTCCAAAGATTTCACGAATCCAGCGTCATCAAGAGTGACCGTGTCCACTTCGCCATCCACGATTTCGATCTTTCGAGCATTCAAAGTCTTGCGAAGGAATTTGATGAGCTTCTTATTATCCAAATGATAAGAAAAGGGAACACTCGCCAAAAATGAAGTCAGTTCGCCATCTTCTTGACGGATGATAGGAATTTTATTGGCGGTCATCAAAACCGAAGGCCAGTTGGCATTCTCGATGGAGTTTTCATAGTAATAGGATTCGTGCTGATGACCCGCAAAGAAATTGAAATTGAACTGATAGTCACCAGGGCAGCCCCAATCAAAACGAATTCCGAATTTTAAAGTGGGCTCAACCTCTTGAAAGAACTCACCAGGATCAATGCCCAAAGTGCGATGCAAGAAAGGAACGATTTCTGTAGTTGTGGATTCACCCACACCGATGACTGGAATCTTGCTGGACTCAATCACTTTCACATTCAGAGCCGGATGAAGTTTTTTAAGAGCCAAAGCGGTGAGGTAACCTGCGGTTCCGCCACCCAGAATGCCAACCGATTTGATCTCTGTCGGGGGACATTTCGGAAAATCAAGATAGCTGAGGTCAAAGGCGTTTTCGATATGATCTTCAAGTGTCATCATGGGCATATCCTAGGGATTTGAGTTTCCCAAGAATGTGCAATTGAAGAGGGATATTTGCAACCCCTCCCATGCATTTAAGTGCCTAAAATGAAAAAGATATCTGGAAAAACGAGGGCCAAAAGACCCTTACGGACCCCGCTTAAGGCATATGGCCTGGCATTGATAGGTGGCCTTTTTATCGGTCTTCCCAAAAGTCAGGCGCCAATATCCGCCGGCTTGGTAGGTCCGACACCATGATCCGTTTTCATCAGCAGCGGAAGCCATCAGAGCACAAAATTTATAATCTGCGCTGCTCACCAGAGCCACGTCTCCAGAATCTGGAGGACTGCGGAATGGAGAGGTGTAAAAAGTGCTGAAGTAAACATCATCTACTGGAGCGACAGTGTTTTCATTCTCGCAGGTCTGGATCACCTTGGCTGTGTTTGGACTGGTTGCCGTGGTGATGAACTTTTGGTTTATTCTTAGAGGCGCCAAGGCGTGGGCGGTGGAGTTCGGGTCGAAATGCACGGAGATCATACCTAAGAACTCATTGGGATTTCCCGTGGGTTTGATATTGTCCAAGCTGATCCTCTGCACACGGAGTTGAGTTTGTGTGCCAGGCACCAACTCTCCATCCTTTGCCAAAACATTGGCAGAAGGAGAACAGCCACTTTTCAATTGAAGTAAAGAAAGGGACTGGGACTCAGCAGGGGCGGAGGAGTTGAAACTTAAATTGGGGGCGTTGGCCGTGTTGATTTCGGCACTGAGTTGGCAGGTGCAATTCCCCGTGACAGTGAAGGTGTTCTGGATGAGATTTTTGAGGTCCAAGGTTTCTAGTTTTTGAGTGAGGGCTTTATTTTGTTTCGCTTGATTGTAATTCATCGTCGCCATGACCGAGGCAAGAATGGCCATGATGCCAATGGTGATCAGCACTTGAACTAAGGATTGTCCTCGAGAATTTTTAAGTAAATGAGTCATGGTAGGCTTCTCCTTCAGTTACATACAAAAAGGATCCCCTGTTAAAATATGGTAAATAGAATTTGCCCCAAAAACAAATTTGCTTCGGACGATATCTCAAGGTGAAACGGGAGCCTTGTTCTTCTCGAATAAGAAGGCTCCTCACCGGGAAATGAGAGGATGATAATAATTTGTTTGGATTTTTCAGAAGAGATTCGAACTGCACCATTAGCGTGGTGGTATTTAAAAAGATCGCCGCTCGACCACAGCGTGAGCATCCTGACAATTGGGTGATCCCAGGCCCCCTTTCCCGAGCATCCAGCTCGGGAAACCAAAGATTAGGGGATGGTCAATCACCACTCTGGTGGATCAGTTTAAGGACGTTTTGCTCGCAGAACATTAAATAGCACTGAATTCAGAAAGAATTTGTTTTTGCAGAAGTCTCTCTTATAGACTGACAGGGCTTTAAATCACCAGACAGAGGGGCGCACGTGAAATTCTTTATTTTGATTCTAGCTATGATGGGTGGGTTGACAGGCTGTGCAGGTCTGAATCCTTTTACTGAGAAACCCAAAGTGCAGCTGACGGATGTTTTTATTAAAGACACCAATATTGCAGGGACCACTCTCGTCTTCGTTGTGAATGTTGCCAATCCCAATAATAAAGATATTGATGTCAAGGAAGTCAGCTACACGGTTTTTCTTTCTGGCAAAGAACTGACTCAAGCAAAGACCGACAAACCCATCCACGTTCCTGCGAATAAGGATGCAGATGTTGAAATCCCATTGCCTATCAAGTACACCAGTATCCTAGGAAATTTAGGAGATGTGCTTTTGGCAAAAGAAGTCTCTTATCGCATTCAGGGCAGTGCGAAGATGTCCTTTTTTTCGATACCGTTTTCTAAAGAAGGCAAAGTGGAGTTGAGATAATGGCTAAAAATATCATTGAGCAAACAATTAAATTGAAAGCCAGCACAGGTTGGATTTGGAATGCTCTTACGGACCGTGGGGAGCTTGCCAATTGGTGGAGCGAAGACGTCATTCTTGAACCCAAAAAAGGCGGAGCCTTCAAAGAACCTTGGGAAGATGATGAAGGCAAAAAGCAAGTAGCTTCAGGAAAAGTGGTGGAGCTGAAAAAAGAAAAGCTCATCGTTTTTACTTGGAGAGAAAAGGACTGGCCGAAGGATGCGATCACAGAGTGTTCCTTCGTAATTGAAGATGCCGGATCTATGAGAACTCTCACCGTAGTTCATGAAGGTTGGGAAACTTTGCCAGAGGCCAAGCGCGCTCAAATGATGAAAGATTTTAAGGTGGGTTGGGGCTACCATCTCAAAGAATTGAAATCTTATCTCGACGACTAAGAGGCTTTATTGTACGAGTTTGACCTGAAACTTTTGACCCTTGATGCGACCATTGCGTAAGCGCTCAAGGGCTGTGTTCACCGAGCGAGACGAAATCGCCACATAAGACCAGCGATCTTGAATTTCAATCTTACCAATTTCTGAGGCTTCAAGGCCTCCGGCTGCTCCAGTAAGAGCCCCCAGTATGTCTCCGGGGCGCAGCTTGTCTTTACGACCTCCCGAGATGGAAATGGTCTGCATTGCCGCTTCACGAAGATTTTTACTTAAGCCATGTTGATTTTTGAATCCCAACTGACGTCTTTCAAATTTTGAACCTATGACTTTTTCTAACTCTTGAATCTTAATCGCATCACGAGGGTGAGCCAAGGTAACAGCTGTTCCTTTTTTCCCAGCGCGCCCGGTTCGGCCAATGCGATGAACGTAGGTCTCGGCTTGAGCGGGAAGATCATAGTTGATCACCAGTTCAAGATTCTCAATATCCAGTCCTCGTGCCGCCACATCTGTGGCCACCAAAATACGATGACTGCCATTGCGGAAGAGAGTCATGACACGGTCGCGTTCGCGCTGTTCAAGGTCTCCATGCAAAGCCGCACAGCTCACATTTTGCTCTTCGATGGTGGCGATCAACTCGTTGACTGTCACTTTCATATTGCAAAAGATGATGGTGGAGTTTGAAGGATGCTGTTGCAGCACGCGCATCAAAACATTGATTTTGTCATCGGGGTTGGCTTCATAAAGAACCTGCTCAATGAGCGGCGCAGCTTCAGGCGCTTCTTCAATGGTCACTTTCACAGGATTTTTCTGATACTTCTTGCTCAGTCCCTGAATGGCTTCGGGGAAGGTGGCAGAGAACAAAGCGGTCTGACGATTTTTTGGTAAGGCATTCATGATGGCTTTGATTTCATCTTCAAAACCCATGTCGAGCATCTTGTCGGCTTCATCCAAAACCACAGTGCCGATGTTTTCAAGTTCCATGCGATTGCGATCAATAAGATCCAAGACACGTCCTGGCGTGCCTACCGCAATATGAACTCCATTGGCCAAGGCCTCTGCTTGAGGGCGTGAGGGCAGCCCTCCCACCAGAGAGAGAATTTGCAGGCCAGGATGACGGCGCCCGAGCTTGCGCATTTCACCGACCACTTGCGTGGCCAGTTCCCGAGTCGGGCACAGAATCAAAGCTTGAAGATTGCGCGAGTCCATTTGGAGTTTATTCAGAATCGGCAGAGCAAAGGCAGCCGTCTTTCCGCTGCCAGTTTTAGACTGACCGATGAGATCTTTTCCATCAAGAAGTAAAGGAATGCTCTGTTCTTGAATCGGTGTTAACTTTTCGAAACCAAGTTCTTGAACAACAGTGAGAAGTTCTTTAGATAATGGCAGGGACGAAAAATCAGCTGGATTCAAGAGGGACCTCGGTATTAAAGTTCAAGGCTCTTGTAGCAGAGAATGGGCCTTGGGGCTCTAAAGAAATGCCGTTTTTGTTATAATTTACAAGGGGATGGGCTCTTAAAATGATCAATCGGAAAAGAAAGACCAAAGATCCATGCCCTGTCTGCTATCTTAATAAGACCCTGTGCATTTGTGAGCTGATTCCCGAGATCACTGTGAAAACCAGATTGTGTCTGGTGGTTCACGCCAAAGAATTAAAACGCACCACAAACACCGGACGCCTGGCTTTGAAGTCCTTGGTAAACAGTGAAATGCGTGTTCGCGGGGGCACCACCGAAAAACTCGATTTGAGCGAAATTCTAACGCCAAATTATCGCACCCTGCTTTTTTATCCTGCAGAGGGAGCCACCGACCTCACCCCAGAATATGTGGCTCAAGATCCACGTCCCATTCAGTTGATTGTGCCTGACGGAAACTGGCGCCAAGCCAGCAAAGTTCATTATCGTCATCACGAATTGAAAGACATTCCCCGTGTGATGATCAGTGCTGCAAACACGTCTAAACACCACATGAGAGTCGAAACCACAGAAGAGGGCATGGCCACTTTGCAGGCCATTGCTGAGGCCTTCGGAGTCATCGAAGGCTCTGTTGTTAAAGAACAGCTTTTGCGTCTTTACAAAGCCAAGCTCGAGGCCACCCTGATCGGTCGGGGCGTTTTGAAAAGCGAATCCACATAATCTTTGATCCTCAAAAGTGCTGCTCTTCGTGTATTTCTTCGCGAAAACCTTCTTTCGTTGGGCTCACCTGAAGAAGTCTCACAAGATAAAGCCATAAATCGGGGAGGATGAAATGGATTGGGCGAGTCTAATTGTTCCCATTGTCAGCGGTATCGCCGGAGGCAATCTCGCCGGAGCGGCTTTGAAGAAATTCAGCTTAGGACCCGTGGGCAACACCATCTTGGGGTTGATCGGAGGAGCAATCGGAGGGGCTTGGCTGCAGTCCTTGGGAAGCGGACCAACTTCCGGCCCCGTGCCCGGAGCTGTGGTCGCTGGCAGTTTCGATGTGGGCACTCTCGTTGCTGGAATTGCAGGTGGTGGGGTGGGGGGCGCTCTTCTTATGTCTGTTATCGGGGTGATTCGGGAGAAGTTTTTTAAAAGAACTTAAATAAACTCTCCAGAACCCTCGCGAGGCTTACACTAGGCGAATGCCGTCCTCATCCACAGTGATGAGGCGTTTTTTATAAAGTCCACCCAGGGCAATTTTATATTTCTTGCGGCTCACACCGAAAAGCTCATGGATTTTTTCAGCGGATGTTTTGTCATTGATGGCCAAGAATCCACCTTTTTGTTGAAGCATTTCAAGAATCTTTGGAGAGATGTCTTCCACGGCAGCCTGGTGCCCGGGTTTTGTCAAAGACAAATCGATCTTCCCATCAGGGCGCAGAGTTTTAATGAAACCTTGAAGACGTTGGCCGTATTGCAAAGCTTTGAAGACTTCGTTGGAATAGATGATTCCCATGCGACGATTTTCAATGATGGCCTTAAAGCCAAGGTCAGTCTGTCCGGCAATAATCAGTTCCACACTTTGACCTTCTTTAAGGTCTCCATGATTTTTTTCCACATTGCGATCTAAACGCATGGAAGCAGAAATGCGATCACTCTTGTCGAGGTAAAGATAAACGAGAACATTTTGACCCAGACGAGGCGGGGAGGTCTGTTCTGCAAAAGGCAAGAAGAGATCTTTCGGTAAACCCCAGTCCAAGAACGCGCCGACATTTTCAACGGCAACCACTTTCAATAGAGCAAAGTCACCCACTGTGGCCTTTGGAATCTCTGTCGTAGCAACCAAACGATCTTCAGAATCAAAGTAAATGAAGACGTCAAGGGCATCGCCCACTTCACAGCTCTTGGGTTCATAACGACGTGGTAAAAGGATTTCACCGTCGTCACCACCATCAAGAAAAACGCCAAACTCAGCGAGTTTTACGACTTTGAGATTATTCCATTTTCCGATATCTACCATAGCCATTTTATAAATCTCACAGTCCGAAGCGGGTTTTAAGTCTGTTGATGGCATCGGCGTGAGCGCGAACTTTCAAGATCACTCCACGACCGTCATATTCCTCAGAGAGCACCTTCATCTTGGCGCGAATTTCACCAATGGCCCCTTGCACATCGTAAGGGATGAAAATATCTTGATCCACCATGGCCGTTTCAAAGTGACGAACCAGGTGCAGGCGCAAATCCGCCACGTCTTGTTCTTTCACAGCCGAGAGGAACAAGGCTTCTGGATATTCAGCTTTTAAAGCACTGAGCTCATCTTCAGAAAGACGATCCACCTTGTTCAAAACCAAAATGCTATCAATCTCCGAAGCGCCGACTTCGCCAAGAACGGATTTCGTCACTTCCAATTGAGAGCGGAAGGTGGAGTCCGAAGAGTCCACAACATAGAGAAGCAAAGAAGCATTGAGGGCTTCATCCAAAGTGGATTTGAAAGAAGCCACGAGATCATGAGGCAACTTCTTAATAAATCCCACAGTGTCAGAAATTAAAATGCGAGGACGGGTTTCGGGATGCAAAACCCGTACAGTGGTGTCGAGAGTGGCAAAAAGTTTATCTGCCACCAAAACTTCACTGCCGGTCAGCGCGCGCATCAAAGAAGATTTCCCGGCGTTGGTGTAACCCACCAAGGCCACAGAGATTTCCTGTTCACGGCGAGCGCGACGAGTGGAATGCTCTTGAGCAATGGAGCCCAGTTCTTGTTTGAGTTCCTTCACGCGGTCACGGATCTTACGACGATCCAATTCGATGCTGGTTTCTCCAGCCCCTTTACCACCGCCACCTTGACGGTCATCTCCGGCACTGGTTTCGCGAAGGCGAGGCGCTACATAAGTCAAGCGAGCGATCTCGACTTGCAGACGAGCGGCACGCGTGCGCGCATGGCGACTGAAAATTTCAATGATCACGCCGGTGCGATCCAAAACGGGAGCGCCTGTGGCACTTTCTAAATTTCTCAGTTGAGACGGTGAAAGGTCACAGTCGAAAATAACCACTTCTGCGATTTCGCGAGGTGTTTCATCGGGAACAGAGTCGATGTCATGAGCCTCTTCAAGGATCTCTTCGTAATCATCGTCTTCGTCGTCATCTTCATTTTTAGAGAACTTCAATGCTGCTTTGTGTTTCTTGTGAACCACCATCGGGCCCACGACGCCAGAGCCATCGGTCCAATCGGCAAGCTCTTTGAGTTTGCCATCACCTAGAACAGTGGCACCACGTTGAGAAGTGCGGCGTTGGGACATTTGCCCAATCACGGTGTAGCCCAAGGTGGTCACGAGGCGAGCCAGTTCTTGAAGAGAACTCTTCATTTCCTCGTCAGAAATTTTAGGAGTTTGAATACCGACCAATACGGCCTTTAGAGACTTCGTTTCATTCATGGCGAGGATATAGCATAGCTCCTGCCAAAATTCAGTTTTTGTTTCAAATCCTGGGTTCCCATCCCAGGGCGGTTGCAATTTTCTCAGGACTTCGGGGTAAAGGCCCTTTTCAAGGGCCACGGGAACTGGGAATAGGTCCTCAAATCGTTTTTAAAGCCCCGGGGGTACCGGCTCTGTTGCTAATTTACATCGTGTATATGCTCACGCCGTATTCTCTTTTGCGAGGGGGGCTCTATAATTTTAGTAAATAAAAACAGGGAGATTTTCTATGGTCGTTAGAAATGCCTATCTGATTGGCGGCGGGATCGCCTCCTTGGCCAGCGCGGCTTATCTTATCCGTGAGGGACGGATCGAGGGTTCAAACATTCATATTTTTGAAGAATTGGATATTACGGGAGGCAGTTTGGACGGGATCGGAGACCCCGATCAGGGGTATTCTATGCGTGGCGGTCGAATGCTGAATTTCTCTTACGGTTGCACCTACGACTTATTTTCTTTTGTGCCGTCCTTGAGCAATCCGAAGAGAACAGTTCTTGATGAGATTCAGGATTTTAATAAAAAAGTGAAAACCCACGCGAAAAGTCGTCTTGTCAGAAATGGCGAGGTGGTGGACAGCTCCTCCATGGGATTTAGTTATAAAGATCGTTTTGATTTGTTGGAGATTCTCGTGAAAACCGAAGAGGGCTTAGGAACTAAGCGCATCACGGATTGCTTCGCTGAGGAGTTCTTTAAAACAAATTTCTGGTACATGTGGGCCACCATGTTTGCCTTTCAACCATGGCATAGTGCTGTGGAGTTTAAACGGTATCTTCATCGCTTCATGCATGAATTTCCGCGAATCAATACCTTGGCGGGGGTCGATAGAACTCCTTTCAACCAGTATGAATCCCTGGTTTTGCCTCTAGAAAAATGGCTCAGGGCCGAAGGTGTGGATTTCAAATTGGGTGCTGAAGTGGTGGACCTGGAGTTCCTTGAGGGCGAGAGCGAGAGGTCTGTCAATGGCATCATCTATCGTCAAGATAATCACGAGAACGAAATATCTATTGATAGAGACGACATGGTCTTTGTCACCAATGGATCCATGACCGCAAACTCCGCGTTGGGTTCCATGACTCAGCCGGCACCTCTCAAACGCGAAAAGGTGGGGGGCTCTTTTGCTCTGTGGGAGCGCATTGCTCGTCGACGTCCGGAGTTCGGGCGTCCCGCTGTCTTTGATGATCGCATTGATGAATCCAAATGGTTGTCATTCACTGTCACCTTGAAAGATCCGACATTTTTTAATTTGATGGAAGAGTTCACAGGCAATAGCCCTGGTACGGGGGCTTTGGTGACCTTTACGGATTCCAATTGGTTGATGTCCGTGGTTTTAGCCTATCAGCCACATTTTCTCAACCAACCCCAAGATGTGCAAGTGTTCTGGGGCTATGGTTTGTACGTCGATAAACCAGGAAACTTTGTGAAAAAGAAAATGGCTGATTGCAACGGTGAAGAGATCATGACGGAGCTGTGTTCTCATCTTCGCTTCACTCAAGATTTGCCTAAGATCCTTCAAAGTGCCAATTGCATCCCTTGTATGATGCCTTATATCACCAGTCAATTTCTAACCCGGGCCAAAGGCGATCGTCCTCAGGTGGTGCCTGACGGGTGGAAAAACTTAGCCTTCGTCAGTCAATATTGCGAGCAACCGGATGATGTGGTCTTCACCGTGGAGTATTCGGTGAGGGCGGCGCAGACTGCGGTTTACACTCTTCTGGGTTTAAACAAGTCGGCCATTCCGGTTTACGATGGTCAGAAGGACTTTTCGGTGTTGTTCAACGCTTTGAAAACCACTTTTAAGCCAGGAGATTCAAACACCCATGAGGGGCCGACCTTGACTCCTCCATGAGGCGGATATTTTGTGACTCTTCGCTCCTTTCTTGGTTCGTCTGCAGTCCTTGAGTAGTATGGGCGCCATGGAAAAAAGCACACCCTATGAACTTCTCGGGGGCGAAGAAGTTCTCAAAAAAATCGTTCATCGTTTTTATGAAGTGATGGACACGTTGCCTGAAGTAAAACCTTTGCGAGATATTCACTCGGCAGACCTTCAAGACGCTGAAGAAAAACTATTTATGTTTTTGTCGGGCTGGTTGGGTGGTCCGAATTTGTTTATTGAGAAACACGGTCATCCCCGTTTGCGAGCGCGTCACATGCCTTTCCAAATAGGCAAAGCCGAGCGGGATCAATGGATGGTGTGCATGGTGCATGCTTTTGATGACATGCAAGTGCAAGAACCCCTGCGTTCGGAGCTCTTGCATTCGCTTTTGAAACTGGCCGATCACATGCGCAACAAAGAGGAAGCTTAGATCGCTTCCACTATGGCGGCGACACCCATGCCGCCGGCAGTACAGACTGAAATCAAGCCGCGGCCTTTTTTCTTTTCTGAAAGCTGCTTTGCCAGAGCCGCAACGATGCGAGCGCCGGTGGCGGCAAAGGGATGTCCCAAGGCCAAACTTCCGCCCACGAGGTTCATTTTACTTTGATCGATGCTCCCTAATGGCGAAGATCTATTTAGGTACTTCTGACAGTAAGCCGGGGACTCCCAAGCTTTCAAAGTGCAGAGCACCTGGGCCGCAAAGGCTTCATGAATTTCATAGAAATCGAAATCCTGAAGAGACAAATTATTACGCTCTAAGAGTTTTGCAACCGCTACGGTTGGAGCCATCAAGAGACCATCACCACCCACAAAGTCGATGGCCGCCACCTGAGCATCCACAAACTTCGCCAGGGGAGTCCATCCATGGATTTTCATGGATTCTTCCGAAGCCAAAAGCACGGCGGCGGCTCCATCGGTTAGAGGAGTGCTATTGCCCGCGGTGAGAGTGCCATGTTGACGATCGTAGGCGGGTGGCAGCTTCGCAAGTTTTGCCAGGGATGTGTCAGCGCGAAGAATTCCATCTCTTGTAAGTCCCATAAAGGGCGCTACAAGATCGTCATAAAATCCGCTCTCATAGGCTGCGGCCCCGTGTTGATGACTGCGAAACGCCAGTTCATCTTGAGCCTCGCGAGAGATCTGCCATTCCTTGACCATGAGTTCGGCATGTTGTCCCATGGACAAACCTGTACGAACCTCAATGACATCGGGATATTTCGGCTTGAAATCCTCAAGACGAAGATGAGCCAGTGTTTGAAGTTTGGCGCTGAGAGTTTTTTGACGGTTCAACTCCAAAAGCTTGTCACGCAAAGAGAGAGACAACTCCACGGGAAGGTCACTGTTGGTGTCGACTCCGCCGGCTATGCCATCTTCGATTTGATGATTGGCAATCTTCAAAGCAATTTGCAATGTGGTTTCTAAACTTGTTCCGCAAGCTCGTTGCACATTGTAAGCCGGAGTGAAGGGGTGGAGGCCTGCTCCTAAAACAGACTCCCTGGCCAGGTTCCAGTTGGATGAACTGTTCAACAGGGCACCGAGAGCCACATCCCCTAAGGGACGTTCCGGCAAATGGAACTTCTCGTTGAGAGATTTTAGGGCATGAACCATTAAATCTTGGCGAGAGACCTCCGCATATTTCGTCATGGATTTCACAAAGGGAGTTCTAGAACCCCCGACAATATAAACGTCTCTTACTGGGCGTGACATAGAGATTCTCCTTCTAGGCTCTTGCAGCCTACCGATTGATAGGTTATAATCCTACCATATGGTAGGTCAAGACATTTGGAGGACCGATGGCAACAGCTTTGAGTACAAAGGATCGTATACGCCGAGAAACCCTCAGTTTCGTGCAGAGATTTGGTTTTAACGGCTTTAGCCTGCAAGACATTGCCGATGCTGTGGGAATAAAGAAGCCCAGTCTCTTTGAGCATTTCAAATCCAAAGAAGAGATGGGTAAAGAGGTTATCCGAAATTATCGTGAAGACTTTTTTAAGTGGACCGACTCTCAAGAGTCAGCACCTCCGGCAAAAAGATTGGCCCATCTCTTTTCGATTTTTTCTGCCTTCGCGAAAGACAGAGCAAAAGTTTGTCCCACCACGGCGCTTGCTGCGGATTTTCAAACTCTCACTCCAGCGCTGCAAAAATCTTTGCAAGAAGCTTTTGAAGCGCAGCTGGAGTGGATCGAAGGCAACGTCAAGGGAGCCGTTAAATCCGGAGATTTTTCTGCAACTTTAAAGTCTGAAGCCCACGCGGAAATGCTTTTTTCTCTGGTTTTAGGCGGTCAGATTGTTGCCCGTTTGAGGGGGGACCCCCAGGTTGTGGCGCGATTAAAGGCCTCTTACATGAGTTTATTGAGTCCAAAGTAGGTCATTTTTATCGTATTTATTTCATGAGTAATGCTCAATAACAGGCAATTTCAGAAATAAGGAGCAATAAAACGGGGTTTGAGGACCGCTGGATTAGATATTTCTAATGAAGAACATATTTAGATCAACTTCCTGAAACCGCTATGTTAGTTCTCATCTTAAGTTTACTTCGCTTGTTTCGTGAGTCAGTCGGCATAGTGCCAATCCTCTGAAGCGGCTCCCAGCCTTTAGGAGGTTATAATGGGTAAAAAACTATACGTTGGCAACTTGCCATACACTGCTACTGAAGAACATTTGGCAGATGCTTTCGCTGAGTGCGGAACTGTTGATTCAGTTAAAATCATCACTGACCGTGAAACAGGTCGCAGCAAAGGTTTCGGATTCGTAGAAATGTCTGCTGATGCTGAAGCTGAAGCAGCTATCTCTAAACTTCATGGTGCTGACTACGGTGGTCGCGCAATGACAGTTACTGAAGCTAAGCCTATGGCTCCTCGTGACAACAGTCGCGGTGGTGGCGGCGGTGGAAACCGTGGCGGCGGCAATCGCGGTGGCGCTCGTTGGTAGTCTCTACCAATTAAGAATTTGCTTTCTTAATTTCAAAAGCCAACCTCACAAGGGTTGGCTTTTTTTATTTGTGCATTGTCGGAACGGTGTCCCTTTTATCTCAAGCTAACTTTGTTATGCTTTTTGAGTTGAATTGGAGATGCTATGAAACAAAAAGTTCTTTTAAGCCTGTCACTCTTATTGATTCTCTCAAGTTGTCAAACGCTGACGACTGAGCAAAAAAACGCCTCCCAAGTCATTCGCACTTCCAAAGAACGTAAAGACAAAGACTCGGCCCAAGCCGTAGGTACCAAGTATGCTATTGCGACTCAAGGGCGCTATGCCACCCAAGCCGCCGAAGAGATCTTTGCTCAAGGTGGAAATATCATTGATGCCACTGTTGCCGCTTCATTCACGGTCTCTGTAGAAAGACCTCAGTCTACGGGGATTGGTGGGGGTGGCTTCATGATCTTCCGTGAAGCAAAGACTGGCAAAACCTACGCCATTGATTTCAGAGAGCGTGCTCCATTCAGAGCTTCTGAAAATATGTACATTGAGCAAGATGGCAAACCCAATCTCAAACTTTCTCAGAACGGCATCTTAGCGGTGGGAGTACCTGGCTTGGTGGCAGGTCTTTTGGAAATTCATCAACGTTTCGGAACTTTGCCTTTGGAACAGGTGATGGCTCCATCGATTCGCTTGGCTGAAGATGGCTTCGCCGTTTATGAAGAGCTGCAAAGAGCCCTGACTTATCGTGCTGAGGCTTTGAAGAAAGATCCTTCTGCGAGAAGTATCTTTCTGACCAAAGAGGGGCAGGCTCTTTCTACAGGCACCGTGCTGGTACAAAAAGATCTTGGGAAAACTTTGCGTCTGATTTCTAAAAAAGGCCGCGACGGATTTTATAAAGGCTCTGTGGCTTCTTCTATCGTCAGACTTTCAGTTCGTGAAAAAGGTTTGATCAGCCATCGTGATTTAACTTCATACAAAGTGAAGTGGCGTGAACCTGTCACGGGAAAATTTGATGGCTATGAAGTCTACTCGATGCCGCCACCAAGTTCCGGTGGTATCCATGTGATTCAATTCTTGAACTTCTTAGAAAATGATCATCTCGCAAAAAAAGGAGTTCTTTCAGCTCCGTCAATTCACTTGGCCGCTTCGGCCTTGCAGTCCTCCTTTGCCGACCGCGCGAAGTACTTAGGAGATCCGGATTTTGCGAAGGTCCCAACCCAGGGACTGATTGCTCCAAAGTATGTTGAATCTCGTCGTCAGGACGTGTCTTTGGATAAAGCCCGTCGCTTGAAGGATGTGGAGGCCGGGAATCCTTTGCCTTACGAGTCTTCAGAGACCACTCACTTGTCCATCATGGATGCTGAAGGAAATGCGGTGAGCACCACTCAAACCGTCAATGGTTGGATGGGAGCGGCTATTGTGGCACCGGGAACTGGTGTCTTGTTGAATAACGAAATGGATGATTTTTCGGCAAAAGAAGGCAGCTCAAATTTGTTTGGCGCCATAGGTGGGAAGCCCAATGCGATTGCTCCAGAGAAAACACCTCTCAGCAGCATGTCGCCAACGATTTTGGTGAAAGACGGCAAGCCTATGATGAGTGTCGGAGCTCCTGGTGGCACACGTATTATTAGCTGTGTGGCGCAGACGATTTTAAATTATATCGAATTCAAATTGCCACTGTATGATTCTGTTTCCATGATTCGATATCATCATCAATGGCAACCGGATGTCCTTTATATTGATCCTCCAGGGCCTCGTCCTGAGGTGTTGAAGAAGCTTCAAGACATGGGCTATGAAGTGAAGCTGGAGCCAGTTTACTGCAATGTCATGGCTGTTGCTCGAGAAGGGGATAAGCTTCGCGGGGTGGCTGACCCCCGAGATATTGGAACCAGCGCTGCGAAGTAAGAAAAGCCGTCTCACGACGGCTTATTTCTATAAGTTGTCCACTGTTCCGCGAGCTCCGTCTCGGCCAGATCGTCCTTCGCGCTTTGTGCTGCAAGGATATTGAATGGACTCTGTCGGTGGAGCGTTGTAAGGCACGGCTCCATATCCACCGGCTTGTCCGGCACGACCGCCCTCGTTGGTGATAAGTGTTTTTAAAGAGCTTTTATCTGAAATTTGAAGTTTGAGACTTCCTGCATTCCCACCATGACCTCCATCTGTTCCGAAGCATTTAAATTTTTTATTGTAGCTGATGCCGCCGGGTTTGCCATTCCCACCATTTTCTCCTCGGAGAAAAATCATGAGACGGCCCGATCCGGAAGTGCTGCGGATTTGGATTTGTCCCCCGGAGCGGCCATGGGATTCTGACGCTCTGAAGACTTCTGATTTGAAGTTTTGGATGGTGGAGTCCGTAAAGTGGATTTCTTCAGCCTCCATTTTTAAATTGAAAACTTCAGTGGTGATGACTGTCCTTGGTAACAAAAAAATGCGATGAGCTTTAATCTCGCGATGACTGCGCAATTGAATGTCTCCGTCAAGGATGAGATCCCGAGGAATTTGCACAGAAATGGGAATGGAAGCTAACAGCTCATTGTGATCATTGAAATGTTGAAGTGTGTAGGTCACGGTTTCACCGCCAGTCACTTCACGATCAATGAAGCTTCGCTGGTGAGCAAAAACTTCCACTGGCTGTTGAGAGTTTTTTTGAATCACCAATCTTCCGGGAGCTGCCGGCCATTGAAACACCACTTGATAGGCTTGAGGCTCGGGGAGTCCCACCAACTGAACATTCAAAGAAGTTTCTGTGAGAGTGTGGATAAAAATTGAGGGGGAAGAAGGGGATGCGGCTTTGCCCTCGGTGTCTGAGTCTTTGAGTTCTACAGCACAAGCTGTCAGGAGAAAGAGAGAAGAGAACAGGATCAGGCGAAATGCTTTCATAAGACCTCCAAAGTAGAAAAGCTATTCAAAGTTTTGGTTTGCAAAGGACGGGGCCGAGCCAATCCTGCTTAGGTTAACTAGGGGGTTCAGGACTCGGACAGAACCGCCGTTTTCGGCCGGACAAAGGGATGCTCGACCAAAAGATAATTTCAAGTTTCAGTTCGAGACAGTGCTGGGTGTTCCATTCTGTCTCCATAGTCCAGACCTAGAATTTTATAAAAAGGAGGAGTCATGAAAAAAACAATCAAAATGACTTCGATGACACAGGTGCTGGTGTTTGGATTGACGTTGAGCTTATCTCAGCTCGCGCCCGCACAAGAGACGACAGAAAAGTCTCGAGAGGAAGTTCGGGCCGCTTTTCAAGAGTGTGCCGAAAAAGTGGGCTGGCAAAAGCCTGAAGAGGGCCACAGACCTCAAGCCCCCGATGAAGCAACTCGCGAGAGCATGGATGCCTGCATGAAAGAGAAAGGCATCGAGCTGCCGAAGCACCGTCCTGGGCGAGAGGGGCGGCCTCCTCGCGGTGGCGGAGCAAGATAAATATTCAGTCACTTGATCGGTACTGCAAAAAAGAAGAGGGGAATCGAAAGATTCCCCTCTTCTTTTTTTATTTCTGAAAGTTGAAGCTAGCGACTGCCGGGAAGAGTGGTCGTTGTTGAAGTTCCTAAGATCGTGCTCGTCCCAGAGTTCACTGGAGTTCCTGGCCCCGTGTAATAAGAAGAGGCGCTGCCGTACGTACCACTGGTGTATCCCGATGTCCCAAGATAGGCGGAGCCGCCGTATTGCACCTGTTGAAGTCTCATGCTCAGAGAATACATCTCTTGCTGCAGAGACATGATGGTTTGATATTTCTGCACTTGCTGTTGTTGGTATTGCTGCTGGTATTGCATCATGGATTGATACTGCTGCATTTGCATCTGCATGAGTGTGGAGTCGGTGCCCATCATCATCCCACCACTCATCATGTTGCCCATCATGCTACCGTATCCGTTGAGCATATATCCCATGCCGACACTGGTTCCGGGCATCATCGAGCCCGTCATATAACCGCTATTCATCATGGATCCCATCATTGAACCCATCATATAGCCACCGCTCATCATCATTCCGCCACTCATCATATTACCCATCATGGTGCCACCCATCATCGATCCCATCATGTAACCTGAGTTCATCATAGCGCCCATGTTCATCATTCCCCCCGTGCCCATCATGCTGCCGTAAGGATTCATGCTGTTCATGCCGCCCATCATTCCATAAGGGTTTGTCATACCCCAAGGGCTCATACCTGAGAGATACATTCCACCACCGAGGGAGCTCATTCCACCGCCCATCATACCATTTGGATAGCCAAAGGCTCCGCCCATGGCAGAGCCGCTGCCGCCAGCACATCCGAAGCCACCTTGTCCTGTGCCTCCGCCAAGGGCCCCGTAAAGTCCTTGCTGCAGGAAGGGAAGTCCGTAACCCCAAGAAGGATAAGACTGAGTCGGCCAACCGATACTGGCATTGGCATCCGCGGTCATTTCGTTGGTTTTGTAACCCATGTACATGGCGCCCAAGCCGACGCCGACATTGGCGATCACGTTGGCCCAATCTGTTTGTGGAGCTTGATAGGTATAACCACTTCCTGATTTTGCACACTCAGGGCAGGCACTGCCTTCGGTTTGCTCTCGTTGTCCCTCGCGGCGAGCATCGGCAGCTTCTGCCTTGGCCATTTTTAGATCACCATTCAAGCGGTCAATACTCCGATTGAGTCTTTCAATTTCACCTTGAAGTTTTTGTGATTGCGCATAGGACTTTCGATATTCGCTCAACCCTTTTTTACATTCTTTGACACCGGAGCCCCCTTTTTCAGCCTGACGAAAATTATCGCAGACAGCGGAGCTGACGGAGCCCGGCTTTGTGGGATCGCAATAGCGACTCCATTGTTCCACGGTGAAGGAGTGCACTTGAAGCATGTCTGCTCCCGAGGAGATTGGGGTGTTGCCTTCGGTTCCTTGAGCAGAACTCTCCGATACAGACCTCAGGCCTTTGTACTCATCACACCGACGGCCATTTTCAATGTGCTCAAAGACAAACTCAGAGTAGTCTTCGGACATCACGGCCGTTACATCTTCTTTGCTCCGCTCAACCTCCCGATCAAGACGGATCTTTTCATTTTTTTTGGTTTTAAGCTGCTGCTTGGCTTCAATAATAGCGGTTTGAATCTCTTTTGTGCCATCATCGATACTGACGGCGCCTTGGCCTGCAGTTCTTTGATAAGGACAGGCTTGGGTGCCACCCCATTGCCCGGATCCCCATTGTTGAGTCATCATCTGAGCCTGAGCCGAGAGAGAGGACCCTAAAATGGATGCAAATAAAAATGTTCTGAACATAAAACCCGCCTTTAGTTACTAACACGGTAGCGGGTAAATATTTAAGGAATGTGGAACTAGGTTTTCGAGAGCAAGAACGAGACTTTTGCGCCAGCGATACCATCGGCATCAAAGATGTTTTCAGCCTTAATATCCCCTGAGTGGAGTTGGGCAATCTCTTTCATGATCACAGAGCCAATGCCCACAGAAATGCGCTGATGATGAGTGTCTCCAGATAAGACGCGACTGGCTTTTTTAGATCCGAACTCTTTTAAAGCTTTTTCGCTAAATCCCTCGCCATCATCGCTGAGATGGACCCGTACGCTGTTGGTTTCTTCAGTCAGCTCGATTCGCAAGTGGGATCTGGCAAAGGACGAAGAGTTTTCAAAGGCATTTCGCAAAAGGCGATCCACCAGCTTAGAGGAGCCCATCACCACACAGGTGGGATTGGCCTCGGGAAGGATCAGTTGATATTTCAAGTGAGGGTAGCGAGTTTTAAATATAGAAATTTGTTCGCTGATTCGATCAGAGAGATTGATCTCCTCTGCGCCAATGGAGTACTTCGGCTCCGTGATTTGTGCCAGGAATAACAAATCTTCCACGAGGCGGCCAAAATACTCCACCTCCGTAAAACAAAGAGCGAGCATTTCTTGGCGTTTGTCTTCAGAGATCTTTTGACTGGAGTGCTGCAAGGTCTCAAGAAAGGTATTCAAAGAAGTCAGAGGCGTTCGCAAATCATGAGCCAGGTCTTGAAGCAGTTGACGGCGAGCATGGTCGGCTTTGCGCAGATTCTCAACCATGCGCTCCAGGTCATCGGCCATATGATTAAAGGCCGTTACCAGGGGAGCCAATTCATCAAATTTCTTGCTCGGCATGCGTGCTGCCAGGTTGCCATGCTTTAGTTCATTGAGAATGTTGAAAGCTTCATTGGCGCGTTCTCGGTATTTTGAGAACTGATAAAGCAGAGCTATGCCCACAGAAATAAGGGTGCAAGTGACCAGGGCAATGACCGTGATCAACATCAAGTTTGGAGGTGGCGGCATTTTTGGTGCATTGAAGATCGCCACAAAGAAGGCTCCCTCAGTGGGAGAGGGGAAAATCTCAAAAGGTGGAGGGCGAGGCGGTCCCCCCGGGCCTCCGGGCGGGCCAGGAGGCCCACCGGGAATCAGTGGCGGGCGGGGAGGATGTGGTCTTTCCCCATGAAGACCATCGCCATAAGGCAATGTTCCTTCTGATTTTAAACGAGTCAGTTGCTCTGTGGTGAGAGGTTGGGGAATCACGCGTTGATGACTGATCAAGCTCATGCCTTCGGCGTTGATCAGGTCGAACCTCATCATGGGATTGTCTTGTGTGGCTTTAGTCAGCTTTTTAACGGCCTTGATGGGGTCAGCATCCAGCTCCAGCAAAATTCCTCTCATCATGTTGGTGGGTCTGAACCGCGGAAAATTGCGGTCTCTTTCAACGCGGGCCATGATCCAAGTGGAAGCAAAGGCGATGAAGATAGAGACCAAAGTCACCGAAACAAAGATGAAATAGGTTTTACGAAAGAGAGGTTTGGTGATCATGCCGTTTTCTCAAGCCGGTATCCCTGTCCATAGACGGAACCGATTTTAATGGCGTTCACGCCGTTCTTGGTTAGTTTTGAACGGATATGGCTGATATGAGAATCCACAGTGCGATCAAAGATGTCTTCACCAGAGGATAAGCAACTGATGAGTTGTTCACGGCTCACGATGGTTTCAGGGCGTTCAAAGAGGACTCGAAGAATTTCAAATTCGCGTCGATTGAGACTGATGATGGAGTCGTTGGTCTTAAGAATCTGTTGATTTTTAACTAAACTGATTCCGGCAAAGCGAACGATATCCAAAGAAGGTTTGTTGTCGGAGATCTGATTCTTGATGCGCGCTAATACTTCACGATGGCTGAAGGGTTTGCGAATATAGTCATTGGCCCCTTGATCAAAGCCCTTAAGTACACTCTCCTCATCGCTGCGAGCTGTGAGAAAGATGACGGGAGTAGAGCAGCCTTCTGTGCGCAGCCATTGGCAAAAGTCATAACCTTCCCCATCCGGAAGATTCACATCCAATAAAAAGATATCTACACCCGGTACCGTACCATAGAGGCGACGAGCTTCCTGAATGGATTGGGCCCACTGCACTTGAAAAGACTCCAGCTCGAGCTGCAATTGAATCGCTTTGCCAACAATGGGGTCGTCTTCCAACAAGAAAATTTGAGTCATAATCCACAGCCTATCATGAATGAATTAACAGATCCGATTCAATTTTCGATGGGAATTGTGGAAAGAGTATGGAGGTCCGGGTTTATATCCCAAACTAAGACGAACGGCGGTAAAAAAGAAACTCTCTAGCCAAGATAGGGCATCTCATCGAATCCCGATCCCCGGTCTATCATCACCAAAAAGCGATGATGTCCTTCATCCCATTTTGCTTTGACGTTGATAGGTCGACAGCACACTTCACAGTCATAGACGAACTCCTGGGATTCGCCTTCTTCCTTGAAGATTTCGATAGAGAATTTTTCTCGGCATGTAGGACAAATCACTTTGTATTCCATAAAATCATTATAGCTCCTCGGATTTTCGTCTCAAGAGGAGACCCGAGAATGAGGAAATTTTAATGATCACCCGATGGTGTTATACTGACCTTAATTCAAATCAGATTAAGGGAGTTGCACGTTGGGAGACCCTAAATCAGATACTGAACAGTCGGTACCTCTTTGCTATTCAGTATCAGAGAAAAATCAAATGTTGGTTGTCAGCTTTACGGGAGACTTAAACAGTCAGGTCTTGGCCTCGCTGGAGGTCTGTCGTGAAGAAGTTATGCGCAAATCCAAAGCCACGAATGTGGTCCTCTTCTTTCAGCAAGTGGAATCTATGTCCACCGAAGTGGTTTCATGGCTGGCGCAGATGCAGCGGGAGATTCGTATGAAGCCCGCCGAACTGCGTATTTGTGGGTTGCGTACGAACATGAAGGAGCGTCTTGTTAAAATGGGCATCATCCGGGGCATGGAATTGGCAGATGACCTAAAGACGGCCCTTTTGTCTTTTGAGCGACTTAACGGATGATAGACGAGGGCTTTTCAATCAGGTACAACTGATCCGTGGCAAACAAATACACTTTCAGAAAATATCAACCATTAGGACTACGAATCTGGCATTGGCTGAATGCTTTGGCGATTTTTGCTTTGTTGGGTACAGTCCTTCTTCGAAAAACTTTTCTCAGTTGGCGCAGCAATGCCGCTTTGATTCAAAACCGCATCCAAGAAGCGGGTGGATCAGTGAGTACCGAAGTGGCGGCTAATATTGCCAAGGAACTTCGTGATCTCATGTGGGAGTGGCATGTCTATATTGGCTTCGCACTGGGAGCGCTTCTTATCTATCGATTGGGTGTCGGTCTCTGGACGGAACGCAAGTGCCCGGGAGTGTCGGCCTTAAAGAGTGCCTTTGCATTTAAAAAGGCGGCTCCCGAAGACAAGAATGCAGCCCTTCACGAAACTTTTGTGAAAACCGGATACGCTTTGTTTTATCTTGTGGCTCTATTCATGGTGGTTTCTGGAGTCCTGATGTATTTCGAAGAGACTCTGAGCCTTTCGAAAGGCTTTAAAGGCCTTCTCAAAGAGACTCATGAGTTGCTCATGTGGTTCTTCATCATTTTTATCACAGGTCACGTGATTGGCGTCGTGGTTGCTGAGAATCGCAACGATAAAGGTTTGGTCTCTGACATGATCCATGGCGGGGATTTAGAGAAATAGAAAAGTAGAGAATAGAAAATTGAGTTTGGAATAAAAAAACCACATCTTTTGGATGTGGTTTTTTATTTTTCAAATGATAAGTCTCAGATATTAGTCTCTGAAACGGCGTCTTGGAGCGCCGCCATCTGAAGACGGGCTTGTGGACTTGTTGCCACGGAATCTTTTGATTCCAGAAGAAACAGAAGGACGTTCGCTGCGTTGTTCTCCGTCACCGAAAGAACGTGCACGTTGAGTGCCGCTTTCGCGAGGAGCTCTTTCGCTGTAGCCACCTTCACGGAAACCAGATTCAGTGCGAGGGCCACTGCTGTTATCACGTGAGCTTGAACGGTTGCCACGGAAACCACCGCGATCGCTGCTGCTACGCTCTGGTCTGTCATTGCTGCTGCTGCGTTCAGGACGGTCGAAAGAACGTTCAACTGGGCGCTCTGAGCGTTCAGCACGATCAAAAGAACGAGGTTGACGGTCGCCACGATCGCCGCGGTCATTGCGATCGCCATAGTCACGACGAGGTCCGCTGCGTCTGAAACCACCACGGTCACCACCGCGGCCGCCACGATCGCCACCGCGATCATCGCGATTGCTTGTGAAACGGTTGTCGCGTGGATCACGAGGCAACAATTCGCGAGGAACTTTGTCACCCATGTAGTCCAGAGGCACATCTTTCTTCACGAACACGTTCGGGAAGTAAGCCGCGATGAAGCGAGCCAAGATGTCTTCTTTGGTGAAAGCAGAAAGATCTGCTTCTTCAGCACTTACAAGGTCTACAACCAGGTCATTCGCCAAAGACAACTCATAAGAGTCGGCTTTCATAGTCGTCAAACGATCGATAACTTCTTTAATTTTAAGACCAGCCACTTGATCCGCAGAAGGTACGATGCCTTTTGTGAATTGAGCTTTCGTACTTTGCATCACACGACGCAATTGGTGAAGCTGTTCAGGGTTCACCAAAGTGATGGCAACACCTTTTTTACCGCTACGACCAGTACGACCGATACGGTGAACATAGGACTCAGCATCCCAAGGCAAAGAGTGATTGATAACGTGCGTAAGGTCTTTGATGTCCAAACCACGAGCAGCAACGTCAGTCGCCACGATCACTTTGACTTTGCGATCACGGAATTTTCTCAAAGTCGCTTCACGCTCTTGTTGAGATTTATCGCCATGCAAAGAATCAGCTGGGAAACCACGAGCTGTCAAAATGTCAGCAAGCTCAGCCACTTCCATCTTCGTTTGGCAGAAAATGATGCCATAGAATTCAGGAGCAGTTTGCAACAAGCGGCCGATAACTTCCGTTTTGCTTGAGTTTTTCACTGTGTAGTAAATTTGTTCGATAGTATCTGCTGTAGATCCTTGCTTAGACACTTGAACAGTTTGTGGATTTTCAAGGTATTGAGCAGCAACACGGCGGATTTCAGGAGACATTGTTGCTGAGAACAACCATGTCTTACAAGCGGCACGGTCAGAGGCACCGGCGTCGTCTGGATGAGTGGCTTTCAAAATGAATTCCAAATCGTCTTTGAAACCCATAGAGATCATTTCATCGGCTTCATCCAAGACAACAGTTTCAACTTGATTGAGCTTGATAATTTTTTGTTCAAGGAAGTCCACAAGACGGCCTGGAGTCGCCACAACAATGTGAGCGCCTTTTTTGATGCCTTCCATTTGTGTGCGGTAGCTAGCCCCACCATAGATAGTTACAACGCGGATGTTTTTCTTTTTACCCACTTTAACCAATTGTTCTGCTACTTGCAGAGCCAATTCACGAGTTGGGCTAAGAACCAAGGCTTGAGTGGCCTTAGTGGTAGAGTCGATTTTTTCAACGAGTGGAATACCGAAAGCCATTGTCTTTCCAGTTCCAGTAGAAGCCAAGCCGATGAAGTCTTGAGCGTCGCCCAAGAGGATCGGAAGCGCTTGCTTCTGAATTGGAGTCGGAGTTGAGTAACCCATCTCTTTCATAGCTTCAAGAACTGGGGCACTTAAGCCGAAGCTATCAAAATTTTCAATTTCAGGTGTAGGAGCAATATCAGTCGTAGTCATGAGAGAGAGGGCCTTTCGGTATATAGGAAGGGCGTAAACTACACGAGAAGGATCTTAAAAGCTCGTAATATTTTAGGGCCCATTGGCTGCATTGTATTACTTACAGATAAAAAGAGGACTCGCGAATGCCCGAAAATCTAGGGATCATCTCATATTCTCCTCTCATCTTGTCCAGGTCTGCGAGGTGGTTCCATCCTGGGTCTTTCGTGAGAGTGTGAAAAAGTTCGACAGGGGGGATCGTGAAGAAATTCTCTCCTTTCGGGCCCAGAGGTAGGGACAGGCCCTCGTGGAAAATCCGCTAAGTCCAAGATGTTTGTGTATACTTTTTGGGATGCCTTCCAAGGGAGCCGAAAAAAATCCTTTCTAAACAGAAATAATCCGCGCCAATCCGAGGGATTCAAGCTATATAAGGGACCTATGATTCATCTATCCAATATCTCTAAGCAGCATGGAAACAAGATCCTTTATCGCAATGGATCTTTTCAGATTAACACCGGCGAAAAAATCGGTTTGGTCGGCCCCAATGGCGCCGGTAAAACCACGATCTTCCGTATTATCACTGGCGAAGAAGGCATTGATGGCGGCAGCATCTCCAAATCAGATCGTACGGTGATTGGTTACTTCTCGCAAAATATCGAAGAGATGCAGGGACGTTCCGCCATCGAAGAAGTCAAATCGGCGATCGGCAATATTGGCGCTATCCAGGAACGCATGAAGGTTTGTGAAGAAAAGCTCGCAGATCCCGAGCTGGATGCGGATGCAATGACCACTATTCTTGAAGAGTACGGCGAAATCCAGGCGGAGTTCGAGCGTCTTGGTGGATATGACCTGGATTCTCGCGTGGCGGAGATCTTGACCGGTTTGGGGATTGGTCCGGATGATTATCACCGTCCGACAGAGAGTTTCTCGGGTGGTTGGAAAATGCGTATCGCTTTGGCCAAGATCCTCGCTCTCAATCCAGATGTTTTACTGATGGATGAGCCGACGAATCACTTGGATGTGGAATCCATCGTGTGGTTGGAAGAGTGGCTCGTGAATTACAAAGGCGCGATCCTTATGACAAGCCATGATCGCGACTTCATGAATCGTATCGTTTCTAAAATCGTTGAGATTGCGAATAAGACTGTCACTGTTTACGGTGGCAATTATGACTTCTATGAACGCGAGCGCGCAATTCGTTTAGAGCAGCTCGTGGCCGCGGCTAAACGTCAAGAGGACATGCTGGCTAAAGAAGAAGAGTTCATTGCTCGCTTCGCAGCCCGTGCCTCCCATGCCGCTCAAGTGCAATCCCGTGTAAAAAAACTTGAAAAGATTGATCGCATCGAAATTCCACCGGAAGAAGATCTGATCAAATTCGTATGGCCGGTCCCTGTTCGTGGTGGGGATGAGGTTGTGAAACTTGAAAATCTCAGCAAGGTGTGGAAGCGGACCGACGGAAAAGAAAAATCGGTCTTTGCTGGCGCCAATGCCTTGGTGAAACGCATGGACCGTGTGGCCGTGGTGGGTGTGAATGGAGCCGGGAAGTCGACGCTCTTGAAAATCATCTCTGGCGATGCTGAAGCGACTGAAGGAAAAGCCACAATTGGGGCTTCAATCACGTTGGGGTACTTCTCGCAAAATTCTTTGGATGTTCTTGATCCGAAAAGCACGGTCTTGGAAGAGGTCCACTCTCGCATGCCGAATGCGGGACTGGGAACTGTGCGCAGTTTGCTGGGAGCTTTCAAATTCTCTGGCGATGAAGCGGACAAAAAGATTTCTATCCTCTCTGGGGGAGAGAAGTCTCGGGTGGTGTTGGCAACGATTCTCGCTCAGCCTGTGAATTTGCTGGTTCTGGATGAACCGACGAATCACTTGGATATTGGTTCTCGTGAGCTTCTTCTTGAGGCGATCAAAGAGTTCCCAGGAACTGTGATGATTGTAAGCCATGATCGGCATTTCTTGCGCGCAATCACCACACGAGTTTTCGAAGTGGATAAAAATCAGATTCGTGTCTATGACGGTTCTTACGACGACTATGTTCGTAGGAAAAAACAAGAACAGCAGTAGGGTTTCGGGGGATCCCCTGGACAGCGTAGCCTCTCTGGTCAGTTTTTGGCTTCAAATAAGATTCCGCCTCGGGCTTATTCGACGGAATCTTGCCATTCATGTCTAAACAGCGTGCTGTTCATAAATTATTTTACGTATTCTCACTCTGAGCCATAGAAAGAGATCAAGATCCCCTAAAGTCTTGCCGAATAGTTATACAGAAAAACCGGAAATATGGAACGTAGGCGGGTCGGTATGAATGAAGATCTGGGCGTATTTGCCCTGACGCAACTATTAGCGTCGTCAGTAATTATTGGTCCTATCTTAATGGTGATAGGTTTTTTTAGCAGGCAGCAGCGCAGGAGAAGCACGATCTACCTCAGTATTGGTGCGATCCTGACGATAATAGGAGCTTACTGTCTGTACAGAAGTCTTTCCCCCCACAACATGTCGGGGGACCCTCGAGTAAAACAAGAATCCAGAGGATAAGGAAGGTGGGGAGCCCTCAGAGGCGCTTTTTCTCCTTCCGTTCTGAGATATTCCGTGTTTAGTTTTAGACAAGCACGGGAGACATCATATGAATCGCAGCGAGAAGAAAACTCTGTGGAGTTGGGCTCTTTATGATTGGGCTAACAGCGCTTATGCCACGACGGTGATGGCGGGCTTTTTCCCTCTCTTCTTTAAACAATACTGGAGTCATGGCACCGAAGCTGTGGTGACGACGGCGCGGCTGGGGACGGCAATTTCCATATCGAGTCTTTTGATTGCGATGTTGAGTCCGACCCTGGGGGTGATCGCGGATATGAAGGGTTTTAAGAAAACCTTCTGCTTGGTTTTCACTTTAATCGGCGTCGTGGCTTGCGGACGCATGGCCTTTATCCCCATGGGAGATTGGACCACGGCTATTATTGCTTATGGCGTGTCCATGATGGCGTTTAATGCCAGCTCGGTTTTCTATGATTCCCTTTTGCCTTTCGTGGCTCGAGGCAAAGACATGGATTATGCTTCAAGCTTGGGATACTCCCTCGGATATCTTGGTGGAGGCGTTCTATTCTTGATCAATGTGCTCATGTATTTGAATCCTCACTGGTTTGGAATTTCTGACGGACCGACAGCGATTAAGATTTCGTTTTTAACAGCTGCTGCTTGGTGGTTGGCTTTTTCTTATCCACTATTTAAGAATGTTCCAGAGCCCCACGTTTATGTTTCCAAAGATAATATTTGGAAGCTCACGCAAAAAAGTGTGCGCACCTTGAAGGGCACCTTCCGAGCTCTCATGAAAAATAAAAATCTTTTATATTTCATCGTGGCCTATTGGTTTTACATCGATGGTGTCTACACCGTGATGACCATGGCCGTGGATTATGGGGCGTCCCTGGGACTCGAAGCGGGGAACTTGATCACAGCTCTTCTGATCACTCAGTTCATTGGATTTCCTTGTGCGTATGCCTTCGGTATTTTGGCAAAGCGTTGGAGTTGCCGTGTACCTATCCTGGTTTGTATTGCCGTGTATGGTGCCACTGTTGTTCTTGCAACGATGATGACCACCGCAATGCATTTTTATATGCTGGCCACGGTGATCGGAATGGTTCAAGGGGGCGTACAATCTTTGAGTCGCTCATTGTTCGGTCGTATGATTCGTCCTGAAGAGAGTGGAGAGTATTTCGGTCTCTTCAATTTGGTGGGTCGGTTTGCGTCGATCCTCGGGCCCTTGGTGGTGGCCGTCGGCGTGACCCTAACGGGAAATTCTCGTTATGGAATGACCGGTCTTTTGATTTTGTTTATTATCGGTGGCGGATTGCTGTTCTTGGTGAAAGAGCCTGAGACTAAAAAAGCTTAAGGCTTTTTTTCGTCCTTGGGCTCTTCTGAGGAGTTGTCGTCTTTTGCTGACTCCTCTTGGTCTTTCATGATTTGGCGAGCCTTCTTTCCGGTGATGCCCAGCCATTCCGGAAGGAAGACTGCGATGGCCACGAAGATCATGGTCACGACAATAAAGAAAATACCCATCGCAATAACAACTTCCATTTTATCTCCGTTTGATGTGAATCTTTTTTAGTATAAAATGCCCCTCTCTGGGAAGCAAAACTTTGCATTGGACTTTGGGTTAATCCGAGCGTAAATCAGCGTTATGACTTATAATCCACGCGATCACTATTTTAGAAAAGCCAAGCAAGAGAACTTTGCGGCGCGCTCCGTATTCAAACTTGAGGAGATCGACAAAAAGTACAAACTCTTCCGTCCCGGGCAGACCGTGTTGGATTTGGGCGCCTCCCCGGGGTCCTGGTCCCAGTACGCCTCAAAAATGGTGGGCGACAAGGGACGTGTTCTTGGAGTGGATTTGAGCCCTGTGACTGTGAAACTCAGCAATGCGGTTTTTATTCAAGCTGACCTTCGTGATTTGCATTTGGATGAGGTTTTCAAAGAGCATGGTTTTGAGCCGCCATTTGATCTGGTGCTTTCTGATATGGCTCCTAAAACCACAGGGATTCGCTTTACCGATCAATCTCGTTCAATGGAGTTGTGTGAGTTGGCTTTGGACGTGGCCCGTCGCTTTTTAAAGAAAGACGGTCACTTTGTCTGCAAACTTTTTCACAGTGATGAGTTCGTCAAACTTCGTGATGAAATTAAAAAGACTTTCAATAAGTGCGAAGCTGTTAAGCCGGATTCAACCCGCAAGATTTCTAAAGAGATCTTTTTAGTTGGTATCGGAAAAAAGTCTTAGGATTTTTCGTGGATATCAAAATCGTTTTTGAGAATTCTCATATTGTGGTGGTGGATAAAGCTCCGGGAGTCCTTTCCACGCCCAGTCGTTTTAAAGACGAAGATGGTCGTTTTTGTTTAGGCACGGCTCTTCAAGATCACCTCGGCACGCAGATCTATCCCGTGCATCGTTTGGACTTTGAAGTCTCCGGTCTGGTGATGTATGCGAAAAATGCCGAGGCTCATCGCATTGCCAACTCTTGGTTTGAGAAAAAAGAAGTCTCCAAAACCTATCGGGCCTGGACCACAGGGCAAGATTTTTCTCATATCCCAGCCAATGTCACAAACCCGCGAGTCAGCACGGAACTCGCTCCTGGTCAGTCATTTAAATGGGAAAGTCTTTTGTTGCGAGGAAAACGTCGGGCTTTCGAAAGCCCGCAAGGCAAGCCCAGTCTGACCTTGGCGACCTATTTGGGGCGAAGCGAGGCTTATCATTCATGGGATCTGCATCCGGTGACGGGGAGAGCTCATCAGTTGAGATTCGATCTCAGTCGCCACGGATTTCCCATTGTCGGGGATAAGCTTTATGGATCTTTGGAAAAGTGGGGCAGAGGGGAAAGTATTGCTCTCCGCGCCTATTTGATTGATCTGACTAAATCTCCTTTTGTTGAGAAACTAGGCCTTCCGCCATTCTTTCGAGTTTCTGAAAATCCTATTGCAGAATTGTGACTTTTCACTCTTGTTCGAGGCCCTGAAAGTGGCTCCCAGAGCGCCGGTCCTAAGGGATATGTATGAGAGCCAATGTAAATAAAAGTTGCTTCAGATTCTCAATTGGTGATTAATATTTATGAATGTTGAAGAGAGATCAAACTTTGGAGCTCAGACCAGAAGCTGTCGCAGTTATGGACTGTCTTCGTTATATTTTTAAAGCGCTTCGTGTATCGTCAAGCCAGTTTGAAAAACAGATGGGTTTGAGTGTTGCGCAGATCTTTGTTCTCAAGCATCTCCAGGGTCAAGAAACTCTCTCCATCAACGAACTCGCCGAAAAAACCGTCACCCACCAAAGTTCTGTTTCAGTTGTCGTAAAAAAATTAGATGAGCAGGGATTGGTTGTGCGAACTCCTTCACCAGAAGATTCTCGTAAGGTGTTGGTTTCATTGTCTGCCAAAGGCCGTCAGCTTCTTCAAACTATTCCACGTACTGCTGAAGAAGATATGATGGAAGCTCTGGCAAAAATGCCCCCCGAAAAATCTCAGAAGCTGGCAGAACTAATGAAAGAGTTCGCACAAGGCGCTGGGGTTCTCGACTCTTAGACGGTCGTTTCCATAAAGCCCCATCTGACTGCGTTGCTTCGTTGTCGCTGTACAGGCGTACAGCTTCCGCCTTGCGCCTTGCATATGGGGCTTTCTGAAAACGACTTTTGGCTTTGTGGTTTGTGGGTCTTTAAGTGGTGATGATCCTCCCTAAGTTCTTGGTTTCCCGAGCTGGATGCTCGGGAAAGGGGGCTTGGGATCTCCCAACTGTCAGGATGCTCACGCTGCGATCGAGCTGAGATCTGCTTAAGCACCACCACACTAAGGGATCAGTTCCCTCTTATTACATCACCGATCTTAGAGTTGTCGCCGGATCCAAGCTGACTTTGTATTTTGTTTTTCCAATGAGGGCGTTGTCTTTTTTGCCGCTTTGAATGAGGGCCTTTAAGACCTTTCTTGGATCTCCTACGTATTCTGGTTTTTGGAGCATCATTTGAGCTATGAGGCCGCTGAGCAATGCCGTTGACTGTGATGTTCCGGTCATGAAGCCATGTTTGCCGTCGGGGAGAGTGGAGTAGATGTTTTTTCCTCTTGTTGCTAGGTCCACTGTTTTTGAACCATAATTACTGAAGGAGAGTAATGAGCCTTGGGTGTCTACTGAGGCTACAGAAATGATATTCGGTAGTTTGTAGTTGGCTGGATAATATCCGGTTTTATCTGTGTCTGATGAGTCATTTCCGGCGGCAGCCACTACTAAGATGCCTTTTGTTGCGGCCTTGCGAATGGCTGCTTCTTCTAGTTTTGAGCTTTCCACGCCGCCGCCAGAGTAATTAATAATTTGTGCCTTCATTTTGATGGCATAGTGGATGGCTTTGATAGAGTTCAAGAGGTTGTCTAAACCTGATGATTTCGCATCATAGTACTTCAAGGCCATGATCTTTACTTGGGAGTTCACGCGCGGGAGTTCGGGGCTGTGGCCCGCGATGATTCCGGCGACGTGAGTGCCGTGACCGTGACTGTCTGTCAGGTCGGGTGAATTAGAAACAAAGTTCCATCCGTGGATGTCATCGACAAATCCATTGTCTTCATCATCAATACCATTATTAGGAATCTCTCCGGGGTTCACCCAGAGTTGGCTCTTCAATTCTGGGTGATTGATATCCACGCCGGTGTCGACGATCGCCACGACAAGATCGGAAGCGGCGGCGATTTCTGGAGAGAACATCAAAAGAGCGCTGAGTGTGAGTGGGAAGAGTGCTTGTGTTTTCATGACTAAGTTCCCATTGCAAAGGGGGAACCAGCCTGAGGAGGGCTTCTGAGCGATCTCGCAGCCGGCGAGGGTGTAACCTGTAAAGAGATTCTTAAACAGAAAAAAAGCGTGAACGGGTGTTCACGCTTTTCTTAACAGCAGAATTAGTTCGACAGGGGTGTTAAACTTTAAGCCACCTTCTGCACGCGAGGAGCGCCAGAAACCGTGTACTTATTGCGACCTGAGTTTTTAGACTCATAAAGGGCAGAGTCCGCTCTCTTGAGCCATTGATCTGGATTTTCGTGATCTAGCAGCTCTGCAATCCCCATAGACACCGTAAAGCGAATATCGAGGTTGCCATGGACAAAGACTTCTTTGCGGATGCGAGTCATGGCCTCCTCGGCCTTCACCGTGGCCTCTTCGACTCCCATATCTGGAAGGAGAACTCCGAATTCTTCGCCCCCTAAGCGGGCCACAAAGTCTTCTTCGCGGTTATAGACTTCCTTCAGAAGCTGCACACACTCTTTCAAGACAAAGTCGCCAATGTCGTGACCATAAGAATCGTTGATCTTCTTAAAGAAATCGATATCGAGCATGATCAAAGTCACAGGGGCTTTTGAAAGCTCGTGCATTTGGATGTAGCGTTTTACTTGTTCATCGAAGCTCTTGCGATTGTAGGCATGAGTCAGATGATCCACACGCATAGTGTGATGAGCCTCCATCAGCTGTTTTTTTACAGTGTTGAGGTTCTTTTTCATGGTGCCCATGCGCTTCGTGCGACGGTCATCCTTATGAGTCTGATATTCAATGTAATAATTAATGAACTCCCGAGACTTCTCGCGAAGGGCGTCAATGGAGTCGGCCTCCACAGCCTCGCGCAAACCTTCGAGGGTCTCACGCACTTCGGTGTCTTTGGTTTGCTCAAATTGCAGGTCCTCGCTCAACTGGTCAGCAAAATCCCAGATGATGCGTTTAAAATCATCAAAGGTGTTTTGCACATAGGTGGACTCGTCCATGCGATAGCTAGAGAAAAACTGGCGCAGCTTGAAGAGCACCTGATCGCTGCCTGGCAATTCAGGATTCACGATTTGCTTTGCAAAGCCGTCCAAGGTGTCTCGCACTTTACGCACGGGATGCTTTTCCACCTCAATGAGGTGTTTATTGTAAGTGTCGAGGATATAAAGGAGTGTGGCGCGATCTTCACTCAGATCAACGTGTTTTTTTGAGGGAGAGCCCGGACTCTTTTGGTTGCCCCAATCTACGTCGAATTGCTCCAGCAGTTTCTGCATCCACTGTTTCAACTTATGCCTCCTTAAGCTGTCATCGTCACAGGATTAAATCGGAATAAAATGCAGGTCTCTGAAGCTGAACGGAGGGTTTTTAATGGCTAGAGTCGTCTTAAATTGAGATTGAGAGAAAAGGTCCTGTTGAAGGCTTAGTCATTTCTTGAAGCTTTTCAGGTGCTCCCTGGACCGGCGGTCTCTTTTTTATGTCTCGTCTTCCAACTTAAGATCCATTGAATCTTCGTCCTCTTCAGGAGCCGGAGGTGGTTTCACCACAGGAGGAGACGCGCGATACATGATCTTGCGTTGACGGCCCAAAATATAAGGCGAAGGGCGATCAATGCGGAAGCGTCGTGGATTTGGCAGAACCGCTGCCATCAAGGCGGCCTCGTTGTGATTGAGTTGCAGAGCTTTTTTGTTGAAGAACTTATTTGCGGCAGCCTCAACACCGTAAACTCCATGACCGAGTTCAATCACATTCAGATAGACCTCAAGGATGCGCTCTTTAGACCACAGGGCTTCGATCAAAACTGTGAAATAGGCTTCCAGTCCTTTGCGCAGCCAGCTGCGGCTGGGCCATAGGAAGACATTCTTTGCGGTCTGTTGACTGATGGTGCTGGCACCTTTTCTTTGCTTGTGAGTTTTGTTGTACTTCATGGCCTTTTCAATGGCATCGAAGTCAAAACCGCTGTGATCAAAAAAGCGATAGTCTTCGGCTTTGATCACGGATTTTTTCATGGGCAGGGAAATGCTCTCATAGTCCACCCATTTGTGACGGGTGTTAGTGGGCTTGTCGTTGAGGAAGCCTTCGATGGATCTTAAGGCCATCAGGGGGGTGTAATAGACCGGAACAAAACGATAGATCACAACAATAGCGATACTCGCAGCGATCACGCCTGCAATAGCCCGCCCCGTGTATTGAAGAATGCGCCACCCAATTTTACTCTTATCCATTAAGACTTAGAAATAACACAGACCTTAAAAGTCGTCATTGGCAAAAGTCAGCAGCCCAGCCGAAGTCTTTGTGTTTAAGATAAAAATACAGGAGTGGGCTTTGAATCAGAGGTTTCCTTGGGAAAAATTAAGATGGGGCATTCAGGCGGTGGCTTTATTTGAAGCCTTCAAGGGTCTCGTTGTTCTGATCGGGGGAATCCAGCTCTTGGAGTTTCTACACGGTGACATCTCCGGGACGGCTTCTCGGCTCATGGTTCGCATGGGAATCGACACCCATACCGAATATCCTCAAATGATTCTCCAGCACCTTGCCGTCGTCAAAGAACAAGATATCGTGATGTTTTCAGGGATCGCGATTCTCTATGCGACTCTGCGTTTTGCTGAGGCCTATGGTCTGTGGCGCTATCGCAATTGGGCGCGGTGGTTGGGGATTGTTTCGGGGGCTCTGTATTTGCCTTTTGAGCTTTACCATCTGTATCTGGGATTTTCGTGGCTCAAGCTGACCATCACTGCTTTGAATGTTTTGCTCGTGATATACCTTCTTAAAATTCACATGGTGAAGCAGATTCCCGTTTCACCTAAGATCATCTAAACTTTAAGGACCCACTTGGCTTCGGCCACCACTTCGCCGTTGATTTGAATTTCCAGTCGATGTTGACCGGGATAATGTTTTCTTGTGGTGACGTGTTTCAGGGAATGCTTCTTGGTTACAAGATGAGCTTCGCCGCCTTGAAGTTCTACGGTTTTGAGTTTGAAAACTTTCGGTGAAGTCTCTTTATTGGCCTTCATATAATGAACAATATAATCAATGATGATCTTTTGTTGCTTCTTGCTGGTGGATTCCAGGTGGAGATGAATCAAAATAGGTTCATTCATAGAGTAAGTTTTCTTATCTATTGCGAATTTTTTTATACGCACCAATGGTTTGTGTCCTGAACCCATCATTTTCAATGCCGGCTTGTAGCCCTGTTTGATCAAAGATCGCAGGGCGTGCTTTTGTATCCAATCGATTTTGGCTTGATGCTCTGGAGGACAAGTCTTTTGCCACTTTGTGAGGGTGCTCACCACGGTGCTTGGGTGATCCTTGGCGATGTCGTTTAAATGGTTGGCAACACTTTTTCGAACATAAAGTTCTTCGTCGAACTTTAAGATTTCAAGTAGAGCGAGCCCCTCTTGAGGGGACTTGATAGCGTTGTGGAGTCTTAATCCCCAAGGCAGGCGAGGCCGACTGCCTTCGCTGGTCAGACGACGAACATGGGTGTTTTTGTCTTTGGCCCATTTTTGCAAAAGAGCATAGGTTCTTGCAGGGTCCTTTGCCAGGAAAGGTCTTACCGCAAACTCCGCCGTGAACTTTTGAGTTAGCAGATAGAGAGCTTGCAAAGACTCCTCAAAGTTTTCCAAACCATAGGTTTGGATGAACTCTGTGTAAGGCCAAAGATCAAAACCGCTGAGGTTGTCTTTGTCCAAAGACTTCACAAGGATTTTCAGCGCCGTTTTGTAGTCCGCAGGAAGATGAGCTTGAAGAGCGTCACGAACTAAAAGCACGCGCCCCTTCATTTCCAGAGGCCCTAGATTTTTGGAGGTCTTAAGAAAACTTTTGCTATCGAAGGCAGGGTAAGCAGTAGTAATAGCTGATGCGATCTTTTTTAAAAGAGCTTCATTGATCCAGAGTTTGAAAGCATTGGGATTGTCATTTTTATTTTGCGGCTTTTGTGGCATGGAACATTTTAGATCTGGAACTTCAATCTCTCAAGGATGAAATGATGGCGTTTCATACTTGAGCTGCACTAGGCCGGAGGGATAGGCCAGGGCTGAAGTGTTCTGTAATTTCATATGAGCCGGAAGATCACCAAATAGCGAAATCCCTTTTCCTAGGAGAATAGGAAGGACGGAAACAGTGAGGTCGTCCACGACTTTTTCTTGGAGACCCGTCTGGATGGTTTTACCGCCATCCAAATATACGTTTTTGATTCCATCCTTTTCTAACTTTTCTAAAATAGATTTGATTGACCCAGAGACGCTCACTTCATTGTGGAGAGGTTTTAGAGGTCGGTGGGTCAGAACAAAAACTTTTTTTTCTTTGTAAGGCCAGTCAGGGAATTTGCTGACCACGTCATAGGTGTTGCGCCCCAAGATGAGAGCGTCCACAGAAGCCATGAACTCCGCGTAACCATAATCTTCGCCATCTGGGGATTGTGCTATATCGAGCCACTCTAGACCATTCTCCGGTGTGGCGATGTAACCATCTAAACTCATAGCAATGAACACAGAGCAGCGAGGAAGAGACATGGAAGACTCCTTTGTGACCTTACTTAATTGTTGTCGAATCCAACCAGGAGGTAAACGAATTTTCTATTTCTGAGAAAAGCACTGTCGAGGGTCGCGTTTTACAGCACACATAATTCCGAAAATTAGTTATTTTTGTCATTGATCAATATTTTTAGGGAGTTAAGCCCATTCCAGACCTGTTTTGTGGGGTAGGTAAACAAAAAAAATGTATTCAGAGTTTGTGTGATTAACCGAAGAGTTAGGAAATATTTTGAGGTCCAAAATGAATGTTTTCGCAAAGGTCCGTTTTTTTAATTTCCTATCGGTTGCTATCGTTCTTGCTCTGTATGTTTGTATCGGTACAACTTACTTCTACCAACGGGAGTTGAACTCCGCCCATGAGTCTAAATTTATTTCCATGGGGTTGGCGCAAGATCTTCGTTCGGATTCAGCTAATCTCACACGCACAGCAAGAACATTTGTTGTGACGGGGGAGGCGAAGTACGAAAAAGAATACTTCGACATCATTGCTGTTCGTAGCGGTGAAAAGGCGCGTCCGGACGGTCGCAAAGTGGCTTCCAATACTTTGATGAAAGAAGCGGGCTTTACGGAACAAGAATTCGCTCTTTTATCTGAAGCTGAAAAAAGATCCAACGACCTCGTGGTGACAGAAACTTTGGCTATGAATGCAGCTAAAGGTCATTTTAAAGATGCTTCTGGAAACTTCACTATTCATAAGGAGCCTGATTTTGAATTGGCTCGACGTTTGATGCATGATGAAGCTTATCATGGGGTCTTGGCGAAAATCGGTGAACCTATCGCTGAGTTTGAAAAACTTCTTCAGGCTCGAACTGAGGCTACGGTGGAAAACGCTTTGCTTTATGCCAAAGTGGCAATTGCCAGTGTGGCCATACTGATTGTTTTCTTGTCTATTGCTATGATTATGTCTGCGGGAGCCTTGAAGCAGGGCATTCGTTCTCAGACAGAATTGTTGTCGACGGCCTATGGACAAATCCGCAACTTGATCACGAATTTGTCGGGTTCAAGTTCTGCATTGTCAGCAGCATCGACAGAGTCCGCAGCTTCTCTTGAAGAGACGGTGGCTTCCTTGGAGGAGCTATCAAGCATGATCAAGTTGAATGCTGATAATGCGAAGATGGCCTCTGAGCTTTCACAGGTTTCTAAACTATCTGCAGAAGATGGATCTCGTGAAATTGCTGCCTTGATGTCTTCAATGCAAAACATCGTGACGTCCTCTAAGAAGATTGAAGAGATCATCACAGTGATTGATGACATTGCCTTCCAAACGAACTTATTGGCTTTAAATGCTGCTGTCGAAGCGGCTCGTGCTGGAGAGCAGGGCAAGGGCTTTGCAGTGGTGGCAGAGGCCGTTCGTGCGCTCGCACAAAGAAGTGCCACATCAGCTAAAGAAATCTCAGGTTTGATTTCTGAGAGCGTGGATCAAATTGAACATGGTCACAAAGTGGCGGGCTCAAGCCACGAAGTTTTGAAAAAGATTTTAGATGTGGTTAATAAGGTGGCGAGCCTGAATAACGAAATCGCCACAGCCAGCGTTGAGCAAAGCACGGGAGTGTCGCAAATCACTCAGGCGATGAATCAACTGGATCAAGCCACGCAAACAAATGCGGCCTCTTCAGAATCTATTTCTCAAGCGGCGACCAGCTTGGATGATTCTACGGATGGCTTGACATCGACGATTACAAATCTTGAGGCTTTAACAGGAATGAAGAAGGCCGCTTAAGATTTAAGTTCACTCATATTTGCTGAGAAAAAGGTGCGGACATCCGCACCTTTCTTTTTTTGAGAGATGATCTAGCAGGTGGAGAAGGCCCTTCTCGTATTTAGACGGGTTCTCTTTTTCGATGTTCTCAGTGGTAAAAAATACGTGAATGGAGACCCAGCAAGGGGCTGAAACTGCTCAGTATTTGTGATTTTTCCGGAAAAATGCTGAATCCCTGTGCAAGGTCTTTGTGTGGCGCAAAAAAAGAGAACAAATATTTAAAAAATCGCAAGAAACACTGTTGACAAGAAAGTACCTTTAAAGCAGATTAGGCCTTCCGAAACGCACAGTGGTTCGCTAGCTCAGCTGGTAGAGCACTTCACTTTTAATGAAGGGGTCGATGGTTCGAATCCATCGCGAGCCACCATTTTAACTCTCACGAGTTAAGCGTTTTTGTCCCAGCACGTTCCCATCGTCTAGGGGCCTAGGACACCTCCCTTTCACGGAGGATACAGGGGTTCAAATCCCCTTGGGAACGCCAATTTT
>RCUH01000179.1_pt1 | contig 89669 bp, 65 predicted proteins | sample 2166191 | NCBI WGS metagenome assembly RCUH01 (sample SAMN09932848, study PRJNA488358) | compost metagenome | feature: garden; material: soil; isolation source: compost soil in an enriched community after 214 h of incubation | place: Germany: Experimental Botanical Garden Goettingen | collected...
CAGGACCTCAAGGCCCACAAGGACTAGCAGGGGCTGATGGAACCGATGGAATTGACGGAGCAACTGGTCCACAAGGGCCAGCAGGACCACAAGGACTAGCAGGGGCTGATGGAACCGACGGTATTGACGGAGCAACTGGTCCACAAGGACCGGCAGGACCTCAAGGCCCACAAGGACTAGCAGGGGCTGATGGAACCGATGGAATTGATGGAGCAACAGGTCCACAGGGCCCGGCAGGACCTCAAGGGCCAGCAGGACCACAAGGATTAGCTGGGGCTGATGGAACCGATGGAATTGACGGAGCAACTGGTCCGCAAGGACCGGCAGGACCTCAAGGGCCAGCAGGTAACGACGGATTAGACGGAGCAACTCTTGTTCAAGCAGGAACAGGAATTGTGGTTGACGGAGACGGAACACCTGCAACTCCTTATATCATTAACACTACAATTGTTGATACAGATGACCAACAGATTGAACTATTTGAATTCAATGATACAAACAAAGAATTAACCCTGACACTTGAAGACGGTGGTTCGGAAACAGTGGATTTAGGAGGTTTGGTTACCGCTTCAAACGGTACAGACATCGACGATACATCAGGTGATGTGAAATTGGGAGGCCCATTGACAGAAGTTACGACTATAACAGCTTCTGTAGCAAATACGCTTGCAATAGCTGGACTTCAGGATGCAACGGCAACTGATAAGATTGTGATGGCAGATGCTGTAACGGGTGTACTAAGGGTCAAGGATGCAAATGCAAGCAAGGTAGTGAAGGTTACTGCTGCTTACAGCGCCCTGGCGAATGATGCTACTATTTTAGCGGATGCTTCAGGAGCACCGTTTACGCTGACCCTACCAACTGCGGCAAGCAGTACAGGAAGGACCATAGTAATCCGTAAGGTAGATGACACGGCAAACCTGCTCACTTTTAGCGAAAGCATTAAATTGAATGAGATCGACACCTTTACGGGGATTAACTATAACACAACAATCCGTATCCAGAGTGATGGTACTGATTGGTATATGATTGACTAAAGAAGTTATAAGTTACGGGTTGCTTTATGTTAATCAAGGCAATCAGTGATACATAACTTATAACTCCTAAAATCTTTTTAAAAAATCAATTGGTTCATAAATAAACAGGAACGATGAAAAAAAATACGATAAGAACAGCACTATTTATAGCCCTATTATCAATGGGAGGCTATAGTGTAAACGCACAGAATAAGGAATTAAAGGTGGGAACCAACCCTACCATCAAACAGCCTTCGGCAGTATTGGAAGTAGAAAGTGCAAACAAAGGAGTGTTAATGCCCCGTGTGACTTTGACAAGTATAACGGATGTAACAACCATTACAATGCCAGCCAACGCCTTAACAGTTTTCAATACAGCCACGGCAGGAACCGTACCAAATGATGTAACGCCAGGTTACTACTATTGGAGTACGGCAGAAAGCAAGTGGATCAGGCTTTTAAATCAAAATGATGCAGTAGAGCCTTGGCAAGTGGAAGGAACTGCGAATAAAGCAACTAACAATACGCAAAACATCTACCAAATGGGTAATGTAGGTATCGGCACAGCCACGCCTGAGGGCAGGCTGCATGTCTACGCTAATTCATTAGCTACCACACCTATATTTGAAAAGGCAACAACTAATGTTCCTGCAACAAATTTTGGCTTGGGGATAGTGAGTGTTAGACATTTGGCAAATTTGACTGACGCCAGCCTGGCAGGTTACACAGGACATGGTTCCTGGGTTGCAGGAGGTGTCACTTTGGGACAGAATTACTCGTTTAAGAGTGGTACCGACGCACAAATAGATATTGCAGGTATTTCTGCTGGCCTGATAGATTATAATAACAAGAAAGGGCAACTAAACTTTTTTGTAAATAGCGGTATATCAGGATTTAAAAGTGCTCCACTTTCTGGTTTAAACCCACCAGAAATGGTATTGTCAACTGATGGCTATTTGGGGCTGGGTACTGCCACTGCTAATAATTTTGCCACTTACTTGCCACCTACTAATAAATTGCACGTAAAAACGACAGGCACAGTAAATCCTGTACGCTTCGAAAACTTGCAGGCAAGTGTGACACCAGGCACAGATAAAATTGTAGTAGCCGATGCTACAGGTGTTTTGAAGACAGTAACAGCAGCCGATATCGCCGCCCCTGAGACCAATACCACCTTATCTATTGCAGCAGGAGAGCTGGTTTATGCCAATGAACAGGCCAACAATGCAAACGTAAACCTTATTTCGGCAGATGCAGATAATGCTTTGATAGCAGGAACAGACGGCCGTCTGTTTACTCCTGTCGCTGAAAATATTTATACTGCTGATGGCCTGCTTACATCAGATCGTGTACTTGGTTTAAATAATCATCAACTTACTTTTAACGGTACCGAGCAGCGAACCTTTTGGAGTGCTGATGGTAGCATGAGCCAATTTGGTTCTGGCGGAGTGGCTTCGCTATCAATGTATGGCGGGAATGACAGTAATTTGTATATCCAGCAATTCGAAAACTCCGAAGCGCAGATCAATGCGACAGACAATAGTACCAGTTTATACTTAGGTACAAATAGTACTAATGCTTCAGCACCAATTATCTTTGGTACGTCCGTAGGTGGTGGTGCTATTGGTACAGAAAAAATGCGCATTACGGGAGAAGGAAACATAGGGATCGATCAAAATATTCCTACTGAAAGATTAGATATCGGTACTGGAAATGTTCGTGTTCGTGACATCGTTAGTAATATTGGTGCTGAAACGGATAGGATTGTAGTAGCCGATGCGACAGGTATCTTGAAGACAGTAACAATGGCTAATATTGCTGAAAATATTTATAATGTCGATGGTACTTTAACCGGCGATAGAATTGTAACAACAGACAGCAATATCCTAAGATTTTCAGGAACTGACGGTACAATGAAGATTGACAATGATGGAGAATCAGAATTTCTAATTGAAGCCATTAATTCAAACACAGCAAGAACACGCTTGATAGCAGGAACGGGTGATTTACAGATTGCTACTAATCCTAGCGGAAATATTGATATTTCAGCTCAACCTAGTGGTACTAATTCATTTAGTTTAGGAACATCACCTTCTGCTAATCCAGCTTCTAATATTGAGTTTTATACAGTTGGATCAACAAGAATGGCTATAACAGGGACTGGGAATGTAAGTATTGGTGCACCTACTCCTACAGAAAGACTTGACGTAGGGACCGGAAATGTTCGTGTTCGAGATATTAATGCAAATATTGGAGCCACATCCGACAGGATTGTAGTTGCTGATTCAAATGGTGTTTTGAAAACGGTAACTGCTCCAACGACTACGTCCATCAGAACAGAATCGGCCAATTATGCGGCTGCGGCTGCGGATGAAACCATTCTGGTAAATGCTGCAGGGGGAACCGTAACCGTAACGCTTCCTTCAGCGCCAACTGTAGGAAAAAAATACAACGTAAAAAAAGTTGACAGTACGGCCAATACCGTTACGGTAAATGGTAACGGACATAACATTGATGGTACGGCAACTATTTCGGGAACCTTGCCTTACCAAGGATGGGTAATGCAATATGACGGAAGTAACTGGTTTATCATCAGCAGAATATAATAAGCTTAAAAGCAGTTCTGAACCCTATTGATTCAGATTCAGAACTGCTATATGATTAGTTGAAGTGCTTTTAAAACTAAAAAAAGGATTGAAAGTAAAATGGATAATAACATTAGTAAAAAAGCTTGGTAAAGGCCTTCTACTTTATTCCCCAGATTAGTCAGCCATCATAAGGCGCTGACTTAATAAAAAGAAATGGCAGAATACTTCCAACTGTAAGTTCTGGACTGATTTTAAGTAAGAAAAACGATAATTTGTAATGTTAAACACAGAAGCAATGAAAAATAGAAATCTACTTTTTATAACGATTATGGCTTTGTTTGGCGCCGTTAGCGCAAACGCACAAGAAGGTTTTGGAACAAATAGTCCGGCACCGTCGTCCGTTATAGACATGACGGCAACAAATAAGGGCGTTTTATTACCTAGGGTTGCTTTGACCAGTACCATTGTCACTGCACCAGTAACTGCACCAGCAGATGCCCTAACGGTATTCAATACCGCTACAGCAGGAGTGGCACCCAACAATGTAACCCCTGGCTACTACTATTGGAGCACGGCAGGCAGCCAATGGATCAGGCTTTTGAATCAGAATGATGCTGTTAGCCTTGAGCCATGGCAGGTACAGGCGGGTACTGCCAAGGCGGATACCAATGCCCAAAGCATCTATCAAACGGGTAGTGTTGCGGTGGGAGATTTTAGCGGTGCGGCATCCACAAAAAAAATGGAGGTGAAAGGAACTTTCAAATCAGAAGCTGTGGATGGGAATATCACTTACGGAACAGAGATGGACCATCCTATTTTACCTGCCCAATCCATCCTTAATTATCGGATCGACAACTCAACAGGAGCTTACAAGATGATGGGCGTTCATCCTTTTGCTTCGGTAATGCAAGCCAAGACTTCTACTGCGGAATCTACTATGGCCGTGAACGATGTACATTCGGAAATGTCTTCCCGGCTAGTAACGGGTGCTACAGAAACAGCAAAATCTACCGTAAGGACGGAAAGCCCAGGTAACTTTTTTATGGAAACCTATAATATTGCCAATGATTACGGATCTACCATATCCCTGCAAAACGATGGTCTCCGTTTGGTGCATTCTACAACCGATGCACCTACGAACTTCCTAAGTGAAAACGACCGATCTGAGATTATGGTACAAAAGGGAGAGGGTGTACGCTTTGACTTTAAGGATGCGGTGGGGGTTTCCAAGGGACAATACTGGTTTCCTGTGACATCTGGTACTGCCGGACAAGTAATGACGCAAAGTGTGGGTAATAAGATGGTTTGGACAACCCCATCGGGTTTTGCTTTGACCAACAACGGTCTGACCAAGAATGCAACGACGAATGAAATTGAGTTGGGCGGTACGCTAAACAGGACGACTGTAATAACTACCCGAAATGGGGCTACTGACCACCCCTTTAGGTTTTCAGGAAATGGCAATACTGTATCTGTGTCCAATATAGGAACAGAAGGGAGGGTGACAGCTACGGGCACAGTGAGGGGATCAATAGCGGTTACAGGTGGGAATTCAATAGTGGATATTTATGCAGATAACAATGCTGTTGGACAGATAGCAAGTCGCGGAACGGGAAGTACAGGATTGGTAGTAAGAACAGAGACAGCAACTCCTTTATCTTTTCAAACTTCCAATTCAGAAAGGATGAGGATTTTGGCATCAGGAAACATAGGGATCGGAACAATTACTCCTACCGAGAAACTCGATCATAATGGTATTGCAAGGTTAAGAGGCTTGCCTCTTAATGGTGCAACCAACGCCATCAACACAACATCGGGAGGTACTGCATCGGCAAGCCAGGACCAAACCTTTACAGCCACAAGAACTGTTGTTGCTGATGCAAATGGGGTGTTGGGATATGTTACAGGTGTGCCTACAGAAGCAGGCAGCTCCAGAGTAATAGTAAGTGCGGGTGTTCCTGGAACTCAGGATATAGGAAATGCCAATATGGCTCTTGCAGTATATTCGAACGAATATATTGACGTCCATTCAGCTTGGAATAATAATGTTTTTACTGTGCCTGCAAATATGGGAGGCTTGTATATTTTTAGCATGCAGAGTTCACATTCACATGATGCAAATGCCCAACCTAGTTGGTTTACAATGAGCCTGCTCCAAAAAAGCACAGATGGGGGTAATACTTGGCCGCTGCTTTTAAGAGACACAAAATCAGGTGCCTTGGGTTCGGATGTTGACAACGGCAACTCTTTATACTGGACAGGTACGTTAAATGCTGGAGATAGGTTAAGACTGCTCTATCATTGTAATTCTACAGCAAGTAATTATGTTCGACTAGGTTCGCTCACCATAACAAAGCTTAATCAATAGTTTTACCAAATGCAGGGACATACACTCTAGAAATAGTTATGACATTTTGGTTAAGCTAGCATACTGTTTTGATAAACAATTTAGAGTTTTTAATCAGACGGCTAGGAATTATTTTAATGCCGAAAGTAGAAGTTGAAACTTCCGTTTCATAATACTGTCTTTTTTTATAGGGGTATAAAAAAAAACTAGGCATAGAGGAGAAGATGACATATGATAGGGATCGAGTCTTACAAGTACCGTTAATTTTTGCGGGTAAATCTTCTAGATTCAGTGATGAATGTCATCCTCCTTAATTTAAGAAACAAATAAGATAAAAAGTAAAATGATATGAATAAGTTGATGACACATAGGATAATACTTGGGGCATCTCTGATAGTAGGTGTATGCCAGGGACAAACGGTAAACACGGGTACGATGGCCGTGAAGCCGGGTACCATTGTGAGCACTTTGTTTGATTTTGACAATAAGCCTACGGGTGATTTTGTCAACGACGGAGAGTTCTACGTGTATGCCAACTTCAATAACGACGGCTTGGTGACTTTCACGCCTGGACCGATGACAGATGGATATACCCGTTTCCAAGGAAGCAACATTCAGAAAATATCCGGAGCCATGCCCAGTGAATTTCTGGATGTGCTTTTTTATAATGAAAGTACCCAACCCGCTTTTCAGTTGTCCGGTGATATCAGCATCTATGGAAATTCTGAATTCAATCAGGGAGTGGTGGACAATGACGGCTTTGGAGGTACAATTTCATTCGAACAGGATGCCGCACACACGGGGACTTGGAATGGCAGTCATGTTGATGGTGAAGTGATCAAGAATGGAAGCACGGATTTTATCTACCCGATTGGAGACAAGAATCTTTACCGCTATGCAAGGATTTCAGCTCCAGCCGAAGTGGCTTCAACTTTTACAGGAAAATACTTTTTTGAAAACTCAAACGGACTGTATCCGCATACCAGCAAACAACCAGAGATAGAGTTGATCAATAACAAAGAATACTGGACACTGACAAAGGATGGCGGCACCTCAGATATCCTCTTGACCCTAAGTTGGGATGAACTTACGACTACACCGGCAGATGTCATCGCTTCTCCAGAAAGTGACATCCATATCGTGAGATGGGACGAAGTGCAGAACAGGTGGGTAGATGAAGGCGGAATAGCTGATACCGCTTCGAGAACAGTGTCAACTCCGGTTGAAGTGTCGGGTTATGGAGTATTTACACTTGCAAGAGTGAAAACAATTACTCCAGACTGTATTACCATTTATAATGCTGTTACACCAGATACACCAGATGGTTTGAATGATTATTTCTTTATAGAATGTTTGGAGAATTATCCAGACAATACCATAGAGATATATAATCGTTGGGGTGTTAAAGTATTTGAAACAGAACATTATGATACCAAAGGAAATGTATTTCGTGGTTATTCAGATGGAAGGGTAACAATCGACGGTAGTAAGAAATTACCTTCAGGAACATATTTCTATATACTTACCTATAAAGTCCCGCAAGGTAACGATACCCATACCAGACGAAAAGCCGGTTATTTATACCTACAGACCAAATAAGAGACTAATCAAAAAAGGAATATGTAATGAGAACAAATAAAAAGATGAGATCTATTTTTTCTTTATGGTTAATGCTAGCTGTAGGAATAAGTTTTGCCCAGCAGGATTCACAATTTACACAATATATGTATAACCCTGTAAATTTCAATCCCGCTTATGCAGGTTCAAGGCAAGTGTTGAGCATTTTTGGGATGCACAGAACACAATGGGTTGGTCTTGACGGGGCACCTGTTACAAATACGGTATCTATCCATACACCTATTGAAAACAGTAATGTAGGTATAGGGTTGTCTTTTATCAATGATAGGATAGGGCCTTCTGATGAAAACACCATTTCTGTAGATTTTTCCTATACGATACATACGTCAGATTATTATAAGCTTGCTTTTGGATTAAAAGCCACTGCAAACTTACTGAATGTTGATTTTACAAAACTGACACAACAACCAGGGGATCCGGAATTACAGTACAATATTGATAACAGGTTTTCACCCAACATAGGAGCAGGTATTTTTTGGTATTCTGATCGTTCCTATTTTGGATTGTCTGTTCCTAATTTTTTAGAAACCAAGCATTTTGATGGTGGAGAGAACTCTGTTGCGAAGGAAAAAATGCATTATTATCTTATAGGAGGTTATGTTTTTGACTTAAGTCCAGAACTGAAATTTAAGCCATCAGTGCTTACAAAATTAGTAAAGCAGGCACCTTTGCAAGTGGATTTTTCAGCCAATTTTTTATTCAACGAAAAACTGACTTTGGGAGTTGCTTACAGGTGGAGTGCGGCGCTTAGTGCAATGGTAGGCTTCCAAATTACAGATGGGCTGTTGGTAGGCTATTCCTATGATGCAGAAACGACAAAACTGGCCAACTATAATTCAGGATCCCATGAAATCTTTCTAAGATTTGAATTGTTCAAGAATTATGATAAGATTATTTCTCCAAGATTCTTCTAAATAAAAAAGTATGAAACACAAATACCTATTCATAGCACTATTGATTATAACTTCTTTTGTATTGAATGCCCAACAGGCTAAAATCAAAAAAGCAGACAAGGATTATGATAATTTTGCTTATATCGATGCGATAAAAACCTACGAGCGTGTAGCCGAAAAAGGCTATAAGAATGTCGAAATGTTCAAAAAATTGGGCAATGCCTATTATTTTAATGCCGAATTTGACAAGGCAGAGAAATGGTATGCCGAACTTTTTGCGATGGTACAGGAAGTAGAGCCGGAATACTATTACCGCTATTCGCAGTCCTTAAAGGCGATAGGAAAGTACGATCAAGCCAATACGATGCTTGATGCGTTCAATGAGAAGAGCGGTAATGATTTAAGGGCAAGATTGTACAACCAGCAAAAGGATTATCTAAAGATAATTGAAGAAAACTCGGGTAGATTTGTTATAGAAAATGCAGGAATCAATTCAGCATACCAGGACTACGGGACAACCTTTTTTAAAAACCAGTTGGTTTTTGCCAGCTCCAGGACATCAGGTGTGAATATGAAAATCCATAAGTGGAATAATCAGCCATTTACAAGTATGTTTGCTTCTAATGTGGATGGTGATGGTAATCTGCAAGAACCGAAAAGATTTCAGCCAAACATTGATACAAAATTTGACGAGGCCACACCAGTTTTTACCAATGATGGCACTACCTTATATTTTACGAGAAGCAATTATACTGATGGCAAGAAACGAAAAAGCGATGACAGGGTAACAAAATTGAAATTATACAAGGCTACCTTGAACGAAAACGGAAATTTTACCAATGTAAAGGAACTTCCTTTCAACAGCGATCAGTACAGTACGGCACATCCCGCTTTGAGCCCTGATGAAAAGACGCTTTATTTTGCTTCCGATATGCCGGGAACTTATGGACAGTCAGATCTGTATAAGGTAAGCATCAACGAGGATGGAAGTTTTGGTACGCCTGAAAACCTCGGAACAGGAATTAATACGGAAGGGAAGGAAACATTCCCGTTTATTTCTAATGACCATGAACTGTATTTTTCATCTGATGGACATCCGGGGTTGGGAGGTTTGGATGTATTTGTTTCAAAGATCGGGGATAGCTTTAAGGAAGTAATCAATATTGGAGCACCTATAAACGGGCCGATGGATGATTTTGCTTTTTTGATTGATACCAAGACGCAAGTTGGTTTTTTCTCATCAAACAGAGAAGGAGGCTTAGGCTATGATGATATATACAAATTCAAGGAGCTTAAGAAACTGAGTTGTGAACAATTATTGGCAGGTATTGTAACAGATGCAAAGACTGGGGCAATTTTGACAGACACAAAGGTTACCCTGTTTGATGAAAAAATGAACATGATAAAGGAAGTCTACAGTGATGCGAAAGGAACCTACACTTTTGATGTAATTGAATGTGAGAAAGTATACTATGTAAGAGCCAATAAGAAAGACTATAATACGGTTGAAGAAAGGGTTGTCATTGGCAGTGAGACAGGGGAGACCAAGTTGCCGTTGGAAATGGAACCTTCTGTAATTACTGTAAAAGTTGGAGATGATTTGGCAAAGGTGTTCAAAATCAAGATCATCTATTTTGATTTGGACAAATGGAACATCAGACCGGATGCCGCATTCGATCTTGCAAAGATTGTTGACGTAATGAAGGAACATCCGACAATGAAGATTGATGTACGTTCGCATACGGACAGCCGACAGACACACAAATACAATGAAAAATTATCAGACAGGAGGGCAAAATCTACTATTGCTTGGATGATAGGACAAGGCATTGAAGCCAATAGACTTACGGGAAGAGGATACGGTGAAACACAGCTTATAAATAAATGCAGCGATGATGTAGAATGCACTGAGGATGAACACCAGGCCAACAGGAGGAGTGAGTTTATCATAATGTCCTTATAATATTGAGTCTGCATAACATTTCTCTTTCTCAAATTTGAAAGTGAGAAAGAGTCTTTTTTAAAAGATGATAATGTGTATCATGAGCGAAAGATTTTGATGAAGATGCTATATCTGTAATAATAATTATGTCGTTCTTTAGTTAAGTTGTTAACCTGATTTACGTGTTGTTATTCAGGTATTTAAGTGGTTTTCTAAGGCGAATTAGGGGCAGTTTTTTGTGCAATTGCAAATTGCCGGGAATTTGCCCCGAAAACTTTGAGTACTTTTGAAAATTTTGCTTGTTGCAGGGGAAATAAAAAGCCTGTAAATTCTTGAATTTGCAGGCTTTAAAGGCTTTTCGAGACATTTTGTGTGTTTTTTGACAACTTTAAAAAGTGTGCCTTAAACCGTCTTCGTGGAGTCGCCGGGAATCGAACCCGGGTCCAAACAGGGAAGCAAAGAGCTTTCTACACGCTTAGTCTCCGCTTAGTTTTTCGTTATCGTGCAAGGCCGGAGACTGCCACACAATACTTATCTTCTGTTTTCTCGAAACCTCCGCGAAGCGAAGAGATTTCCAGGTTTATTTTTACGGTTCCCCTATACAAAACGCCACAAACCAAGGCTTTTTAGGAGAATCTCGCTTTCCTGCCTTGCAGGAACGAGGCTAATCTTACTTTAATTTAGATTATGCAGCTAGAGCGTAGTTATTTTCGCCGTTTAAAGTTGTGAGACCATTTATTAACGAGAATTGTCTCAGTTCTCGACGTGCTTACTGTTCAGTTCGGCCTGCTGTCAAAACCAGTCGACCCCAATTGAAATGAATACTATTCAAAAACAGTACCAAATTTCGAGCTGCAAATATAACGATATATTTTTCAAATATTAATTGGAGAAGGACTGAATTACTGTTATATTTGAAGACATTTTTGAAGTTAGTGTTATATTATTTTTAATGTATCGTTTGAGATGATATTTAACTAACAAAATAGCTTACTAAAAAAGATTAATTGCAATGAAGTTTGGTATAATTAAGGAAAGAAAATCGCCACCGGATAAAAGGGTAGTTTTTTCACCCTCTAAGTTGGCAGAGTTAAAAGATAAATACCCACAAGCAGAGATTAAAGTAGAATCTTCTGATATTCGTATCTTTAATGATGATGAATATGCATCAAAAGGTTTCGCGACAACTGATGATATTTCTGACTGTGATGTATTTATTGGTGTAAAAGAAGTGCCAATTGAATTTCTTATACCTAATAAAAAATACATTTTTTTCTCTCATACTATTAAAAAACAACCCTATAACCAAAAATTATTACAGACGATAATAGATCGTGAGATTGATTTTTATGATCATGAAACATTTGTTGATGATAATGGTCATCGTCTTATAGGATTTGGAAGATATGCAGGAAATGTAGGAACTTATAATAGCTTTAGGGCTTTTGGTGCCAAATTTGAATTATTTAATCTTCCAAAGGCTGAAACGCTTCCTGACAAAGATACGCTTATTGCCAGACTTAGAAAGCTAATATTACCACCATTAAAAATTGTTCTTACCGGTTATGGTAAAGTAGGTAATGGTGCAAAAGAGATGCTTGACGCAATGAAAGTTAAAGAAGTATCTGTTGAAAATTATCTTTCTAAAAAATATAATGAGCCTGTATATGTTCACATTGATGTGGAGCATTATAATAAAAGAAAAGACGGTAAAGAATTCGATAAAGACGAATTTTATAAGGATCCTAAAGATTATGTTTCCGACTTTGAGCGCTTTACAAAAGTTTCGGATATGTTTATTGCAGGTCATTTCTATGGGAATGATGCTCCGGTAATATTATCTGCAGAAATGCTTAAAGCTACTGATAATAAAATTAAAATTGTTGCGGATATTTCCTGTGATATTGCCGGCCCAGTTGCTTCAACACTTAGAGCTTCTACAATTGCCGATCCATTTTATGGATACCATCCGTATGAAGGAGTAGAGGTAGATATGTATCACCCGGCTGCAATAGTTGTTATGGCAGTAGATAATCTTCCTTGTGAGCTTCCTAAGGATGCAAGTGAAGGCTTTGGCGATATGTTTTTAGAAAATATAATTCCTGCTTTTTTTAATAACGATAAGGATAATGTTTTAAAAAGAGCTCAAATAACCGATAATGGTAAGCTTACCGAAAGGTTTAAATACCTGAAAGGTTTTATAAATGAAAAAGAAAACGTGCCCCATATATAGGGGCATTTTTTATGCTTAAACTTAAATGGTTTATTCTTAGTACTTCATGGTAGTGTATAATGTGATTTTTTCAATATATTCCATAAAATTAAATACATCAATTTATGGAATATGCCAAAAAACAGTATTTTAGCAGCTTAGATGGCGATAATACCTTGTTATTCTTTTTAAGATAAAACAATGTGTTTGTCATTAAATCATTAAAAGGCTGAAAAACAATACATCTATAATCCAAATATTCACATTAACATCTAAAACAAACTATGAGTTCTGAACAAACAAAAACTAATTATCCGGCGTTATATACGCTCGTCACCGTATTTTTCTTTTGGGGATTTATTGGTGCTTCAAATGGGGTTTTTATTCCGTTTTGTAAAGCCAAATTCGGCTTAGACCAATTTCAAAGCCAGCTTATTGATTTTGCGTTTTATGGTGCTTACTATATTGGAGCGCTATTACTATTCATTATTAGTACCATGGTAAAGAAGGATATATTGAACTCATGGGGTTTTAAAAAGGGTATCATTAACGGATTGCTCATAAGTACATTTGGTGCTGTGTGTATGATATTTGCGGTAAAATCGGGAGATTATTTCTTGATTCTTGGTGCGTTGTTTATTGTCGCCTTAGGTTTTTCATTACAACAAACTTCAGCTCAGCCATTTGCAACATCTCTTGGGGCACCTCATACCGCCTCGAACAGATTGAACTTAGCCGGAGGGATTAACTCATTAGGAACAACTATTGGTCCGATTGTAGTTTCTATAGCTTTGTTCGGAGTGCTTTCGGGAGTAAGTATCGAAGAGTTCGCTCAACGTCCGGAAGCATTGGATAAAATGGAAATTCTTTACGTTTTTGTTGGTGCATTGTTTCTTGTTGCTGCTGCGCTTTTCTTTTTCTCGAAAAAACTACCTTCAGGCAAGATTGAATCGGTTTTCGAGCCTGCAAAAAAAGCAATGAATACTCTTATTGTAATCACTTTGCTGCTTGTAGCCATTTTTGCTTATATCTTTTCCCGTTATGAAGATCAAGAATTTATTACCCGATTTATTGAGAACAGGGAGAAAGATTATTTAGGGCTTGGGTTAACAATATCGACTTTATTTATAATTGTTTTCGGGCTTTTATACGCTAATATGGCGGCAAAGAAAAAACCGGAAGGCTGGGGTGCAATGCGTTACCCTCAATTAGTTTTAGGTATGCTGGCTATATTTACCTATGTTGGTGTAGAAGTTACTATTCAAAGTAATTTGGGTGAGTTATTAGGTACGCCCGAGTTTGGAAGTCTTTCGGGATCTGCGATTGCTCCATTTATCTCAATGTACTGGGGGAGTTTGATGATAGGCAGATGGGCAGGAGCTATTTCTGTATTTAATCCCTCTAATACTACCCGTAAGATATTATTGATCGTTATCCCTTACGTTGCTTTTGGAGTTGTATTGTTTATCAATGCGATTTCAGGACAGGATATTACACCTTTATATGCTTATGCAGGTATTGTTCTTATACAAATAGCAGGTTTCTTTTTAGGTCAGGATCGTCCGGCAAAGACTTTAATGATCTTTGGGGTGCTTGGTATGATAGCTATGCTTATTGGATTAATGACAGATGGAATGGTTGCAATTTATGCTTTTATGAGTGGCGGATTATTCTGTAGTATAATGTGGCCTTCTATTTTTGCATTAGGTATTGCCGGTATTGGAAAATATACTTCGCAAGGATCGGCATTTCTTATAATGATGATTCTTGGTGGCGGTATTATTCCTCCATTACAGGGTAAAATTGCAGATATAATAGGCATACATGCATCTTATTTTATTCCTGTGTTATGCTTTACTTATCTTGCTTTTTATGGATGGAAAGTTATAAAAATACTGAAAGAGCAAGGTATTGCCCATGAAGTTGAAACTGGTTCGGGACATTAAAAGAACTTGGACATATTAATAATATAAAACCGACTGCATTTTGTAGTCGGTTTTTATTTGGAATATAATTGTTTTATATCTTTGGTTAAAAACAAACACATTATGAATATTAAAGTTTTATCATTGGCATTAATAGGTGCTGCATTAACTTTTGCAGCCTGTAAAAAAGAAACCGCTAAAGAGGAAGAACCTGTTGTTGAAGTTACAGACTCTACAGTGATTGAGATGCCCCCAGTAGATTCTACAGGTGTTGCAACTGATGCCCCGGTAGTAACAGAGACTAAAACTATTACTGTAACAGGAAAAGTAACAGAAATTAATAAAGGAAAAGATGGTTATACTGCAAAAATTTCCAGTGCAGAAGGGCCATCATATTTTGCAACCATCAGTATTCCAAACCTTACAGATGCTAAGCAGTACAGATCCGTTAAAGTAGGTGATAACATTACCGTGAAAGGTGAGCCAACCAATATTGAAGAAGATGTACTTATTAAAGTAACGGAGTTACTGCCATAAGCTATTACCTTTATAAATAATAAAACCCCTGTAGTATTTATCTACAGGGGTTTGTTTTTTAAAGAGTGTTTTATTTCCATTCAATCTTTCGGGAGAAGTACATTACTGCACCCAGGATAAGGAATAAGCCTATGCTACCTACTAATAGCGCATAGTTTTCTAATTGTATAATTACATAAATAAAACTATATAAAGCACTTAGGGCTATGGCTATAAAACCTGCGAACTTTTTGTTCTTTAATATGGATATCGAGTAGAGGGTTATCATGGCTATTACGGATAAGCCCGCAATGATATAGGCAAGCCTAAAACTACTATGTTCGGTAATTGAGATTAGTAGAGTGTAAAACATAATAAGTGCCAATCCGATCATGGAATATTGGAATATGTGAATAGTTATCTTACTCACTGACTGTATTAAAAAGAAGATAAGGAATGTAAGTCCAATTACCAGGAAGCCATATTTTGCCGCACGCTCATTTTGCTGGTATTGGTCTACGGGAATAAGGAACTTAACATCAAAACTATATTCGGCTAGGTTTGGCAGATTACCAAAATGTTGCTGGCCAAATGATCTGTTAAGATGTGATATCTTCCACAGTGCACTAAAACCATCTTTGGTGATAGAATTTGTTTCCGGTAAAAAGTTACCATCAAAACTTGGCGATGGCCAGTTCGATGTCATTTTAGCCTGGGTTATTTTACCAATTGGAACGATTTTTATTTGCTCGCTTCCTTTATAATTTATAGTAAGATCGAAAGCAGCCGGACCCGTTGCAAAGGCATTTTTTATATTAAAAGCGCTGGTTTCCAGGGTTGAAACAGTATCTCTTTCATTAGTATTTTGAACCGGTTCGAAGGTGTACTTTTTACCATCTATACTTACAGTAACACTTCCGGTAATACTTTTTATAGTATTGGTTTTTATTACTATACTTGCTTTATCCCAATGAATGTTTTCATTTAAAATTGACTGTGAACTGAAATTTGGCAGTGAATAATTCCCTTTGAAATCCATTTTTGAAGTATACACAACCGACTCATAATTGTTCCTGTTTTTCTGTTGTGTATTTACGCTCAGATCTGCATTTAACTGATCTGGAAAAAAATAGGAATACTCAGTAGATTCTGATCGCTGAATAGTAACTTTTTTGGTTTTCTCATCTACTAACTTTGTTTCATTATAAAGAGTATACGGTACTTTTAGTATTGGGCCGTAAAAGTATACATCCTCACCCCATTTGTTATTAATTTCTGTAACTACCTCTTTCTGGCGTTCTGATCTTTCAAAAATTAAGCTTTTTACAAATTCGAGAGGGATAAGTAACACAAGTGTAAGCATGCCTATCATAATGATTTTTACAGTACTTGACTGGAAGAAATTGGAAAGCGCAGAAGGCTGCTGCATTGGTTTTTGGTTTTGATCTTGAATTTCCATAATAATGATTGTTTAAGGGTTTGCGATTGATAAAAAATAGTAAACTGAAATGGGTAAGTTGAGTAATAACAGGAGGGATGCAAAAAAGAGCTTTCGCCTATATTCCCTGGTTTTTCTCATATCAATTAGATTGTTGATTAATAAGATGGTATTTGTGAAAAATGCTGCTACAACAAAGAAGAAACCTGTTATGATACTAGCATCAGGATCTTCACTTCGATGGTATATTTGTAAGATTAGCGTACCAATGATAAAGGATACTGAAAATGATATAATCGATGTTTTTATGAGCCGTTGTGCTTCCTTATCTATTTCGGCTTGTTGTTTCATAATTAATAAATCTTAGAATTGGTGAAAATGATATAGCAATACAGTATAGCAACTGGAATATTGATAAGCAATACTGCTGTTTTGGTTAATATTTCATTTTGATGTTCGGGAAATAAGTAAGCACATATTCCCAATGTTCCGGCGACTATAGTGTTTATGATAATGGCAAAGAGTATATACAAGAATCCAATCACCATGATAAAATCATTATTACTGTAGTTTATCATGTAAGCAGCCAGTAATATGGTTCCAACTGTAAAGCATATACCAAATATCCATTTAGGCAGTTGCATAATCTGACGGACTCTTATAGGAAGTAAATTGTTATTGCTTTCCATATCTTATCGTATTAAAAAAGTGTCTTTTATTCTTTGTAGCGGTAGGTGCAGCATCCTGAAATGATCCAGGTCATAAAATCGAAGTGCATCTTTTCCATCACGGTATTTGAGATAGAAGTATGGTATACAATGTGGATAAAAAATCGCACCTGTAGCCATTATAAACACTGTTCTTAATGCAAGATCTCCATTGCCAAACAGGTAGTAATGCATAGCGATGTCTTCTTTATTAGATACTTCTTTTGTAATAAGTAAACGATGAACATCTATGGTTTCCGGTTGTGGGTCTATTTCGTGGCTGTTGTTGAATAAGAAACACCCTAAATGAAACCCAAGACTGTCTTTAGGATAGCCTATAAGTTCATCCATACTGACTGGGGCTTGTTTACCTTTAAAAAGACTTGTGATTTTTTGTTGTAGCTTTTTCATTTTTTGATAGATTTTACTTTGAATTTCAAAGTATATTGATAAATTTTTTACTTTTTTGGAGTATGGTATAAATGGAATAAAAGAAACATAAGTGTACCAAAGCCCAGGGTTATTCCCCATGCCGGTTTACAGGTTTCTGCACTGGTAAGGCTACAGAGTATGTCGATGGTTAATGCATAAGGTTTTTGAAGTATATCCCAACTGTTATAGCGTAAAAAGCGGCCAACATACATACCAAATCCGCAAAGCATACAAATGGTAGCCATAGAAATCCAGGCGATCTTCTGACTGAATTTTGCAGTAATAATGCTAAACATATCTTTCATAGAGGCGAGACCAAACAGCATTCCGCTTGCAGAGAAGGATATTAACAGTAATACATCAAACCATACCGGTACATTGGTTTCTCTTTGCAGATGAATAAAATCGGTAATTAAGTAAGGTGCGTTTGGAAGCAATAATAACCAACAAAAGAAAGCAGGGTAGAAGTAAAGCTTCTTATTGATCAGTTTGCTATTGTTCCGTATTAGCGTTGTTACCGCAAGTGGTGTATAGGCTAAAAACAGGTTCCAAATAAGGAAAAAGAAAAATATAGAATGTGTGATCTTAGCTCTTATCAAGAGTATACTTATGCAAAATGCCGCGAGCACAAAAAGCATGTAATGCCTACTGAATGTTCTTGTAAAAATGGTTGTTTGTTTCATGTTTTTATTTTTATAAAGTACTTTGAAATTCAAAGTTTATAGATAAAAAAATAGTACTAATTCTTTTGTATTAATTTTTCAAGTGCATCAATATGATCTCTAAAGGCTTTACGGCCTTCTTTAGTAGCGATATAACGGGTGTTTGGTTTTTTCCCGATAAATTGTTTTTCTATCATAATATATTCTTCTGTTTCCAATGCCTTGGCATGACTTGCCAGATTACCGTCTGTTACGCCAAGAAGCTCTTTAAGTGTTGTAAAGTCGGCATACTCATTTACCATAAGTATCGACATGATACCTAAGCGTATACGGTGGTCAAAAGCCTTGTTTATATGTTGGAGAATATTCTTCAATGTTATTGCTTACGATCATATTTAAAATACATTACTGAGCCATAAAGGATATGGCATACGCCGAAACCTAATGCCCAAAATTGTAAGCCATAACCCATATAATTGGTTGCGATTAATCCTATTACAATATTGGTGATTCCCAAATACCTTAATCCTCTTACAGTATATTTGCTACCGTTAACACAGGCAAGTCCATAAAAAATAAGGGTTATGGGAGCGATCAGTCCGTAGTAATGATTCTTCATCAAAAGTACAGCAAATATACCGCCGGTTACTAAAGGTATCAGAAAATTAATTGCCAGTCTTTTTGAGGTTGCATTCCAAACGGTTTCTCCTTGCTTCTTTGCTTTTCTCGCAGTAAGGATGTATCCGGTTAGTACAGAAAGTATCAACACAAGGCCTGCAATACCAACAATTAGCTTGAACGCATAACTTTCCAGTATAACATTTCCCTGATTTTGAATAGCTATCTCCCTTATGGCAAACGCTCCTGCAAGAGCATAAATGCCTATTATAATACCAGAGAGGCCGCTAAGCGATAGGAATTGAGATGATTTATCCATCATCTTTTTTATGTCCTGAATGTCCTTTAAATAATTTTCCATGCAAAAGTACTTTGAATTACAAAGTAAATTATAAAATTTGAATTGACAATGCAGTAGGGGTAGATTTTTGGAAAAAGTTTCTGTAAGGTGTTAACCACCCCGGCTTTCAGCCACCCCTCCAAGGGAGGGGAAGCCAGAATTGCTTATGTAATATATGATATTACTATGTTTAATTACATTGGGTAAAGACATGGGTATGTCATTTTGAGCGAAGCGTAGCGAAGTCGAAAAATCTCATATGATGAATAGAGATCTTTCCTTCGTCTGGATGTCGCGTAATGCATGAAAATCTGAATAAAGATTGTATGGGCTTATTACCCTGATTTTTCTTTTGGAATATTCAATTTCAATTGATAATGTATTTTGATTTGGTCTATTTTGTTAATACTTAATTCAATACGTTTAAATATTTTAATTATATTTACAATTAACCCTAAGTTATATTATGATGATAAAATTGTACTCTCAAGCCGATGCAAAGTATTTATTTGATTATTATTCGCCTAAAGTTGTTGGGAAACCGCTAACTCCGCCGCCAGTTTCTAATATTACGCATCTTCAGTTAATAGAATATGCAGATGCAAAATATCAGTTGGTCGCTATTGGTTCGGAAGTGTATCCGGGTACGGTTAAACCTCTAAGTAATATAGCTACTGTAACTAAAAGATTAGGATTGCCTTCTCCAGAAGAAGTTTTGGAGACTAAATAAGATTGAAGGTTTCTTTATTGTGCTTGCATTGAAGGAACCACCCCGGCTTTCAGCCACGCCTCCAAAGTAGGGGAAATATGAGATTAAGCAAACGTGGTTAAAATAAAGAGATTTCTCCACTACATTTCATTCTGTTCGAAATGACAGTATATTAAGTGAAAAATTATTTTTTAAAATACAAAAGGATAGCAATTGCTATCCTTTTGTATTTTAAGAGTGTTGAAATCCTATTGAGATTAAAACTGGTTTACTGTTTTTCTTATTGCTACCAATTTATTCATTAAGCCTTCGAAATAATCAAGGTGAAGCATATTAGCTCCATCACTTTTGGCATTTGCAGGATCGAAGTGGGTTTCGATAAAGATACCGTCTACGCCTACAGCAATACCTGCTTTGGCAACAGTTTCGATCATATCCGGTCTTCCACCTGTAACACCTGCAGTTTGGTTTGGCTGTTGTAATGAATGGGTGACATCTAATACCGTAGTAGCAAATTGCTGCATTGTTGGAATCCCTCTATAATCTACGATCATATCCTGATACCCGAACATAGTACCTCTGTCGGTAGCCATTACGTTTTCGTTATTGCAATCCAATACTTTTTGTACAGCATGTTTCATACTCTCCGGGCTCATAAACTGTCCTTTTTTAAGGTTAACTGTTTTACCCGTTTGGGCAGCAGCAACCACAAGGTCGGTTTGACGTACAAGGAATGCCGGAATTTGCAGTACATCTACATAAGCGGCAGCCATTGCAGCATCTTCATTAGTATGAATATCTGTTACGGTAGGAACTCCAAAAGTTTTAGATACTTTTTCAAGGATCTTAAGTGCTTTTTCGTCACCAATTCCCATAAAGCTGTCAATACGGGAACGGTTAGCTTTTTTGAAAGATCCTTTAAAAACGAAAGGAATTTCTAATTTATCAGTTATGGTAACTAATTTTTCGGCAATACGTAGCGCCATTTCTTCGCCTTCAATGGCGCAAGGGCCTGCAAGCAGGAAGAAGTTACCGCTATCGGTATGTTTTATCTGTGGTATATTTTTTAAGTTCATTATGTTGTGTATAATTTGAGTGCAAAGATAAAAATAAAAAGGCTTCGCTGTTACAGGAAGCCATAGAGTGTATCTATTGTGGTATTTGACGGATGCTAAAGCCTGCAGGCGCTATTACTTTACCCTTTTCGTAAAGATTAACATATATTAGCTTAGGTTCTTTTAATCCATCCCAGGTTACTTCGTAAATATCCAAAATACCAGCGCCCATATCATTTTTCTTGGATGGGAAAGGGCAGCAGCTGTCTGTTTTTTTGTATGTCAGTTTCTGTCCCTCAGGACCTGTTAATGCATCAAAATAACGCTGTACATTAATTTCGGCGGTTGTTATAGGTAAAAAACCAAGGTTTACAGGATAATCCTGATCGTAACCAAATTTTTTATCATTACTTATTTCCGTAATTATAAAGGTTTTTTCTTTAGATAAGGCAGGCATAAGAGCCGTATCGTCGATATTTCTAATAGTATTCCTCGTACTGATACACGATGTAGCAAACACCAAAGCAAGACAGGAAATAAACAAATGTTTTTTCATATACAGGATAGAATGAGCATCAAAGTTAAGAAAATTTTGACCGAATTTGGAATACAAAATGATGATGAATAAGTTGATTATATAGATAGTATTAAAACTAATTTATTATATACTTAAAAACGCAGGCAGATTTTGTTAAAACTGGATTACTCGATCACTATTTGATTAGTAATAATTACCATTACAGTTTTATAAGCCACCAATTTTGCTATTTTTGTAAAAAATTAAAATCATGGAGAGTTTATATGGTACCTGGCCTTGGTATGTTTCAGGATTCCTGATAGGGTCGGTTATGCTTGCGTTAATCTATTTCGGGAAAACCTTTGGAATGTCGTCTAACCTACGTACGCTTTGTACAATGATGGGAGCCGGAAAAACATCAGAGTTTTTTAGGTTTGACTGGAAATCGCAACGCTGGAACTTAGTTGTAGTACTTGGAGCAATGCTTGGAGGTTACATCGCAGTTAACTTTTTAAGTGATCCAAACGTAAGTACTGTTGTGCTTAATCCTAAAACTGTAACGGAATTACAGCAATTGAATATTGATGCTCCAAATGGTAAGCTGTTACCTGATGCACTTACAAGCGCTGAGGCTTTACAGTCGCCAAAAATATTGGGTATACTGCTATTAGGGGGGATCCTTGTTGGTTTTGGTACTCGTTATGCAGGAGGTTGTACTTCCGGCCATGCTATCACCGGACTGAGTAACCTGCAGTTACCATCATTAATAGCTGTAATTGGATTTTTTATTGGCGGACTGATTATGTCGTGGCTGCTATTACCTTTATTTTTTAATTAAGAATTATCATGAAGTTTATAAAATTTTTACTGGTAGGTGTTGTCTTTGGCATTGTACTTACCAAATCGGAAGCAGTATCATGGTATAGAATATACGAGATGTTCCATTTTCAGTCGTTCCATATGTTCGGAATTATAATGACAGCCGTTGTTGTTGGAACAATTGGCCTTCAGATCATTAAAAGAAATAATATTAAAGATATTTCAGGGGAGCCTATCTCTATACCAAATAAGGAAAAAGGATTTACCGGCTACTTAGTAGGTGGTATACTGTTTGGTTTAGGCTGGGGGCTTGTAGGTACCTGCCCCGGACCAATGTACATATTAATAGGTGCAGGATTTTGGGGAATAGGCGTAGTGCTACTTGGAGCATTAGTCGGAACCTATTTTTACGGATTGCTAAAAAGTAAATTACCTCATTAGAATTATATATGCAAAACCCTGAAAAATATATTGCTATAATATGTTTTATTGCAGGCACTTGTCTTGTATTTTATGTTTTATGGATTTTTTATTTTCATAAGGTTATTATAAAAAAATGGAGTAAAACGGAAGGTTTTATTGTAGATAATAAAATATCATACTATGATAAATCAGGAGACACAGGTTGGTTTAATGAAATATCTTACAAGTATTCGATAAATGGCTTAGATTTCATAAACAACAAATTTTCTAAGAATATTATTTTAATACATTGCTTTAAAGATAATGTTAAAATAAATAAAAATTATACAATTGGGGAATCAGTAACGGTTTTTTATAATCCCAAAAAAATTAAAGATTCTGTTATTGAAGCAAATTTTGATTACTATAATTTTACAACTTTATTATTTTGTGTAATCATTTTTTGGATTGGAATTTCATTGTGGTAGGATGGATCTTATAAATTACATTTTGGGATATTCAAAAAGCGAAATACAAAAAATGAAATAGCAGAAACTGCCAATATTTTAAGGCTTTTACTAAAAAACAATATTCCACTTCGAAATGCCCGATTGACATACACAAAGTGGAATATTAAAATGCTGTAAATAGCTTATATTTTTAAGTAAAATTACTTGTTCAACCAGTCTACAAGATCGTAAAAGTTCTGAGGAGCGACACCGTGTCCGGAATTATACTCATGATATTCTACATCCAATCCTAGGTTCTTAAGGAATTCAGGAGCTTTTCGAGCCCATTCTACAGGTATAACCTGATCTACAACTCCATGAGATATAAAGAACTTTACTTTGGTTACATCTTCAGCATGCAGGCTTTTACTCACTATATCCATATTAAGATATCCGCTTAACGCAGCAACACGTTTGATCTTTTCAGGATGGGTTAGCGCTACGGCATAACTTAAAATCGATCCCTGGCTAAAACCAAGAAGAGTTACATTATCCTTATCAATTGGGTAAGCCTCGATAAGCTCATCAATAAATTTAATGATTAGATCACGGGACTCAATGGCCTGTTTATCATCAGAAAATTTATTCATGTCACTATCAAATGTGATGGCATACCATGCATTTCCGTAAGGTGGCAGACTATAAGGCGCTCTTGCAGATACTATAAAATATTCGTCTGGTAGTTGTGCTGCGAATGAAAAAAGATCTTCTTCATTACTGCCATAACCGTGAAGTAAAAGTAATAAAGGGTTCTTTTCCTGCTTAATTTTAGGTTCTCTTACGAGATGGTATAACGATAAATCCATTAATTACAGGCTTTTAAATATTTTTTGAAAAAATGGCCCCACTAACGGAACTGAAGTTGTTTGTCCCTGTAATGCACCTAAGAAACCATAGATCCATAATATGAAAAAGAATACATAAAAACCTGTTGATACTGCCCAGCTATCAAAACCACTAACAGGATATCCTAAAGCAAAAAACAAAAGTTCTATGCCTAAAGCCTGTCTGATATGAAAGGAAGCAAAAGGATTTTTACGGTCACTATTTAGTACTATAGCTATGATGGCACCTATAATAGTAAGGTAGCTTATAATAGCATGTTGTTTACCTTGTTCTACTGTATTATTCATATGTTATTTGTTCAAAATTAATTTGCCCTGATTGTAAATTCCGTAAGCTTTCCCTTTTAACTTTTGCCCTAAAAATGCTGAGTTTTTGGATTTAGACCGAATGTCACTTTTAGTAAAAGTCCAGTTTCCTTCAGGGTTAAAGAGTGTAAAACTTGCAGGGGCATCCTCAGCAATTTCGTGATTTTGTATTCCGAAAATTGCTTTTCCGGCATTTAGTTTTTCTACAATCACATCAAGAGGGAGTAGGGTTTGTAATGCTCCAAAAGCGCTTTCGAGACCTATCGTTCCATCTTTCGCAAGATCAAATTCCAGTTTTTTATTCTCGATATCAATAGGATTGTGATCGGATGTGATCATATCAATAGTACCATCTAAAACACCTTTAATTAAGGCTTTTCTTTCTGTATCGGGACGTAATGGCGGAGCTACTTTATAACGTGTATCAAAATCGGTTAATGTTTCATCAGTTAATAACAAATTATGGATCGCTACACTGCAGGTTACATTAAGTCCTTTTTTCTTAGCGTCTTTAATCAGCTGTACCGATTTCGCTGTAGAAACAGTTGGGATATGCATTTTGCCACCAGTATATTCCAATATATATAAGTTACGTACTATCTGAAGTTCTTCTGCAAGAGCCGGAATTCCTTTTAATCCCAGTTGTGTACTCATTATACCTTCGTGTACTATACCTTTACCTTTTAAATTACTATCCTGTGAATAAGCGATTACAAGGCCGTCAAAATCCTGTACATATTGCAGAGCAATTTTCATTATACCAGCATCCGAAATAGACTTGTTATAATCGCCAAAGGCAACGGCACCGGCATTTTTCATATCGAACATTTCGGTAATATCCTTGCCTTCGCTATTTTTAGTTAGCGCCCCAATAGGATGTAATTTTGTAGCTGCATGAGCTGATTTAGTTAGTAAAAAACTAATATCTGCTTGTTTCTCAGCAATAGGATTACCTGTTGGCTGTAATGCAATATCTGTAAAGCCATTCATTGCAGCTACGCTAAGACCATTGGCTAATGTTTCTCTGTCTTCATAGCCAGGTTCTCCAAGGCTTACAGAACTATCGAACCAGCCTTTAGAGATATGAAGGTTATCCAGTTCTATAACTTCAAAACCTTTGGTTGCAGGAATGTTCTTTCCTATCTTTTTTATACTACCGTTTTCTACTTGTATATCTACAGCCTGATTATTAAAAGGACTGTTTTTATCTATGATTACGGCGTTTTTAAATATCAGGTTCATTTTACAAATTTTTGAATAAAAAGTTCAAGTAACAGGAATATTAATGTGCCAATAATAAACCATTTCCACAGTTCACTGGCTGTCCTTTCGGATTTAATGTCGTTGTAAACAGTGCTTACAGAGTCTGTTTCTGTAAACTTGTCTACTAATGCTTTATTCTGTAAAGCCAGGTTACTCTCTGTCCTTGCATGATTAAAACTTATATTTTTAAGGTTTTCATCTTTTTTATAGATAGCAAAGTTACCGGCTTCTTCCGGATAATCACCAAAAGAAAGCTTTACTTTATTATTCAGTACCTGTTGCATCGGAATAAAATCAGATGTTTCATTTTTTACGGTTAGCACTTCATCTTTAGAAAGTACAACATCCAATAAAACACTTTGATTTTCACCAATAGTAATAGCACTAACTCCGGTTTTATTACTGTTCTGAGCCATATTATAAAATGTAGGCACAATAAGTGGCGAGTTCTGGAAATTACTGTTAGTTTTATTAATTGCTGCTGTAAATACATAAATGTTACCAAGCCTATTACTTAGTGATGCAAGGAATGGTGTTTGGTCATCATAGCTTAATACTGGTAGCGCACTGCCAGCAAGGGTAAAACCTGTAGATGTTTTTGGATACTGAAAATTATCTATTTTCTTCTCGAAAACAGTTTGGTATAAGGGATGGCTAAACGCAATCTTTGTAATTTGCCTTTCGTTGCTATTAGTGCTTTTAAATTGGCTGTTCCCAAAATTACCAAGTAGTGTATTAAGGTTCTGAATACTGCTATCTGCTGCGGGGATCAATACAATATTTCCACCTTTGGCATAAAATGATTTTAGTGTTGTTATCAGCGATTGCGGAATTTCTTTTAATTCATTAAGAATTATAACATCTTGTTTTTCAATGTTGTTATAGTCAAGACTGCGAAGTTCGGATGAAATAAAGTTAAAATCATCATCAGTATAAATCCTTGAAAGGAAATTGTTTTTAGCCGTATCTCCAATTGCAACTACATTTGATTTTTTTGGTTTGGATATACTAAAATAGTAACTGTTATCGTAGGTTATACTATTGTCAGTAATAGTTACATAGCCATGAAAATCCTTTTTAGGGATAGTAAATGTGCTCGATTTTTTATTAGTATCAAATTTCACAATGGTTTTTGCCGTTAGGCTTTTCCCATTGTAAAGAGCAATAGCTACGTCATTTTCAATCTTGCCATAAGCCTGCATATCTACTTTTATCTCATAAAAGTTATCCATAGTTTGCGATATGAATACACTGTCTATGGCAACGTTATTTGTATTTTCAGCTTCCGGAACTATAAAATAAGTAGGAGAGTCGGCATTGAATTTACTAATATTCTTACTATCCAGATTTACAGCGTCTGTAATAACTACAATATCTTTACCTGTATTCGGATTTTTCGCCTGAGCTTTCGTTAGTAGAAAATCTGGGCGAAAAGGAACATCACTATAAGTAAGATTTTGTAAATCTTTCTGTATCGATTTAATATCGGTATCCCAATAAGCATTGGTATTTGTAATTAACGAGAATTGTTGTGTTTCCGGAGTATTTTCAAGAATGTCCTGTACAGCCCGTTTTAATAGTTCTCCTTTATTGCCTTTTGCCTGCATAGAGAAGGAGTTGTCCAACAGGATAACCATTTCATTTCCTTTATTATCATCATCCTTTGCTTTAAAGAAAGGCTGAGCGAAGGCAATGATAAGAAAAGCTAATAATAACAGGCGTGTACATAGTAGCAGCCATTTTTTTATTTTTGAGCTTTTACGGGTTTGCATGCTCAGTTCCTTAAGGAAACGCACATTGGTAAAATATTCTTTTTGGAATCGGCGCAATTGAAACAAGTGAACCAGAATTGGGATTGCCAACAGGAAAAGAAAGTATAGAATTTCCGGGTGTTTGAACTGCATTCGTTTGAAAGTTTGTCAAAAATACAAATTTTTATTCTAAATAGAACAGCAAAAGCGTCGGATAAATTTCACATAAAATTTAAATACTCTACTTTTGTTACAACTAAATTGCAAAGCATGAAAATAGCCAAATTATTACTCTTACTTGTATGTATTAATGTTAATGCGCAGGATAATTATAATCTTGTTATTGGTACATACACCAATACCTGTGAGAGTAAAGGTATATATGTATATGATTTTAATGTATCTACGCTTGATTTTAAACAAAAAAGCAGTACAGATGGGGTAATAAATCCAAGTTACCTAGCTGTAGCACCTACTAATAATGTTATTTATAGCGTTAACGAAAATGGTGCTAAAAGTAATGTTAGTGCTTTTAAATATGCACCTGAAACAGGTAAAATGAGTCTTCTTAATAAAAAGGATTCTGAAGGGGAAGACCCTTGCTATATTATTAATGATGATAAAAATGTTATTGTGGCTAATTATTCCGGAGGGAGTATTGCCGTTTTTGGTAAAAAGCACGATGGTAGCCTTACGGATGCTAAGCAGGTAATTAAACTCACCGGAAGTAGTGTGAATAAGGATCGTCAGGGAAGTGCTCATATACATATGGTTTACTTTTCTCCTGATAAAAAATATGTATTTGCGACTGATCTTGGATCAGACAAAATTTATATGTACAGCTATAATGCTAATGGAGATGACAATACACTTACGCTTAAAGAAACTATTAACGTAAAAACAGGGAGTGGACCAAGACATCTTGCGTTTAATCCTAACGGTATATTTATGTATCTTCTTAATGAGTTGGATGGTTCGTTAGTTGTATATAGTTATATTAACGATAAGTTAGTTGTTATTCAGGAAACTACAGTTGTAGCTAAAGATTTTGAAGGAGCGACAAGTGCAGCCGATATTCACTTTACTGCCGATGGTAGGTATATGTATGCTACGGATAGAGGAGATGCAAATACTATTACAGCATTTAAGGTACATTCTAATGGGAAAATAAACATGGTTCAGAGTATAAGTACACAAGGTTGCGGGCCTCGTAATTTTGTGATCGATCCTACTGAAAATTATATACTAGTAGCTAATCAGGAAACAAATAATATAGTGATATTTAAAAGAGATAGGCTTTCTGGGATGCTTACCGACACAGGTAAGAAAATAGAGCTTTGCGCACCGGTTTGTTTACTATTTACTTCTAAATAGGTAAAACTGCGTGCGAAAACGATATTTTAAAGTGATTTCCAATCATTTTTCATGTAAAGTAGCTTTAAAGCTTTAGGTTTTTAAAAGCAGTTTAAGAAATAAATTCGCAATATTTATAATTTAGGGTAATGAATTCGTTTCATTACCCTAAATTTTTTCGGAATTATCTAAAAGTTAAATTTAAGACATTTTATTAGTATAAAATTTATAATTTGACCGTTCCAAAAAAACATCTATTAATGAGTACTGTAACATCTAAAAATCAGCAATCGAATTATACGATTCCGCTGATTACCATCACGCTTTTATTTTTCATGTGGGGGTTTATCACATGTATGAATGACATACTGATTCCCTACTTAAAAAAACTGTTTGAGCTTACTTTTTTCGAATCTATGCTTGTTCAGTTTTGCTTCTTCGGAGCTTATTTCTTAGGTTCATTGTTATATTTCACCATCTCTTATTTTAAAGGCGATCCTATTAATAAAATAGGTTATAAAAAAGGAATCCTTGCAGGTATTATTTTATCTGCTTTAGGATGCGTCTTGTTTTATCCTGCAGCCACATTTTCGGTTTACGGATTGTTTCTTGGTGCTTTGTTTGTACTGGGATTAGGATTCACAATGTTGCAAATTACAGCAAATGCGTATGTATCTCTTTTAGGATCAGAAGACAGTGCATCGAGTCGTTTAAATATGACAAACGCTTTTAATGCATTTGGTACTACCATAGCTCCGGTTTTAGGTGGTTTCCTAATTTTTGGTTCGAGCCACGAACATACAATTACAGCCGAGGCTACACGCATACCATACCTTGTATTTGCAGGGATATTATTGTTGGTAGCGCTTCTTATTTATAATGTAAAACTGCCATCTTTCCAAACGGAAGAAACGGAGACAAAAGGTCTGGGTGCTTTAAAATTCCCACAGTTAAAACTTGGGGTATTGGGGATTTTCTGCTATGTAGGAGGTGAAGTTGCTGTTGGTAGTTTTATTATCAGTTTTCTTGAAAAAGATTATATAATGGGATTAAGTGAAGCAGTAAGTAAAAATTACCTTGCTATGTATTGGGGCGGTGCTATGATAGGACGTTTCTTAGGCGCTATTTCTCTTAATCATACCATGAGCCAGGCTAAAAAAATGATCTATATGGCTGTTACAGCTGTAGCGGTATTTTTATTGATATACAGTATCGTAGATCTTACTTTTGATCAGATGAGCTTCTTCCTGGTGTTTTTAGTGCTTAATTTTGTTGCTTTCCTGATAGGGAAATCTGCTCCGGCAAGAACATTGGCAGTATTTGCTTCGATAAATGTATTGTTGCTTATTTCAGCAATGGTAAATCAGGGTGAATTAGCAATGTACAGCATACTGGGTATGGGAATATTTAATTCAATAATGTTCTCTAATATATATGCATTAGGAATATCCGGTCTTGGTAAATATACCAGCCAGGGATCGTCATTACTTGTAATGGCTATTTTAGGAGGTGCTATTGTCCCAATTGTTCAAGGTGCTATTGCAGATACCGATCCGGTTTATGGAGTACAGCACTCCTTTATTGTACCTGTATTTTGTTATTTATATATAGTGTTTTTCGGGATATACTGTTCTCGTAAACTTAAAAATGTAGAACACGGACCAAATGTTTCTGGGCATTAATTGAAAATCTATTTTATAATAAAGATGGTTGTCTAAATCTTAGGCAGCCATCTTTGTTTATTATAATTACCAGTCTACGAATTGCTATTTTCCCCTCCTCTGGAGGGGTGCCCGTCGGGCGGGGTGGTTAAAATTATGTCAAAAAAAATACCGCTAAAACTAGCGGCATTTTTTTATATTCTATTTTCCTTTTTTCTTTCTTTTGGCATCACGAGTTCTTTCAATACCACGATTTCTCGATTTTGTTTTTCTTGGTTTTGTTTTGCCAGGTCCACCAAGGTTAACTTTCTTATTCTTTTCCTTTTTATCATGGAAAGAAGCACCGCGTTCCTGTGTATCTTTCTTGAAAAGGAGTTTCATTTTCTTTCTGTCCTTTTCAAACTCAAGAAGTCGTTCAGCAATTACAACACCTTCAGGCATATCAAGAAATTCCATTTCTTTTTCCATCAGTACTTCAGCTTCAACTTGGATGTCTTCTTCAGGTGGAGCTACAAAACTAATGGCAATACCGGTTTTGTCGGCACGTCCGGTACGTCCTATACGGTGAATATACTGTTCCGGTACTTCCGGGAACTCCATATTGATAACATGGGTAATATCAGAGATATCAAGTCCACGTGCCATTACATCAGTAGTAACAATACCTCTTAAAGTGCCTTCCTGAAATGAAGCCATAGTATTAAGACGGTAGTTTTGCGATTTATTGGAGTGGATAACACCAAATTGTTCTGGAAAATCTTCTTCAAGAGAATCCATCACCATATCGGCAGTTTTTTTATTGTTTATAAAAACAAGTACACGACTAATAGTTTCGTCCTGTAGTAATTGTTTTAGTAAGTTGATTTTTGTCAGGAAGTTAGGCACTCTATAACCTAACTGTGTAATTTGCTCGAGTGGAGTACCTGACGCCGCTAATGATACCTCTTCAGGGAAATCAAAAAAGTCATTAAGCATATCATCTACATCATCTGTCATAGTAGCAGAAAACAATATGTTCTGCCTTTTAGCCTTCATCATGGATAAAATAGAAGTAACCTGAACTCTGAAACCAAGATTTAGTATTTCGTCAAACTCGTCAATTACAAGTTTCTGTACTTCATCAAAACGAACTACATTGTCTAATGCAAGGTCCATCATCCTTCCGGGAGTTCCCACAAGAATATCTACGCCTTCGTAAACACGCGTTTTTTGAGTATTAATGTTCACACCACCATAAATGCCCAGTACACGTACCGACATATATTGTGTTAGTTTCTCGACTTCTTCGGCCACCTGTACTACAAGTTCACGTGTAGGCACAATAATTACAACACGGGGTACGTGGGTTTTTGCAAATTTCCATTGCTTAAGTATTGGTAATAAATAGGCAAAAGTTTTACCGGTACCTGTTTGCGCAATACCCATCATATCACGGCCCGAAAGTATAACAGGCATTGACCGTTCCTGAATAGGAGTAGGAGTTACAAAGCCAAGTTCATCAAGGGCTTTTTGCAGGGCTTTAGGAAGGTCGAAATCTTGAAATGTGGACATTTATGCTATATTTTGTGCAAAGATAGGCATTTTAAAAAGAAGCTGTTTTTAGATTATAATATTGTTAGATTATTCATATGAATATATAAATTAACAAAACCTTTTCATTTTTTCTTTTTTTGATAATTATCTTAGCCTATATACTTAAATGATAATGATTATGTCAGAGTTTGTAATATTAGGCAGTACCATTTCGATCGCTTCTATACGGAGTTATCTTTTTTCAAAGAAAATCGATAAAGGCGATTCGTTGTTGCTTAATCCTGCAGATTATGAGAATCTTTTGGAAGAGATCAGAAGTTCTGATGAGCCTATAGATATCCCTATTAATGTTTTAGGAGTATTGCTTATAAAAGATACTAATGATAATGTTCCATCAGGTAAAGTACAAATTGTAAAAAACGAAAAGTTATAATAGTATCATCTTACTTACTTTTATAAATGGAAAAAAGCTTCGTAGTAGTGCCCGGAGCTTTTTTTATGCTTAATAAATAACAATTAAAGTAGAAGCTATGAAAGAAAACTTCAATATTATAATTCAGGCTTTTGAAAAAGCAGGTATTGATATACCTACGGTAGAATATAGTATTACACCGTATTCTCTTAATACAGAACTAAGTTTTAGGTTTGGAAATCTCGAGCAATTTCTTCTTTTCTTAAACTTAAAAGCTCCTGATGATGATGAAAAGATCAGTATAATAAATACAATGATGATTGAGGAGGGAATTGAACCGAATAAATTTTTTTATGTAAATTTTTACAGGCCTAAAGTTGCCGAACTATAATTTAAAAATAAGGAACCATGGATTTAGGCTATTTAAAAATTAAGATAGATATTAAAACGGAGTACGATGAGTACAAGAAGAAATATGAGTACAAAAAGAAAGAGCTGAAAAAGGCTGAAATAAAAAAACTATTTGACGATTTTAAAGAATTCTTTAAAACCGATGGCAGTTTTAAATTTAAGGAAAATGAACATAGCATTGCAGCCGAATATAAAGATCATTATGTTAAGCTGGAAATGGACATTTACAAAAATGTAGACAGCGAAGATTTTAATATGACAGGTACTATAAATACATTCGAAAAGGAGGTTTTTGAATTCACTGTTGAGGGGGAGTGCAATAAGGAACTCGCATTACAACCGGCTTTTGTAGACGAACAGGAACACATGGTTCATGATACCCGTTTCTTTAAAGATTTTCTTGATGGAGATATTTCTTATACCTTTAAATATAAAATTAAGGGTAGGGAAGGGGTGTTTCAAAACATGCAGGAATTGATGCAGGAGTTGTGATTTTCCGTCAAAATTTAGCCTAAATAAGTGTTAATATTACTTAAATTATGTTTACATTTGCTTATGTAATGCAAAGTGAAAAGGTATTTGCAAATTGTTGATTTGCAATAATGAAGAGGCCAATTTTCGTAAAAAAATAATATAAAACCGTCCTTTTTTGCTATAAAACTACATTACTCATTTTTATTTTAAAGCTCTGCGGACATGAAATTATTTTCCCTTATATTATCTGTAATTGTATTTTTTGGATCCCTGTACTTCTTCGTACTCAAGATTCCAACTGTTGAAAGTCTAAATGATTATATTTATATATCGCTTTTAGTTGTCTTAATGGCTATTTGTATTGTTGGGGTTATTATCAATTGGGAATTTTTTTCCAGGCGAAAGAAAAATAACCTTATATTATTTGTAACAAATTCATACTCTAAAAAGAAAAAGAAATAAAAAAACTCCGGCACTAGCCGGAGTTTTTATTATTATTACAGTAATTTATTTCTTATCTACAACAGGCCGGTTTTCTCTGTTAGCCAATTCCCATGCGGTAACAAATGCTAACTGTGCTCTTTTGGCAAGCAGGTCATATTCGATTTTATCAGGAGTATCACCAGGTTTGTGGTAATCTTCGTGTACGCCATTAAAATAGAAAATAATCGGTATACCTTTTTTGGCAAAGTTATAATGATCCGATCTGTAATAAAACTGATTAGGATCATTCTCATCATTAAAAGTATAGTCCAATGCCAGTTTTGTATATTTCTTATTGGCTTCTTCGTTAATATTATGCAGGTCGGTGCTTAATCGGTCAGAACCGATAACATACACATAATTACCATCATTTTTATGCATATCATCCCTACGGCCTATCATATCAATATTAAGATCGGCAATAGTATTTGCTATTGGAAACAGTGGATTTTCAGAATAGTACCTTGAACCATGAAGTCCATGTTCTTCTCCGGTTACATGTAAAAACAATATAGAACGTTTAGGACCGTAACCATCTTTTTTAGCCTGCATAAAAGCCTGAGCAATCTCAAGCAATGCTACAGTACCCGATCCATCGTCATCTGCACCGTTATATACTTCTCCGTTTTTCATACCTACATGGTCGTAATGGGCAGATATAACAAGAATTTCATCCGGTTTTTCAGAACCTTCGATAAAAGCCCAAATGTTTTCAGAATCTCCCAGTTTAGGGCTAAAAGCTTTCGCCATAAATTCTGCGGGTACATGCTGATAAAAATCTTTAGCTCCTTTAGGGAAAGATATACCATTGCTCTTGTACTGATCTATCAGGTATTTTCCTGCTTTTTTCTGTCCCGCTTCACCAGTATTACGGCCTTCCATTTCATCGGAGGCAACGATATATAAATGTTTTTTAAGATCGGCTTCAGAGATGGTTTTCATGTATTTGGATACATCTGCCTTGGTATAATCTCTTTTTTCTGAAACTTGTGAAGTACTGCACGAAATAACAAAGCAGTATGTAGCAAGTAAACATAATTTATTCATAGAGTAATGTATTGTTTTTATAAAGATATAAATATTAATGAACATTCAGTATTGCATAGATCATAGAAGCTAACAAAACTATTGCAATGAGTATCGAATTAATAATAAAAATTATACTGCATTTAAGTCTCGAAATGCTCCTTTTTTCGTTATACATTATTCTGTGTGAACGGAAAAAATAAAACAATGAGTATAAAAAGAGTAGAGAGATTAAGATAACATATATGGATGAATGTACCGTTTCGTTAAAAACAAATGATAAAAGCCATGTAATAATTTTTATTATTGCGATTAATAATAACAAAAAGGAAAAATAGTGCAATGTAAAAATACCATGGTCGAAAAAATACCAGCGTTTTTTACCATGAAATAGCCATAACCAAAATGCAAAAATAGGCATATAAATAAACAAAACTTTTGGCAGCAGATGGGTAAAGGCTTCTAAAAATATTTTTCCTTTTTCTTTTCCTTTTTCCTTTTCTATTTCTGTTGCTTTAAAAATAGTTTTATAAGTAATATATGAAAGATAGTTTAGTCTTAACGCTTTAGGTAAGGTCTTTTCAATTGAATCCATTTCTTTTAAAGAAGTGTATTCTCTTCCAATATTTTCATTTATTAACTCCCTCTTCTTTGGGTCTTTTTTCTCAAATGTCGTTTTATTTTCAATTTTAAACAGTCCGAACTCCCCATCTTTTTTATACTCCTTATCAGAGAGTAAACCGATCAATAAAAAAGTTACAAAACTTATAAATATATATAGTTTTACAGGAGGCACATAGCGCATTCTGTGGCCTTCTAAGTATTCTTTCGTTAGTTTAGCCGGGCGAAATAGTAAGTATTTAATGGTTTTCCAAAAAGCACCATCGTAGTGAGTAAGGTCCTCAGCAAAATGACCTACAAGGTGCGTAAAAGATTGTCGTGTTTCCGTGTTTTTTTGCCCGCATTTGGAACAATATTCTACCTCTACCTGGAAACCGCAGTTTTGGCATTCATTGTCGTTACGAAGATGGTCGTGTCCCATATTATTTTAATGAAGGTTAAAAGTGACAAATGCATTTAGACTAATAGAATTGGTATTCTATTTAATGTGTAATATAAAAAATAAGCATAAGAGATATAGCGAACACCACTCCAATACTTATTATATTAATAAAAAATAACAGTAATGCTTTTAAGCGTGATATGGCTTTTTTCTCGCCATACATTTTACTGTGTGATCGAAAAAAGTAAAATATTGAGTATAACGAAACAATGATGAAATATATGTTACTTATAATACCAGCAATGGTATTGTTTAGATAACCAAGTATAAAATTTAGAATAATATTTAAAGTGGATATAATAAGTAAAAATGAAAAAAGGTGAAGAGTATATATACCATGGTCAAAAAACAGCCATCTTTTTTTACTATGAAATAACCATAACCAAAAGGCAAAAATTGGCATATAAATAAAAATTATCTTAGGTATGGCATGAATAAAACCTTCAATAATTTGGGAGATTTCTATACCTTCTTCAATTTTTTCCAGTGTTGATTTTTCTACCCAATACTTAATAAACCCTCTTTTTTCATCTTCAGGTAAGGAGTTTTGTATAGAATCATATTCCTCAACAGAATGATACTTATAATTTTGGCCTCCAAAACTGACACCTTTTTTTAAAAGGTCAGATGATAATTTGACTTTTGGTTCTGTTTTGATTACATCTTTCGTTGTATTATGAGATAATAAAGACAGCAGTAAAAAAGTCACAAAACTTATAAATATATACAGTTTTACAGGAGGTACATAGCGCATTCTGTGGCCTTCTAAATACTCTATAGTAAGCTTAGCCGGGCGGAAAAGTAAATACTTAATGGTTTTCCAGAAAGCACCATCGTAATGGGTAAAGTCTTCTATAAAATGCCCTATAAGATGCGTAAAAGATTGTCGCGTTTCTGTGTTTTTTTGTCCACATTTTGAGCAATATCCTAGATCTACAGTATAACCGCAGTTTTGGCATTCTTTGTCTTTACGAAGATGATCGTGTCCCATAATTATTTCTTAAAAATGCTAAAAGTAAAAATATTTATTGAATATCATAAAAAACAAACTACTGTTTGGCTCCTAATGTAAACTATAAAAAGTATATAGCATTAATATGATGGTCAGGAAAATCATAAGAAACAAATTTATTAAAAACATCATTGTACTTTTAAGAAAGCTGATTATCCAGTTTTCATGATACATTTTGCGATGACCCCGGTAAAAATAAAACATCTGCCAGAATGCAAGTAAAAATGTTATAATAATTGTAATTGAATAAAACGAACTATTGCTAATATACATTGCAAGTTTTATCATGATTATCGAACAGGTAGTTGTTATCATAATAAAAGAAAAATAATGCAGCGTAAAAATTCCATGATCAAAAAACACCCAGCGTTTTTTCCCATGAAATAACCATAACCAAAATGCAAAAATGGGCATATATATAAATATAGCTTTTGTAACATTTTTTGGAAATGCATTCGTGAATTTTTCACCGACTTCTAAAGGTGTATTTTTTGAATAAATATGGATAATTTTTTTTGCCATTTTATAATCAAATCCTGAAAGGCGTAAAGATTCAGGTTTAAGTGCTTCGATAGAGTCCATCTCTTTTACTGTTCGATAGGTAAGAGGATTATCAACTACAAAACCATCTTCTCGCCAACCAAATCCAGCCATTGAAGTATTTTCTTTTATTTTAAGACGATTATTTGAAGGAATATATTCTGTTTCAATATATTCATTTTCCGATTCAGAAGACGGTATAAGACTTGGTAAAAAGAACGTAATAAAACTTATAAAAATATAAAGCTTAACCGGAGGTACATACATCTGCCTTTTACCCATAAGATATTCCTTAGTAAGAAAGGCAGGCCTAAAGAGCAGGTATTTAATAGTTTTCCAAAAAGCACCGTCATAGTGGGTAAAGTCTTCGGCAAAATGCCCTATAAGATGCCCAAAAGATTGTCGCGTTTCTGTGTTTTTTTGACCACAATGCGGGCAATAAATTTCTTCTACAGTATGACCGCAGTTTTGACATTCTTTATCGTGACGAAGGTCATTATGTCCCATATTTTAATAGTTGTTCTTAATTTAAAAAGTTAAAACTATTAAAAAAATGTGGAAAATATGGTGTTAGTTAAAAATTTCATCTAAAAATAAAATGAAGTGTTTCCATGAGCGTTTATCGGCTTTTTCATTATAAGCTGCGCCTTTGGAATTATCATTACCTGATTCTTTTTCTGTAAAAGCATGAACTGCATTGCTATAGTATATCATTTGCCAGTCGGCATTACCATCTTTCATTTCTTTTTGAAAAGCTTCAATATCTTTTTGTGGTACATAAGGATCGTCCGCCCCATGGAGTATAAGTACCTGAGGTTGTATTGCAGTATTTTTTCGGGCTGCATCTTTACTTAAACCTCCGTGAAAAGAAACCACGCCTTTAACGGGTAAACCACCACGAGCAGCCTCAATTGCTCCGGTACCACCAAAACAATAGCCTATAACAACAATATTATTAGCATCCGCACCACTTTTAATAAGCTGATCTAATGCCAGGCTGATACGTTTTTGGTAAGCTCTATAATTACTTTTATAGTATCCCGATTGTTGCCCTGCTTCCTGTGGTGTAGTTGGGTATTTACCTTCACCATAAATATCAACAACAAAAGCAAAATACCCCAGTTTTGATAGTTTTTCTGCCACTTCTTTAGAATGATTGCTTATTCCTTTCCAGGCTGGTAAGATAAGTATTCCGGGTTTTTTGGTTAAAGGTTTGGCAGGTAGAGAAGCAAAACCATTTAATTTTTGAATTCCATCCTGATAAGCTACAGGTTTAAGCTGTGCATTTGTTTGTATTGCCATGAATAATACTAATAATAGTGAGAAGTTTAATTTCATTGTATTCTATTTTAGTAAATATAAAAAAGAAAGCCTTTACATACAAGATGTAAAAGCCTTCAGTGAATCAAAGTTTAACCTTGAATTATCTCCATATTCTTTCGATTTATTATTTATTGAAAATCGAAAATCTTAATATAAAATTACTTCTTAAGTTTCATTACAACGATAATTCAATATTAAAGTTGTGCTAATGTTTGTTAATGAGATATATAGATGTTTTAATATCGCTAAATTTAGGATGATAATTCTTATACTATTACTAAATGGAAGATATATTTGAATGGAGACGGCTGTTATTTAACGATTTACCTTTCGAATTTTTAGTAGAGGTAATTTTCAGGACTATTATAATGTTTACTGTAGTATTACTTACCTTAAAATTTGCAGGTAAAAGAGGGGTAAAGCAATTATCAGTATTTGAGGTCGTAATTATAATATCCTTAGGATCTGCGGCAGGAGATCCAATGTTTTATGAAGACGTAGGGCTTATACCGGCAATAATGGTATTTCTTATCATTCTTACAATGTATCGTGCAGTAACCTGGCTGTTAGCGAAAAGCAAACGATTTGAAAACTTTATTGAGGGTAAAGTTCACTGTATAATTGAAGACGGCCAGTTTTCTATTCAAAACTTTGAAAAAGAAGACTTGGCTCAGGATGAGTTTTTTGCGGAATTGCGTATTAAATCGATTGAACACTTAGGGCAGGTAAGAAATGCTTATATGGAAACTAACGGTGCTATAAGCGTATTTTTTTATGATGATGATAAAATTAAATATGGGCTGCCTATACGACCACAGCTTTTTAATCTTAAAAGTACTAATATATCTAAGCGTGGTATTTATGCCTGTACGTTTTGTGCAAATACACAGCAATTAGAACCCACTGCTGCAAAATGTTCTGTATGTAACAGGACTGAATGGGTGGAAGCCATAAATACAAAACGGATTGTATAATAAATAAGAAGCACCGCTTTTTAGGGCGGTGCTTCTTCCTTGAATATATAGAATTAACTTAACCTCTTGAGTTTCTTGAAGAGTTACCAGACGAACGTGTCGGAGCACTTTGTCTTGCCGGAGCTGCTGCCGGGGTACTTCTAACTGTTGGAGTACTTCTCGGTGCACTTATAGTATTATTACTTCTTGCAGGAGCACTGCTAGGCGCACTTCTTTGAACATTTCTTGCCGGTTGCACACTTTCATTTCTGGAAGATGCTTGTCTTGCCGTATTTACATTGTTTTGAGCAGGTGTATTAGCATTTCTTGATGATTGTACGTTAGTATTGTTCCTTGTAGATGCTGCTTCAGAAGAACTTCTTATTGCATTTCCGTTATTTCTAACGGTATTTACATTAGATGTTCTTACACTATTAGATGTATTACGGGCAGATGAATTATTAAATGTATTACGTGTTAAACTGCCTGCGCCTTGAGATTGTGCCCTTGATGAAGATCTGGTTTGTTCTAACGCATATCTGTTAGTTGCATTATTCCTGCTGCTAAAAGATGCGTTTGGATGTTGTCTTTCGTAGGCATCAGCTCTTCTAGTATTATGCAATGCTACTGCTCTTGAACTTCTTCTTGAATTAGAGTATGCATATGTGTTTCTTGGGTTTATGTAAGTATGTACATGGTTTCTGTATCTGTAAACAGGGTATGGAGACCAGTAAGTATAGTAAGTCGGGTAGTAACCCCAGTACCATGGTGAATAGTATGGACGGTAACTACTTGCCCAAAATACATCATATATTACAGGCCTGCTTACATATATTGGCTCATATATATAATTAGAACCATACATATAAACATCACCTACAACTTGTACCTGTACATTGTTGTTTCTATCTCTTTCAACCTCAATAGTAGCTACATCCTGAAAAGTATCTTCTCCTAGTACAGATTGTATAATGATAAGGTGAGTATTGTTTTCCGTAGCTTCAATAACTCTTAGGTAATCTACTCTGTTATCTCCGTTAAGGTCAAGGTTCGATACTTGTATTTCCGGATCGTTAAGTCTTCTTTCAAAGTCTTCAAGGTCGCGGGAGTCACCAAATATAGAAGCTACAGCTTTAAGGTCAAGGTTATCGCTAATATCACTATTATTTGCCCTTACCGTTGTAACATCCTGCCCAAAAGTCTGACCTATAAAAAGTAAAGAAAAAAGGGCGATATGTATTATTTTCGTTTTCATGATTAAAGTAATTTAGACAATAGGATTAAATTATTTTATTGGTTGATTAACAATATCCAATTACTGTGCCAATATTTTTTTTATACCTTTACATTGCAATAAAAACCAGTAAATACAGGATTTTTTAAAACTATTATTAATGGAAATACGTAAAGCAGACCTTGGGGATTATAAAATAATCAACGATTTAGCCATTAAAACATGGTATGACACCTATTCCAGCATACTTTCCCAGGAACAGTTAGAATATATGCTTAACACCATGTACAGCCTTGAAGCAATTACAGAACAAATTGCAATTAAAGGGCATCATTTTTTCCTTTTAAGCGAAGGTGAAAAATACTTTGGTTTTGCTTCATATGAGCTTAACTATACATCAGGAACAACCAAACTCCATAAGTTGTATGTTTTGCCGGAAACTCAGGGTAGGGGAGCTGGAAGGCTATTAATATCTAAAATAGAAAATGCAGCAAAAAACAATGGTAACGACAAGATTGTCCTTAACGTAAACCGTTATAATAATGCTGCGAATTTTTATCTTAAAAATGGCTTTACAAAAGCAGGTGAAGAAGATATAAACATAGGGAATGGTTACCTTATGGAAGACTTTATTATGGAAAAAGGCCTTTAAAAATAGAATAGGTTTTACTTCTTATCTTCAGGAGGTGGTATAAACTTTACGGTTCTTTCTGTTTCTTTCTGTTCAATAAATACAGCATAGTCAGCAGGTTCAATTTTTACACCGCTGGCATTAGCATAAGCACGTGTAAATTCGGCACCAAAATAAAGTATAGCTGCAGTATAATATACCCATAATAGTATAACTATAATGGAACCTGCCGCACCATAAGGTGACCCGGCGCCTGTAGTTTCAATATATAATCCAATGATATAACGTCCAAGCATAAATAGGCATGCCGTAAAAAATGCGCCCGTACGTACATCTTTCCATGCTATTTTAGCATCCGGTAATACTTTAAATATAACGCCAAACAATACTGTAATTACCAAAAAGCTAACGGCAATATTTATGATATTAAAGATGAAAATTGTAGTATCTGGGAAATATTGCCTGAATATGTCGCTTAAAGCAACTAAGGCTCCATTTACCAAAAGAGAAACAATTAAAAGGAATCCAAGCCCAACAATTATTGATCCGGATAATAATCTGTCTTTTATGAGCTTTAACCATCCTTTTTGAGGTTTAGCCTTAACCTTCCATATAATATTAATAGAATCCTGTATTTCTCCAAAAACAGATGTTGCACCTATTACAAGCGTAACTGACCCTATAATTACAGAAAGTGTTGTTTTTCCGGAAAGTTCAAGGTTATGGATTATTTGTTGTACCTGCATAGCTGCCTGGTTACCGATTAATTCATGTATTTCGGTAAATATTCTTCCTTCACTGGCTTCTTTTCCAAAAAATGCCCCTGCCAGCGATATGATAAGCAGCAATAAGGGAGCTAAAGAAAATAGTGTATAATAAGATAATGATGCACTTAATTTAAGTCCTTTGTCAGCCATAAATCCATTAAAAGTCTCTTTAAGGATGCACCAGCCTTTTTTAAATGACGATGTAGTAAAATATCTTTTCATAAAGGAATTTAATTATAATTTAAAAATACAAATTGCATGAGGTTAGTACTACAATATTAACATAACTATACAATTCTTAGGTATAAAAAACCCACGTTTTTGTATGAATGGAAACTACATGTTTAAAAACCCAATTATTTCACAAAATTGCTTTCCGGCAACTAAAATCAATTGTTCATTAATAGTAAAATCCTTAACTTTATAGGGATATTAAACCGCACAGACTTAGTGCGTATAAAACTGAATTTCATGAAAATAGTAATAATTGGAGGTGGTTTTGCCGGTATAAATCTGGCAAAAGATCTGGCCGGGAATAAAAACTTTGATATAACACTTGTAGACAAGAACAATTACAATTTTTTCCCGCCTCTTATCTATCAGGTGGCAACTGCATTTCTTGAACCTTCCAGTATTAGCTATCCCTTCAGGAAACTTTTCTCAGGTAAGGAAAACATTCGATTTCGTTTAGGTGAAGTATTATCAGTTCGAATGAATGATAATGTTGTTGTACTTAATAATGGTGAATTAGAATATGATCGATTAGTATTTGCCACAGGTGCAGAAACCAATTATTTTGGTATGGAAAATGTTCGTAAGAATGCCATTCCAATGAAAACACTTAATGATGCCATAGAAATGCGTAATAAATTATTACAGCGTATGGAAAAGGCAGCTATATGTAAAAACAGCCGGGAACGAAGAAAGTATCTTAATATAGTAGTAGCAGGAGGTGGACCTACAGGAGTTGAAGTTTCTGGTATGTTTGCCGAAATGCGAAGAGGTGTACTTATTAAAGAATATCCGGAGCTTTCTACAAGTGTAAGTAATGTTTATCTGGTAGATGGGGGAGATGCCCTATTGGCTCCAATGAGTAAAAAATCACAAGAGGATACTTATGATGCCCTTACAAAGTTAGGTGTAGTTGTAAAACTAAATACCCGTGTTATTGATTATAAGGATGATACGGTATATTTCCAAAATGGTGAAACCATACAATCTAAAAACCTTATATGGGCTGCAGGAGTTTCTGCTAAAACTTTTGAGGGTATTCCCGTTGAAAGTTATGGCAGAGGAAAAAGGTTTAGTGTAGATGCTTATAATAAAGTTACACTTACTAATAATGTTTATGCACTTGGAGATACATGTATTCAGCTTACGGATACTGCATTTCCTGACGGGCATCCGCAAGTAGCACAGGTTGCTATACAACAAGGAAAGAACCTGGCTAAAAACTTTATAAACGAAGTAAAGAACCGTCCTCTTAAAGCGTTTAAATATACAGACAAAGGGTCTATGGCAATAATTGGCAAAAACAAAGCTGTTGCCGATATCCCTAAACCCGAAATGCATTTTAAAGGTTTTATTGCGTGGGCAATGTGGTTGTTCATTCACCTTATGTCACTTATTAGCTACCGTAATAGGGTAACCACTTTTTATAATTGGATGGTAGCCTACTTTGCTAAAGACCACTCATTACGAATGATCATAAGACCTGATAAGACCAGGAAAAAAGAAAAAGAAGAAGTTAAGGCTTAATTTTTTAAGAAAGCTCTTATTTCCGATAGATATATTTCAGGGTGTTCTGTAGTTATAGAATGCCCTGCATTTGGAACTATTACTAATTTATGATTAGGGAATAATTCCAAATATTCGGTAAGATATCCCCACTTTTGGTTATCGTACTGGCCTTTCAATATCAAAACAGGAATAGTTGAGTTTTTTAATTTAGCTCTGGGACTAGGTGTTTCAGGGAGGCTTTGCATTGTCATTATTTGTGAATAATAGCCACCGCCACCTTCAGCTTTTCTTATTTTTGCAGTATCTGCTACAGTAACTTTATTTAACTCTGCATTAAGGTAAGTCTGGTAATCATCAGCTTCTTTGTCACTGGCTAATTTTTTACCAAAACTAACAGCGAAAAAAGAAGTTAGTTTCGTTCTTATATTACTAGCCTTTCTATTGGCTTCGGCGTTTGAAAAATGGGGCTGCTTTAAGTTAAGACTGTCGGGTGCTTTCATACTAGCTAACTCATTACGAAAAGGAACAATAGGACCAGGTCCTGTAAAAACTATTTTTTCAATTTTATCACGATTATCAGCAGCATATAAGGTTGCAAGAATAGCTCCCCACGATTGTCCAATTAAGATTACTTTATCAGCGCCAATTTTAGACACAATTTCTGATAGGTCTTTAGTATGGCGTTCGGCAGTATACTCCTTAATATTTTTCAATCTGGAAGAATGTCCACTACCCACTTGATCATATAAGTAAACATCATAGCCATTTTCGGAGAATTGTCCCAAAATATCGATATTATTATTGCTTATAAAACCTCCCGGGCCTCCCTGAAGAAAAATAATGGGCTGAGGTATCTTAGTTCCTTTAGCAGGAGTGAGAGTATAACCAATTTTAGAACCGGTATCCAGATTCCAATATTTAGTACCTTGTCTCTGCTGCATCTGAACCACATCGTAGCTTCTGGGAGTAAATAAAAGATAGGCCATTAGACAACAGAGTGCTAATAATACCAAACATGCATACTTAAAAGTTTTTCCCATACTATTGTTTTATAGCTTGACGAATGAAGTATGATTTTGTAACAGTTCTTATAATTGTATAACTATAAACAGGGTAGATAGTTATCCTAAAAAGGATATCCAATAGCAATGTTAAATACCAAATTTTCTTTACGCCAGTATTTGCTGCCAAATTCTATATCCTTAATAACCCAACGTTCACCTTCTGGCAACCATGGCTTACGCAGAGGCCATGCTAAATCGAGCCGGAGCACAAGGAAAGAAAGATCAAAACGAAGACCTGCACCTGCACCTACGGCAAGTTCATCTAAAAATTTACTACTAAACTGGGCTCCTTTTTTTTCAGAATCATTCCATAGCCAAACATTACCGGCATCTATAAATAAAGCTCCATGAACAATACTAAATAACTGGGCTCGATATTCGGTATTCATTTCAAGTTTTATATCACCCGACTGATCGGGTAAAAAATCATCTGCATCAGTTTCTTCAGGAAGGTATGATCCCGGACCAATTGAGCGCGCCCTAAATGCCCTGATGCTGTTTGTACCTCCAATAAAAAACTGCCTGATAAAAGGTAATTCTCCTGAGTTACCGTAAGGCATACCTATACCAACAATAATTCTGCTTGCTAATTGCGATTTCTCACCCAATTTTAAATAATGTCTAAAATCGTGTTCCATTTTCACAAACTGACTAAAATTAACGCCTAATACGGGAATTGTATCTCCTTTTTTAACGTTGGCACCCGTAGCAAGTCCTGCAATAGTTCCGGCAAGATCAAAACTCCCTTTATAGTAAAAGGTGTTTTTTTTACGTTTTTGCATGGTATTAGTATAGGTGTAGGAGTAGGTAGGGCCAAAAATTAGCTGTTTGTCTATTACCTTTTGTAATGCAGGTATAGTATCTGCCATTGATTGATACAGCGGCGTTACATTGGCTGGGCTCACATAATTAATATCAGTAACCATTAACTGGTGTTCTCTTCTTGGATTGTCTTTCCATAAATAACCAAAAGATCCTTTAAAAGAATTAAGAGAATATAGCTTTTGCCTGTTTTGATATTCGTAACTAAGTAATGCACGTGTACGGGGTATAAATGCGCTCGAATCGGCTATATGTATGGGAGATATAAATCGTGGCCAGGTCATACTAACTTCTCCACCCACACGATACACATTAAAGCCTTTATTTTGCCCTGCCATCTGTACCTCAAGTCCGCCAAAAACCGAAAGGTTTAAAAGCTCAGCAGCTCTAAAGGTATTACGGTTGCTCCAGTTTACATTTACTTCGGATCCGTTATAGTTAGCCGAATTGGTTTTTGCTAATAACTCTAAACGTATAGATTTCCTTTCTAATGGAGTTAGGTAATAGTAAGTGTCCAGAGTGTTTTCTTCAGTTTTAGACAGTCGGAATTCATTCTTAACAAACTTGAAGGTCCCAAGGCTTACTAGCCTATTTAAAGACAAATTATGATTCTTACGGCTATAGAGGTCACCTTTGTGAAAAAATAGCGTACGATCAAATATTTTGGGTTTAAAAGTGTGTTCAGGATCAGTGATTATAAAATCCTTATATTTTTGAATTGAATCGGTTTTGTAACGTAATGTATCTTTAGTATTTGCCAACGAGTAATTCGGATAAACATAAATGTCATTTATTTTATAAACCCTTTTAGCTTTCTCAGGTGTTTCATCTTTTACTTTTACAATAAGGTCTACCTGATGATTCCCAATGGTACTATCTACCTGAACCAATATAAAATCCGGATTAAAATAAAAATATCCTTTGTTTTTTAAGCGCTGGTCTATTCGTTCCCTTTCTTCTTTAATAACATTAAGGTCATATGGCTGCCCTTTTTTAAGACGGCTCCTGCGTTTTATATTTGCTATAGTACTATCAAGCTCCGTTTTTGTAGAATCTCCCGGGAATATTACATTGCGAATAGTATACTGTTTTCCCGTATTTATAGTATATTCAGCTTTTGCTCTTCGGTTTTTTGAAACAGAATCGGTTGCAGTACGGGTTTTAAAATAACCCTTGTTCTCGGTATAATTTTGCAATATATCAGCGTTATAATCCTGATCTACCTGACTAAAAAGTACAGGAGGTTCGCCTACTTTATTGCGCAACCAATAACGAAATCCTTTTTCTTTTTTTGGCTCACCGGCAAGGTTATACATATACAGCTTTATACGAAGCCCCAGAAAGGAGCTGTTTGGCTTTGGCCTTAATAGGCCATTGAGCTCTTTTTCCATTGCTTTACGTTCTTTACGCGATACAAGAGAATCTTCTACTTTTACCTCGCCACCGGTATAAAGCATTTCACCTTCAGGCAGGTATTTAGTATTACTGCAGCCATAGGCAAAAAGCAGTGTTATAAATACAAGATAATATATAGGCTTATTTCTCATCTTTAGTACTATTTGGCGGTAAATCTTCTTTAGTTTCTCCTGATTGTTTTTCTTTATTCAGTTTTTCGCGTGCTTCACGTCTTTTTTCTATTCTTTCTCTCTGTTTTCTTTCTTTTTCTCTTTGTTTTAATTCTTTTTCTTCAGCAGTTCTATGAAAAAGCTCACGGAACTTATTATAGTCCATCGTAATAATAAATGCTACACCTGTTTCAACTACCTGTCCTTGTAGTGCAACCTGGTATTCGTTTTTGCGATAAGCCCTTAATAGATAGCGTCCATCTTTTGTTAACTGATAATCTGCAGACACATCTCCTGCAATATTTGTAGCTTCTTCATTTGCCTGCTCCGGACCTTCTAATCCAAAACTACTACCTACAGTAACCTTAAGCCTGTCATTAAGCAATTGCTTCGAAACAGCAACATTAAGATCGGTACGATTTTCCTGTTGCCCGGTAGTATAATCATCGGTAGATTCAAGATTAAAATCCAGTTCAACGCCTTTTATTAAATCGCCCGCAAGGTTATTAAGCTGCTGCGAAAGTATTTTACTTACACTTTGTCTTGCCAAGGTTTCTCCGCTTGTGCCACCGGCTTCACTCGAAAAAGGATTTTCGCCAACGAATCGGTTAAGAAGGAGCAGGGCAAATACCTGTTTATTGAGTTCCGATGGCTCTTGGCGTAATTGCTGAAGTTTAGCTTTTGTTTTATTCAGTATATCTGTTGAGATATTATAATTCCCATCGGGAACTATAATATCAAAAGTTATTTCGGGCTTAAGTAATTCCCCATTCATTTTCAGTAATGTTTGAAATGGAATTTTTTGTTTATATGTATTTCGTGCTGCCGGGGATATACCGCCCAATTGGTTATCTAATAGATCTAAAGGAGCAGTTTTAGTCTCATATACAGCGGTTATATTAATATCAGCTTCAGTAGGTTCACCAGTCCATAAAATATAACTACCTTCTTGTATTGTGAATTTTCGTTTAATAAGATTAAAGGTCATTTCATAAGCACCTTCAGTAAACTCATACCTTCCTGTAAGTGTCGTTTTACCAGATTCATCAATTCCTCCGGTAAGCTGTGCTTCGCCTTTAAGCTTAAGATAATCACCATTACCTTTGTCAATAATAAGGTTTAGTTCTGCCTCTTTTACGATTTCGATATCAACAGATGCTTTAATTCCTTTTATTTCAGATTGATTTAATGTTTTCTCAATAATCAGGCGCTGCTTCATTTCCATATTATCCTGGTCTATAAACTCGACAATGCCTTCTCTGTCGGCAATAGAAGGATCTTGTTGAGGTAATACCACTGTAAATTTAGTATCCTCATTTATTTTAAGTTTCCCATCTACTATAGGGCTGTCCATTGTACCTTTTATGTTGAGGTTTGTGTCTATAAATAAATCACCATAATAAAAATCATTATCCTTAGCTGTAGAGTTTACCGCCCTGAAATTTTTCGCCTCTACCTGTAAATCAAAACCAAACTTCCTGTAATCGGTAGTCAATATATCTCCGTTTATAGTAAGAGGGTTATTTTTTTCATCTTCGATTGAGAAATTTTTAAATGAAATACCATTATCCGTAAAAGAAATATTGTCATTCATACCCTTAAAATAAGAGTCTAGTTGGGTTACTTTTAAACCAACATCATTAAACTTCAAATTACCTTTTACATCAGGATCGGTTGCAGTACCTGTTATTTTAAAGTTGCCTGCCAAATAACCTTTGCCATCTTTTACAGCACCAAAACTAAAGGCTTGCATACTTGCAATATTTAATCTTTCTAAAAGAACATTAAAATCAAAAGTCTGGCTAATATCATTGTAATTTCCACCAATATTTACTTCATTACCCTGACCGGTTATTGAAACCTCTGCAGTATAGGTGTTAGCAATTTCATTGTTTATTTTTATTTTTATGTCACCTATGGTATCCTTGCTTACTACAAAATTGGTAATATCAAGATCCGATGTAAACACGGGGTTGGAGGTAAGGTTCCTTAACTCTGCTTTACCATTAATGGTACCATTAATTTTAAGTTCATCTTTTCGTACTATATTAGTAAGCGTTTCAATCTTGAAGCTTTCCAATTCTACAGTAAGGGGGGCATTTGGTTCTTCCGATGCAGATTGTAATTTTATGGAACCACCATCGTTACTTATTTTAAAGTCGTTTGCATAAATACCGTCTTTACCAAAACGCAGTATGTTATCTATAGCAATATCCCATGGTTCATAATTTAGCTTTAAGCCATCAGGGTTTAATCGCAGTTCGGTATTACCGTCGGTAGCTTTTAGTTCGCCAGCCACCATATATTGCTCTTCATCTTTTTTATCCTGAACCTGTAATTTGTAAGCAACAATATTGTTCTGTACGTTCCCAGAAAGTATAGTGTGCGGAAGTTGCAGTTGCTCACTTTTTACTTCATCAATTACAATATTATATACCAAAGCATCATCCAGTGTTTCTACTTTTAGTGTGGTGCCGGATATTGTATAACTTCCATATACTACACGAGGTACAGAGCCATTTAAGGTAATACTGTCATTTACACTGTTGTAATTTCCTTTAATATCAATTGGTTCCAAACGTGTTAACTGTGGAACGAGTTTGTACAAGATAGGATCATTGTTTATAACAAGTCCAAATTCAAACTGCTGAGGTAAACTGGATTTTTTTTGTGCAGAAGGATTTGTATTGTAATACTTCGCTATAGTGTTGGATAGGGCAGTACCTACTTCTGTCAGTTTATACTTTCCGGTTATATGTGCATTTGCCAAAGGCGATTTTAATACAATAGAAGTTGTATCTGGTTTTGTAACGGCAACAATATTAATCGAATCAAGTGCAAATTCTTCTTTTTCATTTGCAAACATAAAGCTATGAAGTGTAATAGTCCCGTTAAGGTTATCAGGATTGGCATCTGTAATGTCTGCATCTATATTCCCTCTTAGTTTTAATGGTCCAGCATGTAAGTTAAGCTTATCTAAATCGGCAATATCAATATTTAGCTTAATTTTTCCGTTAGGATACTTTCCTTTAAACCCACCACTGGTTATAAGCTGAAAATCAAGATTAGGATCGGCCATTCCGGCATTTACATCAAAGTTCCCATTAGCAATATTTCCTTTAATATTTAAATCACGATAGGTATAGCCATTGTATTCTGCTTTGGCAAGATTACCTGTAAGCGAAGCATTTGCTGTTTCCGGATTAAGTCCCGTACCATTTACTTTCGCTTTAAAGTTGATTTGGCCAATAGAATCATTTTTAATTAGTTTTCCAACATTAAAATTGACAAGTTCTATATCGGCATTATATTTTTCATAGTTTTTCCTGCGCTGGTCAAACGTAGCTTTTACTTTCGCATTACCATAGCTACTGAGTAGATTAAGGTTTGTAGCAAAATTATTCAGGGTACCCTTAAATGTTGCTTTCGCAGAGAAATTTTGAGGAAGACTAATATTTGTAGGCAATGTACCCGCTGGTATGAATCCGTTAATATCTTTTGCAGTCGAACGGAAATCGCGAACATTCATATCAAAATAAGCCGTTTTCACATCTGGAAGCCCCGTTATTCTACCGCTGGCTGCTATAACTGTCGATCCAATACCACTTACTTCAAGATTAGCTATACGCAAGTCGCTCACTTTACCTTCAACACGGCTGTTTATTTTCATCATACCGTTAGGATTCCCTTTAAACGGAGCAGTATCTGCCAGTGTTGGCACAAAAAGCAACACATCTTTAAAACCTATTTTGCTGCCATCAAGATTAGCATCTATCGAAAGGCTTCCTATATCTTTTGTAACAGCATCTAAGGAAGGATATGCAACTACAATCTGGTCCTTTATTAAGGTTTGTGGCGTTTCAAGATACAAGTCTTTTAATTGAGCACCTTTTGGACCATAGAAAAAGTCAGTATGGAACTTTTCAATGCTTAATCCACTTTTATCATTAACGGTAAGTGATGTTATGTTACCGGCAATAGCATCTGTAGCATACGAAAAGTCTTTTGCTTTAAGATTGAAGTTAGAAATATCGAGATGTTTGTAATCAATACCTTTAGCTACAGGAGCTGAGTTTTGATCGTCAAATTTAAAAGCAACATCTTTAATGTCTGTATTTGCTAATTTAAATTTCCATTGTGCCGAAGCAACAGCAGGTGTCTCTTTAGGTAATGTTTGTTGTATCTGTTTTTCAAATTTCCCAAAGGCAAGTTGACCTTTAAGGCCGTTTAGCTCAATATTTTCGATATCGATAAGCTGAGTTTTAAGGTCAATGTTATTTACCTTAATCAAAAGCTTTTTCAGTTTTAATCCGGTATCAAGACGACTTCCTTCATTATCGTAGCCAATATCAAGATTAGCCATATCAATCTTTCCAAGTTTTAATTTCAGGTCTGGTTTATTAGAGGCTTCTTCTGCTGTTTCCTGGGTACTTTTGGCAATTTCAGCTACAATTCCCTGTTTCAATTTAAGTTTAAGCCCGTTTAAGTTTATTGCAGGAACTTCAAACTCCATTTTATCCAGGTCAAAGGTTTTTATACGGGTATCAAAGTGATTTAGATTTGCGCTGAGGTTATTTTTAGATATAGCATCATCAAAGTTTACTCTTATTTTATCAAGGTTTACCTTTTTAATAGAGATTTTCATTGGAGCCGAAGTGGTATCTTTAGGCTTGTCTGATGCAAAGGCATTAATGATATAGTCAAAGTTAAAAACAGAATCTTTATTACGTTTCACATTGGCTACAATACCTTCCAAATCAATAGAATTTATTTCAACTTCGTTACTAAGTAACTTAAAAAGACTAATATCCACAGCTAGTTTACTACCTGCAAAAAGAGTATCTTTCTGTTGGCTTTCAAAATAAACTCCTTTTAAAATTACTTTTTTGGGCAGGCCTATTTCTATACTTTCGATAGAAACATCGGTACCTATTTTGCCTTCCAGGTAACTCACAGCCTCATCTTTTACAATGTTTTGTATATAGGGTATTTGTAGCAATAGCACTATTAATAGGAACAATCCGATGATCGATCCTATTGTCCAAAGAAAAATCTTTAAACTTTTGCGGAGGTATTTTTTTAGCTTAGCGTTCATTTATAGCCTAAAAATAGACAATATATATACAGTAGCATTTTAAAGTTTTGCTAAAAAATAACTTACAATTTTTGGTGTTTTGTAATTATGATAGATGGAAACTCTTAATTAGTACGTTTTCATATAGTTATATGAAACTAATTCTCTTCATCTTTTTCAATTAGAAATCATTCGAATGAAGATTTATTTAAATATCAAATTCGTTTATTTCCAGCACTTCTCCCGGTTGTAGATTATTTAGATAAACATTACCGATGCGTACACGTACTAATCTAAGAGTAGGGAAACCTACAGCAGCAGTCATTTTTCGTATCTGCCTAAATTTACCTTCGGTAACAGTTATTGAAACCCAGGAAGTAGGACCGTGGCGCTCATCTCTTATTTTCCTTCCCCTTTCCGGGAAATTTGGTTTCTCGGTTATTATATGTGAATTACATGGCAGGGTAGTGTAGCGGGTACCTTTAAATCCTATTTCTACACCCTGTTTTAGATTCTCAATAGCCCGGCTATCGATAAGGCCATCTACTTGAGCATAATATTCCTTCTCCACTTTTTTACTACGTACAATTTCGCTCATCATACCATCGGTAGTAAGAAGTAATAAACCTTCTGAATCTTCATCAAGCCGTCCTATAGCCATTATTCCTTCAGGAAAATTATGCAATTCTCCCAATAATTTTTTATTGCGTTTTAGGTTGTAAATAAACTGGCTTAAATAGCCGAATGGCTTATATATAAGGAAGTGACGATGTATTTGCTCTGTTGTCATAATACCGCAAAAGTAATTTTTATCAGAGTGTATCTTAAATTTATTTTAAAATAAATGCGTAACCGAAAGGTTTTATTTATATTTGTAACCGATAAGTTACTTAATTTTAATAAATAATATTATGAAACCAGAAACTCTTGAAATTAAAGCAGGTATTCAGATACAGAAACCTATACATGAAGTATTTGAAGCCATAGTAGATCCGGATAAAATGTCTAACTATTTTATAGCTTACGGTTCCGACCGGATGGAAGAAAATAAACAAGTAACATGGCGTTTCCCGGAACTTGATGAGAATGTACCTGTGCGCATCGGTAAAATTATTAAAGATGAATACATATCCTATCATTGGAATAATGGTAAAAATGAAATGCTTGTAGAAATGAAACTAACGCAGCGAGGAAGTGATACTGTGGTTATGATTACCGAGAAAAGTGCTAAAAATGATGAAACAGGAATTAAATGGCTGGCCGGTAATACTGAAGGCTGGGCTAATTTTCTTGCTTGTCTTAAAGCCTGGGTTGAATATGGCATTCATTTAAGAAAAGGGGCTTTCGACTATAGATTCGAGCAAAAATAATTATGAGAAGAGATGTTTTTCAGGCAATTGCAGACCCTACCAGAAGAGAAATTATTAATATGTTATCACAAGGCGAGTTAAATATTAATGCTGTGGCAGATAGCTTTGAAATTAGCCGACCTGCAATTTCTAAACATGTAAAAATATTAACGGAATGCGGTTTAGTGGTAGTAATTAGGCGGGGTAGAGAAGGCTATTGTCGTGCTAATCTGGCAAAACTTAAAGAAGTAAATGAATGGACAAATCGCTATAAAGAATTTTGGAATCAAAAGTTGGATGCTCTGGGCGATTTTTTAGATAATGAATAAATTAAAAAATATAATTTATGAATAAACTGGGCGATGTTGCGAAAAAACCTGATGGTTATCAGGTTATATTTGAAAGGATATATAATCATAATATAAAGACAGTTTGGGATGCCCTTATTAATCCGGCTAAAATGTCCAAATGGTTTACGGATGTAGAAATGGATTTTAGACCAGGAGGTAAAATAACTTTTATTTTTCAGGATGAAGCACGCAGCAAGTCTTTTGGAAAAATAGTTTCTATTGTACCGGAAAAGCTTTTTGAGTATATATGGGAAAATGAGGAAGAGGAAGGACAAGATGAACTTGCTCGTTGGGAACTTTTTGAAGAAGAACCAGATGTAACCCGTCTTGTAATGACATATAGCAAGCTTACCGATGATTTGGCTATTAGTGTATCTACTGGCTGGCATGTGGTAATTGATGATCTTGAAGCTTTCCTGAATGGTAAAACTAAATTTCGTGATTTTGGAGGTAGTGAACCAACAGAAAGTGATAAAATAATAAAACAGAAATATACCGAGTTATTTAGTAAAATATTTAATAAGTAATAGTAATATGCAAACAAAACCACTAGTGATAGAACGCACTTATAATGCGCCTGTTAATAAAGTATGGGATGCCATTACCAATGTAAACAAAATGCGTGAATGGTATTTTGATCTTAAAGATTTTAAGCCAGAAATAGGCTTTACGTTCGAATTTATCGGTGAATGTGAAGGTGTTAAGTACCTGCATTTATGTGAGGTTACTGAAGTTGAATCTGGTACAAAAATTACCTATAGCTGGAAATACAGGGATTATCTAGGTTCATCTTATGTTACCTGGGAACTATTTCCTGAGGGGGATAGTACCAAATTAGTATTAACACATAAGGGATTGGATACTTTTCCTCCACACAAAGATTTTACAAGAGAATCATTTACAGGAGGATGGACTCATTTTCTTGGAACTGCTCTTAAAAATTTTTTGGAGAACTAATAAAAAACGGCTGCTGAGGAGTAGCCGTTTTTTTGTATTTATTTTTCTAAGATTACTGTCATACCCTGTCCACCTGCGGCACAAACTGAAATAAACCCGCGGCCACTTTCTTTTTCGTGAAGCAGTTTTGCCATAGTGGCAAGTACCCTGCCTCCGGTTGCAGCAAATGGATGTCCGGTTGCAAGGCTGCTACCATTAACATTGAGTTTGTTTGGATCGATTGCTCCTAATGATTTTACACCAAATTGTGCCGATAGTTCCGGGCTCTCCCAAATCTTTAATATCGCTAGTACCTGAGCTGCAAAAGCCTCATGGATTTCATAATAATCAAAATCCTGTAAAGTAAGGCCTGCCTTTTTCAGCATACGTGGTGCAGCGTATACCGGAGCAAGAAGGAGATTTTGCTTTTTTTCTACATATTCTATAGCCCCCATTTCGGCATGTGTAATGTAAGCCAGTATCGGTAGATTATGCTGTTTGGCCCAATCTTCACTGGCAATCAATAAGCAGGAAGCTCCATCGGTAAGAGGGGAGGAGTTACCAGCTGTTAAAGTACCATTTTCCTTATCAAACGCGGGGCGTAGTTTTGCCAGTTTTTCAATAGAGCTATCGCGTCTCATGTTATTGTCTGCTTCTAATCCAAGATAAGGGGACATCATATCTTTAAAAAAGCCTTTATCTGTAGCAGCAGTCATTTTAAGGTGGCTTTGTAAAGCATAAGCATCCTGTGCTTCGCGCGAAATGTCATAATGTTTAGCTGTATATTCTGTATGCCCTCCCATAGATAAGCCTGTACCGGGTTCAAGGTTTTGCGGTGCAACAGGAGTAAGATCACTAAATTTAATTTTTAATAATTGTTTTAGTTTATCAAACCCGCTTTTGCTGCGTCGTACAGATAAAAGGATCTTTCGGATATGCTCATTAAATTCTAAAGGTACATTACTGGTAGAATCTACACCTCCGGCAATGCCGCATTCAATTTGTCCTAACGCTATTTTATTAGCAATATAAATGGCAGATTCTATACCTGTATTACATGCTTGCTGTATATCGCAGGCTGGGGTTTTTGGATCTAAAGATGTTTGAAGCACACATTCTCGCATCAGGTTAATTTGCCAACTGTGTTTTATTACTGCACCTCCTGCTACTTCACCTAGTTCCATACCCTGTAATTTATAACGATCAATAAGCCCGTTTAAGGAGGCAACCATCATATCTATATTATTAGCTTGAGTATAAGCAGTATTGTTACGTGCAAAAGGTATACGGTTATATCCTACAATAGCAGCCCTGCGAAGTGGAGTATCGGTTAACATAGATTTAAATTTTAATATACTAAGATACGAAAAGCACTCTTAGTATTATATCTATCATGCTTATAATATAATGGAAAGATAATGTTTGAGTAATGCTTAATAGTATGAAACTTATAAGATTTGTGGTGTATAAACAATATATAATTACATGGGAATTTTTGACAAAAAAGAAAAAAAACTTAGAAAGGAATTCAGTAAAAAAAATGCTTCTTTTTGCCAGGACGGCGTTAAAGAATTAGAAGAATTACATAACGAATTAAAAGCTACTTATGGAGCAATAGAAACTGTTGTCACTGAGTTTGCAGAATTTAAAGAAGAGATCGCGGAAAAGTTAACTAAAGAAGATAGTACTAAAATGGACTATTTTTTAAAGCGTTTTAAAAAATTGGATAAAGTAGGCAGAGATGCGGAAAGGGATGTCCGTGATTTATTACGTATACAAAAGAAACGTTTAAATGAAGCATTGCATGATGAGTAAAAAGTTTTAAACTAAAATAGCATTCTGGAAACTATAATAATTTCAAGAATGCTATTTTTATTTTATGTCAACAATAATTATTGTTTTATAAACTTTAAAGCTTTATGATTTTCAATTGTTATAAAATAAGTTCCTTGTGGTAATGTAGTAATAGATATTGGACTAGTAGAAGATGTTTCAAAATCTTTTACTTTTTGCCCTAATGCATTAATAATAGTACCTTTTAATTTCTCATCGATTCCGGCTATGGTTATGTAATCAGATGAAGGGTTTGGATAAACAATAATTGTTTTTGGTTTAAGTAATATAGTTCCCATTGTTCCTGAACTTATTTTTGCAAGAAAGGGATAACTGTCGAATTCAGGAGCTTCATGTTCTATGTCATCAAAAGTTATGTTTCCAATGGCTATGCCAGAAACAAATATATCTCCCAGCCCATTTATAGTTACACCATCAATCCGGTCGTCAGATGCTCCTCCTGCAGTTTTTGCCAATAGCACATTTCCGTTCGAGTTATATTTTAATACCAATACATCATTTTGTATTAATGCAGAACTTACATTTGTGCTTACACCATTTCCCCAATTAATAGTACCGGATGTGCCTCCTGTAAAATAGATATTGCCGGTATTGTCAAGATTAAGATAGTTTCGGTTACCAATTGTCACGCTCCCTGTACCAGAGGCTTCACGAACCCATTGAAAATTACCGGAAGCATTTAATTTTGCAATAAATATGTCTTCAGAAAAATCTGTTGGACCTTCTATTTCAATATCATCAAAGTTATTATTTGTAAATAAGTAGGAGCTAAAGTAAATTTCATTAGGTGTATGTACTAAAACGGTTGGTGTATCGGGGCAGGTAATATCTTCTACGTACTTTAACCATTGATAAGTACCTTGAGGTGAATACTTAACAACATATGAATTGTAATCAAAATTTGTAGGTATATCAACACCTGCATATTTAGAATCGATACCTGCACAACCACCTGCGGCATAAATATTACCTTCTGTGTCTACAGCTACAGATGTTATCCTGTTTACATTTTTTTGTTCGATACTTAATAGTTCAGTACCTGTAGAAGAGTATTTGGTAATGTAAGAATCCATAAAACTATCATAACCAATATAAATAGTATCATCAGCATTTATTGCAATTGCTCTGAAATCTGCTATATCTGCATCTGTAATAGATAGTATTTTGTACCAAAGTAAATTGCCGTTACTATCTAATTTGACTACAGAGTAATTCATATTCATATTATTATTAGGGGCGGTAATTGTAGTGCTACCAATTGTAACCGATTCTACATAACCAATTGCCATAACAATATTCCCTTGAGAGTCAGACTTCATAGCATATGGAGTACTTTTTCCTGATAACTCTTTAGAAAAGATGATATCTCCGTTTGTGTTATACTTATTGTAGAATACATTTCCTAGTATATCATTATAAAATAACGGATTGTCTTTAAATCCTGTCATATATATATTTCCACTCGGATCACAAACAGTTACATATCCTGCTGTAAAACTATTTACGGTATTTATAGGTACTGTTTTTAACCATTGATAGCTTTGACAATATCCGGTAATACTATACATAAGTAAAGCGAAGTAGGTAATTTTTTTCATTTTAGCATATTTTATGCTAAGGTACTTTATATTAGGTATCTGTGTTTGTATACTTCGAATATATCTTTATCTATTTAGAATTTGATTGGTTTGATTTAGAATTTGAAATATGTTATAGAAAGATGGATTATCTGAGTTATTCTATAAAAAAAGCGTGGCTGTCCATTTGAACAGCCACGCCTAATTTATTGGAACCGAAAATTCGGTTTAAAGACTTATTCCTGTCTGTTAATGTAGATCCATCCTGTGTTAGTACCACCCGATGAACGCTCTATAACATAATAGTAAGTACCAGTAGGAAGCTCGTCTCCGTTGCTTGCCTGACCGAACCATTCGTCTTTATAGTTTCCTTTAGAATATACATCCTGTCCATAACGGTTAAAGATCGTAAGCTTTTTAACCCCCATAAATTTAAGGTCGAAATTATCGTTCATACCATCATTATTTGGCGATATACCTTTTTGGATTGAACATGCTATATCTTCAACGATATAAGATTTAGTAATCTCACATCCGTTATCATTTACAGTAAGTTTAATTTCAATAGGGAATACTTCGCTTTCAGGAGTACTGTTCACATAATCAGTTACATTAAATTTCTCACTGTTTAATCCTATAGGTGTTCCTGTTGCTGTAGACCATTCAAAGGTAACTGCAGATGGAACAAATGATCCTTCTGATGGTGTAGCAGTAATTGTAAATGTACTGCCATCACACATTCCTTCCATAGTAAAGTTAATTTCTCCACCAATAGTAAAGCTGTACGATGAAGAACCTCCTGTACTACAATTTGCAGGGTCTGGGGCAATAGTATAAATAACAGTGTGTGTAGCTGGTGTACTATCGGCAATGTTTACCAATCCGGTCGAAGCATTAATTACAAGACCGGCAGTACCCGAAAATACACCTCCGCTAACAAAACCTGTAATGAGAGTAGGTGTTGCATCTGTAGCTCCAAAACAGAAACTATCATCGTAATCAAAACCGGTAATCGGAGTTACTAATGGAGTTATTGTTATGGTAGCAGTATTGGTACCACTGGCAGTACAATTAGCAACACTTTGATTAACGTTATACGTTATTGTATATGTTCCTGCTGTACTTTGAGCAGTATTTATTTCACCAGTAGCAGTATTAATTACAAGACCTGCTGTACTCGAATATGTTCCACCGGTTGTAAAGCCAGTAGCTATTGTAGGAGTTTGATTTACACTACCTACACAAACAGGGGATGTATAAGAGAACGTTGTTACAGCTGCTGCAAGTGGTGTTACTGTAATAGTAGCATCAGTAGCATTTCCTTTATTACAAACAGTAGGATCTGGATCTACAGTATACGTTACTGTATAAGTTCCAGCTGTAGATGCAGTAAGATCAATTTCACCTGTAGTAGTATTTATTACCAATCCTGTAGTTGCAGAATAAGTTCCACCTGTAGTAGCTCCCGTAGCAAGTACTGCGGTTGGGTTAGCATCTGCAATACAAATGCTGCTTACTAAAGTAAAGTCGGTCACAGGAACTATTGACGGATTAACAGTAACAGTAATTGCTGTTCTGTCGCTTTCGCAAGTCTCTGCGGATACCTGGCTTACATAGTAAATAGTGTTGCCAACTGCAGCTTGGGTAGTAGGAGGTGTAGGAGCTGTTGTTGAAGCAGTTCCACCTGTAGCTACTGTATACCAGTTTAGGGTATTACCCGGTAATGCCGTTGCAGTTAAAGGAGCTGCAGCATCATCTTGGCAATATTCAATTGCTGTTGTTGCTATAGGAGCAACCGGAAGCGCATGAACAGTAACCTCTATTGCAGCTCTTGGACTTTCACAGCTTTCAGCCGATACTTGTGATACATAATATGTAACAACACCTTCTGTTGTAGCAATAGGTGTAGGAGCAGTTGTTGAAGCAGTTCCTTCTGTAGCTACTGTATACCAGTTAAGAGTATGATTGGCCAATGCTGTAGCTGTAAGTGGTACAGTAGTTTCATTAACACAATAATCAATAGTAGATACTACTACTGGTACCGGTACACTTCCATTATCAAAAGTAACTTCAATTGTACTACTGCAATACTGCGTAGTCCATTCAAATCTGTAAATACCATTAGCAGTAAATCCACTAATTGTTGTAGTGTTGGCTTCAGGATTTTCAAATTCTGTAGGAGCTGGGTTGTCATTACGAGCACTCCATTCTCCAGAACCTGCTGCCGATACCGTAGCTACGTTTTCAATACAGTTAAGCGATGTTGGTGTTACTGAAAGAATACTGTTATCAGACGTAAACGCGATAGCATCTAAAAAGTTACCAATACTTCCATCACCATTTTGTGTAGAAACTGATTGGAAGATAAAACGTGTTATAGGCTGATTTGCAGGTGTTGTATGTGTTCCTGTATATAATAACCATTCTGTGTTAGGAGTAATAGCCGTAGTAACATCTACATACGGACCACCCGGGGGGCCTGCAAGTAGTTTACAGCTATCAGTACCCATCCTTCCACGGTGAGCAAAACTATAATTAAATATTGTACTCTGTGGAGTGGCATAATCTTGGTAAATACCCGATACTAAATTTGCATTTAGCTCGATGAACTGATTTCCTTCATAAGCAGGAACATTTTCATAGTTTGGTGTTGGCCAAAATTCCATTATCTGGTCAGCTGCCGTTGTTCTCCATCCTGGCACTATGTTATGATTAATCATACTAGGATATGGAGAAGGGGATGGGCTTGGTGCCGGACTAGGTGTCTCAAAACTATAGTTGATAGTCGTAATTGTACACGCTGTTTGATTTTCATCAATAGGCAAAGCAGGTGTATTTACACAAATATTAAAAGAAGTAGCCAGGTCAGGTGTTACCTGATTAAGGAAAATCCTTACTTTATAAGTATTACCCGGTATAAGATTTTGAGCTAAAAGAACGTTGGTTCCGCTACAGTTTAACTGTATAAGAGAACCGCACTGGTTGCCTTCATATAAAGCAATTACTACAGGTGTTACTGCACCTGAAAAATTAGTAAGCTCAATATTATGCCTGTCTTCTACAGCAACAAATTCATACCAAATATCTGCACCGTTTATAGTATTACAATCAAATGCTTCCGGTGAAGCTGTTGCGCCTTCATAAGCAGCAGGACTACTTACTACACAATCTTCTCCTCTGGCATTAACTGCAAGCGCGTAAGCTCCTGCACATTCGTCATTAGCAATTTTTGTTTTAAATGCATGTGAACTGCTCCATTTGCTTTTATCATCAGGACCACAAACTGATCTTACATAGTATACATATTTTGTTGAAGGATCTAACTCAGGTACTGTATACGGGTACGGATTAGTATCTGCGCCTACCCCTTCACTATCTGCTGTTGGTGCTGGTTGACCTTCAGGAACTATATATAGTTCCCATGCCGTAGCAGTACCTACTTCAGTCCATTCAAAAGTAGCCCCTGTTTGGGTAACGTCAGTCGCATCAAGATCTATTGGTTTAGGGCAGGTAATTATAGAAAAATCTATATTATCTATTGCTCCAGCCGTAGTACCTCCAGACCAACTATCATTTGTCCATTCAAATACTAAACGTATTGTTGTATCTGCGTATCCGGTTGAATTAAGAATATAATTAGCAGTTGACCAATTTCCGTTTGCAGTAAATTGATCTCCAATTTGTTCACGATCTGCAGCTGCGGTTATTTGTGTTCCGGCAACAGGTATAAATGAAGTAGGAACTCTCCATACTCTTATATAATCACCACTCCAAGGAGAGTTTTCACCAATATTTTTCCAGTCGAAAGATAAATCAAGTTCATTAGCTCCTGCTGGTACAATTAGATCTTTGTATGCATGTACTACAGAGTTTTGAGAGTTATTATAAGTATTATTTACTCCGCCGTCATTACTTATATATAATGATTTATCTGGGCTATTGCTCACAGCTGTTCCTACAACCCACTTATTAGTTTGACCATTATTGACAAAAGTCCAACCATATGTAGTATCATCAAAATTCTGAACATAATTTAATGGTACAGCTACTTGTGGTGTACTAAATTCAAATGGTCCGGTCCATAAACTATGGTCATCTGTACCACAATTACTTCTAACCCATAAAAAGTAGTTAGTTGCTTGAGGCAGGTCTTCAATAGTTACAGTAGCTGTAGGAGTATTTCCGCTTACGGTAGTACTTCCATTTGGAGCTGTTGACACTGTAGAATAATAATAATCATACGTAGGATTAACAGATCCCGGAGGTGTCCATGTAAATGTTGCTGTATCATCCGGAATAGTCGGCATAACAATATTACTTGGGGCAGGACATGTAACTACAGATAAACTTATGTTATCTACTGCAGCAGGGACAGTGCCATCCCAATTATTATTTTGCCATTCAAATACAAGTCTTCTAGTTTCTCCGCCATAATCGGCAGCCGGAATAATAGTATTAGAGGTTGTCCATGCACTGGCTGCATTAAAGTTACCTCCAATTTGAATACGGTCTGTATCAGAATATATCTGTTCACCCGATATAGGGCTATAACTAATTGGGACCATCCAAACCCTTAGATAATCTCCCCATGTATCACCAACTGTTTTCCAGTCGAATGAAAGGAGAAGTTCATCTAAAGTAGCTGGCATTTCAATATCTCTATAAGCATGAACAACAGAGTATTCGCCATTGTTATAAGTATTGTTTGCCCCATTATCATTAGATATGTATAATGAATTGGCAGGGCTATTATTTACCGCAGCTCCTACAACCCATTTGTTCGGTTGTGTGCCATTAACAAGTCGCCATTCGTGAGCTCCCAAATCAAAATTTTGGGTATAATCCATAGCTGCAGGAATCTGTGGTGTAGTAAAATTAACAGGACCTATCCAGAAACTTTGATCGGTATCACTACATCTGCTTCTTACCCACATACTGTAGCTTGTATCCGGATGTAAATCCGATAATATAGCACTTGTTGTAAGAGTATTTCCTGTAGCGACCGTATCCCCGTCCGGAGCGATATTATCTGTTCCTAAATAGTAGTCATAACTTGGCGGAGGTATAGTAGTAGCAGTCCATACAAATGTTGCTTCTTCCTCATCAAGTCCTGTGATTTCTAATTCAGATGGCTGCGGACATGTAATAACCGAAAGATTAATATTATCTATTGCTGCAGGGGCTTGTGTACCGCTTCCCCATTGATCATTTCTCCATTCAATTACTAATCGTTGAATTGATCCACTATAGTCTTCAGCATTAATTACACTTTTAAAATTAGTCCACGTTCCATTATCAATTAACATATCATTCAATTGAGTGCCTCCGCTATTCCATTCGTATATTTGAGTACCTGGTGTTGGAGTATATGATATAGGAACTAACCATACTGTGAAATAATCCGACCACATTTCGCCCATATTTTTCCAATCGAAAGATAATAGAACTTGGTCTAAATCGTCAGGCATTTGTATATCCCTATAAGCATGAACAACACTACCGCTATTAATGTTATATGCATTTGTAATACCATCGTCATTAGAGATATATAATGAGTTTGAGGCAGTATTGCTTGTCGCAGATCCAACAACCCATTTATTTACTTGAGTTCCATTACTTAATGACCAACCATGTGCAAGGTCATCAAAATTTTGGGTATAATTCATAGTTGCAGGAACCTGAGGTGCAATAAAACTTAGAGGTCCTGTCCAGGTACTAGTGCCATTGGCATCACAGTTTGATCTTACCCAGAAATAGTATGAATTTGAAGGCTCAATAGTTGTAATTGTTACAGTAGCAGAAGTTGCTGTACCTGAAATAGTAGCAGTATCCGAAGGTGTTGTAGGATCGGATGATAAATAATAATCATATCCTGCGGGCGTTGATGAAGTAGGTGGGGTCCAGTTAATAGTAATCTGGCTATCAGTAAGACTATTGGTTGCTATTACCGGAGATGTTGGTGCCGGACAGGTAATTATAGATAAATTTATATTATCTATTGCTGCCGGTGGTTGAGAACCTCCGCCTGAATCGTTTACCCATTCAAATACAATTCTTCTAACTTCTCCTACATACGTAGATGCATCTATTACACTAAAATAAGTATTCCAGTTAGAATTCGTAGCAAGGTCTCCCGATATTTTTACACCATCAGTATTTTGCATTTTTGCACCAGGTGTAGGTATAAAAGAGGTTGGTACTATCCATACACGAACATAATCCCAAGTATTTTCACCAAAACATTTCCAATCAAAGGAAAGGCTAAGCTGCTCTGGGGTTGATGGCATTGTGATATCTCTATAAGCGTGTACTACCGAAGTTGAGTTAGTAGTATAGGCATTAGTAATACTATTATCATTGCTTATATATAAAGACTGTAAACTATTATTGCTTGTAGCAGTGCCTACATACCATTTATTAACCTGATTTCCATTATTTAGAGTCCATCCATTAGGTGTGCCTTCAAAATCCTGAGTATAAGGAATAACATCTGGAATTTGAGTTGTAGCAAAATAATAAGGACCTGTCCATAAACTAAAAGTTCCATCACCACAACTTGCTCTAACCCAATACTCATAATTCGTAGCTGGCGTAAAAGTAATACCCGCAGAGGTTTGTGTTATTGGTAGATTAGTGTTTTGTGTTACATTTTGTCCTGCTGCTAAAGGTAGTCCGGTTCCGGCAGTTTGAACAGCCAGTTGCCATGATGTAGCTGTACCTGCATCCCATGTAAGATTTGCAGATGTAGCATCTATAAGACCAGTAGTAAGACCAGTAGGAGCTGCACAATATACTTGTTGTAATGTTAAAGTATATGCAGTGGTAGGGTTATTACTATTGGTAGATATTACTATGTAGTAAGTAGTATTTGCTGTAACTGCAAAAGATGAGAATATGATAGGAGTGTCAGAATTACCTGTACCACCTTCTAAACAGGATACGCCAATATTAGCGCAGCTGTCATAAATAAACATTCCCGAACCCGAACCATTGTTCGTAAGGCTAACATTTATAATTCCATTTGTTGTAGGAGTATATGCATACACTACATCATTACCAGCTAAATAATTTTCCCATGTCTGAGTATTACAACCGGTACCGGCAATACCCTCATAATTATCTGCAAAATTTACAGTATTATTTGTCGTTGAATAAGGCAATGTTGTAGGTATAATTATTGGATCTGAGCAATTTTCTCCAATTGCTGCTGTACTAAAAAAGACGGGACCGACAGGAGGGCTTTGTCCCTGGTCATCACAAATTGCATAAACATAATATTTATAATTTGTATCCGGTAAAAGATCTGGTATAGTAAAGGGAGGTTGTCCGGTATAAACATCTCCACTACCTGTAGGTGCTTCAGAATCGAGAACAACTTCAACGTTCCACGATGTAGCTGAGCCTTGGTTTGTCCAATTAAGAACTGCACTTGTAAGTCCAGCATCAACAACATTAAGGTTTACTGGAGCATAACATTGAGATACAACTTTTACATCATCAATAGACCATCTGTCTTTAAAAACACCTTCCATTACAAAGGCAATATGTACAGATCCGGTTATTGCGGGTAGTGTAAGTACCTTTTCATAATAATCAGTTTGTACAGGATTAAGACTCATTTCTGTCCAGGTAAACAGGTCTTCATAACTTGCAAGATCTGTGGGGTCAGAATTTGTTGAAATTTTCACTTTATAAATTCCGTTAGATTCTCCAGGAAAGGAAAGTCGCGAAAAAAAGCGAAGCTGTGCATTAGGAGGCATATTAAAATAAGGAGTAATAAGCCAGTCTTTAGGAGCTGGATCGCCTTCAAATGCAGCTTCTCTTTGAAGATAAGCAGCATGATCACCTGTATTAGGTAGTGCTATAGGGCTGTTAAGCGGGCTTTGAACCCATGTGTAAATAGGCCCAAATTCGTTAATTACCGTCCAACCGACCGGATGTGCAGGTGAACCCACCCAGGGAGCTTCAAATCCCTCGGGTGCGAGCTGCGCATAGCCGCAAACAGACAGTAATGATGTGAGGACCATTAATGTAAATTTTTTCATAAAAATTAGTTAATTTAAGTTTAGATTTTAAATCTAATGAAAAAAAATATGTTAAATGATGTAGTAATGGAATATAATTATGTTAATTAGTTAAAAAAAACAAAACAGCATGTTATTGTTATATTTTTTTTATTTTATGAGTTTAATTGTTGGTTTTCTTAATTAAAACGTAAATAATTTAAATTATAGTCAATATTGGTGTTAGCGATGATTTAATTGAGGAAATAGCTATTTTTCAAATAATTTTAGATAGTAGAAGTTATTTTTTAAACTAAAATTGAATTTTTAATTCCTTTGATTATAGAATATTAATATGCTGATTTTTGATGTAATTATTTTAAGAGTTTCTTTAATAAGGATTATTATCTTCTATAAAATGTAGTGTATATAGACTCTTTTTGGAGAAATCATTATTGCATTATCCTCAAGTATCCATATGAATTAAAAAATGAGATATCTATTTTTTAAGACGTGGAAGGGTTTTGTTTAAAATAACTGTTATAGTTTGTAAATAGAGAGAAAGTGCTAATGTGTGTAGTTTAACAATTATCTGTAGTTCTATTTTATTGATTTTATCATTCATAATTTTATAAGAATCGATTTATAAACTATAATTGTTAATTTTAAGCAAAAAAGAAGTGGTTGATTCGTTTTAAAGATTAATGGGACTTCATAAAATTTAGATTTTATTTTTATTTATGTGAAATTAATGATGAATATTTAATTTTCTGTATAAAGATTTAAATGAAAACTTGTAACAAAGTTATGTTTGGAATGTTAGTTTATTATAGCTTAAATGTGAACTAAAAAAATCTAATTCTAACTATATTTGTGATGTGATAGGTTAGAGTTTTTAATATTTAACTTTATTACTGCCCAACCCAGAAATAAATGATGAAGCTTACTATAAGAATGTTTTTAAGGCAGGGGATTGCATATTTGACAATTCTTATGCTGCTTGTTAGCGCAACATTATTCTCTCAGGAAAACAGAGAAGAAAAATTATTATTATCTAAAGCCAGTGAACTAGCATTTTCTGATCCAGATGAAACCATTAAAATAGCAAATCATTTACTTAAGAAGGAACAATCGGTAGAAAACACAGTAACTATAAATTTATTAATTGCCAGGAGTTATGAAACAAAAGGTGATTATAACAATTCAGTACGTTATGCTTTTGAAGCGAGTAAGAACTCAAGAAAGGCATCAGATTCGTTAAAAGTCGAAATTTTTTTTTTAAAAGCAGATATATCCAGAAAACTACACTTATATAATCAGGTTGATCATTACTTATCGAAAATTAAGATGTTAAGTGATGAGTTGAAATCTGATAAGATTAAAGAATCTGCAAAAGTTAGAACAATATTAGAAAGAGCTTATGTAAGTTTGGAACGTTTAAAATATGCAGAAACTATTAAGTTACTGGATAGTATTGAGGATAAGAATAAAACGATAGTAAATCAGGATTACAATTTAAAAAAGGGATTTATTATAGCAAAAGCTCAAGCGCTTAATGGTTTAGGTGAATACGAAATGAGCAGGGATAATTTCGAGAAAATTTTTACAGAATATCGTTCTCAAAAACAATCTAATCTCGTTTTGGAAATTAAAATACTAAATGGTTTCGGAAAAGTTTATTTTGAACAAAAGGATTATATTAAGTCAATAGATGTGCTTTTAAGTTCCTTAAATAAAGCAACTAAAATTAACAACACTCCTTTGTTAGAAGAAATTAATTATCTGTTAGCGGCTAATTATCTTGTTCTTAATAATAAAATAGAACAGAAAAAATATACCGATCAGTTTTTTGCATTAAACACGGCTTCCCTTGAAATGGAAACGGAGGCAGTAAATTCAATGTATAATTTTTTGAGCGAAGAGCAAGAGGCAGATTATAAATATGAGAAAAATAGATTAATACTCTTTACTTATATTGTTACTGGTGCCCTTACTGTAATAATACTTTGTTATGTAATTTTATATACTGTTAATAAGGCTAAGAGAAAGCGTTTAAAAGAAATTATTGGATACTTAGAAGTAACAAATAACCTGTTAGTGAAATCGTATGCAGATAAAAAAGAACCGAATAAAAAAATATCAATACCTACAGAAACAGAACAAAATATACTTGGGAAGTTAAAACGATTTGAGAATTCTATTAAATACACTAATAAAGATATGTCGCTAGCAACTCTTGCAGCACAGTTTGATGTTAACACAAAATACCTATCGGAGATCATAAACAAACATTACCAAGATAACTTTAATACCTATATTAATAGATTACGAATCAATTATATTATAGAGAAACTTAAAAATGAACCGGAATACTTAAATTATAAAATAAGTTATCTGGCAGAGGAAAGTGGTTTTTCGTCTCATAGTAGTTTTGCAACGGTTTTTAAAACTATTACAGGCATAGCACCAACTATTTTTATAGATCTTATAGGTAAGGAAGTAAACAAGAAAAAAGCATAATATTATGTCTATCATATTTAAATACAGGAAAACCTATTTAATTATGGCATTGATTCTATTCAATGTTATGACAGTTTTTGCGCAAAAAAAAGATAAGCTAAGTACTATTTTGGCTACTGCAACGCTTGATATTTATGAAAAACCGGATAGGGTAATTAAAATAGGGGATTCTATATATAAATCGCCTACAAGTTCAAACGAAGTTAAGATTAGGGCTTTAAGATTAATTTCTAATGCTTATGCTTCGAAAAGAGATTATCAGAAGTCGTTAAAGTATTTTTTAAAGGCAAATGCATTATCAAAAAATACAGGCGATATATATTCACAAATTAATATACTAAGCCAAACAGGAGTAAAGTACCAGCAAATGGGAGTTTACGATAAAGCAATACAATATTTAGATGAATCAGATAAATTAATTGCTACATTATCTTCAAAAGATTTTGCAAGGCATGCATATACGCAGGCATCAAATTATATTGTTAGAGGCTTTATTTATAAAGATCAATTAAACTGTGATATTGCTATTAACTATTTCGATAAAGGAATAGCGTTGTATAAAAAGAGAAATACTGACAGTGAACAACCAAACTTAAGTATAGCCTACTACAACAAAGGTAATTGTTATATAACTATGTCGGATTATGCTGCTGCTAAAAAAAGCTTTTTAGAAGCAATTGCTTTTGCTGAAAATGTTAACGCAAACAGTTTAAAAGCTTTTGCTCAAAAAGGGCTGGCTGAAGTTTATACTAAAGAAGGGAATTATACTAAAGCAATAGAGATATTAGAAGAGGCTTTGGAAATTTCTAAAAACGTTGGAGATTTGGTGCTTAACAGAGGGGTTTATATTGCTCTTGCAAATAATTATCTTGCTGTAAATGATTGGCAACAGTATCAGAAGTATAATAAACTATTCTTAAATAATCAGTTAATAATCAAGGAATCGGAAAGAAGGTCAATAAATGATTCAATTGATGAGTTAACTCAGATTAATGATCAAAAGTTAGAGGAAGTAAAAACAAAATATGTTTATATAATCTCAATTCTTGTGCTTTCAATATTTGTTATGTTATACCTATTATATAGGTACCAAAAACGTAGTATTAGCTCAATTGATACTTTAAATTTAGAAGTTAAGAGGATAAAAGCTACTTTAAAAAGCAATGACTGACTGCTAGAATTAGATTAAATATTTTCATAATTTATTCCTTATCAAGATTCAGTATATTTTAACTGTATAAGATAATAGTTTTATGGAGTTTTAAGTTGAAATAATGTATGCATTAAATTTATTTATCGGATATATTATTTTGTATTTTAGCTTACCAACTTTAAAGTAATCCAATGAAATTATTAGCCTTTGCCGGAAGCAGCAGTAAGCATTCTATCAATAAAAAATTAGTTACCTACGCTGCAGGATTATTTGAAGATGCCGATGTAGAAATCATCGATCTGAATGATTATGAACTGCCTCTATTTAGTGTTGATAAAGAAAAACTAATTGGTGCCCCTCCGGTTGCCCGATTATTTCTTGATAAGATTGAAGCGGCAGACATACTCGTAATCTCTGTTGCAGAACACAATGCCGGGTTAACGGTTGCGTTTAAAAATATATACGACTGGGCTTCCCGTCAGAAAAAACTTGTATTCAATAATACGCCTTTACTATTGCTTTCTACATCACCAGGCAAGCGTGGGGGAGCCAGCTCACTTGAAGCTGCTCAAATAAGTATGAAATGGTATGGCGGTAATATTAAAGCTACTTTTTCACTACCAAGCTTTGAAGAAAATTTTGATAAAGAAAATGGCAAGATTTCAAATATAGAATACGATACTGCGTTAAGAGAGATTATACGAAATTTCGATTATGAACAAAAAGCTTAAGCAGTTTTTAAAATTTACTGGAAGATTTATTCTGGGTATTCTCGCGTTTATTGTTTTATATCTCCTTGTTGCCTTTATAATGGCACATATCCCTGTAAATTCCAATCCTGAAAAAAGCAATGATGTTGCCATTTATATTAACTCTAATGGTGTACATACGGATATCTTGGTTCCTATAAAGAATGATATTAAAGATTGGACTAAAGATATATTATACAGCCAGACAAAATCGAAAGATAGTATTATGAAATATGTAGCTTTTGGCTGGGGCGATAAAGGGTTTTATCTTGATACACCGGAATGGAGTGATTTAAAAGCAAGCACAGCCTTAAAAGCAGCTTTTTATTTAGGTACATCGGCTATGCACACTAAGTTTTATAATAAAGTTAAAGAAGATGACGAATGCGTAAAAGTGACTATCAGTAAAGGTGACTATAAAGATTTGGTTAAATATATTGAAGACAGTTTTGTTCTTGATAAAAACAATAAAGTACAATGGATAGCTAATCGTAGTTATGGACAATACGATGCTTTTTATGAAGCACATCGAAAATACAGTTTATTTTACACCTGTAATACTTGGGCAAACAATGCTCTTAAAGCGGGTAATCAAAAAGCGGCACTATGGACGCCGTACGATAAAGGAATTTTTTATCATTACTAATGAGTTTAATAGATGACCCCTAAGAGAAACTGGATTATTCCTATACTTTTCTTAATTATTTGGATTATTACTTCAAGTATTCACGATTATGTACGATGGTATTACCATGATTTTTTTTGGGTAGTAGGTTTAACTATGGTGATAAGCGCTACATTAGCGATTACTTTATCGCTTATAAATTCAATATTAATGTTAAAACAAATGATTTTAAAAAAAATTAAATATCATTGGTTTGTTTTAATAATGAATTTGTCGCCATTGATTCTTATTCTACTTGCAATTATTTATGAAGCGATAAAGTAGTAGTTAAAACTGGCAAGATTATTGAATATTCATTAGGATGAAAAATATTTCCCATATAATCAATATTATATTTTTGTTTTTTTCATTTACCATTTCGGTAAATGCACAGGATTATACAAAAGTAGATGCTACTGTTAAAACTTATCCAAAAACATTTGCTTCTCTAGATAAGTTTGCTGAGCAGGTAAATAAAGACTTTAAAAATGAGGAGGAAAAAGCGCGTGCCATATTTACCTGGATTGCTACAAACATAAAGTATGATCTTGCTGCTTTTGGAGTAAATGAAAGACCTGCTGCGTTTTCTTTTAAAACGCAGGAAGAAAAAGAAGCAAAGCAGAAAAAATTTAAAGAAGATCTTGCTGCTAAAACCCTGAAATCTAAAAAAGGAGTTTGTCAGGGCTATGCGACGTTATTTTCGGTAGTAGCGGATAAGGTTGGATTACAATCGGAAATTGTAACAGGAACCTCTAAATCGCATCCGGCGCATATTGGTAAATTACCCGGCGCAAGCGATCATGCCTGGAATGTGGTAAAAATTGATAATCAATGGAAATTGATTGATGCTACATGGGGTGCAGGAACAGTGACTGGTGTTAAACCGGAGTTTGTTTTTAAATTTAACGATAAGTATTTTTTTACCGACCCAGATGTGTTTTTTCTAAACCATTTCCCTGATGATAAAAAATGGCTTTTTACTCAAAAAAACGAACAGGATTTTGCAGACTTACCTTTGTATTATGGCAATTACCTGTTAGAAGAATATAATTTTTTAAGTCCTAAAACAGGAACATTTATTGTGCCAAAATCAAATAGCATTTCTTTTAAAATCAATAATTTAAGATCCGGAGATAAAGTGCATTATGCCTTTAGCAAGGATAAGGTGTATAAAGAAATTCAGTTAAAGCAAAATGGCAATACTACTGAATTTGACATACCATTGGACGGCAAATCTAAAGGTACGTTAACGATTTATGTAAATCAGAAATCGGTAGCGACTTATAGGATCATGTGACGTAATTGTCTAAATTTATCTTCTTAATTATATAAACTTTTAAATATGTTGCACATGAAAAAAAATACTTTTTTGTTTTGCTTATTATTTTTTACGCTTCAGCACAATGCACAACTTCCTTTCGGAGCTATGGCTCCTGATTTTACAGCAACAGATCTAGATGGAAACAGCCATACATTATCAACATATCTTAATGCAGGCAAAAGTGTTATAATTGAGTTTGGAGGTACAGGATGCGGGCCTTGCTGGACTTACAAAAAAACAGAATCGTTACAGGATTTATACAATGCATTTGGACCTCCAGGCTCAAATGAATTGATGATTTTTCAAATTGAAAATTATACTAATTATAATAAGGATTTTGATAAATTACATGGTATTCCTAAGAATACCGAATTTGGTAACTGGGTAGAAGGTACACCATTTCCAATTATTTTAAGCCAAACGGTGAATGATGCTTACATGGTAGAGTATCTTCCCACAATATATAAAATCTGTCCTGATGGTAAAACCTCATTAATTGGTCAGTCTTCTGCTATTAATGCCAGAAATATTATTAGTAATAGTTGTGCAATGTTGACAGGTGTACAGAATTATGGCAGGGTATTAGAAACGACAAATGGCTTTTGTATTCCACAAGGCAATTTTAAAGCAAAATTTAAAAATTATGGATTTAATAATATAACCTCAGCGGTATTTAAGCTTAAACAAAATGCTACAGTTGTTGGTACTGTTAACTATTCAGGAGCACTTGTTCAATTCGATTCGGCCACAATTATATTTGATGAAATTGCTGTTGATTCTTCTGCAAATTATACAGTAGAGATCCAAAGTATTAATGGTGTTGCTAACTTTAATCCGAAATTTTCTCAGGCAGACTTGCCTTTTCATATCTCGAGACCTACAGGCATCGATTTGCAGATAAAGATTCATACTTACTCTTGCCCCAATAAAATGTCATGGAATATTGTTAATAGCTTAGGTGTTATTATTGTAAACGGTGGTCCATATTCTGGATATGAAAATAATTGTGGTGGCCCTAATGCTGATACTATAATTGAGCATACTGCAGCTTTACCTGATATAACTGATTGTTATACATTAAATTTGTTTTCAACAAATCCATATGGGTGGAAAAATTTTTATTGGGGTACTCCAGATACTATTACTCCTGGGGTTGAGATTTTTTCAGGAGGAAGCTTGATATATAGTAACTTAGAGGTTGGGAATTTTGGGTATAGGATGACAGTTGAAAATTTCATTTCCAGTGGTTTATTGACTGTAGATGAAATAAAAACTGATCCATTGGTAGTATTTCCGAATCCTACTTCGGGAATAATCCAAATAACAGGTAGCGACTCATTTGAGGTTAGTGTTTTTGATATAATGGGTAAAGAGGTATTTCATTCGGAAAATATTGATAAAAATAATTCATTTAATATTTCTCAGCTTAGTAATGGTATTTATATTGCTAGGTTTTTAGATAAGGATAATAATGAAACTGTTCGAAAAGTAATTCTCGATAGGTAATTATATACCAGACATAAAATTGAGGCCGGATTGTTAAGAGACTATTGATAAGTTTCTGCAATCCGGCTTTCATTTTTTAAGCAGAAATGGTACATTAGCAGAAAATCCATAAAATTTTATGCTGGAGCAGAATCAGTACACTGAAGATAACATCCGTTCACTTGATTGGAAGGAACACATCCGTATGCGTCCCGGTATGTATATCGGTAAGTTAGGCGATGGGTCTTCACCCGATGATGGAATCTATATACTTATAAAAGAGGTTATTGATAACTCAATTGACGAATTTGTTATGGGTACCGGCAAAACTATTGAAGTTACCCTAAAAGATAAAACTGTAAGCGTTCGTGACTTTGGACGAGGTATTCCACTGGGTAAAGTAATCGATGTGGTTTCTAAAATGAATACGGGTGGTAAATACGACTCTAAGGCATTTAAGAAATCGGTAGGTCTGAATGGTGTGGGTACTAAGGCAGTGAATGCATTGTCTAATTACTTCCGTGTAGAATCTGTAAGGGATAATATGCTTAAAGCCGCTGAGTTTTCTGCGGGTGAACTTACCATTGAAGAAGATCAGGTAGAAACTACAAAGCGTAAAGGAACCAAAGTTACCTTTATTGCAGATGAGGCGATCTTTAAAAATTACAAGTACCGTAACGAGTACATTATAAAAATGCTTAAAAACTATTGTTACCTGAACACAGGATTAACAATACTTTTTAATGGCGAAAAATATTTTAGTGAAGACGGACTTAAAGACCTTCTTGGTGAAACTATTAATGAAGATGACAGGATCTATCCAATTATTCATTTAAAGGATGAGGATATTGAAATTGCCATGACGCACAGTAAGACCCAATATAGTGAAGAGTATTACTCATTCGTTAATGGGCAGAATACGACACAAGGTGGTACCCACTTAGGAGCTTTTCGTGAAGCTATTGTAAGAACAATTAAAGAGTTTTACAATAAGAATTTTGAGGCATCAGATATTCGTAAATCTATTGTTAGTGCGATTAGCGTTAAAGTGGAGGAGCCGGTATTTGAATCACAGACTAAAACCAAATTAGGTTCTACCGATATGGGACCGGAAGGGCCAAGTGTAAGAACTTTTGTAAATGACTTCGTAAAAAATAAACTGGATAACTTTTTACACCGTAACCCTGATGTGGCCGAAGCTTTGCTTCGTAAAATACTACAGGCAGAGCGTGAACGTAAAGAGCTTTCGGGTATTCGTAAACTGGCAAGGGATAGGGCTAAAAAATCCAGTCTTCATAACAAGAAGCTGCGTGACTGCCGTGTACACCTTACCGATGCTAAAAATCCACGTAGTTTGGAAAGCACGCTTTTCATTACCGAGGGAGACTCGGCATCGGGATCTATTACCAAATCGAGGGATGTTAATACCCAGGCAGTTTTCAGTCTTAGAGGTAAGCCTTTAAACTCGTATGGTATGAGTAAGAAGATTGTTTACGAGAATGAAGAATTTAACTTACTACAGGCTGCATTGGATATTGAAGACGAAATGGAGAACCTGCGTTACAATAACATCGTAATCGCTACTGATGCCGACGTTGATGGTATGCACATCCGTTTGCTGCTTATTACCTTCTTCCTGCAGTTTTTCCCTGAGCTTATAAAAGAAAACCATTTGTACATTTTACAAACTCCTTTGTTTAGGGTACGTAATAAAAAAGAAACGATATACTGCTATTCTGATGAAGAACGCCGTAATGCTATAGAAAAATTAAAGGGTAAACCTGAGTTAACCCGATTTAAGGGATTGGGAGAGATATCACCTGATGAGTTCAAACACTTTATCGGTCAGGACATTCGCCTAGATCCTGTATTGATGGATAAAGCAACACCGGTAGAAACTTTGTTAGAGTTTTATATGGGTAAAAACACACCGGACAGACAGGAATTCATCATCAACAACCTTAAAGTTGAACTTGATGTTGTTAAAGAAGAATAGGAGTCAGTAATTAGATGCAGTTTTTCAGTTTTGTCATTCTGAGCGAAGTGAAACGGAGTCGAAGAATCTTTATTACGATTTCTCTTTCGTCGAAATGACAAGTAATAATAGAAAATATAATTTCAAATATAATTTGAAAGGTAATACATGGACGAAGAAAACTTAGAGCCTATCGAAGGCGGACATTTTTACGATAAGAACGAAAAATCAGAAGGTGGCGATATCATTACCAAGGTAACAGGTATGTACAAAGACTGGTTCCTGGATTATGCGTCTTATGTTATTCTGGAGCGTGCAGTTCCTGCTATAGAGGATGGGTTTAAACCTGTTCAGCGAAGAATTATGCACTCGCTTAAAGAACTTGATGATGGTCGTTACAATAAGGTTGCTAACGTTGTAGGACACACTATGCAGTACCATCCTCACGGTGATGCAAGTATTGGTGATGCAATGGTGCAGATAGGCCAGAAGGAACTTCTTATTGATACTCAGGGTAACTGGGGTAATATCCTTACCGGAGATGGCGCGGCAGCTTCCCGTTATATCGAGGCGCGTCTTTCTAAATTTGCATTAGAAGTTTTATATAGCCCGAAAATTACACCTTGGCAATCGTCTTATGATGGCAGGCGTAATGAACCTATTAACCTTCCTGTAAAATTCCCACTATTATTAGCACAGGGAGCAGAGGGTATTGCGGTAGGACTTTCTACCAAGGTATTACCACACAACTTTAATGAACTTATAGATGCATCTATAAAAATATTAAAGAATAAACCTTTTACTATATTCCCTGATTTTCCTACCGCTGGTATTGCTGATATTTCGGCTTATAATGATGGTATGAGGGGTGGACGTGTACGTGTACGTGCTAAAATTGGACAACTTGACAAAAGCACATTGGTAATTACCCAAATACCTTTTAGTACCAACACAACCACGTTGATAGACAGTATCCTGAAAGCGAATGAAAAAGGGAAGATCAAAATACGTAAGATTGAAGATAATACTGCTGCCGATGTAGAGATATTAATACATCTTCCTACTGGTGTTTCTCCAGATAAAACAATTGATGCATTATTTGCCTTTACGGCCTGCGAAACATCTGTAGCACCGCTTGGTTGTGTTATTGAAGATAATAAACCATTATTTGTGGGTGTTACCCATATGCTTAAAATATCTACAGAAAGAACAGTAGATCTTTTAAAGAAAGAGCTGGAAATACAGCTGGATGAACTTGAAGAACAATGGCATTTCCAGTCGTTAGAGCGTATATTCATAGAAAATAGAATTTATCGCGCTATTGAGGAAGAGGAAACCTGGGAGGGTGTTATAAAAGCAATTGATGAAGGATTAAAACCTTTTACAACTCACTTAAGACGAGATGTAACTGAGGAAGATATTATTCGTTTAACGGAAATCCGAATTAAGCGTATTTCTAAATTTGATATTGATAAAGCTGAAGAAAAGATCGAAGCACTTGAAGGCGAAATTGCCCAGGTAAAACATCATTTGGATAATCTGATCGATTTCGCTATTGCTTATTTTCTGAACCTTAAAGAAAAATACGGTAAAGGGCGTGAACGTAAAACTGAACTTAGAAACTTTGATAACATCGAAGCTACCAAGGTTGTATTGCGTAATACTAAACTTTATGTAAACCGTGAGGAAGGCTTTGTAGGTACTGGTCTAAAGAAAGATGAATATGTTGCCGATTGTTCTGATATCGATGATGTTATTGTCTTCCTGCGTAATGGAACCATGATGATTACTAAGGTAGATGTAAAAACCTTTGTGGGCAAAGACATTATACATGTTGCCGTATTTGATAAAAACGACAAGCGTACTATTTATAATATGATATACCGTGATGGTAAATCCGGTCCATCTTATATTAAAAGATTTAATGTATCTGGGGTAACCCGAGATAAACCATATGACCTTACTGCCGGTACAAAAGACTCGATGGTATTATATTTCTCTCACAATCCAAATGGAGAGGCAGAGGTAATTACAGTATTATTACGTCAGGTAGGCAGCGTTAAAAAATTAAAATTCGATCTTGATTTTGCTACCATGGCCATAAAAGGCCGTGCATCAAAAGGGAATTTGGTTACCAAATATCCTATCAAGAAAATTGAACTTAAAGAAAAAGGAATTTCGACACTTAAACCTAGAAGAGTTTGGTTTGATGATACTGTTCACCGTCTTAATGTTGATGGTAGGGGAGAACTGTTAGGAGAATTTAGGCCAAACGACAGACTTCTTATCATAAACCAGTCCGGGAAGCTAAAAACCATAGTTCCTGAGCTTACCACACATTTTGAAGAAGGCATGATTGTATTAGAGAAATGGGTTCCTAACAAACCAATTTCAGCAATTTACTTTGATGGTGAGAAAGAACGTTATTTTATAAAACGATTCTTAGTAGAGAGTGAAAATAAAGAAGAAATATTTATTACAGAGCATCCTAAATCACAACTGGAGATAGTATCTACTGATTATCGCCCTGTGGCTGAAGTTGTGTATGCTAAGGTAAAAGGAGTTCAGAAAGAAAACCAGGAAATTGACCTTGAGAGTTTTATAGCTGTAAAAGGTATAAAAGCATTAGGGAATCAACTTACGGCAGATAAGATTAAACAGGTGAATCTTTTAGAACCATTACCGTTTGATCCTCCTGCAGAAGAAATTCCTGAAGAAATGGAAGTCTCAGGCGAAACGGATATATCTGATGAAAATATGACACTGGATGATGATGGACAAATAACATTATCATTGGATTAAATAACAAAAACTCCCGATTTAATCGGGAGTTTTTGTTTCTATTTATTCAGCGTTTTGATTATAATTTCTTAAATGTGCCTATCTAAATTTTCATTGTATCTTATGCCTGAATGGGTGAATTATTCCATCTTTATCAATAATATAAAGAGTAGAAAAGAGATGTACAATTAGGTATGTTTTTCGGATTTAATTTTATAGACTTTTTATGGTGATTTTTGAATATAACAGCGTTAATTTTTTGTGTTATGTAAGACCTCTTGCACAAAAAATTAAATACCTTATTACTTAAAAACCAATTTTCATGGAAATACTCTAAAATAGTATAACTTTGTCAGAAGTTAATGTTTTTAGAACGTTTATAATGAACAGAAGAATTAAGTTGATCCTATATATTTTCACCCTTTTTAGTACATTTTCGGTATTTGCGCAGAATGATGGTAATTATACAAATAATGTTAAAACACTTGAAGAAAACGTTCAAGAAAACCGTCGATTATTGCTAACAAATCCGGACAAGGCTTTTTATGATATTGATGATTTATTAAAACAAGCAATAAAAGAAAAGAATAAAGACGCAGAGCTTATTTTATTATCACGCCTATGTTGGTATTATACCAATAACGATTTAAAAAAAGCAATTGATGCCACCCGAAAACTACAGCTTAAAGCAGAAGAGTATAAAAATATACACTATCTGGCTACTGCCCATGTACATTTTTCTAATATTTATTTAAGTAGTGGTTTGCCTGTCAAAGCTTTAGAGGAGTTTGAGCAGGCTAGCGAACTTTTTAATAAATCAAATTATAAAGCAGACCAACAAGACGTTATTACGCTCAGAATGAATGCTTATTCGGCAGCTGGCGGCGCTTATATAGACTTGAATAAATCACACGAAGCGGCAAAGATGCTTTTAAAGGCAAATGGAGAGATATTAAAACTAAAAGATTCTATACTTAAAAAATTTAATTTACGTATTAATTATACCAATCTAGGAGAGGTATATTCAAAAATTGATATCGATTCAGCAGAATATTTTATAAATTATTCACTTCTTTTAAGTGATAAAACAAAAACTCCCGATATAGTTCAGTTTAACAATTATCTTGTCTTAGGATACATTAATAAAGAAAGAAAAGATTACGCCAAAGCAATATATAACTATAAAAGAGCAGAAAATAAGATATCTTATATTAATCCGACCCTGGAAAATATAAATACTATTTATAGTAGTTTAGCGGAAATTTATAAAACTACTGACAGCCTGGAGAAGGCAAATTATTATCTGGAAAAACTACAAAATAGTTTGTTGCAGCAGGAGCAGAATAAAAATAAATCTTTGCACAAAATAATAAATGATAAGCTTCTGGAAGAAAAAAATTATACTGTTTATATAGGTATCGGTTCAGGAATCTTATTGCTTATAAGCCTGGGTATTATGTTTCGTTTATACATAAGAAATAAACTGTTAGAAAAACAGGAGAAAGCAGATGAAGCTTATTTACAGGTAAATCAATCTGTAAAGCCTCAGGACATGGGTGTTTATGAGCGTTTAGCTGAGTTGGCTCAGAATGATGATAAGGCATTTATCATTGCTTTCCACGATCAGTTTCCAGGCTTTTACGATAAGCTTTTAGAGATAAACCCTAAGCTTGTAGAATCGGAAATAAAGTTTTGTGCTTTCCTCAAATTAAAACTATCTACTAAAGAAATTGCTCAAATACAAAGTATTGAACCTGCAACGGTTAAAAATAAGAAGAACAGGATCCGTAAAAGATTAAATATTCCGGCGGATGTTGAGCTTTATTATTTTTTTAATCAATTTTAAAAATCTTAAATTTTAGTATTATAAATAGTAATCGAATATTAAAAATCGGTTAGGATAACTATATCTTTTTCTTATTCTAATAGTATTTTCCTGATGTGATTTTTTTACTTATATGTAAAAAAATCGCAATACTTCTTCTAACACACTATTTCCGGGTTATTTCAAACTTCAAATTAATAAATTAACCTATAAAAATCAATAATTTATGTTTAAGTTATGACTTACAGGTTATTATGGTTTGTTAAGTTAATGTTATGTATGTGTTGTGCATGTTAAATCTCACTCGTTATGCACCTGTTGTACCCTGTTGAATTCAGAATTTTATGTTAATACCTGTTAGTTTTGTTGTGTACTGTACAAAATGTTTCTATTAAACCAAAACTTTAAACTACAATTAACTATTAAGGCGTATGAAAAAATTTTTTACTTTATTAGTATTATTCACATTAGTATGTACAAATGCGCAAACAGTTATACCTGAAATTGAGTGGCAAAAAACTCTTGGAAGTGAAGATATGGATGTAGGGTCAGGTATTACAGTAACAGCAGATGGAGGTTATATAGCATTTGGAAATGTAATGGATGCTTCCGGAAATGTAAACACTGTTCATGAGTATGGCGGGGATTACTGGATTACAAAACTAGATGCTTTGGGTAACCTTGAATGGCAAAAAACGTATGGAGGGACCTCTTATGAAGGAGGGTCGGGAGGTGAACTAAGAATTGAAACTTCTAAAATAAGACAGACACCGGATGGAGGCTATATACTTGGGGCAAACAGTACGTCAAGTGATGGAGATGTATCTGCAAATTTTGGAGGATTTGATGTTTGGCTTGTAAAAATAGACAATTTGGGTAATATCGAGTGGCAAAAAAATTATGGAAATGATGCAGACAATGGTTTTGCTGATATTAATGTAACTGACGATGGAGGTTATATTATGACGTACTCTAATGTCGATTGGAATATGGGTGTATTTAGTTCTAAAATTGTTAAATTAGATGTAGAGGGAAATATAGAATGGACTAATTCTTATGGAGAGAGTGCATGGAAATTTACACATTTATACAGTGTTATTCAGACATCAGATGGAGGATATGCTGCTATAGGATTGACATCTGAAGAAATTTCAGATGTTTTTCCAGGGAATGAATTTCTCCCGGGCTTTTATGAACCCAATCGACTTTGGGTGCTTAAGATAGATGCTTCAGGAACTTTTCAGTGGGCTAAAGCCTATGGAGGAAGTGATATAGATGAAGGTTATTCTATTGCAGAGGCTACAGATGGTAGTTTTGTAGTATCTGGGATGACATATTCTGGTGATGGAGATGCTGTAGGACATCCCGATCCTAATAATGTTTCGTCACAATGGGTATTGAAACTAAATAATATAGGAGAGTTGTTATGGCAAAAAACGTATGGATATGGTGGAAATGCTGTTGATGTTAAAATAATGCCCGATGGTAACTACGTAATAGGTGGAAGCTATATTGGATATGTAAAATCAACAAATGGAGAAGTTATAAATGGTAGGGGAGGCACAGATGAATATCTGATGAAATTAAATCAGGAAAACGGAGATATTATCTGGACAAAAACTATGGGTGGTAGTATGCAGGATAACTTATGGGGGTTTGCATTTACACCTGATGGCGGATTTATAACCATAGGTAATAGTACGTCATTTGACATTGATAAAACTGAAAATATAGGCAGTTTTGATTTCTGGGTAGTAAAATTAGGACCTGATTGTGTAGTTCCTGTTCTTACTGCCGAAACAGCTTATACGGTTTGTTCTGATACAGAATTTACATTATCAGCTACTTCCGATGGAAATACTATTAATTGGTATGCATCTGATACATCTACAGATATATTATTTACAGGACCAGATCTTGTTATTCCAACCTTAACAGAGGGAGCATCGTATTGGGTAAATGCTGTATCACCTAGTGGCTGTGCTTCTCAAAGAATAGAAGTTGTAGTTAGTGTAAATACCCGTCCTGATTTAACAGTTGCAAATAACGCTGTTTCTATTTGTGAAAATACAGAAGTAGTTCTTTCAGCAAGTTCATCTGCAGGAAATTCGATTGCTTGGTATAATAGTGAAGATGCTGTAGAATCTATAGCTTCGGGAGAAGATTTTACTACTCCGGTACTTACAGAAACTACTTCTTATTGGGTAGAATCGTCTAATCCTCTAACAAGTTGTGCTTCTAAAAGGGTAGAGATTATTGTAACGGTAACACCTTTACCTATTTTAACGGTTGATACTACGATTAGTATTTGTGAAGATACAGAAGCTGTTCTTACAGCTACTACAGAAGCAGGTAATACTATTGTTTGGTATGACAGTGCAGATGCTATAGAATCAATTGCGACAGGACCCGAATTCACTACTCCTGAACTTACACAGAATATTTCCTATTGGGTAGAATCTTCTAATCCTCAAACACATTGCGTTTCAGAAAGAACAGAGATTATAATAACAGTTGCTCCGGTTTCACAGGCAGTTGTTGAATTTAGTTATGCTGGTTCTGTATGTATATTGGATAATAATCCTACACCGGTTGTTTCTAACGATTTTACTTGGGGAGGAACATTTAACGCAGCATCGGGATTAAGTATTGATTCTTTAACAGGAGAAATAGATTTATCTTCAAGTAGTGCGGGAACATATACTGTTACCTATACTGTTGATACAGTAGGATGCTCGTTCGGCGGTTCGGATTCGGCAGTTATTATCATAACAGATTCAGTAACTCCGGTTGTTTCGTTTAGTTATGAGGAAATCTGTACTAATGATACTTCTGCACGTCCTGTATTAAATAGCGGTTTTACTAATGAAGGAACTTTCAGTTCAACGTCAGGTCTTTCTATCGATGCAGTAACAGGTGAAATAAATATTAAAGAGAGTAAACCGGGATCATACATTGTTGTTTATCAGGTTGAGGAAGATCTTAATTCTTGTTTAGCTTCAGGAAGATTCGAATTTGAGGTAGTTATCAATATCTGCCAGATCCAAAGAGGGATTTCTCCTAATGGAGATACTTTGAACGATTGGTTTGATCTAACAGGAATAGGAGTTCGTCATCTTGGAATTTTTAACCGTTACGGAAAAGAAGTTTACACTCAGTCGAACTATGTAAAAGAGTGGGGCGGTCAGGATAAAGATGGTAAAGAATTACCAGATGGAACATATTATTATGCCATTGAGAAAACGAACGGAGATAAGCTTACAGGCTGGATTTATATTAACAGGAACCATCAATAACATTTTTTAAAATAAAAGAGGGTTTTACCGGTTGGGTAATTCAACCGGTAAATTATACTCTATACTACAAAATACATCTACTAAACAAGAACTTTAAACTACATTAAACTTAAACTATGAAAAAACTTTTCACTTTATTAATATTACTCACGGTAGTATGCACAAATGCACAAACAATAATACCTGAAATTCAATGGGAGAAATCTTTGGGAAGTGAATCAAATGATGGTGCTGGGGGTATTACAATAACAGCAGATGGCGGTTATATAGTTTTTGGAAATGTATTTCAAGCTTCCGGGACTGTAACTACTCATTATGGTGCAAGTGATTATTGGATTGCAAAATTAGATGCCACGGGTACCCTTGAATGGGAAAAGACGTATGGAGGGAGTTATTTTGAAGGAACTGCAGCAGCAGGGCTAAGGTTAGATACCTCTAAAATAAGACAAACTCCGGATGGAGGTTATATACTTGGAGCGAACAGTTCATCTACTGATGGAGATATATCTGCCAATATTGGAGGTACAGATGTTTGGCTTGTGAAAATAGACAACATTGGTACTATTGAATGGCAGAAAAACTATGGAACTGTAGGTGAGGATGCCTTTTTTGATATTAAAGTAACTAACGATGGTGGCTTTATTATGACTAATGGTACTTCTGATGATGAAACCTATGTATATGGTTCTAAAATTACCAAGCTAGATGCACAAGGAAATATAGAATGGACTAATTCCTATGGAGGAGGAGCATTTACATTTTCGCATCTAATTAACATTATTCAAACGGCTGATGGTGGATACATCTCTACAGGATGGACAAGTGCTGAAGAGTCAGAAACTACACCAACACATGAAATTTTCCCTGGTTTTAATGATCCTAATGGTCGTCTTTGGGTACTTAAGATGGATGCTTCAGGAGTTTTTCAGTGGGCTAAAGCCTATGGGGGTACTAGTATAGAGGAAGGCTATTCTATCGTAGAAACGGCTGAGGGTAACTTTGTGGTAGCAGGGATGACATATTCAGGAGACGGAGATGCTGTAGGTCATCCCGATCCGGATAATGCTTCGTCACAATGGGTACTAAAATTAGATAATACTGGAACAATACTATGGCAGAAAACGTTTGGAATTGCGGGAAACGCTGTTGATGTTAAAATAATGCCGGATGGTAACTACGTAATAGGAGGAAGCTATATTGTTTATATAAAATCGACAAACGGAGAGAATATAAATGGTCGTGGAGGCACTGATGAATTTCTGATGAAATTAAATCAGGAAACCGGAGATATTATCTGGACAAAAACAATGGGAGGGAGTTTGAATGACAATTTGTGGGGCTTTGCGCTTACTCCTGATGGAGGATTTATAACTATAGGTAGTAGTTGGTCTACAGATGGTGATATAAGTGCAAACATTGGAGGTTTTGATTATTGGGTAGTTAAATTAGGACCCGATTGTGTAGTTCCTGTTCTTACTGCTGAAACAGCTTATACGGTTTGTTCTGATACAGAATTTACATTATCAGCTGCTTCAGAGGGAAATACTATTAATTGGTTTGCATCTGATACATCTACAGATATATTATTTACAGGATCAGATTTTGTTATTCCTGCTTTAACAGAAGGAGCATCGTATTGGGTAAATGCTGTATCACCTAGTGGTTGTGCTTCTCAAAGAATTGAAGTTGTAGTTAGTGTAAATACCCGTCCTGACTTAACGGTTGAAAATATCGCTGTTTCTATTTGTGAAAATACAGAAGCAGTTCTTTCAGCAAGTTCATCTGCAGGAAATTCGATTGCTTGGTATAATAGTGCAGATGCTGTAGAATCTATAGCTTCGGGAGAAGATTTTACTACTCCGGTACTTACAGAAACTACTTCTTATTGGGTAGAATCGTCTAATCCCTTAACAAATTGTGCTTCTAAAAGGATAGAAGTTATTGTAACGGTAACACCTTTACCTATTTTAACGGTTGATACTACTATTACTATTTGTGAAAATACAGAGGCAGTACTTACAGCTGCTACAGAAGTAGGAAATGTTATTGTTTGGTATGACAGCGCAGATGCTATAGAATCTATAGCTTCGGGATCAGATTTTACCACTCCGGTACTTACAGAAACTACTTCTTATTGGGTAGAAGCTTATAATCCTCAGGCACATTGTGTTTCAGAAAGAACAGAAATTACCATAACAATTGCTCCGATTTCACAGGCAATTGTTGAATTTAGTTATGAGGAAATCTGTACGAATGATACTTCTGCACATCCGGTATTAAATAGCGGTTTTACTAATGGAGGTACTTTCAGTTCAACCTCAGGTCTTTCTATCAACGCTGAAACAGGTGAGATAAATATTAAAGAGAGTAAACCAGGATCATATGTTGTTATTTATCAAATTGAAGAAGATATTGATTCTTGTTTAGCTTCAGGAAGATTTGAATTTGAGTTGGTTATCAATATCTGCCAGATCCAAAGAGGGATTTCTCCTAATGGTGATACTCTGAATGATTGGTTTGATTTAACAGGAATAGGCATTCGTCATCTTGGAATTTTTAACCGTTACGGAAAAGAAGTTTACACTCAATCGAACTATGTAAAAGAGTGGGGAGGTCAGGATAAAAATGGTAATGAATTACCAGATGGAACATATTATTATGCTATTGAGAAAACGAACGGAGATAAGCTTACAGGCTGGATCTATATTAACAGGAATCATTAATACATTTTTATAATAAAAGAGGGTTTTTTACCGGTTGTTAATTCAGCCGGTAAATTTTGATTTTAGAACATTTGTATTGTTGTAGTGTGATAGTGTATGTTTGGGGTCTATACTCTACTTAAAGTAGTACAAATATGTTCTTCATAAATTGTGAAAAAAGTAATTCTTTATTCTTTAAAAAATAAATGAAAAAAATATATTATATAGTATTATTTATCTTTTCTTTTTTGAGCTTACAAGCTCAAATGCAAACTGCTCATTGGTATTTTGGTGCTAATGCAGGAGTAGATTTTTCATCCGGCTCACCGGTAGCTGTTACAGATGGAGCATTAATTACAACAGAGGGTAGCTCTTGTATTTCTGATGAATATGGGAATTTATTATTTTATACAGATGGGATTACTGTTTATACCAGAAATCATACTATTATGCCTAATGGTGAAGGCTTAAGCGGAAGTAGTTCCAGTTCTCAATCGGCTCTTATTGTTCCTGGCCCCGGAATTTCTGATCTGTTTTATATTTTCACCACAGATGCTATTGAAGTTAGTCCAAAACATGGTTTCACGTATACTGTGGTTGACATGGCATTAGGCACAGAAGGTGAGGTGGTACCTGCACAAAAAAATATACCTATCTCTTTAGGAGGAGATCATAATGTTTCTGAAAAGATTGCGGCAACTGTAAAAGGTGATTGTTCAGGTTATTGGATTATTACCTTTCATAAAAATAAACTTTATGTATTTTCACTTACTGAAGAGGGATTGGATATTGACAATCCTATTGTATTTGATTCAGCACCATTTTCTGATGATGATGGTATTCAAGGATATATAAAAGTTTCTCCGGACGGTAAAAAATTAGCGGCAGCATTTAAAAAAGATTATACGGGTAGTTTGGTTTTATATGATTTTAATAATCTTGATGGAACGATTTCTAATGGACAGATAATATCTGCACCAGAACCGATAGGTGGACGGCTGTATTACAGTGTGGAATTTTCTCCCGATAGTAAGGTGTTGTATGCTGCTTATAGTGGCTTAGTTCGTTATGACCTTACAGCGGCATCTATACCGGATTCGGAGATTGTTTTTTACAGTACTCCCAATGGCGTAGGCGGTACATTACAGATGGGGCTAGATGGGAAAATTTATTTTTCACGTTTAAATAGCCAATATTATCTTGCAACAATCAATGATCCTAACAATTTTGATGCTCCCGATCTTGACATATTTGGTCTTTTTTTAGCAGGAAAACTTCATGGGATAGGATTACCGAGTTTTCCACAACCCTTTTATAATGCTAATCTTTTTATAAATGGGAGGGAGGATGTACAAACGTTTTGTGCAGAAGAACCAATTGATTTTAGTTATTGCTTTAACGGAGGAGTACTTCCTGGTTGGACTGTTCATTGGGATTTTGGAGATGGAAATACTTCTACGGAAGAAAGTCCAACACATAGTTATAGTGAGGCAGGTTCGTATACAATAACTCTAAAAATTACAATAGGATTAAATGTTATTACAGTAACCAATAGCGTTACGATTGTAGCTAAGCCAATAGCAAATAAACCTGCTAATCTTATAGCTTGTGATGTATTACCTAATGATGGTTTCGTTGAGTTTGCCCTTTCAGCACAAACGGCATCTATACTGGGTACTCAACCGGCAGTAGATTATACGATAGCATATTATCTTAGTGAAGATGCTGCAAAAGCAGAGGATACCCCCTTGCCACTGAATTATACAAACATTAGTAATCCTCAAGTGATCTATGCACGGATAACAAATATTGTTACTGGTTGTTATAATATTACTTCGTTTACTTTAACGGTAAATCCGATGCCGGAAATAACCGATCCTGATGATCAAGAGACCTGTGAAGAAATAGAGGGTACTGGTATTGCACAGTTTGATCTTACCGAATCGATTCCCCAAATCACAGGAGGAAATACGGACTTAGATGTGAAATTTTACAAAACACAACAGGATCGACTCAATAATATAGTTATACCTACTCCTACAGCCTATAGTAATACTACACCTAATGGTGAAACCGTGTACTTCCAGGCTTCAGATTCTGTAGCACCAGATTGTAAAGCTGATGGCAGTTTGGATCTTATAGTTAATAGCATACCATTACTTAATAACAATATCCCTGCTTACATACAATGCGATGATGTTGATCCAGGAGATGGTTATGAAGTATTTGATTTGACGAGTATGTATTTTGTGATAACTCCAGTTTTGGGTTTAACGCTAACTTATGAATATGAAATTTCTGGGACAAGGGTAACTATAACCGACCCAACAGATTTTACCAATACGATAGCATGGCAGCAGACAATATATGTTTCTAATACATCTTCAGGATGTAAGAAAGAAACTAGCTTTAATATTCAAGTAAACCCACTTCCGGTAGTGAATCCTGACCTAGGACCATTCTATGCTTGTGAAGAAGTACCTGGCGAAGGAGAGTTTATCTTTGAAGAGATGGACGAAGTTATTACTAATGGAGCAG
>RCUH01000180.1_pt1 | contig 89047 bp, 97 predicted proteins | sample 2166191 | NCBI WGS metagenome assembly RCUH01 (sample SAMN09932848, study PRJNA488358) | compost metagenome | feature: garden; material: soil; isolation source: compost soil in an enriched community after 214 h of incubation | place: Germany: Experimental Botanical Garden Goettingen | collected...
AGCGGTCTGGCGAACTGAGCCGTTCATCAAGAACAGAGGCTAATGCGCGCCAGGCGGCCGGGTTCCCGGACGAGAGGAAGGATTTCGGAAGACCATCGGGAACCGAGCGGATGAGAACGGCGCCGCCGAGACGAGAGCCTTCAAGGACATAGATCGCGCCCAGGACCTCCGCCTCTCCGCGAAAAGGCGTGACCTGGGCCGGTTCAGGGAAGGCCAGGCCCATCAGGTTCAGGTCGGATCGCAGCGCAATTGTGCGGCGCCGTTCATGCCAGTCCGGCAGATGGGTTTCGGCGTCGGCTTCATCGAGAGCGGCCTCGACGCCCATGAAGGCGCCGGCCTGCGCCTGGAGAAAGGCGCCATAGTCGGCGCGACAGGTCAGATCATAGCGAGACATCCATCCGTCCAGACGGTCATGGGCGGCGGCGGTGGCCGCCTTGAGCTTGAAGCGCGCGCTGATTGCGGGGGCCGGTCCAGAGGAATTGAGCAGGCTGGCTTCCTTTCCGTTTCCAGGGGGCACCCACTATTGGTAACGCTCTCGTTGGAGCATCTTACGGTTTATCAAATGCTTGACCGGAACAAGGCCGGAACCTCGCCGGCCGTTGCCTCGCAGGGATGTTCAGGAGGCCGTTGAACGTCCACCGAAGCATCTTCGGGCAGCTGGTCCCCGCCATCGGCAATACCGGTCAGACCTCGAACACACGATAGGGAAGGTCGCCCAGGGTCCGCAGAACGGGCAAAGCGACATTGTAGACGGGGACGCCTCGTGCCGTGCGGCCTTCAGGCGCGCCGCGGTGAGCATGCCCGTGGACCACCAGTCTGACGTTCTCGTAGCGATCCACGACCTCCCCTAGGCGAGAGGAGCCGAGGAAGGGGTGAATCTCCGGCGGCTCGCCGATCACCGTGTCCACGATAGGCGCGTAGTGCAGCAGCACCACGCTGCGTTCGGTACGAAGGGTGCGGATGGAATTCTCGATCAGGTTGGCGTCTTCGACCGCCTCCTGGACGAATTGCTTGATCGAAGCCTCTCCGAACGAACTGAGCATGTAACGACCGAAGCCGCCGACAAAGCCCTTGCCGCCGGCGAAACCGACGCCCCCGATCTCATAGGACTCTCCGGTCAGCATCCTGACGCCCGCCTCGGACATCAGTCGGGCGACTTCGTCGGGCTGGCCGCATTCATGCTCATGATTGCCGAGAACCCCAACCATGGGGATGCGGCAGGCGCGCAGGTCTTCGAGCAGGTTCTCGACCTCGCCTGTCTTGCCGAAGTTGACCAGGTCGCCGCAAAGGCAGAGGACGTCGGCGTCTTCGTGAACGCGGTCGAAGAGGTCGCGATAGACACGGTGTGAAGTCTCGCCCACGTGAAGGTCCCCAACGGCGGCGATACGCAGCTTCCTTCCCGGTCCGGCCTCCATGCCGGGTTGAGGCGTCTGGATGTCAGGCGACGGGGTCATGGCGTTCCTCCAGGCCCTTGCCGACAACGTCGCCGAAGCCCCATTCGCTGATGTCGGCGATATAGTCGCGAGGGCTGAACAGACGGCCGCGACAGACCCTGACGCGCGGCGCGGGCAGATCGACCTGGGCCTGAAGCCGTTCCAGGAGCTCGGTCATCAGCCATGCCGGCACACGGCCGCGCTCTGTGGGATAGGCGAAGCGGAAGTTCAGGAGATGGGCCATCAGGACCTCCCAATAGAGGTCCATCTGATCCAGCATGGACTTCCAGTCGATGGCGTCGGACTGCTTCAGGATGACGTGGTTCACGTCGGCGCCGTCGTATCGATACCGATCCTGGATGAAGACCTTGGACAGGATCAGGGCTGTCGGCGACGTGATCATGACCTCATGGCCGTAGACCGTGATCCGGTCCTCGCCAAACCAGCTGTCCGACACCGCGATGGTGCCGTTCGACATGGCGAAGATGACGTCGAAGAAGTGCTTGTCGTCCTTCCAGACCTTGGCGATCCAGCGCTCGTCCTCAACATCCGTCCGGTAACCGCGGGCCTGGAAGTAGGCGAGAATGCGAGGGTAATCGCCTGGCTTGCAGAAGACGTCCAGGTCCTTGGTGGGACGGCGGATGCCGGTGTAGGCCGTCACCGCATAGGTGCCGGAGAGCAGGAAAGGCACGCCGGATTCCTTCAAAAGCCGCAGGCTCTCCTCGTAAAAGGCCATGGCCTCGGGCGGAGGTTCAAATGCGGGCTCGGCGACGGTGTCAGACATGCAGCGGGGTTCCTGAACAAGGTCAGGGAAACGGAGGCGCAAAGGCGAGGGTTCCCTCCCGGCAAGCTCTGACCAAAACCGGCATGGTCGATGATCAGCACCTCCCCGCGGGACGCCGGTCGCCGTCTGAGAATGGACGAGGCGCCGCTAGCCGCGCCCGCCGCGATCGAAACCGGTCGAAACGCCGTCGGGCTCAACTGACCAGACCCCATTCTGCCGAGCGGTTGAACCATCTCGCGGCCAAGCAGTTAGCCAAAGCCAGGCTTTAGGGAGAGGGCGACATGACCATCGATGAACGATCCGGCGGGTTGGTTCGACCCCTGCACCGCATATTGCTGGCGTTTCCGATCAGCCTCTTCACCTTCGCCCTGTTCACCGACATCGCCTATCTGAAGACGGCGGAGATTCAGTGGACGAACTTCTCGGCCTGGCTGATCACCGGGGCGCTGGTGTTCGGCGGGATCGCAGGCGTCTTCTCCATCATCGATTATGTCGTTCGCGCGCGGCGGGGTCGGTCCCGCCTCAGCCTGATCCATCTGGTTGCGCTGGCCCTGGCCTGGGTGCTGGGGCTGGTCAACGCCTTCAAGCACAGCCAGGACGCGTGGAGCTCGGTCGGCGCTTTTGGCCTGATCCTATCCCTCCTATGCACATTGCTGGTCATGATCGCCGGCTGGATCGCCTATTCCGCGCGGGAGACCATCTGATGGACAAGAACCTGCTCGCCGCCAGCGCCGCGACCCTTGCAATGGCTCTAACGGTCGCGTCCTGCGGCAACGCCAGCGATCCCAAGCTGAGCCAGACCGGACAGAATCCTGATCTGCCCAAGGTGAACGAGACCCTGGTTCCAGCGATGAAGATCAGTCCGCCCGCCGGCTGGAACGGCGAGACGCCGACCGTTCCGCAGGGCTTTACCGTCAGCGCCTTCGCGACCGACCTGAAGATTCCGCGTCAGATGCTGGTCCTGCCGAACGGCGACGTGCTGGTGGCCGAGGGGCGGGGCGGTCACGCGCCGCCCTTGCGCCCCAAGGACGTGATCGCCGGTTTCATCAAGAAACAGGGCAACACCAAGATCAGCGGCGGCGACCGCATCACCCTGCTGCGCGACGCCGATAACGACGGCGTCCCCGAACTGCGCGCCGTCCTGGTCGATAATCTGGATGCGCCATACGGTCTGGCCTATGTCGAGGGCTACCTCTACGTCGCCGAGCAGGGGGCGCTGACCCGTTTCGCCTTCCAGCCCGGCCAGACGGGTATCGCGACCCCCCCCGAGCGAGTCACAGCTCTGCCCTCGCGCGTGAATCACCACTGGACCAAGTCCCTGACCGTCAGCGCGGACGGCGCCAAATTCTATGTCGGCATCGGCTCCAACTCCAATATCGGCGAACGTGGGATGGCCCTGGAAGAGGAACGGGCCGTTGTCTGGGAAATCGACCGCGCGACCGGGGCGCGTCGCACGATCGCCACCGGTATCCGCAACCCGACCGCTCTGGCGATCGAACCGACCACCGGACTCCTGTGGTCAGTCGTCAACGAGCGTGACGAACTGGGTCCTCAACTGGTGCCCGACTACCTGACCCAGGTCCGCGACGGCGCCTTCTACGGCTGGCCCTACAGCTATTGGGGCCAGAACGTCGATCCTCGCGTGATGCCGCAAAAGCCGGACATGGTCGCCAGGGCCGTCAAGCCCGATTACGCCCTGGGCTCGCACGTCGCGGCGCTTGGTCTTGATTTCGCGCGGAGCGGCGGCTTCGGCGGCCCGTACGCCGACGGCGCTTTCATCGGCATGCATGGGAGCTGGAACCGTCAGGACCCGTCCGGGTACAAGGTCGCCTGGGTCCCGTTCAGCGGCGGCCGCCCCGCGGGACAGCCCATCGATTTCGCCACCGGCTTCCTCAAGGACGGCGAGGCCCGCGGCCGTCCGGTCGGCGTGGCCTTTGACCCGACGAAACGAATACTTCTGGTCGCAGACGACCTGTCCAACACGGTCTGGCGGATCGCCCCCTCGCGGTGAGGGCGTCACGGTCGCGAAGCAGGATTGAACCGTCGCCGTTCCGGGTCGTTAGCCGACTATGACGATGACGCCCTGGACGCCCTATTGCGGGCCCGCGCCCGATCCCGTGGATGTGCTGGGACGCTGGAACGGCGATCCGGTGCTTCTGACGGTGCTGGCGGTTTTCATCGCGGCTGGTGTCTTCCTGACGATGAAGCGGCACCCCGGATCGCCGTTCTTGCTGGGCGCGGCCGGGGTGCTGGTTCTCGTCTTCATCTCGCCGCTGTGCGCACTGAGTTCAGCCCTGTTCACGGCCCGTACGCTGCACCATCTGTTGCTCCTGCTCGCTGCGGCGCCCTTGGCGGCTCTGTGGCTGCCCAGGCTGAGGGCGCCGCGACTGGCCGTGGCGACGGCTGTCCAGGCCGTCGTCTTCTGGGCCTGGCACGCGCCTGATCTCTACGCTGCGGCCCTGTCGAACGATCTGCTCTATTGGGTCATGCAACTGACCATTCTGGGCAGCGCCGTCTGGTTCTGGGCGGCGGTGCGGGCGTCCAACGCGGCCGCCGCCGTGGCGGGCCTGCTGGCGGCCATGCTGCTGATGGGCTTGTTGGGGGCGCTCATCGTGTTTGCGGGTGAGCCATTGTATGCGCCGCACTTCGCCACGACCCTGGCCTGGGGCATGACCCCGCTGGAGGATCAGCAGGCGGCGGGCCTGATCATGTGGGCGCCCGCGGCGGCGGCCTATCTCCTGGTCGCGCTCTGGCGGATCAGCGAGCTGTTCAGGAGCGGCGAGGCGGCGCGTCCGGCATGATTGACCGGTTGATCGCACAGGCGCTGGAATGGGCGGCGGGCCATCATGACGAAGGCCGCTATTCGCCGGTCGCCATCGTCTTTCACTGGACCATGGCGGGCCTGGTCTTCTTCCAGCTCGGGTGGGGCTGGTGGATGGGGCGGCTGCCGGTGGGCGGGGCCAAGGCGGCGGCCTATGACGTGCATTTCGCCATCGGTCTGCTGATGCTGATGCTGGTCATCGGGCGGCTGTCCTGGCGACTGGCGGCGCCCAATCTGATCAATGACGCGGATAAGCCGGGCTGGGAGAGCCTGGCGGCGCACATCACCCATTATGTCTTCTACATCTGCCTGTTCGGTCTGCCGCTGTCAGGATGGGCCATGATCTCCGCCACGGCGCGAGACACGCAACTGGCGGCGGCGGGTTTTATCCCCTGGCCCTTGCTGCCGATGCAGGAGGTCTCCAACACCCAGCGATGGGCGATTGAGGCCGGCGCCGAATGGATGCATTGGGCTATGGTGGCGGCCCTGCTGCTGATGATCCCGATCCATGCGGGGGCGGCGCTCAAGCACCATCTGATCGATCGGGACGACGTGTTTCACGCGATGCTGCCGGTCGCGCCGCAGCTGCGGCCGAAACGGACGCGCTGGCAGAGGCGCTGGCGGGCGTTGGAGAAACGGATTGGCCGGACAGCCACTGGGCTATGGCGCGCGCTTCTGCGTCCGTCAGCCTCTGGACAGCGGCGGCCATGACGCCGCGCGGATCGTTGCGGCGCTTGCCGGATTTCCAGCGGTCGATCTGCTCCAGCGTATAGGCGACAGGCTGGCCGGCCACGATCGGCTGGCCTTCGCCCGCGCCCTGTCCATTGGGGCCGTGACAGGATGAGCAGGCCGTGATTCCGCGAGAGGCATCGCCCGTCCGCCAGACCGGCGGAGGCGCGGCGGCTGAAGGGGAAGCGCTTTTCGACGTCGACGACGGCAAGCCGGCGTAGAAGAGGGCGACGGCGCGACGGCTGTCGGGATCGAGCCCCTTGGCGATGCGGCTCATCACATCATCCGGCCGTAGGCCGCTGGCGTAGTCCTCCATCTGTTTTTGCAGATAGCCGGCGTCCAGCCCGGCCAGGCGCGGGGTCGAGACGTCGTCGCCCTGACCCTGAAGCCCGTGGCAGGTGAAGCAGGCGTTCGCCGCTCCGCCCGCGCCGCCGCTCATGGCGATGACCTTTCCCGAAGACGAGAAGACGCGGTCGGTTTCGCCGGGCGCGGCGTCGCACGCGACAAGTCCGGGCCCGGTCAGGATGAGGCCGAGAAGCGTGAGGGGAGGGAGAGCGCGCACCCTGTCCCAACACCGACTTATGGTCTCGGTTCCGGGGCGGGAACCCCTCAGGCTGCGAAGGATTGGGTTCTGGTGAAGCTGGAGAGGGGCGGGATGCGATCATGTTCGGACGATGCGGACCATAGAGACCTTGCTGCTGGCGACGGGGCTGTGCGCCGCCGTGACGGCCTGCGCCGACAAGGCGAATGCGCCGCGCCCGCTGGCTCAGGCCGATGCAGCACAGGGGCTCAGACTGATCGAACGTCATGGCTGCGCCGCCTGCCATGCCATACCGGGCGTTCGGTGGCCGCAAGGCCGTACGGGCGGGGATCTGACAGGTGTGGCGTCGCGACCGATGATCGCGGGGCGACTGCCCAACCAACCCGGGGTGATGGCGGCTTTTGTTCGGGACGCGCCAGCCCTGCTGCCCGGTACCGGAATGCCGCCCATGCCTCTGACCGACGCCGAAGCCCGCGATGTGGCGGCCTATCTCTATACGCTCGATGACGATTGAGACGCCCGCCGTATTGAGCGGCTGGCCGCCGCCTGTGCTGGACCCGGCCGGCCCCTTCGCCGGGCCGGTGACCACCGTCGCCTGGGTCCTGTTCGTCATGGGCGCCGTGGTGCTGACCCTGGTGCTGATCGCGCTCGGCGTCGCCCTGTTCGGACCACCCAGATGGAAGCGGCGGGTCGCGGGCGAGAAGCTGGTCTGGATCGGCGGCCTGGCCTTTCCCGTCGTCGTGCTGACCGGCCTTCTGATCTACGGGCTGAGCGTGACAGCCCGCGTGGCTGACGCCCCGCGCCCCGGCGAAATGCGGGTGCGCGTCACGGGCGAGATGTGGTGGTGGCGAGTGGCCTATCTCGATGATCAGGGCCGCGAAATCGTTCAGGACGCCAACGAAGTCCACATTCCCGCCGGTCGTCCGGTGGTGCTGGAACTGGAAAGCGCGGATGTGATCCACAGCGTCTGGATTCCGCGTCTGGGCGGCAAGACCGACATGATCCCCGGCCGGCGCAACTTCATGCGTCTGCAGGCCGACGCGCCGGGCGTCTATGCGGGCCAGTGCGCTGAATACTGCGGCGGTCCCCACGCCCTGATGGGACTGGTGGTGGTGGCCCATTCGCCGGCTGATTTTGCGGCGTGGCGTCTCAAGCAGGCTGCTCCGGGGGCTGTGTCGGGCTTGCCCGGAGCGGCGGTGTTCACCGCCTCGGGCTGCGGCGCGTGCCATACGATCCGGGGGACGGAGGCCAATGGTCTGGCTGGGCCGGACCTGACCCATGTGGGATCGCGCCAGACCCTGGGGGCCGGCATCCTGCCCAATAACCAGGGCACGATGGCGGGCTGGATCGCCGACAGCCAGGGCATCAAGCCCGGCAATCGCATGCCCTCCTATTCCGTCCTGAGCGGACAGGAGCTGCGTGATGTCGCGGCCTATCTGGAAAGCCTGAAATGACGTCGGAAACCGGCTTCGACGTCGACAAGTACGACCGCTTCCCGACCACGGAGCCCCGGCCCGAGGGGGAACTGGAGCAGCTGGAACAGGCCTGGTGCGGGCCGCGCTCGCCGTGGGAATGGATCACGGCCACCAATAACAACATCATCGGCGTCTATTACGTCGGCGCGGCCATGCTCTTCTTCGTGCTGGCGGGGGTCCTGGCCCTGCTGATGCGGACTCAGCTGGCCCTGCCGATGACGGGCTTCCTGGCCCAGGACACCTACAACCAGATCTTCACCATGCACGGCACGGTGATGATGTTCCTGTTTGCGGTGCCGGCCGTCGAGGCTTTGGGCGTCCTGCTGTTGCCGCAGATGCTGGGGGCGCGCGACCTGCCGTTTCCACGCCTGGGGGCCTACGCCTTCTGGGCCTATCTGATCGGAGGGCTGGCCTTCTTCTGTTCGCTGTTCTTCGGCCTGGCGCCGGACGGGGGCTGGTTCATGTATCCGCCGCTGACCAGCATGACCTATTCGCCCGGCATCAACGCCGACTTCTGGCTGCTGGGCATCGGCTTCATCGAGATTTCGGCCATCGCGGGGGCTATCGAGATCATCGTCGGGGTGTTGAAGACGCGGGCGCCGGGCATGACCCTGGACAAGCTGCCGGTCTTCGCCTGGGCCATGCTGATCTTCGCCTGCATGATCATCATCGCCTTCCCGTCCATCATCTTGGCGACCCTGTTGCTCGAGCTGGAACGCGCCTTGGGCTGGCCCTTCTTCGACCCGCTCAAGGGCGGCGATCCGCTGCTGTGGCAGCACCTCTTCTGGTTCTTCGGTCACCCGGAGGTCTACATCATCTTCCTGCCGGCGGCGGGGGCCATGTCGACCATCATCCCGGCCATGGCGCGCACGCCTCTCGTCGGACACCCGCTGGTGGTCATGGCCATGCTCGCGACGGGCTTCATCAGCTTCGGCGTCTGGGCCCACCACATGTTCACCACGGGCATGCCGCAGATCAGCATCAACTATTTCAGCGCGGCCTCCATGGCGGTCAGCGTGCCGGCGGGGGTTCAGGTCTTCGCCTGGATCGCGACCATAGCGGCGGGCCGGATGCGGTTCTCGACGCCGGGTCTGTTCGCCGTCGGCGGCATGGTCATCTTCGTCATGGGCGGGCTGACCGGGGTCATGGTCGCCATGGTGCCCTTCGACTGGCAGGCCCATGACAGCTATTTCATCGTCGCCCACCTGCATTACGTCCTGATCGGCGGCATGGTCTTCCCGCTGTTCGCCGCCATCTACTATTGGCTGCCCATGTCCAGCGCGCGGCCCCTGAGCGAACCTTGGGGGAAGTGGATCTTCTGGCTGATGTTCGCCGGGCACAACCTGGCCTTCATGCCCATGCACCTGACCGGGCTGATGGGCATGCCGAGGCGGGTCTACACCTACCTCCCAGGTAGAGGCTGGGATCTGCCCAACTTCATCTCGACCATCGGCGCCTTCATGTTCGGTCTGGCCGTCCTGCTGTGGGTCATCGACATGATCCGCAACTTCCGGCCGTTCGGCCCCCGCGAGGCCGGCAACATCCACGATGGTCCAGGGCTGGAGTGGCTGCCCAGCGGCTTCTATTCGGTCCGGTCGATCCCGGTGGTGAAGAGCCTCTATCCGTTGTGGGATCAGAAGGGGCTGGCGGAAGACGTCGCAGCGGGCCGCTATTTCCTGCCGGGCGCGGCCCGGGGCGAGCGGCAGACCCTGGTGACCAGCCCATTGAACGCGGAGCCGCAGTATGTGCTGCGTATCCCTCGTCCTTCAGGCTGGCATCTGTTCGGCGCGGTCTTCACGGCGGGCTTCTTCCTGATCCTGACCATCCAGGCCTATGCCGCCGCCGTCATCAGCGGCGTGCTGGCCATCTATTGCATCATGCGCTGGTGCTGGTTCCTGGACGCGCCGCATGCGCGCAAGACGACGGAGATCGGTGCGGGCATCCGCGTGCCCAACTATGTATCTGGTGCGTCCAGCCACGGCTGGTGGGCCATGGTGATCGTCCTGATTGTCGGGGGGATGGTCTGCCTGCTGGCCGGGTTCTCCTATGTCTTCCTGTGGAGCCGACGGCCGGACCTATGGCAGGCCCCGCCGCCTATCAGTTCGCTCCTGGTTTCCGTCGGCTTGCTGGCCGTGGCCGGCGTTTGCGCGCTCGCAGCGCCGCGGGCCGTGAGGATGGCGCGCGACGGCGCGGTCTCGGCCGCGACAGGACTGCTGGTGCTGGCCTCCGCCGGGGTGATCGCGGCTTCAATCGTGGAGGGGCGGGCGTGGTGGACGACAGGCTTGCAGCCGGACGTCTCCAGCCAGGGCGCTTCGGTCTACGCCCTGCTGAGCTGGGCTGGGACCTTCGCCGCCATCGGCGGCCTGATGGGGCTCTATGTCGTACTGAGGCGTTTGTTCGGTCGCCTGGCGGCGGAGCGTCCCTCGACGGTGGACCTGATCGGCCTCTTCCTGGCCTTCACCGCAGCGCAGTCGATCGGCGTCATCCTCCTGGTTCGCCTGTTCCCGGGCAGCGGCCTATGACGCGCTGGCTGAGGATGACCGGCGGTCTGCTGGTCTGGGCGGCTCACTTCATCGGTCTCTATCTGATGTCCAGCGCGGCCGACGTCTGGTCGTCGAGCGAGGCTGCCGGCGCGCGTTGGATGGGCCTGGTCTTCAGCCTGGGCTGTCTGCTCGCGCTCATCGCCATGGCGGTCTGGCTCGGGAAAAAGCAAGGTAAGGGAGGTCCGGAAGCTTGGGAACGGCGCGTGGGTCTGACAGGCGTTCTGGTCGCCGGCGTCAGCATCCTGTGGCAGACGGTCCCGCTGGCGTTCTGAATCCGGGCAGACGGACGTCGGCCCGACCTATCTTGGGCTCAGAAGAGCCCCGGTTTAGAAGTGTCTATCTGGGGCGTCGATGATCAGGCCCGCCGGTCGACCCAGGCTGCGGAACCTTCCTAGCGACACGCGTCCGGGATCCTGGAGGACCGGGTGACCCTCCAGAACCGCCAGTCTCTCTTTCAAATCCGTCTCGGGCGTAGTCGCATGTGACTGCAAGGCGGCAGTCCAGGTAGCGCAGTCCGGCGAGCATGAAGTGAGGGCCTTATAAACAGGCTCCGGGTCCAACCCGCCCGCCACCGTCCGGCGCCCACAGTCCGATTGTGGTCACTTCCGCACGAGAGCCTCGGATCAGGCTCCTCCGACCCGCGCCCGCTGACGGCCAGCGCCCAGACCCGAGTTGCAGGTGCGGGCGCTCGCCGTCAGGGGGCGGCGGCGGAGTTCGACCGCCGTGAGATTACCGGGCGAGACCCATCGCCTCTGCGTTGATCGCAGCATCCGCTATCGTGGTCAGATCCTCATCGGTCTGTGATTCTTCCTGCAACGTCTCGTCAAGCAGGGCGGCGGCGTCATTCAGTCCGAGCACCAGGGCCCAGCGTTTAAGCGTGCCATAGCGGGTGATCTCGTAGTGTTCGACCGCCTGGGCGGCGGCGAGGAGGCCGGCGTCCAGCGCAGCGGTGTCTTTGTACTCCTCAGCGACTTCGTCCCCCTCGGCAAGAATCCCGTCGATGGCGTCACAGGTCTTGCCGCGGGGCGCCTTGCCGATGATCTCGAACACCTGCTGAAGGCGCTCGATCTGACCTTCAGTCTGGTCCTTGTGTTTCTCGAATGCGGCCTTGAGCTCGGGCGACTGGGCGGCGCGAGCCATCTTGGGCAGGGACTTCAGGATTTTCCGCTCGGCGTAGTAGATGTCGCGGAGCGTGTCGTGGAACAGATTGTCGAGCGTTTTCTCAGCCATGATTGAATCCTTGATTGTGCGCCCAGTGCGCCGGACCGCAACGGCTTCCCGCTGGATCGGCTCCAGGCGCCGCTGTTCTGTCCTGTATGCGACCCGGCGTCAGTGCGACGCCTTTGGGGGGGAACCCCTTGCGCAGGCCGTCTCTCCAGATTTTTCAGCTTCCCGCTGCTCGATAGGGTCGGGGCCGACCCTCGGCGACGCGGCCGGTAAACTTAACGCAGAGACCTGCACGGGGTGGTCGGAGCTGGGTTACGCCGCCTCGACCAGGGCGTCGTCGCTCGCCTCGGCGCTGGGGTCGCCTGTCGATAGAACCGGAGCCGATGAGCGTGCAGCGAAGGCTTGCGGCTTTGCCGACGCGATGGGCCCGGACGTGAAGACGTAGAAGCCGCGATCAGCCAACGCGGCGAAGAAGTCGTCATCATAAACCCCATCCGCAGACATCGAATTCCCCTGTCTCCTTGCTGTTCAGTCGGGAGGCGGTAACTCGATTGGGCGCAGCACGTTCCATAAGCCCGATAGGCGACCCAAGGGGTCGCGTCAGTTGACAGTCAAAACGCCTCCGGCGCGCTCAAGCGGCGCCTCCGCGCCCGTCATTCTCGGATCGGGCCGCTTCTCCTGATTTCTCAAAAACCCTGTCAGAGCTGTGCCGAGGTAGACGAGCAGCAGCAGCAGCAAAAGGAGGCCGGTGAAGCGGAGCAGCCGCCGAGGGTTGCGCAGGACAGGGGGCTTGTCGGCGGGTTTCATGCGAGGTCGGTCCTTCGAGCAGTGGCGGCGGCTTGGGTTTCAAGCCTCGAAAGGCGGCGCCTGTTCCCGATAACTCCGATCCCGCTCCTGCCGTCAGGCGCTCGGAACGGCTTGGCGAGCGGCGCGCTAACCCAAGCAGTCACGGCGCTGGATCCGACGCGGGATCACGCCCGGAACCGATGAGGACCGATATGAAATTCTATGAGATCATCGTCGCCGACGCCCATGGCGCCGAACGGAGATTGAAGGTGCCGTCCCCGACGGACGCCCAGGCCGTAGACGCGGCCGCGCCCCTGTTGAAAAGCGGCGAATCCATACTCTCGATCCGCCAGACGCCCGACGATGGTCTCCAGCAGACGGACGGTCCCCCGCCCAAGACCCAGGCCGAGGAACTCGCGCCGGCGACGCCGGGCATGGCGGCGCGACGCGACGCGTCGTGATCCAGGAGGTCTGTCGCCCGGCGCTGAGTCTCTCGGGCCGGAGGGAATGAAGATCCGGATCGGCACAGCAGGCTGGGCCATTCCGGCGGAGGTGAGAGGCCGGTTTCCGGTCACGGGCGGCGGGCTGGAGCGCTACGCTGCGCGCCTCGGCGCGGTCGAGATCAACACGACCTTCTACCGCCGCCATCGCCCAACCACGTTCGCGCGCTGGGCCGCCGCGACGCCTCGGGACTTTCGCTTTTCGGTCAAGGCGCCGCGCGAGATCAGCCACCTTCGGAAGCTGGAGAACTGCGACGACCTGCTCGCGGAACTGGCCAGCGATCTGGAGAGCCTGGGCGACCGACTGGGCCCGATCCTCGTACAGACGCCGCCGAGCCTTCTCTTCAACGACGCCAGGACGGCGGTCTTTCTGGACGCCTTTCGGGCTCGCTTCGAAACGCCGGTCGTCATCGAGCCCCGTCACCCGTCCTGGTTCACGGAAGCGGCGGATAGACTCCTCGCTGACCACGGGGCGGCGCGCGTCGCAGCGGACCCGGAGCCCGCGCCAGGCGCGGGCCTGCCTGGCGGCGATGGATGCGTCTATTTCCGTCTTCACGGCAGTCCGGCCATGTATCGGTCAGCCTATGGACGGGACCGGCTCGAGATCATTCGCGACATGGTGCTGGCTTGGGGAACGCGTGATCGCGATCTCTGGGTCATCTTCGATAATACCGCCCTGGGAGAGGCGGTCGGTGACGCGCTTGCGCTCGCGCAGATGACGGACGGCGCCTAGTCGTCAGCCTGGAGAGCCTCCACACGAAGGTGGAGGAGGGGCTTCTGCTTTCGTCGGAGGTTAAGGCGGCGGCGCGTAAGATGATGGACGGGACCAAGGCTTCCTCGCACAGCGTCGTCCTGGTTCCGCGCCTTGAGAGAGGCTTAGCCGGGCGGCTGCTCGAACGGGACGGCGGAGCGAGCGCGCGGGCCGTCTGGCGCTTTCCGCGAGGCCAGATTCCCGGGTTCGCCTGGCGCAGTCCCAACGCCGCTCCGAGACGCGGACCCTGTGTCGGCTTTCGGACAGTGTGCCTGCCCGCCCGTCGCGCCGGGCTCCGAGGGCCTTGGCGCCGCGCCCGCGCCCGGTTTGAGGAAACCCGATGGCGTCGGAGGCGCTTTGTCCTCCATATCAATCAGGAGCTGACCAACATGCGCCACGCCTCGATCCTTGTGGCCGCCGCTGCGGCCGCCGCCCTTCTGTCCGCCTGCAGCCCCCGGGACGGGAATGAAGCCGTCAACAAGGCCCAGGACGCGGTTTCCGCGCCGGTAGGCCAGACCTCGGCCGCTACGATGGGAGCAAACCTCGTCAGCGCCTATGTGCCGGCCGCAGCCATGGGGGACATGTATGAAATCCAGGCCGCCGATATAGCAATGGATCGAGCCAGCCGGGCCGACGTCAAGGCCTTGGCCCAGATGATCAAGACGGATCACACCGCCGCCAGCGCGGCGTTCAAGGCGGCCGCCTCAACCGCGGCCCCGAACGTGACCCCGCCTGCGGAACTCGATCAGCGGCGCAAGGGGCTGATCGACAACCTGAGGTCCGCCAGCGCTGCCGATTTCGACAAGGTCTACATCGATCAGCAGGTCGCGGCTCATCAGGAGGCGGTGACCCTGCACCGCGGCTTCTCGGACAACGCGGAGGCGCCCGCCCTGGCGACGCACGCGCGCACCGTCCTGCCCAAGATCGAAGCCCATCTGCAGAAGGCCGAGGAAGTCCAGAAGTCGATTTCCGGCGAATAGCATGGCCCCCAGGCTGAAGGTCTTTGAATGGTCGGACGGCTTCCATCGTTTTACGGTGGCGGCCGCCTCCCGGCCCAAGGCCCTGGCCGCCTGGGGCATCCAGCAGGACATCTTCGCTTCGGGCCTCGCCAGGGAAGCCCCGGAAGCCGAGGACGCCGAAGCGGCTCGGGCGCGACCCGGAGAGGTCGTCGAGCGGGGGCTGACAGTCGATGTCGGGAAGGCCGGTCCCCGAGCGGCGCGCGTGACGGCGCGCAAAGGGCCGACCGCCGCCGAGAAACGTCGCGTCGAGCGCCTTGCAGACGAAGTGGAGGCGCTCGAGCGGGCTTACGCCGACAGCGCGGAGGCTGTTCGGGCCGAGATGAGAAGCCTCGAAGCCCGGGCCGTCGAAGAGAAGACGCGGTTTGACCAGACGCGGACCAAGCTTGTTCGCGACCTCGCCAAGGCGCGCGAAAAACTATGAGCCGCAGGGCGGCCGCGCCGCCCAGGAACCGGAGAGAACCCATGCAGACGCAGCCGAGAAGCACTGACGCGAATATGGCGTCGACAGGATTTCTGAACGACGACGTCCACGACGGGGATCATGCCTCGTCGTCCATCCAGGCGGTCATGATCAACCGGCCCCGATCCGAGCTCTACGCCTTCTGGCGCGAGTTCCGGAATCTTCCCCTTTTCATGGCTAATGTCCTGTCCGTCAGCAGCGACGGACGCGACTGGGTCATTGCCGGGCCCGGCGGGATGGATGTCGAACTGGAAACCGAGATCGTGGAGGACCGACCGGGCGAAAAGATCGCCTGGCGCTCGACGGAGGCGGCGGACATCGATCACGAAGGCTGGGTCGAGTTCCGCGACAACGCCTTCGGGCGAGGGACCGAGGTCAGGGTCATGATCAGCTATGACCCGCCGGCCGGCGCCGTGGGCAAGCTCGTGGCCAAGGTGATGCAGCGCGAACCGCGCGTCCAGGCCCGACGCGAGCTTCGCCGTTTCAAGCAACTGATGGAGACAGGCGAGGTCTCGACCTCCCGGGCTCCCGACGCCGCGCCGCGCGGCTGATTATTCAAGGACGAAATTCATGCGCGCACTGACATGGCACGGAAAACATGATGTTCGGGTGGACACGGTGCCCGACCCCGAGATCATCAATCCCCGGGACGCCATCATCAAGATCACCGCCACGGCCATTTGCGGTTCGGATCTGCACCTCTACGACAGCGTCATCCCGGGCATGCACCGCGGCGATATTCTCGGCCATGAGTTCATGGGCGAGGTCGTCGAGGTGGGGCGGGGCAATACGAGTCTCAGGATCGGGCAGAAGGTGGTGGTGCCCTTCGTCATCGCCTGCGGCCAGTGTTTCTTTTGCGGCAAGGAGCAGTATTCGGCCTGCGACAACTCCAACCCGGCCGACAAGTCCGATGCTTCCGAGGTGGCCTATGGCTACCCCGCCGCCGGGCTGTTCGGCTACTCGCACCTGACGGGCGGTTACGCAGGCGGGCAGGCGGAGTATGCGCGCATTCCCTATTCGGACTTCGGGCCCATCGTCGTGCCTGACGGCATCGAAGACGAGCGCGTGCTCTTCCTTTCGGACATCTTTCCGACGGGTTGGATGGCGGCTGAAAACGCCGGGATCGAGCCGGGCGACACGGTCGTGGTCTGGGGCTGCGGCCCGGTCGGGCTGTTCACGATCAAGAGCGCCATCCACATGGGGGCGGCGCGGGTGATCGCCATCGACCACCATCCGCGCCGCCTCGCCCTGGCGAAGCAGAACGGCGCTGAGGTCCTCAACTATCATGAGGTCAAGATTCTTGAGGCCCTCAAGGAAATGACGGCGGGCATCGGCCCCGACGCCTGTATCGACGCGGTGGGCATGGAGGCGCACGGTTTCGCTCCGGACAACATCATCGATGCGGTCAAGCAGGAGACGAAACTGGGGACGGACCGCCAGCATGTCCTTCGCGAGGCCATCATGGCCTGCCGCAAAGGCGGCCGCATCTCCATGCCGGGGGTTTACGGCGGGATCGGCGACAAGCTGCCGATCGGCGCCTTCATGCAGAAGGGGCTCACCCTGAAAAGCGGTCAGACCCATGTGCAGAAATACCTGCCCAAACTACTGGCGCTTGTGATGGACGGCCAGATCGACACCACGGACCTGATTAGTCATCGCCTGCCGCTCGAGGAGGCCGCAACGGCCTACAAGAATTTTCACGACAACCCCAATGAGTGGACCAAGGTGGTCCTCAAGCCCTGATGGCGAGAGTGTTCAGGCGGCGCCTTCTGAACAGTGCCCGCCATTAAGACGGCGGATCGCTGCAGCCGCGTCGCCTGCCTCTGCCTGGCGGAGGGAACGCCTTTGGCGGATGAACCATTGAGGAAGCGGAGCAGTGATGCGCTCCATCCTTCGGCGGGCAGGCGTCGCCTCCAAAACGCGACGCCTGCCAGTCCCGACCTCAGGGGCCGGCCCCCGAGTTTCCCAGAGACGACGTGGCCAAGGGCAGGCCCGCACGCTCCAGGGGCCGGGTCAGGCGGTTCGTGGGCTTGGGTTTGGGCGCCTGACGCCTTGCCTGGCCCAGAAGCGAGCTTCAATTTCTTGAACTTGGAGAGGAAGCATGTCTGACCGCTTTGAAGACGCCCCGTCCGAACACACGGGCGGCCCAGCTGCAATCAGGGCCCGCAACGCCCGTCAGGGACGCCCACGGGGCTCAGGGGCAGGGGCAGGCGGCGGGCGTTTGTCCCTGCCCCTGAGCCGCAGGTTCCCGGTCAGGGCCGTCCCGATTCTTGAAAAACCGCGCAGATCGGCGGGACCGTTATTGGAGTTGTCGAATGCGCGGATGACTGCGCGAACAAAGGGTTGGAGGCGCAGGCCCAGCGCTTTCCCGGCTCGGTCACCCCGGTTCTCCGCGCAAGGGAAAACGCGACAAGGCCGAGGCCTGTGACAAAGCGCGGAGCCGGAGTCTGCCGACGGGCTCTGTGGGAAATGCGTGAGATCGCGGCGGCCGCCTCGTTGACGGACAGCCCCATGACCGATCAGGAGGCTCTCCACACGCTTTCGGCCATTGCAGCCTGGGTCGAGGCGGAGGCTCCCAGAGACGGCGCAGCCTGTCGGGCGGTCATCCATCTTGTGATCGAGCTGACCGGGGCGGTCGACATCGAAGCCCTGGATGACGGGGAGGCGGAGACTCTTTTTCACCAGGTTGAAGAAGAGCTCGGAGCCTCCAGCCGAGCCTGACGCGGGGCGTGTCCGCTTCGCGGCCAGCTGTCATGGCGTTCAGGAAAGCCTGTTCCGCCGCGCTGGGGCATTGAGGGAAACGCGCCGGCGACGAGGCCGAAGACGAAACCGGTCTCCCGGCTCGCCATCGCTCCGCCAGGGATCCGGCGGCGAACCTCACGTCTTTCCCATCGGCCCCGGGGTGCTGGAAGGAGTGAGGGCGTTCGGCGGCGCGCTGTCCTGGAGGGCCGCCGGTTGCCGAGGTCCCTCTATGCGCTAAGCGCTGTTCCCGATCTGTTCCCTTTCTGTTACGCGTCGGTCATGGGAATCGCGACGCCTCGCAAGATCATCCATGTCGATATGGACGCCTTCTTCGCCTCGGTGGAGCAGAGGGACGATCCTGCGCTGCGCGGTCGGCCGGTGGCCGTGGGCCACGCCGCTTCGCGCGGCGTGGTGGCCGCCGCCAGCTATGAGGCGCGCAGGTTCGGGGTGCGGTCGGCCATGCCGTCAAGCACCGCGCTGAGGCGCTGCCCGGAGTTGATCTTCACGCCGCCCCGGTTCGAGGTCTATCGCGCCGTCTCGGCCCAAATCCACGCCGTCTTCGCCGACTACACGGATCTGATAGAGCCGCTGTCGCTTGACGAGGCCTATCTCGATGTCACCGCCAACCTCAGGGGACTGCCGACAGCCACGGCCACCGCCGATGAGATCCGCGCCCGCATTCTGGAAGAGACCGGGCTGACGGCCTCGGCGGGGATTTCCTACAACAAATTTCTGGCCAAGCTGGCGTCGGACCAGCGCAAACCGAACGGCCAGTTCGTGGTGGCGCCGGGCCGAGGAGAGGCCTTTGTCCGGGACCTGCCGGTCAAGCGCTTCCATGGCGTCGGCCCGGTGACGGCGGAGAAGATGACCCGGTTGGGCATCGAAACGGGGGCGGACCTGCGTCGCCAGTCGCTCGCCTTTCTCCAGCATCATTTCGGCAAGTCGGGCGCCTGGTACTACGCTATCGCGCGAGGCGAGGATCATCGACCGGTCAATCCGGACCGTGAGCGCAAGTCCAGCGGCTCGGAGACCACCTTCGCGCGGGACCTCGTTGAGCCAGCGGCGATCGAGGCCGGCGTCGAGGAGATGGCCGACGAGGTATGGGCCTGGTGCGAGAAGGCCGGTTCGCTAGGGCGGACCGTGACGGTGAAGGTCAAATGGGCCGACTTCCAGCAATCGACGCGCCGCCGGTCCTTCGCCGAGCTCGTCGCATCGAAAGCCCGCCTCAGGGAGATCAGCCGCCTGCTAGTGCGGTCGCTCTATCCGCCTGCAAGGGGGATCCGCCTGGTCGGGGTCACCATCTCCAATCTCGAGAAGGCGACGGCCCAGCCCGCTGTGGGCGAACTGGCGCTGTCATGACGGCGGTCCAGGCCGACCTGTTCGGCAATGTCCCTGCGCCGACGACGAAACCAGACGGGTTCGACTACCGGCCCGACGTTTTGACCGCTGATGAGCAGGCTGAGCTGGCGTCGGAGCTCCAGAGTCTGAGCTTCAAACCCTATGAGCACCTCGGCTACCTCGGCTTCCGGCGCATCGCCGCCTTCGGACGGCGCTATGACGTGGAACGGGGCAGGCTGGATGTCGCCGATCCGTGGCCGGATTTCCTGGAGGACTTGTTGGCCCGTCTTGCCGAGCGGGTAGGCGTGAAGCGCGGCGACTTCGTTCAGGCCCTCGTCAATGAATACGCCCCGGGGGCCGGGATCGGCTGGCATCGGGACCGGCCTGTCTATGGCGAGATTCTCGGCGTCTCTCTGCTGGCTCCCTGTGTGATGCGCCTGCGCCAGAAGGATGGGACGGGGTGGCGCCGGTCAGCCGCGCCGCTGGAGCCCGGGTCGGTCTATCGGCTTTTCGGCGAGGCCCGGCGGGAATGGGAGCATTCGATCTTGCCGATGACGGCGCTGCGCTATTCCATCACCTTCAGGACGCTGGCCTGAACAATCAGGCCCGGCATCCTGGGATTTCGACCGCTTCGGCAGGTGGAGACGCGTTATCGGGGCTGGTCTCGGCCGCCAGATTTCCCTCGGGGGCCGAGCTCAAGCGGGCCGGGCGAGGACGTTGGACGTGGGATCGCCGTGAGGCTCGCCTTGTCCTGCCGTCGGTGGTTTCGGACCACGACGAACGCTTCAGGGGCGTCGGGGCGGAGTCGTCTGGAAGCGTTCAAGCCGCCGACGCCGCCCGCGCGTCCCGGCAGTGCGTCAGCTTGCACGAGAGCGCGGCTCAGGAATGGGCGGCTTTCGGACCGTCGTCGCGGAAGCGCCACTTCATGACCAGAACGCCTGACGCCATCGCCAGGGCGCAGGCGTGCGCGATCGTGACCGGCCATGCCTCTGTCATGAGGCCGTAGATCACCCAAAGGATGAAGCAGGTGACCGTCAGTGCGTAGGTCTTCAAACTGACAGCCGAGGCGTCCTTCTCCGTCCAGATCTTCAGCCCTTGAGGCGCAAAACTGGTGATGGAGCAGACGGCCGCCGCCGAGCCCACGATATTCGCAACGAGTTCGCTCATGAAACCGCAACGTGCCCGTTTAGCCGCTGTTCCTCTGAGTTCAGAAGGTCGCCTATCACTCTGACGGCGTGGTCGCATCGCTCCGTATTGGACGGGAGCCGGTCTTCGGGTTCTAGGCTTTAGCCTGCAGCGTCTCGTGGTCCTGCTCGCGGAGCCAGTTGTGAGCCTTTGTCGCCGCTATGGCGCCGTGGCCCAAGGCGACGCTGATCTGATCCAGACCTTCCACCACGTCTCCGGCGGCGAAGACGCCGGGAACGCCGCTATCGGCGACGCCGGCGGCGGACACGCAACCGGCTCCGGTCAAACCGATGCCGAGCTGCTCCGCCAGAACTGACCTCGGCCGACACCCCAGGGCTGGATAGATGACGTCGAACTCCAGAAGCGCGCGCCCTTCAAGCCGGACGCCGATGCTGTCCGCACCCGGTTCCAGAGCGAGCAGGGCGCCCGTTTCCACGCTGACCCCAGATGCCGCCAGCTCCTGCACCTGGGCGGGGGAAACCTCGGGATGGCTGAGGGGCATCAGGGTGACGTCGTCGGAGTATTGCCGCAGGAAGAGGGCTTCGGCGGCGCCGTTGCTGTCGCAGCCGATCACGCCGATCCGTCTGTCCGTATGCTCAAAGCCGTCGCACACCGGGCAATAGCGCAGCACGCCCGCTCGGATCGCCGCCTCATGGACAGCGTCCGGCAGATCGACCTGATTGAGCTCTATGCCGGTGGCGAGGATGACCGCGCGGCTGGCTCGCGTAGAGCCGTCATTGAGCCGGAGGTGAAATCCGTCGGCGACAGCGTCGATCATGACCACTTCGGCCTCCTCGACGGCGGCGCCGTACTGGACGGCATGGCGCGTCATCCGGGCGATCAGTTCCGGTCCGCGAACTCCGTCCGGAAATCCCGGCGCATTGTGGGTTAGGGGAATCCTCAGCGCGCGGCTCTTGCCGTCATGCAGAACCAGAATGTCCCGACGATACCGCGCCAGATACAGGGCTGCGGCCAGGCCAGCCGGGCCGGCGCCGATGATGACGACATCGCGTCGAGCATTCAGTTCTGCGGCCACGTCTGTGCTCTTCTCGAGTTTTTGCCCCAGCGAGCAAAGCACGCTGGGCGAGGTTGCGTTCCCAGCGACCACAGCCTTGCCTTAGGGACTGGGCGAGGACCACGTCTGGGGGGTGCGCGAGGACGGAACGGGCCGCGAGGCGACGGCATTAGATCGGCATGTTAGCGCGCCGCCTGACGTCGCGCGCCTCCTCACAAGGTTGACCCGATGACCGATCGCCTCGCCATGCAGGATCCCCGCAATCAGTATCCCCGACCGCCTTTTCCCCGCCAGCCCCAGCCCGAGCCGGGGCTGGCGGGCCGCATGAGCCCCAGGCCGGATCACGGCGAAGACAGCTATGTCGGTCATGGTCGGCTAAAGGGGCGCAAGGCCCTGATCACGGGCGGAGATTCCGGCATAGGGCGGGCGATCGCCATCGCCTTCGCCCGCGAGGGCGCAGACGTGGCGATCGGCTATCTTTCGTCCGAGGAGGCGGACGCCAGGGAGGTGATCGCCCTGATCGAGAAAGCCGGGGTCAGGGCTCTGGCGTTGCCGGGCGACATCCGCGACGAGGCCTGGAACGCGACCATGGTCGAGCGGGTCGTCGAGGCCTTCGGCGGACTGGATATTCTCATCGTCAACGCTGGACATCAACAATACCGAGAAGACGTGTCAAAGGTCTCGACAGAGGATTTCGACGCGACGATGAAAACCAACCTCTACGGGCTGCACTGGCTGTGTCAGGCTGCGGCGCCGCACCTGCCTCCGGGCGCGTCCATCATCACCACCGCCTCGATACAGGCCTATGAGCCGTCGGATATCCTGCTGGACTACGCCACGACCAAGGCTGGTATCGTCGCCTACACCAAGGCCCTGGCCAAACAGATGATCGACAAGGGCGTGCGTGTGAACGCCGTAGCGCCCGGGCCTTTCTGGACCGTGCTGCAGCCCAGCGGCGGCCAGCCGCAGGATAAGGTCGAGCAATTCGGCGCCCACAGCGCTTTTGGCCGCCCGGGACAGCCCGTGGAGATCGCCCCTGTCTATGTGCTGCTGGCCTCACAGGAAGCCAGTTTTGTCACGGGAGAGGTCTGGGGCGTGACCGGCGGGGCGGGGGTCGGCTAAAACATCCTAAAAGCCGGGTGGTGGACAGAGAGGAACAGCAAGGCTGGGTCGACGTTGGCTCCGCTTGAGACTGTGCGGTTCGGCGACGGCTTGCAGAAGGCGCATCGCGTCGAAGCACGACGCCAGAGGTGAGGGGGAAGGATGCAAGCCGCGGTTCACGGGACTAAATCGGAGCTGAGCTATCTCACGGATCTCGGCCGCGCCTTCGGCGGGGCCCTGTTGTTCAGTCTACCCCTCCTGATGACGATGGAGATGTGGGCTCTGGGCGTGTCCGCGCCCCCCTTGCGACGCCTCGCCTTTGTGCTCGGGGCGCTGCCGGTGCTTTACGGTCTCGCGCATTACGCGGGCTTTTCGGCGCGCAGGGGTCTGATGAACAACACCCTGGACACCCTGGTCGCGCTCGCCGTCGGCTATGTGACCTCAGCCGCGCTCCTGGCTCTCTTCAATGTCCTTGATTACGCTTCCCTGACCTCGGCGACCGGACAGATATCCCTTCAGGCGGCGCCGGCGGCTCTGGGCGCCCTGGTGGCCCGCCGCCAGCTTTCCGGCGACGGAGAAGAAGGGGGAGAGGACGAGGCCTCCTACCCGGGCGAGCTCTTTCTCATGCTCGCGGGTGCGCTCTATTTCGCCATGAATCTCGCGCCGACCGAGGAAATGCGACTGATCGCCTATTTGACCACGCCGTTGGGCGCTCTGGGGCTGATGGTCGTCTCCATGGTCCTCCTGCATGTCATCGTCTTCGAAGCAGGCTTTGCAGGCCAGGAAGAGAAGGAAACGCCGCTTCGCGCCTTCCTGCACTTCACCCTGCCGGGCTACGCTCTCTGTCTGGCGGCGAGCTTCGCCATGCTGTGGGCCTTCGCCGCTGTCGATGGGCATGGGGCGGGGGCGGTCATGGCTAATGTGGTCGTGCTGGCCTTCCCAGCCGCTCTGGGGGCCGCAGCCGCCCGCCTTCTGGTGTGAGGATGATGACCAGGATGAAGAGCCGCAAAAAATCCGACGGGGCGACGCTATCCCGGTTGCAGGGCTTGTGCGCCCTCGTGGGTCTCGTCGTCACCCTGGCCGCAATCGTGGTGCTCGCTCGGTCCGCATTCGCTCATCAATCGCCGCCGGATCTCTCTGTCAGACCGGAGACCCCTCGGCCCGTCGCATCGGGTTGGGCTGTGGAGGTCAGGGTTCTCAACAAGGGCGACATGACGGCGGCCGCTGTCGAGATAGAAGGCGAATTCGAAGGGGAGCGGGCCCGGGCCAGCCTGGACTACGTGCCGGGGCGCGGCGAAAAGCGGGCGACCCTGGTGTTTTCCTCCAGTGTGAAACCCCAGGCGCGCGTCCGGGTCATGGGATGGAGCGATCCCTGAGCCATGGGAGAAGCCAGCGGCCTGCCTTGATTCACCTCAGCTGGCAGGTTCCGAAGGTCTCAGCTTTTCAGCGGCCAAGCCGCATCCCTCGCCGGAATCGGCTTGACGGCTCCCGGACTGCGGGCGGCCGGACTTTGCGAGGCAGGTCAGCGATCGGCTTCGCCTCTTGTCCGCGCGCGCCGAGCGCCTGACGCTTCAGCGCCGCACTTGGGCGCGGGTCTCTAGTTCGCGGACACGGCGTTCCAGATAGGCTCGGTCATCCGCCGACGGGGCAAGGCGTTCATAAGCCGCAGCGAGTCGGTCAAGGTCGCCGTGCTCGATGCGCAGTTGCGTCTGGGCGGCGGTGGAAAGGCCCGAATAGGGCAGGCTCCGAAGGACGGCGTCCAGACGAACGCGCGGGGTCTGAACCGTTGTCCCGCTCCCGTATCCCACGTCGCCGACGCGGGCGTCGAGGGCGTCCAGCCGGGAATCGAGATCCTCGCGTTCGCGAGCCGTGATCTGGCCGTCGCGCAGATATCCCGCTTCGACCTCGATCAGGGCGGCGTAGTCGCCCTTGAGCCGCGACCCTTCCGTACGGCTCAGGCGACGCGCCGACACGGCTGTATCGACCCGGCGGTCAAAGTCCGCCTTGCCGGCGACGACCGAAGCGACATCCGGCGAGGGGTCGGCATAGCGGCCGTCCGAGAGCACGCGGGTCAGGGCTTCGTAGCGGCTGGCCAGGTCCGCGCGTTCGTCTGCTGTAAAGCGGCGATCGGATCCGTAGCGGGTTTCGAGATCCACGAGCGCCGCATAGTCGGCCTTGAGTCGGGTTCCGGTCGTTTGATTGATCGCGCCGGCCCGGACATCGGAATCAATGCGAGCGGTGAACTGGTTACGTTGGGTCAGAAGGGGCGTGCGTCCCGCCGCCCATTGGGCTTCGATCGACGTCGTAGCGCCCAATCGGTCGCCGAAAAGCGCGCCAAGAATGGCTCCGATCCGTTCCTGCTGCTGTGAAGGCGCGTCGCCGGTGTTCTGAGCTGCAGCGGGGGAGGCGGCGAGAGCGACAGCGAGGGCGGCGGCGGGCAGGCAGCGGGATGAGGTCATGGTTTGCTCGTCAAGGTGAAGGTTCCGCGATGAACGGCTTTGCGGGCTGTCGGTTGCTCCCGGGCTTCTGAGGTTCGGGTGGGAACCTCGCAGCGCCGAGCGACGCTCCTCCCATATGAACACCCTAGCCGCCTTTCTCCTTGTCTTCGTCTTCGCGGTTCCGGTGGCTGTCGGGCTGGTCCTCGCCGGCAACGTCTTCAAACGTCTTGGACGAGGTTGGGGTACGGGAGACGGAGCATGAACTATGTTTTGATAGTGCTCTGCCTGGTGTTCACGGCTGTCGCCGTGGCGGCCATCAGGCATAGCCGCCGCCCGGCCGGCAAGCCTTCGGCAGTCGAGAACGGCGACACCGACGACGTGAACGGAAGGTCGGGTCGCGAGACCTGAAATGGAAAAGACGAGCCTGGTTCTGTGGCCGACTATCGCGAGGTCCTCGCGGCTTGCGACTTCACGGTTTGCGGTCGTCGAGGGCCTTCCGTCCCGTCCTGACCGCGCGATGGTTTGCGCGAGCCACTTTTTTGTATCCGATCACACCGGCAAGGAAGCCGACCGCCGTGGCGACGGCGGTCAGCACCAGATGGTCCTTGACGTCATGTCCGTAGAAGCCTGAAACCACGAAGACGCCGAGCAGGCTCACCGTACCGGCGCAGAGGCCGGCCATGGTCGATCCGCCCGTGGGCGCCGGGGCGTAGAGCTCGGCGCGCTCGCCGGCCAGCTTCTGCTTGCGTGCATCCGTCATGGATCCGGTGTCGCACAGAGGTGAGGCCAGGCCGAGGCCCAGCCTCATTTCATCAGCCCGGCCTTGCGCAAGGCCTCCTCAATAACCCGGAGCGCGGGGTTGTCCCTTTGTCGAGCCCTCACGAAAAGATCGGGCCGGCGACGGCCTGTCGGCTCATTAGGCGAGGGGCGGGGCGAGCCCGCGTCGTCTCCGCCGCGACGGCTGGCGTCAAGCGTGGCCAGCCCCCAGCCCATGGCGATCTCGAAGCTGGAAGAGACGCCCACGTCCAGAATATAGGGTGCGACCCTGCCATAGCTGTCGGGCCCTGCCGTCTTGACCGGCGTGCCGTGCGCCATGCCGGGGATGAGATGTCGCTCCACGGCCAGCTTCCCTTCTGGCGAAAACCAGGCCTGAAATATCCGTCCGTCCGGAGTCCTGGCTTGGCGGGCGGTCGGCAGGGCCCCATGCACATTCCGCCACTGACGTAGGACGGCGTCGCCGGCGGCGGGGCGGACCGTGGCGTCGCCTTCCCCATGCCAGACGGAGACGGGCGGTCGAGGCCCGGTGTAGGCGCTGGCCGCGCGCACCCGGTCTCCCAGAGCCTCATCTGTCAGGGCGGCTGCGCCCCCCATGGCGTTAAAGGCCTGTTGGAGGTTGGAGGCGACGCCGTAGGGGAGGCCCGCAATCACAGCCCCGCCCGCGAACAGCTCCGGGTAGGTCGCCAGCATGACCGATGTCATGGCGCCGCCGGCTGACAGGCCTGTGACATAGACCCGTTCGGGGTCGGCGGCGAACGCCCCCACGGCGAAGTCGATCATGGCTGCAATCGACGCCGCCTCGCCCTGACCACGAGCGATATCTCCGGGTTCGAACCAGTTGAAACACAGATTGGCGTTGTTCTCTCGGGTCTGTTCCGGACAGATCAGGGCGAAGCCAAATCGGTCAGCGAGTTCCAGCCATCCGGCGGTTTCCGCATAGCCCGCCGCTGTCTGGGTGCAGCCGTGCAGGACGACCACCAGGCCGCAGCGCTCCGGCGCCCCTCCGCGCGGGGTGTAGGTTTTCATCCTGAGATTTCCGGGATTGGCGCCGAAATCCTGAACGGCCCGAAGGCGGGAGGGCGAGGTCTGATGCTTGGGCATGGCGCTATCCGTCGCCGGGCGACCCGGCTCCAGACCATATGGTTGTTGCAGCGCAGCATTGCTCGCCGCTGCGGCGTTTTTTCCAGCAGGCTTCGCTGTGGCCTCATGGCGGCCGCAGGAGAACAAGGGCCTTCCTCTCGTCACACGACGCGCGATCATGATCGACGAAAGAGCACGCCTTGATCGACGCCGCGGCTGTGTAGGGGGCTGATCTGCCGGGGACGGTGATGGGAGGCGGCGAGGTGCGCGTCAGCGCCTGACCCCGCGGCCCTAGGCCAGCAGTCTCTCTGTCCTCACGCGCACTGTGGCGATCAGGCCTTCGGGATTCCATTGATACGCGATGGATCCCCGCAGCTTCCGGGTGACGATCCGGTCGAGAAGACGGCTGCCGAAGCCCACGGCGTCGTTGGGGGGGCGTGACCGCCGGACCGCCGCGCTCCGTCCAGACCAGGACCACCTCGTCCTCGACGACGGTGCACGTCAGGTCGAGCAGGCCGCCGGCGCACGAGAGCGCACCGTATTTGAGCGAGTTCGTCGCCAGTTCATGGATGACCAGCGCCAGATCGGTGGCGGCGCCTTCACCGATGCCTATTCGCGGAGCCGCCACCCGAATGCGGCCGCTGAACGCGCCGAGGTCGTCGTAGGGGTTCAGCAGGATGGACATGAGATCCGCGAGAAGGGCGGCGTTTTCGGTTTGACCTGGTACCGGGCGGACAAGGTCGTGCGCACGTCCAAGAGCGGCGAGGCGGCTGGTCAGTTCGCTCGCCATTTCCTCCTTGGTGCCCGCAGCCCTGGACGACATGGAGGTGAGGGCGCCGGCGATGGCGATCAGGTTCTTGACCCGGTGGCTCATTTCCCCCGCCAGCAGTTCATGCGCTTCTTCAGCCTGCTTGCGACCCGTGACATCCAGGAAGACGCCGTACATCACCTCTCCGACAATGCCTTCGTCGTCGCCCCGGCCACGGGCGGAAATCCAGCGCACCTCGTCCTCGACGAGGATTCTGAAATCGATCTCATAGGGTCCCAGGATGCCTCGCGTCGCATTGAACGCCGCGCGGACGCGATCCCTGTCGGCGGGATGGAGATGTCTGGAGAGGTCTTCAAAAGCGACCTCCAGGTCTTCTGGAACATTCCACAGGGCATAGCCCACGGCGTCCATGGTGAGGCGGTCGGTCTCGACGTTCCAGGACCAGAGGGCCACGCCTGCGGCCCGTATGCCCAGCCGTAGATGCTGCGGGGCCCAGACGGGAGCGGTCGGCTGGTTCATGGCTTGGCGTCCGGTGTCCCTTTCGGGACGGTCTAGTTTACTGGACCCGATCAAGGCGCCAGAGCAAACGCCAAGCGATGCGACCCAGGGGCCGTGAGATCACTCCATGCGGCAGGCGAGAGGTCTCCGCCAAGGGAAATTCAGTCTTGCGACGGCGGCGGCGACGAAACTGTTGGCGCGAGGGGTCGGCTTTTGGCCCATCGCGCCTTTTGCGCCGCATGACTGCTGGTTCAGCAGAAATCCCGGGACCGCACGATGATCGTCTCCGGAGAAAGGTCGGGAACATAGATGTCGCGGGCCTGACGTCGCCGCGGAGGCGCACGGCGCGAATCGGGGCCGCTGGCTTTATGGGCCTCGTCGCCGCGGCCGTGGGGAAGAGGGAAGGCCTGGCCTCTCTCGCCTATAGAAGCCAGCAGGTCTGAGCCGTCATGGAGCCTGGTCGCGACGATATGGACGACGTCGCCTTCGCGCTGGACCTTGCCGTCGACGACCAGCAGGCTTGAAGAGAGGACGACACGGCGCTGGGCCTCGTAGAGGCTGGGCCAGATGACGAGATTGGCGACCCCGGTCTCGTCCTCGATGGTGATGAACATCACCCCTTTGGCGCTGCCGGGCTTCTGTCGCACCAGGACCAGGCCGGCGATCCGTGTCAGGCGGCGATCGCGCATGGCCGTTCCGTCCGCACAGGTCATGACGTGTCGCCGCTGAAGATCGCCCCGAATAAAGCTCAGGGGATGTTCGCGCAGCGTCAGGCCCAGGTGGCCGTAATCTTCCACCACTTCCCGACCGGGCGTCATCGGTTTCAGGTCAGGCGTGGCTTCGGGCACTTCCGCCTGGACCGATCCCTCCCGAGCGTCCGCGGCCGCGAAAAGAGGCAGAGGCGCTTCCCGAAGGGCCTTGATGGCCCAGAGCGCCTCGCGCCGTTCCAGCCCCAACGAAGGGCGGAAGGCGTCGGCCTCGGCCAGGCGGACCAGGCTGGCGGCGGGCGCGGCCGCGCGGCGCCAGAGATCGTCCACGGAGGCGAAGGGACGGTCCGACCGCGCCGCCGTGATGCGGGCCGCGTCAGCATTGGCGAGGCCTCGCACCATCCGCAGGCCCAGCCGCACGGCGAAACGACTGTCGCTGGTCTTTTCGAGGGTGCAGTCCCAGCGGCTGGCGTTGATACAGGCGGGGCGGATCTCGACGCCGTGTTCCCGGGCGTCGCGGACGATCTGCGCCGGGGCGTAGAAGCCCATGGGCTGAGCGTTCAGGAGGGCGGCGCAGAAGACGTCCGGGTGATGACGCTTGAGCCAGGACGAGGCATAGGCGATCAGGGCGAAGGAGGCGGCGTGGCTTTCAGGAAAGCCGTAGGAGCCGAAGCCCTCAAGCTGGCTGAAGGTCTTTTCCGCGAACTCGGCCGCATAGCCGCGCTTGACCATGCCCCCCACCAACTTGTCCTTGAAGTGGCTGACCCCGCCCGTGAACTTGAACGTGGCCATGGCGCGGCGAAGCTGGTCGGCCTCGGAGGCGGTGAAGCCGGCGCATTCAATGGCGACCCTCATGGCCTGCTCCTGGAAGAGGGGAACGCCAAGGGTCTTGCCCAGCACCTTCTCCAGCTCGGGCCGGGGATAGTCGACCGCCTCGCGGCCTTCGCGACGCCGCAGATAAGGATGGACCATGTCGCCCTGGATGGGACCGGGCCGGACGATGGCCACCTGGATGACCAGATCATAGAAGGTGCGCGGCTTGATCCGAGGCAGCATGGCCATCTGGGCGCGGCTTTCGATCTGGAAGACGCCCAGGGTGTCGGCCTTTCGGATCATGGCGTAGGTCAGGGGGTCCTCAGCCGGAATGGTCGCCAGGTCGAGGGCGACGCCCTTATGTTCGGCCAGGAGATCGAAGCCGCGTTTCATGCAGCTCAGCATGCCGAGGGCCAGGACGTCGACCTTCATGAACTTCAGGGCGTCGATGTCGTCCTTGTCCCATTCGATGACCTGGCGATCCTTCATCGCCGCCGGCTCGATGGGAACCAGGTTGTCCAGGCGGTCGTGGGTAAGGACGAAGCCGCCGGGGTGCTGGCTAAGGTGTCGCGGGAAGCCGATAAGCTGTCGTGACAGATCAAGGGCCAGCCGCAGACGGCGATCGGCGAGGTTGAGGTTGAGCGCTTCGACGTGCCGGTCGCCGACGCCCTCGCTGGAATAACTCCAGACCTGGGACGACAGGCCCTTGATGATGTCTTCGGACAGTCCCAAGGCCTTTCCTACGTCGCGAAGCGCGCCCCGCGACCGATAGCGGATGACGGTAGAGCACAGGGCGGCGTGGCGACGCCCGTAGGTCTCGAATATCCACTGGATGATGACCTCGCGACGCTCATGCTCGAAATCGACGTCGATGTCCGGAGGTTCCTTGCGCTCCTGGCTGATGAAGCGTTCGAACAGGAGGTCGTTGCGTTCAGGGTCGATAGAGGTGACGCCCAGCACATAGCAGACCGCTGAATTGGCGGCAGAGCCCCGGCCCTGGCAAAGAATGTCCTGGCTGCGGGCGAAACGAACAATGGAGTGGACCGTCAGGAAGTAGGGGGCGTATTCGAGCGTCGCAATTAGGCGCAGCTCATGCTCCAGGCTCTTCCGGACCTTTTCGGGCAGGCCCTCCGGATAGCGGGTCTTCGCGCCCTCCCAGGTGAGGTGCTCTAGCGCCTGCTGGGGCGTCATTCCGGGGAGGCCGGCCTCTTCGGGGTACTGGTAGGCAAGCTCGTCGAGCGAAAAGCGGCACCGGTCGGCGATCTCCAGGGTTCGGGCCAAAGCTTCGGGCCAGGCCCGGAACAGGCGGTGCATCTCGACGGCCTGCTTCAGATGCCGGTCGGCGGAACGCTCGCGGCGAAAGCCGACGCTGTCGATGGTGCAACCTTCCCGGATGCAGGTGAGGATGTCCTGCAGGATGCGGCGGTCCGGATGGTGGTAGAGGACGTCGTTGACGACCACGGTCGCGACGCCGGTCTCAGCCGCCAGGCATGACAGCTCGTGAAGGCGCATCTGGTCTCGCGGACGTCGACGCAGGGCGAGCGCGACGTGGGCGTTCTGGCCGAAGACCGCCTTCATCCGCTCGAGCCGACGGCGTGCAGCGGCGTCCGGCCGGTCGGGCGCCAGTATGGCCACCAGGCCTTCGGCATGACCGGCGAGATCCTCCCAGTCCAGAAGGCAGCGGCCCTTGCCGCCTCTCTGCTTGCCAAGGGTCAGCAGGCGGGTCAGGCGCGAATAGGCGGTCCGATCGGTCGGATAGACGAGGACCACGGCGCCGTCGGTCAGCTCCAGACTGCAGCCGACGATCAGGCGCACCCCCGTGGCCTTGGCCGCTTCATGGGCGCGAACGATCCCGGCCAGGCTGTTGCGATCCGTCACCGCCAGGGCGTCGAGACCGCAGGCGGCGGCCTCGGCGAACAACTCCTCGCAGGCGCTGGCCCCCCTCAGAAAAGAGAAGTGGGAGGCGCACTGGAGCTCGGCGTACCTCATCCGAACCGCCCGTGGATGAACCAGGCCTGGGAGCCGGTCCGGGCGTCGAGGCCGTCGCCCGCCCGGAACAGCCAGAAGCGTTCACCAGCCTCGTCCTCGACCTGGAAATAGTCCCGGACGGCCCACATCTCGGCGTCGCGCCGGCCCCACTCGCCGTAGATCCGCTCCGGACCATCGGCCCGCCGAATGCGTCGCCGCACGCCGCGCCACGTAAAATGGGTCGGGGGATTGTCGGGCAGGAGGGCCATGGTCTGGACCGGCTCGGGCGAAGGAAAGAGACGCACCGGCCGCGGCCAGTCCGGAGCCCAGGCGGCCAGGGAGGGGGCCGCGAGCGGGGCCGTCTTGCGGACGGATCGTTCCGGGACGTCGCTCTCTGCAGGCGCCATGCGGTAAAGGCCGCGGGCGCCGATACGATTGGCGAGCAGATCGACCAGGCCCGAGACGTCAGGCGCCGCCTCATCCGCCAAGCTTGAGGGGCCTGGCCGCCAGTCCAGAGGTTCGGCGATCGAGGCCGTCAGCGTCATCCGCTCAATGCCGAAGCCGGGCGAGACGGTCTCGATCTTGTCCTGCAGCAGTCGGGTCAGGCGGCGACGGTCGCGCACCGGCCGGGCCGTGCCGACGCGGACGGCCTCAATGCGATGATCGACACGATGACAGAGCCAGTCGAGGCGGCGTGCCCCAAGGCCCTGTCTTTCCAGCTGTGCGCAAAGCGCGTCGGTCAGGAGGCCGGCGTAGCGCGCCAGGGTCTCGGCAGCCCCTATGGGTTCGGCGAAGACCTGCTCCACCCGGATCTGCTCTGTCTCGATGACGGGAATGATGGGTTCGAAGGTCCGGCCAAAGGCCTGGTCCAGGCGCTTGCCGGCCTCGGGCCCGAAGCGGAGCGTCAGGGGGGCGCGGGGCTGACGTTCCAGATCCAGGATGGTCTCGAAGCCCATGCGGCGCAGGGACTGGATGAGGTCCGGCGAAAGGCGCAGGGCGGCGAGGGGCAGGTTGGACAGAGACTGGCCGATCTCGCCCTCGGCGATGACGGCGGGGCCGCCATGACGTGCGGCGGCATGGGCCGCGCCATAGGTCGGAGCGACGACCGCCCTGGCGCGGACGCCGGCTTCCTCCAGGCGCGTTTCCATGTCGGCCAGGAGTTTCTCCTCTCCACCCCGGAGATGGGCGGCGCCCGTGACGTCGATGGCGAGACCGTCGGGCGCATCCGCCGCGCAGACCGGGGCGTAGCGGCGCAGCGCCCACAGGGCGAGCCGCTCAAGCGCCGCTGCGTCTTCTGCGGGAGCGGCGTCAAAGGGCTCCAGGCCGGGGACAAGGGCATGGGCCTGGGCCGAGGCCATGCCGGGGCGCAGGCCCAGGGCCCGGGCGGCTGGATTGCAGGCCGTAAGGATCCGTCGACGGCGATCCCGCCCGACAAGAACGGTCGGCGTCTCAGGCGGCGGTGCGGCGGACCCCAGCCGCCGGCGCAGCCGATCGATCGGCCAGTTCGGGAGGTAGAGCGAGACGACCCTTTTCATCACAGGCTTCCAGAGAGAAATCGGCGCAGTCGCCGGAGCGACAGCGGAGGAGTTCGACGAACCATCGCGGGCGGCCGACGCCCGGCGCGGGGAGGGGCGAGGAGGGCTGGGCGGTCACCCGCCATCGGGTGACCGCCGCTGTCGGTTGACCGAAGTCGGCGGCCTCGCTCGCGCGCCGCCAGCGCCGCACGGCGATGGCGGTGACCCCCGAGCTTTCGGCGGCGAGCTGGAGGCGACGTGAGGCGGTCATGGAGAGGCGGGCGGTCTCGGCGACAACGGCGGCCAGGCCGCCGTGGCGCAGGCCTTCCTCGAAACAGGCCATCAGGCTCTTCTCGTCGCCGGTCTCCAGATAGAGGACGCGGTCCGGGTCGAGCCCGACCTGCTGCAGGGCCGGGGCGAAGAGATCAGGCCTGGTCAGGCACCAGAGCACCTGGCCCGGCAGGCGGGCGGCTATGCCGGCCGCGAAGAGGGCGGCGATCGCGCCGTCCACCGCCCCGTCGCCGCCGCCGGCCACCTCGTGCAGGGCGCCGAGGGCGAGGCCGCCCTGGGGCAGGGCGGCGTCGACGATAGCAACGCCGAAGGGCAGGACGCCGGCGCGGGACCGTCCGGATGTCTCCAGGCTTTCAATGCGGGCGCGCAAGGCGGCCAGCTCGGCTACAGGCCGGACGTGCATGCGGCCTCCTTTCCGAGGTCTATGATGTTCCTGTTATGTTCTGGTTCTCATTCCGGGACGGAGTCAATCAGGAGAAAGGCTTATCCCCGGACGAATCATGGAATCCTTTTGTCGCCTGCCGCATTCACTTGAGGAGGAGAGCCCATGATCGAAGCTGCACAGCATCGCTATTTCGCCTATGCCGAGGGCGTGGGACGGGCCCACGGACATGTCATAGAGGCGCCGAGCTTCGAGGCCGCCGCCGTCGGCTACACGGAAATCTATGCGCCGCCCGTGGACGCCGACGACGAGATCCGGGTCTTCGTGGCGGAGATGGAGGGCGGTCAGGAACATTGCTTCGTCATCGACCTCGGCGACGGTCAGGCCGAACCCTGCGGCTGACGCTGGCCGGTCTGCGACCCTGAAATCGGGACGGAGCGAATTCCGGGGGACGGTGTTGAATCCGAGGTGGCGGGCCTGATGTCCGCCAGGAGTTCGGATCATGGCCTTTCGCCCCACATGGCAGGGACACCTGCGTCTGTCTCTCGTGACCTGTCCGGTCTCCCTCTATACGGCCACCAATTCCGGAGGGGAGGTTCATTTCAACCTCATCAATCCGGAGACCAATAACCGTATTCGCATGGTGACGACGGATCCCGACACCGGGCCCGTGGAGCGGTCTTCCCTGGTCAAGGGCTATGCCGTCGCCAAGGACGAATACATCCTGCTCACCGACGAGGAGATCAAGTCGGTCAAGCTCGAGAGCACCAAGACCATCGACATCGAGCGGTTTGTCCCCGCCGACGAGATTGATCGGATCTACTGGGACAACCCCTATTATCTCGCTCCCGCCGGAGCCATCGCCGAGGAAGCTTTCGGAGTCATCCGCGAGGCCATGCGGTCGGAAGGCAAGATCGCCCTGGGCCGGGTGGTGCTTTCAACGCGCGAGCGCCTTCTGGCTCTGGAGCCGCGCGACCAAGGTATTCTGGCCTATTCCCTGCGCACCCGAGGGGAGGTGCGCGACACAAGGGATGTTTTTGGCGCCATTTCGGACAAGCAGCCCGATCCCGCCATGATCGACATCGCCCGGCGCATCATCGAGCAGCAGGCCGGACCCTTTGATCCTGACCAGTTCGTTGATCGCTACGAGGAGGCGCTCAAGGCCCTGATCGCGGCCAAGCAGAAGGGCCAGAAGCCGGTTCGCTCGGCCGAGCCCGAAGACACCAATGTCGTGGACCTCATGGCCGCCCTTCGCGCCAGTCTCCAGGGGGCCGCTCCGCGGACCAAGGGACGTGGACGCACGCCCAAGTCGCCCGCGCCGGCCAAGGCGTCTCGAGCCTCGCCGCGCCGTCGCGCCAGTTGAGGGACGATCACCCCCATCCCGTTACGCCGGACGGGCGGTATTTCGTCGTGCGGGGGCGACTGTGGCGATGTTCCAACCCGTCTCTCGCCCCAGAGGCGCGCCAGCGTCTCGTAGATGACCTGATGCGCGCCCGCAGGGCGGTGCGGGACGCCGTGCGGGCAGGGGATGAACAGGCCCTTTCGCTCGCTCGCAAAGAGGTGGAGGCGGCCAAGGTCTCACTCGGCGAAAGGGGGCCGCCGTGGTGGAGCGACGGCGCGCCTGACGTCAATCGTCGCCTGGCGCGCAATACCGGCTATGCGGCCTGGTTCGCCGGCCAGGAAGAATGAGGGGGGCGGCTTCAGGCCGCCTCGGCCCATGGCGTCGGGTCTTGCGGGAGGGCCAGTGCGTCCTGGGGGAAGCCCAGGGCAGGATTGCTCAGTACTTGGATGAAGCGTTCACCCTGATAGAGGCAGATGGTGTCGAAGCCGATCCATTCGTCCGCGACAGCGGCCAGCGCCTGTATGGCCGAGGCGTCGTCGCGCACGTCCAGCACCCTGATTTCGCGCGCGGGAACGCCGGGCATGTTAACAATGCAAAAGTATGAATTCACGCCGCTTACCTCGATTTGGCGCATCAAACGATCCGGCCGACTCGGGGTTCCGCTAAATCGCATGCCGGGCGCCCTCGCGGTGCGTTCGGTCGGACGGCCGGCGGTAAAGCGGCTGCGCCCACTTCGCCGCGACTAGGCCTGGGCGGCGTCCGCTGACCGGGTCGAAGGCGCGGATTGTTCGGCCGCCCGGGTCAGCGCCGCGTACAGGCGATCCGGCTGTATGGGCTTACCGACGAAGTCATCCATCCCCGCAGCCGCATATTCTGCCTGCTGGTGCTGCAAGGCGTTGGCCGTGAGGGCGATGATGGGCGTTCTTCGGCGGCCGCTGAAAGCCTCCTCCGAACGGATGGCGCGGGTCGCGGCGAGGCCGTCCATCACAGGCATCTGCACGTCCATCAGGATGATGTCCCAGTCCTGCTCGCGCCAGGCCTCGACCGCTTCCTGGCCGTTTTCGACGAACCGACAGTGCACGCCGGTCGGTTCGAGCAGGAGTTCGAGAACCTTGCGATTGGTGGGGTGATCTTCGGCGGCCAGAACCCATAGCGGCGCGCCGTCGCCGTCGCCCACGGCCGGCGTAGCCGGCTTGGGGGACGGGGGCTCGGCGAAATCGGTCTGACTGATCTCCAGCGGCAGGAGAACGACGAACTCCATGCCGCCGCCCGGGCTGCGTCGGGCCTGGACCTCGCCATTCATCAGGGAGGTGAGATCCGCGCAAAGGGCGAGTCCGAGTCCCGTGCCGCCATGGCGACGGGTGGAGGATTCGTCGAGCTGGACGAATTTCTGGAAGAGACGATCCATCTGGGCGGCATCTATGCCCGGGCCTGTATCGGCGACGGCAAGGCGAAGACCGGCGACGCTTCCCGGCGCGGTCGAGCCGTCGGATGCGGCGGCGCTTACCACCAAGCCGCCCGTGCTGGTGAACTTGACCGCGTTAGAGACCAGATTGGAGAGGACCTGACGAATGCGCGCCTCGTCGCCGATCCAGGTCCGGGCGAGGCCGGGCGCGATTTCGAGGCTGACCGTCAATCCCTTGGCGGCGGCCGCTGGTTCGAAGAGGCGGGTGACGCCCTCCAGCATCGGGCGGAGGGCAAAGGGACGGGCGTCGATCGTCAGCTTACCGGCCTCGATCTTGGAGAGGTCCAGCATGTCGTTGAGCAGGACGCGGAGCGCTTCCCCGGATTCGACCAGCAGGAGGCTTTGCTCCTTTTCGCGAGGGGGCAGGTCGGCCTGGGACAGGGCGCGCGCCATGCCGATCACCCCATTGAGGGGCGTCCGGATCTCGTGGCTCATATTGGCGATGAAATCACTCTTGGCGCGGCTGGCCGCTTCGGCCAGACGACGCGACGGCCGTCGCCTCGGCTGTCCGGCGCTGGGCAAGGGCGGCGGACAGGCCGCGTACAGCCGCGACCGTAGCCGCCGCCAACAGCAGGCCGGCGACCAGAAGCTGCAGGGCGGGCAGGGGCTGGTCGTACCGGAGGCGCATGAAGACGGGCAGGGCCGCAAGCGCGCACAGATGAGGACCCAGGGCCACTGCTGTGATGGTCCGGGAACCGGCGGTCACCATGAGGCCGTTGATCAGGGCGCCGGACAGCAAGAGAGCGGCGCAGACCAGGCCCTGGGTCTCCAGGGTCATGGCCTGGCGCAGAGCGAAGACGGCGAAGAGGAGGTTGCTCGAGAGGACCAGGCTGACGCCGATCGGCGCCAGACGGCCCCTCAGCCGCGGCGAAGCGGTCGAGACCGCTGTCACGAACCTTTCCCCTGCCTGGACCAGGACATAGGCGACGGTCCAGATCAGGGCGAAGCGAAGGCCGACCATGGGCCAGAAGGCCAGGGCGATAAGCAGGCTGAAGCCTATGCGCGTGCGCCATTGCCCGGCTCGCTGCCTCAACGCTTCGCCGATCCGCCGCCTCTTCTTGGGGGTCATGACCGTTTCTCCCTTTTGCGCGATCCTGAGGCCGCCTTCGTCAACAAAGCCTCAAGGCCCCGGAGGGTCCCGGAATGTGGGCCTGCCTCGCTCCAACGGTGATCAGGAGTGAGGAGGAAGGGAGCCAGGGGGTGTTCCAAACCGGAGCGGCGACGAGGACCCTCAGATGACCATCGAACCCCATGCCGGCGACGCGCCGGGAAACGTCTTGCCCGTGGCCACGCGAAACGCCCGGCGATCACGAAACGCCCGGCCGGACCATCCCGATCTTGAAATCCTGGCAGGGTTTCTGGAAACGAGGCTGGGCGTCATGCACGCCCGTCGCGTCAGCAGTCGGCTGCTTGCGCAAGCCGGCTCCCTCGCCGCGGTGGCCGCGACGGCCACGCCGATCTTGCGCGCACAAGGACTTTCCGACGCGGCGGTCTCCGACATCGCCAGAGCGAGATCTCTGGCTTCGGCCATGGCGCGCGATCTGGCCTCCCAGGGTCCCGTCCTGTCTTCCTGGAGCGCGCTCGTGGACTATCTCCGGGTCGCCCTGGCCCATCTTCCCCGGGAAGAGTTCCGGGTCCTCTATCTCGACAAACGCAATGTCCTGATGCGCGAGGAGCATCGGGCGCCGGGCACGACCGACCACGCGCCCGTTTACGTCAAAGAGGTCTTGAGAACGGCGCTCGAAATGTCCGCCTCGGCCATGATCCTGGTTCATAATCATCCTTCCGGCGATCCGACGCCGTCGCGGGCGGATATCGAGATGACCCGGAGGATTCTCGAGGCCGCACGCATCTTCGACATCGAGGTCCACGACCATGTGGTCGTCGGCCGGGAAGGGACGAAGAGCTTTCGCGCCCTCGGCCTGATGTGAGGACGCCATGATCCGCGCCACGGGGCTCCATGACATCGTCGCCGCCCTTGGCGGCGACCTTCACCACGGTGGACGAAGCGCCAGCGTGCCGGCGCCGGGTCACAGCAGGGCGGACCGGTCAGTCTCCCTTTTGCTGGACCAGGATCGAGTCGTGATCCACGGTTTTGGTTCGACGGGCTGGCGCGAGGTTCGAGCCCATCTCGTCGGTCTGGGCCTGATCGGCGCCGCTGGGCGCCTGACGGGTGCAAAGACGGGCGTATTCGGGCGGGCGTCGGTCACGCCCATACGGCCGCCGCCTCGCAGGCGGATGGCTGCCGCCCAGATGGTCTGGCGAGGCGCCTTGCCGCTCGCGGAAGGCGATCTCTGCCTTCGCTACTTCAGACGCCGCGGGCTCCGTCTCCGATCCATGCCCGAGGATCTGCGCCGCCACCCCGGCGCGCCGGTATCGGTGTTTCGACCTGACAGCCCGACTTGTCCGGCCATGATTGCGGCGATCCGTGCCCCGGACGATGAAATGCGCGCTGTGGAGATCGCCTATCTGGATCCGGACGGTCGGGCGGCGCGTCGGATTCGACTTCCGCGCAAGACGGTCGGATCGGCGCCGGGCGGGGTGGCGGTTCGTCTCTCGCCGCTGGAGGCCGAAATGGTCGTCGGCGAGGGGGTTGTGACGACGCTCTCGGCCATGGCGCGCTTCGATCTCCCCGGCTGGGCCCTGCTGTCCGCCGGCAACCTGGCGCGTTGGTCGCCCCCCTTGGGCGTACGCCGCGTCTTGATCGCGGGGGATCGCGGCCGGGCGGGCGAGGGGGCGGCGGCGGCGCTTTGCACGCGTTTGCGGAGCGAGGGCGTAGTGGCCTCCATCCGTCTGCCGCCTGCCCCTTTCGGGGACTGGAACGAGGCCGAGGCCGCTGTTCGGGAGAAGGAGGAAGGGCGGAGCGGGGCGCCGGCAAGGCGGGGATAGGCCTCGCCGAACCGGCGGGAGAAGACCCATGACCCGTTTCGCTTCACAGGCCGCCGCTGCGGGGGCTCCGGCTTCGACGCCTTCACCCTCGGGGCCTTTCGCATCGACACGCCGCCAGACCGTCGTCCGTCTCGGCGACCTCGACATCGCCCCCGAGAACCTCCGCTATGGCGAGGCGCCGGACGACGACATTCCGCAGCTGGCCGATACCATCAACGCCGCCGGCCTCCTGCAGCTTCCGACCGTGCGGCCCGGGCTGGGCGACGAAGCCGCCTACATGGTCCTGGACGGGCGTCGCCGGTTGCTGGCGCTCCGGCTGCTGCGTGACGGCGGTTTCATCGACGCCGATCATTCCGTGGAGGTCTTCGTCGAGACGGACCGGAAGCGCCAGGCCGCGGCGGTCGTCCTGACCAACACCGCCGCCCCGGTCCACGTCGCCGACGTCATCGCCGCCATCGGCCGGATGCTGAGGGAAAGGCTGGGCGTGAAGGTCATCGCCCGCGCCCTGGGCTATGGCGAGGTCGAGATCCGCCGTCTGGCGGCCCTGTCGAAGCTTCCCGCCGTCGCCCTGGAGGCGCTGAAGGCCGGCAAGATCACCCTGCGCCAGGCCAGGTTGCTGGCGCGCCTGAAGGACAAGGCCCAGCAGGTGGAAATGGCTCAAGGCGTCCTCGACGGACATGGTCTGGCGGAGTGGCGCATCCAGGAACAGCTGGGCGAGGGCCGGATCACGGACCGGGATCCCCGCTGCGGCCTGGTCACGCCTGCGCTTTACGCGGCAGAGGGCGGGCGGACGGAGGCTGACCTGTTCGGGGAGATGCCGCCGGTCCTGCTGGACCCCGAGGCCCTGACGCGGGCCTGGCTCAAACGCGCGGCGGAGATTGCGGCGCCATTTGAGGCAGAGGGCCTGACCGTACGCCTCCGTCCCGGCGACGACGGGATGGAGCTGCCTGAGGACCTGGAGCAGCTGTACTACGCCTATGGCGCCCTGTCCGAGGAAGCGACCCTTGTTTATAGTGAGGCTCGCGACCGCACCCAGGCGGCGGCTGAGGCCGTGGCGGCGATTGAACCGGTAGCGCCCGATGCGGTCCGTGCGGGAGGCCTGGAAACCTTTGTACGGGCGCGGATCGTCCAGGATCAGGCCGGCGCCGGGCAACGGCTGGCCACCGTGCTGGTCCTGCGACCGTCGCTGCGGACCGGCGTCGAGGTCGATTGCTACGGGCCGGTCGAGGCCGAGGTCGATCCTGTCAGGTCGACGGATCACGAGGCCGGGGAGACTGGCGTCGAGACGATGGAGGCTCCGGGACGACCGGTGGCTCGCAGCGCTTATGCGCCACCTCGTGCGCAGGCCCCGGCGCCCGAGGTCGACGGGGTCAGTCATGTCCTGCACGCGACCCGCACGGACATGGCGACGCGCGGTCTGATCCGCGCCCTGGCGGACGCGCCGGAGGTCGCGCTCACGGCCCTGATCGCCCGGCTGTTCGGGGCCGTGGCGATCTGGCCGTCGATCGGACGGACTGAGGCGGCCCTCGCCGTCACAGCCTCGATGTTCAGCCCGACGGGGGGGCGCATCATCGAGGCCCTGGACGGCGCGGTGCGCGAACGTCTCGATGAGCGGCGTCGCGCCTGGGAGGCGTCGGGCCTGACGATCATCGCCTGGGTCCACGCCATGGAGCTGGGCGACAGGCTGGGCCTGCTGGCGGAACTGACGGCCCTCAGCCTCGACCTGCGAGAGGACCGAATCAGCCTCGTGCGGAAGGCAGCGAGGACCGAGGCCGCCGAGATCGCCGACCTCTGCGATGCGGACATTGCCCGTTGGTGGACGCCGGATGGAGCCTATCTGCGTCCACATTCCCGCGAGCAGTTGCTGACCATGCTGGAGCGGATGGGGGGCGAGACCGAGGCCCCGGCCCGCCTGAGGAAGGGCGACCTCGTCGCCTGGACCGAGGACCAGGCGAAGGCGCGGACCTGGGCGCCGGCCTGCCTGTCATGGAGGCTGGCGCTGGAGGACGCGGACGACGTCCGCGATGCGGACGAAGCGCCTGACGAGGGCGGCGCCGACGCTGACGATCCGGAGACTGGCGGCGAAGCTGATGACCGAGAGGGGACATGGGGCGTCGGCGTCTTCGTGGTGACGCCGGCCGGGGAGGCGGCCCTGGTTGACGGCGCCCAGAGTGCGGCGGCGACCGACGCGGCCTGACCGGAAAGCCGGTTTCGTCGGGGCGCGCCCGGCGGAACCGGTTCCGGAGGGAGGAAGGGCTCAGGAGGGCGAGGCGGAACGGGGGAGAAGGTCTTCCCGGCCTCGGATCACAAGGAGACTAACATGCAGTCCATGGTGTTCACCGGCCGGTTGGCGGCCGATCCCCAGATCAGCGCCGACTTCGCCAAGGCGGTGTTCCGATTGCTAGAGAAACGCGGCGTGGACGCCGGCGGCAAGGACAGAATCGTCGGCGTCAACTGCGTCAGCTGGGCGAAGGGCCTCAACGAGAAGGTCATCGCCCGAGGCCTGGCCAGGGGTTGCGAGGCCCTGGTCGTGGGGGCCTTCGTCGACACGAGCTATACGGCGAGGGACGGGACCGAACGCGCCGCCAAGGAGCTGGTGGTGAACCGGCTGAACGTCCTCGATTGGTCGGGCGACCGGGCCGCGGAACCCGAAGCGGAAGGTTCGGCGGACAAGGCTGACGAAACCGCTGAGACGGCCCGCACTCGCAAGCGGGGCCGCGCGGCGGCCTGAATCCTCACCCTCATATCAAGGAGACTGACCATGCAGACCCTCGTCATCGAAGGCTATCTGGCCGCCGACCCGTCCATCCTCTCCGCCCAGGGGTCGGGCCGCAAACGCGCGAGCTTCCGCGTCCTGGAGACGACCCGCTATCGGCGCGCCGACGGCGAACAGGGGGAGCGGACGACCGGCTTCAACTGCGTCTGCTTCAATGAGGCGACGACGGAAAACTACATCGCTCCCTATGCCCGCAAGGGCAGCCGGGTTGTCCTTCAGGGCCATGTCGAGAATGACAGCTGGACCGGCAAGGACGGGGTCGAACACTACGACCTGCGGGTGGTGGTGGACGACATGCGGTTGAAGAACCGGCGCGACGCCCGCTCGAACCGAGAGCCGGCCGCCGGCGACGCCGGCCCGGATGCGGCGTCCGGCCATGATCTGAACGACGATATCCCCTTCTGACTGCACCCGATCGGAGGGTGGACGGCATGGCCCGGCGCAGACGCGGCGGGCCATTGTCATGCCGGTCCCGGAAAGCGGGAGGAAGGGCGGTCGGGGGCGAGCCGATCGGGCTCGCTGCCGATGAGCATTCCCCATGACCGTCTCCATCTGGACCGAGGATCGTATTCTCCGCCTGACCGCCCTGTGGCTGGAGGGCCGGAGCGCCGCCTTCATCGCGCGCGAGTTCGGCCGTGGCGTCTCGCGCTGCGCCGTCCTCGGCAAGGTCCATCGCCTGGGCCTGGCCCGTGGACCCGAGGTCAGGCGCGCGCGAACTGCGGCGCCGCCCCGGGCGAAGCCGCCTCGGGACGCGGTCGATGGTTCGCCGCCCGCTGCGAGGTCGCCTGCGGCCGTGCAGGTCCGATCGACGGTGGGGACGCCGGCGGCCTTGGGGGCTGCGCCGCCCACGCCGACGGCCACCATACTGTCCGTAGGGGCCGGCCAGTGCCGCTGGCCCTACGGCTCTTCCGGCGAGGCGGGTTTCGGTCTGTGCGGGCGTCCGGTGACGCGCGGCGCCTTTTGCGCGCCTCATGCCACCGTGGGCTACCAGAAGCGGCCCTGTTCGGCCGAGAGCCTGATGAGAATGGTCGGCGTCGATTGACGTCTGATGCGCCGAGGGCGACCGCTGCCGAGATGGAGGCGACGCCGGCGCGGCCGTCGTCGCAGTGCAGGGCGGCCGCATGTCTTCCGTGGCTATCGGCGCGACGGCGCCGAATGGGGTCCTCGCCCCGAGGGGGCGAGGACATGCCCCCACACAACGACTTCCCATCCTGACACGTCACCCCGGCCGTCAACGGCTTCGCCGTTTCCCTTCGCGGCCCGCAAGGGCGGACCGCTGCGGTGACCGCCGGGGACCCCGACGTGGCCAGGAATGGGGTCGTTGCGCATGGGGCGCTTCGGCCTTTCAGAACGGGAACGATACGATGCACACTCCGAACACCGGCTCGGCCATGGCCGTCACCGCGACATCAGACTCCGCCTTCGACCTTGGCGCAGCGTTCGGCGATCAACGCCCGCAGGCCTCCGAGGAAGCCCTGGTCCAGCTTGGGCGAGCCCTCATGACCGAACTTCTGGACGTGATCGCGGACACGGCGCTGGAGGACTTCCAGACGCTCCTCGGCGAAGCCCTGATCGGCGCCTTTCATTCGGCGGCTGGACGGATCGAACGGGACGCCGATCGGGCGCGCGATGTGATGCGCCGGCTCGACCGCGACTTCGATGGATCGGAGGCGGCGGACGTGGAGCTGCAGGAGGCGACCGCCAAAGCTCGAGCGGCTGACGCGGCGACGCAAGCGGCGGAGCGGATACGGGATGCAGCCTCGGACGCCTGGACGGTTTCCACCGGCGAGGTCTGGACGGCCTGGAAGGGCAGCCGCAGAGGGAGCTTCCTGACGGCGGCGCAGTTGGAGGCCAAGCAAGCCATCCGGGCGGTTCGCGAGCGGAGGGCGGGCGACGCCCGCCACCGCGGCGCAGTGGTGGCCTTCCGGGGCGCGCCGTCGGCGGATGGGGCGGAGGACGCGGCGCGCATCTTCGACGCCCTGAACTGGGCCCTGGCGGAGTGGCCGGACATGGCGCTCGCCACGACCGGGGCGAAGGGCGCCGAGAAGCTCGCCATCCGATGGGCTCAGCAGAAGGGGGTGACGCTCATCCTCGCACGGGCGGATTTCGACGCTCACGGCAAGGCGGCGCCCTTCAGGGCCAACGACGAGTTAATCGCGCTCGAGCCGGAAGTCTGCCTCACCCTGGCCCGTTCGGTCGGTCGGGCGCGGGAGGATCAACGTCCGTTCGGACCGGCGCTGAATCTCGGGCAGAAGGCGATGGAGTCCGGGCTGCGACACGTCGCCGTCAAGGCGCGAGCCGCCTGACAATCTGTATCCCAACAAAGACTCGCTCGGTCTCTCCGGACGAGTCATTCCATGGAGAGAGTGATGACCTCCGACACTTCCGACCACGACGAACCGGACCCCATCGAATGGGAAGCCGAGCAGAACGAGATGGCGATCCGCCTCTCAGCCGCCGATCTCTGGGACGACTATTGCATCCGCAGACTGGATCCTGCGATCCGGCCTACTGGGACGACGAACCGGACCGCCCGGCGGACTGAATGGAACGACCCGCGCGGCTTCGGCCGGGCGGGTTTTTCTTTGTCGTGCGGCGGCAGCATTGGCCAAGCGAAACGCGGTTGAGCGCTTCCGCCTTTGAGAGCGGAGACCCGTGATCACGTTTGATCGGGTGTCCGAAGCTTTGCTGGGGATGTCTGGAAATCTGCGAAAAGGGCCTTAGGGCAAGATAAAAGGTGGTGTTGGCGACTTCGTCTTTTCGCTATTCTTTCGGTAGGTTAGCCAACGAAGGTCGGGCTCTGGATGACTTGCGGAGGGTTGTCGGGTTCGGACGGATCGGCGGCCTTATCGGGAGGCGCGTCATGCTCATCCGCGAGGCAATTGAGAACCGGCTGGCGTTGAGCGCGGGACCAGACCGCGAGGACGTCGACGTCCGTCTACCCCTTTCCCTGAAGACCGACCGCGTGCCGGTGCGCACTGGCATGTTTCAGCGGTTGGCGGCGTCGCGGCAGTTCGCCCTGGGGGATCGTTCAGGCGTGCTCAGGGCTGCGCAGGGACGGTCGGGCCGAGCCTTCCGCATGGATGTCCGCCAGCGGGTGATCGTGAAGGCCCTGGTGTCGCGACATGTCGGAAAGGCCGCGGCGCGGGCCGGGGCGCTGGCGGCGCACGTCGCCTATCTCGGGCGATCAGGGGCGGGCGTCGAGGGGGCGCGGCCGGACTTCTTCGACAGGACGGACGACGGGGTGGAGGCGGCCTTGGAAACGCGCGGATGGAGCGCTGACCGCCATCATTTCCGCTTCATCATCTCGCCCGAGCACGGCGATCGGATCGCTGATCTTAGGGGATATGTGCGGGAGGTGATGGCGCGGGTGTCGGCGGACCTGGGCGAACCGGAACTGCGCTGGGTGGCGACCTGTCACTACGACACAGACCAGCCGCACGCCCATGTCCTGGTGAGAGGGCGGCGTGCCGATGGACGGGACCTGGTCATTCCTCGCGACTACATGGGCTACGGCTTTCGGGCGCGGGCCCAGGAGGTCGCGCAAGAACGGCTGGGGGATCTATCGCGGGTCGAGGCCGAGCGTAGGGTCTGGAAGGAGACGCAGGCGGATCGCTTCACCGGGTTGGATAGACGACTGCTGGCGGCGGCGGATGCGGACGGCCTGGTCGATGACGGGGTGGGAGGAACCGGCGCCTGGGCGGCGCTGAGCCGGGGGAGGCTACGGCATCTTGAGAGGTTGGGGCTCGCCATGCGCGCAGGCCGTCGATACCGGCTCGATCCAGAGATGGAGATGAAGCTGCGAACCCTACAAATGCGGCGGGACATCATCAGGACGATGAACCAACGCCGGCTGGAGGGCGCGCGCGAGGTGCGGCTGTTGGGGCGCGAGAAGGTGGCTGGGGTGGTGGTGAAGACGGGGTTTCACGATGAGGCGGGGGCGGCGGCCTTTGTCGTGGTGCGCGATGCCCTGGGCGTGGAGCATTATGGGCGGCTGAAGGTGGGCGGGCCGGCGTTGGCGGTTGGGGATGCGGTGGCGCTGTCGCCTTTGGGGCAGGGGATGGCGGTGGCGGTTGCCGTGAAAGGGCAGCATCACGAATTGTGAAGGTGGGGCGATAGGCTGCTTGTGACTCTTTGGCGACTTTCGGAGAGTCCGCTTGTTGGCGGTTTGCCAACGCGTACTTCGGGCGCTTCGAAGCTCCTCGCACCACCGAAGACCGTAGTTCATTGGTGGCCCTTTGCAGTCCGCTTTTATCTTCTGCATATCCGGGTGATCTGGCGACCACTCGGCAAAATGAACGCATCGATTGACTAAGCGAAGGTCGATCCCTCGCTTAACTCCGACAGCCCGGGCAGGGCGCGCTAGCGTTAGGCCAGTGGCTTGGCACGAGCGGGCTTCGGAGCATAGAATTGGGCACGAGGCGCAGAAATCATACGAGGGACGATGAAGTCGATCATGCTGGCGATGGCCGTCATCGCTGTGGCCGCATCCCCGGTCGGGGCCGGACAGGCTCAGAACCGCATCGTCGTGGAATTCGCCGCAGACAGCGACGAGGTCTCGACTCAGAGCATGGTGGCTCTCTCTCGCTTCGCGCGGGCACATCCGGACAAGGATCTCCTGATCGAGGGCCATGCGACGCTGGCGGAGTCGGACAACAGTCCAGACTATGCGACCGGACTCTCGCATCGACGCTCGGCCAAGGTGCGGATGGCGATCTGGAACGACGACGTGGAACGACGGCAGTTTTCAGCGCAGCGAACGATGACGTCGTCCGGGTACGGGGCCAGTCGCCCTCTCGACGGGATAGCGCCGGACCATCGGCGCAATCGCCGGGTCGAGGTTTCGCTTCAGGGACCGGACGCCGGCTAGTAGCCGCGCGACCCAATGTAGTACCTCTGCTGCGGCCCTGCAGTCGGTCTCGGCCATCTGAATAGTCACAGTCCGGCGCCGTGCGAGTACCAATCGCTCCTAAACGCAAACACACGGTGTGCTCGACGGACGCGAGCAGGGTGAAGCGGCCCGCCGAGCGTTTGGGATCTGCGGGCGTTCAGACGGCTATGGCGATTTGAAAGCCATCAGGAATTCGAGCAGGTCCGAGCCATCGGTCGCTTCGAGCCTGTAGTCCTGAGCCTGCTCTCTTGGCAGGGCGTCGAAGCGGGTCCGTATCGACTGGGCGTGGCCAGCGCTGGTGAGCGTCACGGTGGCGGAGCAAATTATCTGGATCCGGTCCGGGTGTTCGAATTCGAAGCGTTGGTCGGAAAAGGAGACAACCATCGCATCGCGCTGGGCGGTGGTGAACTTCCAAGTCGGTAGAAGTCCCTTCACGACAACGCCCGCGCGCGCCCATACGTCAGGGTGAGCGCAGAACCGCGCATCCTCGCGGTCCAGCAGCTCGCGTGCGGACTGGGCGTTCGCAGGGCTTGAGAACAGGGTGAGGTACAGGCCGACGGCCGTTGCGGTAACGATGCGGTGCATTGGAAATCCCGAACTTGGTCCATGGAGACTAAGGGGAGGCAATGAACAATCAACCCTCAGCAACCCGGTTGCCAAGACCCCTGTCGTCAGATGTGATCAGGGGACCAGCTATGGCTCAGCGAAGGCAATCGGGTACTAAGGGGTGATGGCGATGAGGATGATGACGGGTCTGGTCATTTGCGTGGCGCTTGCTTCACCGGATGCGGCGAGCGCCTGTCGGCGATCGCCCGACCCTGGGACGCTCATGTCGCGTGAGTACACGACCGTCGCCATCGTGAGAATCGAGGACGTGATCCCGACATCGCCGTCGAATCCAGAAGACGAGTGGCGGGCAATGGCGACCCGAGTGAGCGTTGTGGAAGGCGCGGAACCCGCCTTGAACCTGCTTCTCGGACATGCGGAAATTCCGAACTGCCGGGAACGTCGGCCGGCTCCGCGCGCCGGCGAGTACTGGGTTGCGTACATGGACGGTGTCGGCGGCCCCGATAGTGTCGTGTACAATGCGTGGCCGCTCGATTTCGCCCGTAGTCTCGATCCAAGATTTAGCGGCGCGCCGGCGCGATGAGGAACCGAGCATGATGATATACGCGTCGATCTTCGCCGCCTTGACGGTGCAGTTGGGGCCGCCGCCGCCACTGATTTCGGTCGTCCAGCTCGCCGACGAAGGCACAACGGCAGACGGCCGCGCCGCTACTCAGACGATTATCGAGAAGCTGCAGCCCGGTTACGTCCGCGTCAGACCCAGTGAAGTGTCAGCGGAGGCCCTTGAGGCCTGTCGGACCGACCCGTCGCCCGTTGAAGTGTGCTTGTCGGAGGCGTTGGGCAGGGCGGGTGCAGCCTCGGGACATGTCGTTCTGATGACCCAGGAAAAGGATGGCGTCCTGCACTGGCTGTGCGTCGGGAGGAATGCGGGTCCGTTCACTGCCGCGCGCCAGTCCGTAGAGCTTGGGCCTTTGGCGGATCTGTATTCCGATGGCGAGAGCGAACTTCTCCATCGGGCGGCCGCCTGCCTGACCTATGCCGGCAACCAGAGCGGCTGGTAGGCGTCGAGGGTTTTCTCGGCTGCTGTATTGGAGTTTGGCGTCACGGGGTTGTCGCAGACGATGCCCCGCAAGCTGTCCGCGACGGGGTGGCTGGGTCGGGAAAGACATTGGCGAACAGGGGCGCATTCGATCCGTCACGCCGATCCTCGACACGCCATCGTCCGCGCTCCCCCGGCCGGTCAGAGGTTATGCGCAGCGTGTAGGCGCGGGACTCGCCGCTCGACGACGGTTCGCCGGCGGCCTTGAAGAAGGCTCCTGTCTGTTCACCGCCGCGTTGATCGGAGATTCGGGCAGCGACCTGCCCCGCAGGATCGACGACTTCCAGGACGGCGTCGAAATCGGGCGACGAGATGCTCAGCCAGATTTGCTGAGCCGGGGCGAGGCTCGTTCCACTGCGGTGCGACCATCGGCCCGTAGTGTCGCGTGAATCATTGCAGTCTTCACCGAGCACGCCTCGCAGACCCGTGCCCGCCGCCAAAGGCGGGGGGCGTCCCGGCATGGGCGGAGGAGTGGGATCCTGTACTGGAATCGTCAGTCCAAAGGAGAGGACTATCGGTATGATGGGAAGCGCCATGAGATTGAAAGCTCCACCGACTGCTGTTTGCTTTGCGTCCAAGGCCTGAACTTACCGTCGGGCCGAACAAGCCATCAATACTCAAGTTCGCTGGAGCGCTGGGGGTGCTGACGCCCCGATACAACAGATGGTCACGGCAGCGAGCATCTCTCGGTGACGATCGACATCCCGCTATTCGACTCCCGCCAACCCGTTGCGCTCGCTGTATTCGGTTCGCGCTGAGCTGGCGAGATTCGCCATGCGAACCTGCTCCACGATCCAACGGTCGAGGTCCTTGCCGTCCTCACGCTTGAGTTCGACGCCCGCGTTGCGCAGACGCGTCAAGTGGACGGCCCCTCCGAAGTTCGCCGCCGACAACCATTGAAGACTCTCCAGCACAGCTTCATGGCTCATGGTGACACCAGGCTCCGGGGGCGGCTCAAGCCACCTGTCGAGATGCGCCATGATGGTCTGAAGGGTCTCGTCCAACGCCGGCGTCATCGTCCTCACCGATTTGTTCATAACGGCCGACATCCTGGCCGAAATTACCAAGTCGGCAAAGGTCGCAAACCACCGACAGCGTCCGGACGGACACCCCCGTTTGCGCTGCTGGCGTTTCGTCGGCTCACCCTCCATCTTCTTGAGCCTGCGTGGGAGGGGGCAACGTCGATGATCTCCGGTTTTCTGGCCCGCTTCGGCATCGGGCGCGCGCCGCGCGGGGCTTTGTCAGTCGCCACGCTGGCGACGTTTCATGGCTGCCTGAGGATGGAGATCGCATACGCCTGCGGCGACTTGGATGAACCGGTCGTGCTGGAGATCGTCGTCCGGAAGCCGAAGCGGATATTCGTCGTCTGCGAGTCGCTAAAATGCTGGACGACGGACGGGGCCCGTGGTTGGCGGGCTGTCGCGAAGGCGGATATGGATCGGGCCCGGCAGGCCAGAACTCCGATGTTGCTGAACGAGGCTTCGGCGCAGGCGACGACCACGGCCTATTTGGCCGATTTTGGCGAAGGGTACCGGTACCGGGTCCCGTTTGGCGAAGTGACTTTCCGGGTGATCGGTGCGAGGTCCGGCCGGCACCTGCTGTCTCGGCGGATGACGATCCAGCCTGCGTAGCGAGCCTCAAATTAAATCTGGTAAGCCGAGTTCAGAGCCTTCCATTCCAAACCATCCGGATGTCTGCTTCCGGCCGGCAACTCACCGTCCGCTGCTGGTGCAGAGCCGAAGTTGCAGGCCGCGCTTTCCTTTGTACAACCAACCTTGGTGTGAGCCGGCCGAGTCGCAGCGACCTGTGGCCGATTGCGTAGAGACCTGCCGCCTAGATCGGTTGATCCGCCAAGGTCGCCAGCTCGTCGTATATTGCATCGCCGCTGCGGCTTTCGGCATTTCGCCAAGTGGTAGCCGTGGTGGGGTTTAGGAGAACCCCGTCGCTCGTAAGCACCAGCACGTTCGGCAGGCCGGGCAACTCAGGAAGACCGAAACGACGGGCGATGCCCAGATTGTGTCCGTCCCCGGTTCGAGGCATCCCGATGTTGACGAAGACCAGTTCGTACTTCTCGTCGATCAGTGCAGCGAAACGGTCGGTTGCCAGCCAACCGGCGAGCGCGCGGCTGTCGCTGCACCAGTTGGCGCCCATGACCAGCAGGACCCGCTTGCCGGATTGTCCCGCACGTCCCAGCGCCACCTGGACATCGGCTGACGGGTCATCGCTGACGAGATAGGACCGCGCCTCCGGCTTGACCGCCGCGGCCGGGACGGAGGCGGGCGCGGATGCGCAGGCCGTCAGGGCCAGTGAAGCCGAAATGATCAGCGCAGCGTTTTTCATTGGCAATGTCCCTCTGATGGCCCGGTCATCGCCGGTTATCATGCCACACACCAAGCTGACACACCTTCACAGCCACGATTTCCGTGATCGGTCTGCCGACGCGGAATGTCAAATCGGCGGCGTCAAGCCAATGTCCGCTTTTGGCGCATCGCAGTCATCCCTTGACCCTGTAGCGGCTACAGGGTGCATGACGCCCTTATGGCGAATTGTTGCCGCGACGATCTGTGTGTGGATGAGCGGTCCCCGGCGGGGCGCTGGCGGCTGGCCCTATGGCTCGCGCTGGCGATCAACGCTGGCATGTTCGCGGTCGAGGGCGTCGCCGGGTTGTTGTCAGGATCGGCGTCGCTACAGGCGGATTCGCTGGATTTCCTGGGCGACGCCGCCAACTACGGCATCAGCCTGGGCGTCGTGGGGTTGGCCCTGGTCTGGCGGGCGAGGGCGGCGCTGCTGAAGGGCGCGACCATGCTGGTCTTCGGTGGCTGGGTGGCCGTCATCACCCTAGTCGGCGTCTGGCGCGGCGAAACGCCCGAGGCGCAGGTGATGGGCGTGATTGGATTGGCGGCATTGATCGCCAATGTCGTGACCGCCGTCATGCTGTTCGGCTTCCGCAAGGGCGACGCCAATATGCGCTCGGTCTGGATTTGCTCGCGCAACGACGCGATCGGCAATCTGGCGGTCATGCTGGCGGCGCTGGGCGTGTTCGGCACGGGGTCGCGCTGGCCCGACCTTCTGGTCGCCGGCGTCATGGCCGGGCTGGCCTTGCAGGGCGGCTGGCAGGTGATCCGCCATGCGCGCGCCGAACTGAAGACCGTTGGGGCCGCCCCAGCGCCAACCCCGTTCAAAGTCGAATCGCGTCACAAGCCGGTCGCCTGACCGGACGGCGCTATCCCGTTTCTCAAGACCTCTGGAGCATTGGTGTCATCTTCCCTCGTTTCGCTTCGCAATGGCCGCCGCGCGGTTCTGGCGGCCGTCGCCGCCACCCTGGCCGTCGGCCTGTCCGCGCCCTCCGTCCTGGCCCAGGACGCTGAACACCATGACGAGGCGCAGGAGCACGGCCACGACGAGGCGACCGAGGTCGAGGACATCATCGTCCAGGCCACCCGGTCGGGCCGCCGCATCCAGGACGAACCGATCCGCGTCGAGGTCATCGGCCGCGAGGAGATCGAAGAAAAGCTGCTGATGACGCCTGGCAATATCGCCATGCTGGTTAATGAGACCGGTGGGGTACGGGTTCAGGTCACGTCGCCCGCGCTGGGCGCCGCCAACATCCGCATGCAGGGCATGAGCGGGCGCTACACCCAGCTTCTGGCAGACGGTCTGCCGCTGTACGGCGGTCAGGCGTCGTCGCTGGGCGTGCTGCAGATTCCGCCGACCGACCTGGGGCAGGTCGAGGTGATCAAGGGCGCGGCTTCGGCCCTCTATGGTCCCTCCGCGCTGGGCGGGGTTATCAACTTGGTGTCGCGTCGTCCGGGCGACGAGGTCGAGGCTGAGGTTCTGGCCAACATCACCAGCCGCGACGGGCAGGACCTGACGGCTTACGCCTCGGCGCCGTTCAAAGGGGCGTGGGGGCAGTCGATTGTCGGCGGCTATCATCGCCAGAGCCGCCAGGACCTGGACGGCGACGGTTGGAGCGACATCGCCGCCTATGAGCGCTGGTCCGTACGGCCGCGTCTGTTCTGGGAAGGCGAAAATGGCGGCGAGGCCTTCGTCACCGTCGGCGCCATGACCGAGACCCGCAGCGGCGGGACCGAGCCGGGTCGCATCGCGCCTGACGGCCGCCCCTTCGTTCAGGCCCAGGACACCGACCGTTTTGATGCAGGTCTGGTCGCCCGCCTCCCGATCGCTTGGGGCACCGCCCATATTCGCGCCTCGGTCATGACCCAGGCCCATGATCATCAGTTCGGCGATGTGTTCGAGCAGGACCGCCACGACACGGGCTTCCTGGAAACGTCGCTGGGGTCCGAGGTCGGCGCCACGACCTGGCTGGCCGGCGCGGCGGTTCAGGTCGACGCCTATGAGTCCGACACCTTCCCCGGCTTCGACTACACCTACACGGTCCCCGGTCTGTTCGCTCAGGTCGAGCACGAGTTGACGCCCGACCTGATCCTGGCGGGCAGCGCGCGCTTCGATCACCACAGCGAATACGGCGGCCAGTTCAGCCCGCGCCTGTCGATGCTGTATCGACCCGGCCCCTGGACTGTGCGCGCCTCGGTGGGGCAGGGGTTCTTCGCGCCGACGCCCTTTGTCGATGTGACCGAGGCGACCGGCCTGTCGCGGCTGGAGCCGCTGGACGGGCTGAAGGAGGAGGTCGCCCGCACCGCCTCGCTGGACGTCGGCTATCGCCGGGGTAGAGTCGAGGCCAACCTGACCCTGTTCGGCTCCGTTCTGGAGGATGCTGTCCGGGCGGTGGACGACGGCGTGGATCGTGTCCGCCTGATCAATGTCGACGGCGTGACCCGGACGCGCGGGGCCGAGGCCCTGCTGCGCTATCGCCAGGCGCCCTTCACCCTGACCGGCAGCTATGTCTTCGTCGATGCGACCGAGCCCCAGGACGATGGTTTCGCCCGCCGCGACACCCCCGTGACCCCGCGCCACACGGCGGGCCTGGTCGCCATGTGGGAGGAGCACGACCGGGGCCGCCTGGGGCTGGAAATATACTACACCGGCAAGCAGTCGCTGGAGGACAACCCCTATCGCAGCGAAAGCCCGTCCTATGTCGAGGTCGGCCTGCTGGGCGAGGTCATCTTCGGACGGGCCAGCCTGTTCCTCAACGCGGAGAACCTGTTGAACGTACGCCAGACGCGGCATGATCCCCTGTTGCTGCCGCAACGCGCCGCCGACGGTCGCTGGACGGTTGACGCCTGGGGGCCGACCGATGGCTTCACCGTCAACGGCGGCGTGCGCCTGCGGTTCGGCGGCGGACACTAAGGGAAACGGAGAGGCCGTAATGGCGCTGAGCATCGGCGAACTGGGGCGGCGGACCGATACCAAGGTCGAGACGATCCGCTACTACGAGCGGATCGGCCTGCTGGCCGCGCCCGCCCGTACCGAGGGCAACTACCGTGCCTATGGCGAGGCTGAACTGAACCGCCTCTCCTTCATCCGTCGCGCCCGCGACCTCGGCTTCTCCATCGAACAGGTGCGCGACCTGCTGAGCCTGTCGGACCGACGAGATCAGTCGTGCGCCACCGTCGATGAACTGACGCGCGCGCACCTGGTCGAGGTCGAGCGAAAGATCGCCGACCTGGAGGCCCTGCGCCGCGAACTGGGCGCACTGCTGTCCCAGTGCCGCCAGGGCACGATCTCGGACTGCCTGATCATAGAGGCGCTGGGTCCGGTGGATCGCCGCTAGAGGTCAGGTTCTTGGCGATGAGCCAATGACCGCTACTGGCGCATTGGCGACTTCACCGGACGACCGAGTCTGACTCATAGCTGTCGCTCAGAAAGTCCGCTTTTAGTCTGGGGGCTCAGGAAGCGGCGCACGGACGGCGGTGATCCATCACTCACGGATTAACCTCCCACTGATCGTCGCGCGCCATTGCAATCCAACGGCTAGTGCTGATCTGCGATCTCTTCTGCATTGAAGGCTAGGAACTCAAGCAGCTCCTTCAACGCCTCGATCAGCGCCTTCATCCCAGGGATCTCCTGCATCGCTTCGAGAAGGCTGCTGATGATGGCCGCCGCGAGGTTGAAGTAGCGCTGCCATCCCCGGAACCGCTCGCCGAGATCTTCAAGTTGCTGACGGACGGAAACCCGCCGCCGTTGGGCCATGCGGGTCTTGTAGACAATGGGGTCGCCGGTCAGGCCCATCGCCGCCAGTTGCGGTTGGCGCAGAGGGTAGTTCTCGGTGAGATCGCGGATCAGGAATTTGACGCGCGGCCGCCCGTCCCTGCGCGCCAGTTCGGCACCAAGATTCGAAAGTCTCGCGAGACTGGGGAACGCGTTGTCGCTCTCTATCTCGAGCAGAAATCGGAAGTCGTCAGCGACATCGTCGAGCGCGTTGTCCAGATCGACCAGAAAGCCGATCAGGCCGCCGCCCTCGTCCTCCGGACGTTGCGGTCCACGGCCGTCGTCGCTTCCCCGGCCCCCATTGCCTTCGAAGGCACCGAAGTCGAGCTCCAGTTCGTCCGGCTCGGCCATGGTTGTCGTCTCCCCGCGAATCTGTCTCTGAGACAACTAAAGGGAGACAGACGATGCAATCGCAAGCCTCGCTCTTCGACGACGCCCCGATCAATCACAGCCGGTGCCTCTACATCGTCGGGAACGGTTTCGACCTGCACCACCGTATCCCGTCAAGCTACAGCCATTTCGGTGCCTATGTGCGCGCGACGGACGCACGGTTGGCCGACATCGCCGAGGACTTCCTTCCGGCGCCGGTAGGCGAAACCCTATGGTCGCGGCTGGAAGAAAATCTCGCTTGGCTGGATACCGACCAGATCGTGGATCAAGCGTCGATCTTTCTGAACAGCCCCGGCGCGGATGATTGGAGCGACGCCGACAACCACGCATACCAGTACGAGGTCGAACAGATTGCCACGGCCCTGTCTTCGCGACTGAAGGCTAGCTTCCACGCCTGGCTACGCACGCTCCCGATCCCGTCTGTCGGGAGCTGGACTGGACCGCGTCTCAGGCTCTACACCACGGCGCGATACCTCTCCTTCAACTACACCTCGACCCTCACGCGTCTGTACGATGTGCCGGAAGATCGAATCCTCCATATCCACGGGCGCACGACCGATCCCGAAGACGCCGTAATCTTAGGGCATGCGCGAGAGCACGAACCTCGCCGCCGATCAGAAGCTGACGCCGACATGGACTTCCGAGTCCTCGAAGGCGAGGACATTCTCGATCGCTACTTCGCGGCAACCTTCAAACCTGCAGAGACGATCCTCGCGCGACATGGGGCGTTTTTCGAAAGCCTGTCGGACATCGACGACATCCGGGTTCTCGGGCATGCACTTTCGGAAGTCGACTTCCTCTATCTGCTGCGGATCCGCGAGGTCGCGCCCTCGGCGCCTTGGCGGATCAGCTACTACGGCGATCCCGCGCCGATCGCGGAGCGGGCAGGAGCGCTTGGTCTCGCGGAGTCGCAGGTAACGCTGGCGCCGTTGGAGAAGATCTGCCGCGATTGACGGGGCGCGCGCCTATTGACGCGCCATGCCCCGTTTCCCTTGATGGCTCCGCTTTACCGCTGTCGGTCCATTCCGGATGCAGCGCGTTCAGGGTGGAGACCGGCATGACCGACGTCGTCATCAACGTCATCGAAAACCCTTACCACAAGGCCGAGATCAAGCCGCACCACCTCGACGTCGGCGAGGCCCGACTCGCCTGTTTCGACGCCTTTAACATCGTGTCGGCGAGCCAAGCCCTAGGTGGGGAATACGAGATGGCCGACGAAGACCGTGATCCCGAGCCGAGCAGTCTGTTTCGACTTCACCACACGCTCGCAGAACCGCGTCTCTCCCAACTCCTGCTGCAAATCGCGGTCTTCGTTCGGACCTTCGATGACGTCATGTCCGACATTGGTGGAGAGGCCTGCCGCAGCCACGCAGCGGCGACGAACGGCGAGGACCATATCGGAGATCAGGACGGGACGTCGCTGACGCTACGGGAGGCCTGCAACAAGATCATCCACGCGGTCGATTTCCGTCCGATCTACGATCACTCAGACCGCAGAATCTCCGAGGGCGAGTACCGAAGGGTCTGGTTCATGACCGGTGAAATTGAGATCGGCGGAATGAAGGGGCGTGAACAGTGGGCCGCAGTTCTCTACGTGCCGCCCTTCCTCGAAATCGTGATTGATAGGCTCGCGTTCGCGCTCCCCGACCCTGAGCCCGTTCAGACCTGATGATACCTCGGGGCCTTCCGGCCCGGTAGAGCGCATTGGTTTTTACGAGCGGCCCGCTAGGCGGGGGACTGCCAACGTCTGAGATACTCTTGAGATTCCCCGCAGGTCATGCACTCGGGCGAGCCGCCCAACGACGACATGACGTCGCCGGGACACTCCTCCAGCAAACATTTGGTGCGTTCGATGGGATTACGGGTGTCGCAGACGAAGCAATGGAGACCAGTCCTATCCGCATCGAGCTGCGCCAGTTTCGGGAAGTCCTCCTGGCGATCGCTTTCGGTCCGGTCCCGGCAATGCGGGCAGATGTATGCGCGCCGCCTTTTCTCGAAGCCGAAGTGCGCTTTGATCCACGCGGGCGGCAGCTGCCGCACCACGATCGAGAACTCGGTCGCGAGGTGCAGCTCCGTGTAGTCGACGTTCAGTCCGAAGCCCCAGACCTCGTCCTTGTTCACAGTCTCGTGGCGCGCCTCGGCCCAGCGAACATCGGGATGGAAGGTCTCGAAGATCTCGACCACTCTCTGAATGATGATGAGCGGATCGATCGTCGTGTGGGACTTCCCGCCGTGGATGATGTGGTTGCGCTCGACCCTGGAGTTCTCGAACAGCGTGCCGAACGCCCGATCAAGGCGATCCGTGCAGACGGTGTTGTGCAGCCGGATGAGGTCGATGGCGTCGACGGTTCGGAGCGTCGAGAAAGACACGTCGCCGGAATCGGCGCCGGACGGAAAGTCCCGAGGTTGGTTGGCGATCAGGAGGTAGGGGCTGACCCTTGCGATCCGCGCTTTTACGCACAGTTCCATGGCCTGCTGGGTCAAGGACAGAGCATTGGCGAGCTGGGGCTGTACTGTGCGCCAGTAGTGAGCGACGGCCTCGTCCTGCCGTTCTCCATCGAGGCCCATGTCGTCGCTGAGCTGATCCAGGGTCAGGAGGGTTCCCACTGCGGTCGCCCAAGCCATGTGCAGCAGGTTCACCCCGGACTGGTCGTAGTCCGTATAGGTCGGAAGGTCGGTGATCATGCCGAAAGGATCGCGTGTCCACCGAAACCAGACAATCACCGATCGGAGGGCGCGACCCGAATTGTGGTGCAGTTGATGGGTTCTCGTGACCTTAGTCGCACGCTCGCGCGTCCGGCTGTCCAAGATTCCGGCTTCGTCATCGACGAGAGCGGCGCTCTCGAGACGACGGTAGTCGCGGTCAGCGAACTTCTCGGCGATCAGATTGAAGCCTTGAAGGGCCCGCTCACGGGTTCCCCTTGGATCTTGTGAGTGCAGGTCAGCGAGCTACTGATATGCGCCCACCGGCGTGATCGGCAGGGCGACTGAACGTCTGCTTTTCGGTGAGCTCTCAAGGTCGGGAAATGGCGCTTTTCAGCCTAAACCGTCCACAAACACCCGCCAGCCTCTAGATCCTCGACGCCTCTTGGATGACGTCACGCGAGTGATACTGTTGAGCGCGGCTCATAATTGTAAACAATAATAGACCGCCTGTGGGGCGAGTTCGCTAGGCGTGGATTCGACGCGCGCCACACACGCTCGCGGATAACGACATAGCGCCCGGGAGGCGTGGTCAATCTGGAGGCGGCCGGATCCGTCACTATCGTGAGTGGTGGCCTTCGGCGAACGTCTCGATCATCTTTGCGCAGAAGGCCGGCAGATCGTCCGGGTTGCGGGAGGTGACCAGGCCGTTGTCGACCACGACCGTCTCGTCGACCCAGTTGGCGCCGGCGTTGGTGAGGTCTGCCTTGAGAGAGGGCCATGAGGTCATTCGCCGACCGCTGACCGCATTGGCGTCGATCAGGGGCCAGGAACCATGGCAGATGGCAGCGATAGGCTTGCTGGTCTCGATGAAGGCGCCGATGAAGGCAATGGCCTCGGGTTCAAGGCGCAAGGCGTCCGGGTTGATGACGCCGCCAGGCAGGACGAGGCCGGCATAATCGTTGGCGTTGGCGGTCTCCAGCGTGCGATCCACGACGGTCTTGTCGCCCTTGTCGTGGTGTCTGAAACCCTGAATCTCGCCAGCCTTGGGAGCCACGATCTCGACGGTCGCGCCTGCAGCCCTCAGAGCCTCCACTGGCTGCGTCAGCTCGACCTGTTCGAAACCGTCCGTTGCGAGCACCGCTATGGTCTTTCCGTTGAGGGCGGTTGTGGTCATGGGCGGCTCCTGTTTATTGGGTTCGGGGCGGAAACCGCATGATCCGAAGATCGTTCCACTTTTCCGGCCGGCCCGGCCCAACAACAAGTGAGAGAGAGGCCGACGTCATCGATCCGGCCAGACAGAGACTGGCTTCAACCTGTGGGCGCAATAGGTTGTGGATCCTGTCGAGCCTTCTCCTTGGGACTTCGAGGTCTCGCTACCGGAGCGAGCTCAAGTCAGCGGGCGCGTGAGCTTCAGGCGGTCCGGCGGCGGGAATGCAACGCGTGGTACCCTGTGGATCGGATTAGCGCAGCGGGGTGTAATGGCAGGTAAAGGCCGGGTCGCCAGACATTAGGCGGGGCGTGAGATGAATGTGCAGGCGTTGGGCCTGCGCGGCGTCGTCAAGCGCGAAGGCTTGTTCCGCCTCGTACATCTCGTCTCGGTGGGCGTCGGTCCAGTCAGACGCCAATCGGATGGCGCGCGCCTTTGCGGCCGGGAGGCTGTCGGCGACGACGAAGACGTTGCGATGCTGCTCGGCAAAGGCCACGCCGTCATATCCGCCGAGGTTGACGTAGTAGAGCTTCTCTTTGCCCTCGTAGGGCTCGGGGCGGAGACTGACTTCATACCCGTCCGCTTGCGAGATCTCCGACCAGCAATCGACATGCAGGCTGCCTTCCCGGCCCCACCATTGGGCCAGCAGGGTCGGATATGTCGCCTCGATTGCCGGGGCGACGACAAAGCGCATGTCGTGCACCTCGATATTCGCGCCCGGATGTTCGCCCCCGATGTAGATCGCAAACAGTTTCATCAGTCCTCGCTTCAGGCCGCTGCGGCGCCCGGACGGGGCACAGGCTTTGCGGTATCGACGACAAACGCCAGCCGGCGCCCGACGATCCCTCCCATCTCGTGCGAGCTGGTGATGCCTTGGGCGAAGGGGTGCCGGTTCATCAGGAAGGGCAGGCTAAGACAGAAAAGCCGGTCCGGCGGCAGGGGCGCGTCGACCGGACGGAACAGGTCATCGACAGCGATGCCACGCACGATGTCGGGGGCATCGTTGGCCACCTCGTCACGAACGATGCCTTGCTCTAGTAGCGATAGGAACGGGAATTGGATCGCACACAGGGCCCGCTGGCCGGTAGCCTCGATAAAGATCGGGAAGTCGCGGGTTTTCCCGCCTATGGTGACGCGAGCGCCGCCGAGGGGCCGCCGGGTATCGATCAGATGGTCGTCTCCGAGCGATATGACCTCCAGCTTGTCGGCCGCATGGAGGGCGAGCATCCGCTCGATCGATTCATGCGGCACTCCAGCATAGACGTCTACGAAGACCGGCTTGAATACGCGGTTGAAGCGATCGAACTGCGCGGCGTCGAGATGGGGTACGACGGTGGCTATGACCTCGTGCATGCGCAGAATGGCGTCGCGCCATGGCACGGTAACCTCGGCGGCGTGGTTCGCCCGCGCTTCTTCCAGGTTGGCTGCGGCCCAGACAAAGGGATCGGTCCCGGCACGTCTGGCGAAATAGGCTTCGCCAAAGACTTCGATCGTCGCATTGGCCAGATCCGTCTCGGCGGCGTAGGCGGGATCGACAAGCATCAGTTCGCGGCGGAACAGGTCGAACACGGCGTCGAGCAGGCCTGTCCGGGCCTGCCCGATGATGGCCGCGACTGCCTCCGGCGTGCAGATATCTAGCGGGGCATGCGGCAGGGGGAAGTAGAAGTCGGCCTCCGGCAGGATGCCCTTGCGGGACATCATGGTGATGCGAAAGGCGCTCGTGTTTGGCGCGGGCACATAGACCAGCGCGTCGCCGTCACGGGTAAAGGCGCCATGCGACCCTGCCAGAGCGACGGCCGTGTCGATGGCCGTGAGCGAGGAACCGCGGATACCGACGCCGGTCGCTGGCAGAGCTGCGATTGTCGAGGCCGGCCAAGGGCTGAGGAAATAGCCGGGACGCACTTGCTGGCGGGACGGCCATTGGTGGCCGGTGGCCAGCACTACATGGTCGAAGACCGCCTTCGTCGTCAGCTCTGACGACCGAGAGGTGATGGTCAGCTCGATACCCTCGCGTCGATTCACAGCGTCAACGACGCGACATCCGGTCATGACCCTGATCGCCACGCCGGCGGCTTGGGCGTGTTCGACCATCGCCTTAAATTGGCTTTCGAGATATTGACCGAGGGCGATTCTGGGCACGAACGTGCGCTCGTCCAGTGCGGTGCGGTCGATGTCCAGAGCCTTGAGCTCGGCGTCCGATCGTGCGGCCAGCCAGTCTGCCAGGGTGTCGATGACCGGGGGGATTTCGACGCTGGCGATGTTCGACAACATGGCCCGGTCGTTCCAATCGGGACTGTACGGGCTGCCGGATCCGGCCGTCGCTCGCGCCTCGAACACGGTGATCTGTGCGGCGCATGCTCCCTCTAAAAGGAGGGCGTGAAGAGCGTATAGGGCTGTCGGGCCAGCCCCGACGAATGCGATTGACGTTGTCATGGCACCACAATGCGCGACAAGGGCGAAGGCGCCGCTGGCAAGCGATTTCTTACTATTGGAGACTTTTGTAGTTCGAGCGTAGGAAGCCGGCGCATGGAATGCCAGCGATGGGATTAGATGGGCATTTTGTCTTTCGGCCAAAAACCCGACCTTCACCCCGCCCAGCCCACTAAGGCTGGATAGTTCTCCGGGTCAGCCACTGCGACGCACCGCGGCAGTTGCTACGCGAACGTGCGCGCTGAAGCAGACCTTCCGAGAGTCTGAAAGGGGTCGTGAACCGAAGTTCGCCTAAGGGGTGGAAAGCAGTCATGCTTTCGGCCAAGCTCAGTTGATGGCATGGCGGCGCACACATACTGGACCCGAGCAGGATCATGGCCAAGTTGGTGGCCTTCCGGTCTGGAAACACGAATGGCGCAGACAAGCAGGTGAGGTCTGGCTCCCTGAGGACGCTCCGTCTGCCTCGCAGTTGAACTTCCAAGTATACGAGATCGGCGGTGTTGGCTGGCCGGTGCAAGTGCGGTTCGCGGCCACGGAAATCTCCAATGGCGTGTGGTCGTTCTGGGAGGAAGTCTAGGTCCGCTATGGGTCGGGAACCGTCTTAGGCGACCGACCGGAAAGCGGACATTCGAGATCCGCCCGAATGTCGCGTTTCTGGCGATTAGCGAATGCCCGCTGTTGGTGCATTTGCCACCTAGGTCTGCGGCCGGCTCGATGCTCTGCCACGCGCAGGAAGTGGACGTTTGTCTGGCCGGCTGTGAGAGCCCTCGTTCAACGCAAACGAAGCGCGGAAATCCTGCCTCCAAGCCAGGCGCGGCTAATTGCACGACGGCTGACGGGCGAGCCAGGTACGGGCGGCGTCAACGGGATTTTCGCCTTCACCATCGATGACCTGGTCCGGCTCAATCCCCTTCAGGTAGGTTCGGCTATTCCGATCCATCATCATGGCAGTGGTCACGACCACATTGGTGCCGTCGGCGAGGAGATACCCCTCGTTAGAGGAGGCGACGCCATAGGTGCGAACGCCGAAGGTGCGGGTGGAGGCGCGCCCCGCAAAGGCGACCGCAACGCCCTCGCCGGAACTGGCGGTCGCGTCATCCAGCAGAAGTGCGACGGGTGCGACGGCGAGCGATGGGATCGGACGCCAGTTGTCGATTGTCATCATCGTCAGGCCGCGTCCCTGTTCGGCGAGCACGACCGCAGAGCCCTCCTTAAGCGTGGCATAGTCCTCGATCAGTCCGTCGGCGTCCTCGCTCCGGCCCTGCGGACCGTCTCCAAGCAGGCCCGATAGCCCAAGCAGCATCGGCCAGACATTGCCGCCCGTATTGCCTCTCAGGTCCAGGACATAGCCGCAGGTGCGCGGGCCGGAGTCGGCGACGGCGCCGAAAAGTCGGGAGGCGTAGGCGACCGCATTTTCGCCAAAACCAGAGACGGAGGGCACGGTAATCAGCTCGGCGTCGTGATTGGGGCCAACAGCAAGCGTGTGGGCTTCGATCTCCGCCCGCTTCATGAACTGCGAGCCAGGACGAGGCCGAGGCGGCACATCAGGCATAAGCGGGCGGTCGCCGTATCGCTCGCGCCAGGCGGCGACCGCTTCGGGGGTCGGTTGGACGAAGGAATGGCCGTCGCCCAATCCACGCGCCAGGGCCGCCCAGGCCGGAAGCATGTCGATGTCGTCAGCGGCCCCTTCGACGCGATGGCGCATGTCCTCGGCCAGGGCGTCCCATTCGACCTGCCGGCTGCGATAGGCGACGGGGCGAACGACAGCGACGGCGTCTTTGATGCGCGTCTCAGCGTCGAAACGCTCGGAAGGCTGTTGTGTCAGCGAGAAGGCGGCGAGAAGGGGGAGGAGCATGACGGACCTAAATCAATGTTCAGGCTTGGTAGTCTGAAGATCCGGCAAGCCGCCAGTTAATCCTCGGTCATGTAGGCGGCTTGGAGTCAGCAACGGGATGGGCGCGGTTTAGCGCCTGGCCGCTGCCAGTTTCGAGTCTCCGCGCTGAAGTCATGACCGCATGCTGTCGACATAACCGAGTCTCTGATCCTGACGACATGAGCCGCAACGGTTTACTCCAGCAGGGATTACGGCTGGATGCGTGGCGAACTGAAGACCTACCAAACCAAGCGCCGGTTCGGCGAGACTCCCGAGCCCAAGGGAGCCAGGGGCGGGCGATCGACGGGCGCCTTTCGCTATCTAATCCAGCGGCATGCGGCGACGCGGCTACATTATGATTTCCGCATTGAGGCGGACGGGGTGCTGAAGTCCTGGGCCGTGACCAAGGCGCCGTCGCGCGACACGGCGGTCAAGCGACTTGCAGTGGAGGTCGAGGATCACCCGCTGGACTACGGCTCGTTCGAGGGCACGATACCCGAGGGCAACTATGGCGCCGGCACAGTGCAGATGTGGGACGTCGGCACGTGGGAACCACAGGAGCCGGACCTGGAGGCGGCTTGGGCCAAGGGGCAAATCAAAATGGTCCTTCACGGCGAACGGCTGAAGGGCAAGTGGGCGCTGATCCGGTTGAAGAACGATCGCGGCAAGCCGTCCAAGCGGAACAACTGGCTGCTGTTGAAGGAGAAGGACGACTTCGCGGTGGCAGGCGAGGGGGGGCTTTGGCCGAGATCGATGCCTCCGTAACCACGGGGCGCTCGCTGGCCGAGATCGCAGAGGGCGCCAAGGAAAGGACGTCGTCCAAGCCGACACCGCGAAAGGGGCCGGCCAAACCCAGGTCGTCGAAAGCGGCGCTGAAGGCGCAAAAGCCGCCACCATTTGCGCCGATCCAACTGTGCAAGGTGACGGACTATCCGCCGGGCGGAGTGGGCTGGTCGCATGAGATCAAGTTTGACGGCTATCGCATTCAGATCGGGATCGGTGGCGGTCGGGCGGTGCTGCGGACACGCAAGGGTCTGGACTGGAGTGACCGGTTCCCTGAGCTGGCGGCGGATGCCGCAACTTGGCCGGACGCCGTGATCGACGGTGAGTTGTGCGCGCTGGACGACGACCACATGCCTGATTTCGGGGCGCTCCAGGCCGCAATCTCGAACGAGAAGACCGGCAGCCTTGTCTACTTCGCTTTCGACCTGTTGTTCGAGGGCGCGGAGGATCTGCGCAAGTTGCCGCTCTCGCATCGCAAGGCGCGGCTACAGGCCTATATTGACCGGATCCCCAAACGAGCGGCGGGTCGGGTGCGTTACGTCGAGCACTTCGCCTCATCAGGGCAGGCCGTGCTCGAGAGCGCGTGCAGGATGGACCTAGAAGGTGTGATCTCCAAGAAGCTGGAAGCCCCGTATCACGCGGGGCGGTCCACGACCTGGCTGAAGTCCAAATGCCGTGGGCGCGACGAGGTAGTGATCGGCGGGTGGTCGTCGGAAGGGGGGACGCGGTTTCGCTCGCTGCTGGTCGGCGTGAAGGAAAAGACCGGCCTGCGCTATCTGGGACGCGTCGGGACCGGCTATGGCGAAGCGGTGACGAAGGTGTTGGTGCCGACACTTAAGGGCGTGGCGACGGATAGTTCCCCGTTTTCAGGTCCGGGAGCGCCCAAAGCGGCTAGGGACATCCACTGGGTCAGGCCTGTGCTGGTCGCCGAGGTCGAGCATGGCGGATACACCGAGTCAGGGTCCATGCGTCAGGCGGCGTTCAAAGGCTTGCGCGAAGACAAGACGGCCGCCGAGGTGACGCGGGCGCCGCAGGCTCCGACGCAGATGGGCGATGCGAAGAACGCGATGATGGCGACGTGGTCGGCTGGAAAGCCGGGCAAGGTGATGGTCGCCGGGGTGACGATCTCAAGTCCCGACAAGGTGCTGTGGCCCGCCGTGGATGACCGGCCGACGATCACCAAGGCCGATCTGGCGCGCTACTATGAAGCGGCGGCCAAGCGGATTCTGGCCCATGTGGCGGACCGGCCGACCTCGATCATTCGCGCGCCTGAGGGCATCGCCGGCGAGACCTTCTTCCAGCGTCACGCAATGCCGGGGTCGAACCCGCGCCTGAAGTTGATCGCTGTCGAGGCGCGCACGCCCTATGTCGCCGCGTTCGATGTGGGCGGTCTGGTCGCGATCGCCCAGTCGGGCGGGCTGGAGTTGCATCCATGGGGCTGCGCGCCTGGCGAGCCGGAAATCCCGGACCAGATCACTTTCGACCTGGACCCAGACGAAGGGCTGAACTTCGCCGATGTAATCACTGCCTCCAAGGTGGTGAAGGCGAAGGTCGAGGCTTTGGGTTTGGCGGCCTTCGTCAAGACGACCGGGGGCAAGGGGTTGCACGTTGTCGTGCCGATCAAGACGGACACCGGCTCGCGTGTCACGTGGGACCAGAACAAGGCGTTCGCCAAGGCTGTAGCCGAACAGATCCGCGCTGAGGCGCCCGATCGGTTCACGACCACCCTGGCCAAGAAGGCGCGGGGCGGAAAGATCTTTATCGACTATCTGAGGAACGGACGGATGGCGACGGCGGTCGCCCCCTGGTCGCCGCGCGCCCGACCGGGGGCGGGGATCGCGTTCCCCCTCTCATGGGCGCAGGTCAAGGCCGGGTTGGATCCGGCTGCATTCAACCTTTGGACTTATGAGGCTTTGCTGAAGAAGCCCGATCCATGGGCGAACTTCCGCGCGTCGGCGGTTAGCCTGAAGTCGGGGCTGAAAGCGATGGGGGTCTAGGCGGCGGCCGTCTTCCTTGCTGCAACTTGGTTCTTGAGCCTGACCGACTCGGCTAAAGCGCTACCATGACCCCAGACCAACTCGCGGAAGCGTTAGACGCCATGGCGGCGGCAGCAGGCCCAAACCCGGACCTGATGCCGGGCCTGATTACGGTGAAGGACATCGAGTGGGTCCCGACCTTTTATGTCCTGAAGGAAGAGTGTCGAACCCTGGACGACGGCGTCCGACATCGGAACATCAAGATTGCGATCTCCTCCACGCTGGAAACCCGGGTGCTGACGCGGGCGGATGCGGGCGAACGCGGGGAGCCCTATCGCGATCTGACGCCTCGTAGCTGAGCGTTCGGGCGAGCGTTACTGGGGCGACGGCGCGCTCGATCCCTCTTGCCCGCCCTGATCGACCTGTTGCGTAGGTGTCTGGGCGACACCTGCTTGTTGGGCCGCCCCCGGATTGGAGGCGGCCGCGCCCGTGGTGAGATCCGATGTGGCGTCATCCTCAAGGGATGCGGCTTCAGGCGCGGAACGCTCGGCGTCCCGGCTGCCGCAGGCGCCAAGCGTGAGCAGGGCGACGGCTCCCACCGTCAGGAATATGGACCTGGGCATGTTCGGTCTCCCTTTCAAAGCCGTTCAACGGCTGAAGGCTGTGGGTGTTGCGAACGCCGCCCTTGGCGACGGATCAGACGTTTAGGGGGTGAACTGGATCGTTCGGGCGAACTGGAAGTCCTCGTCGCCAGGCTCAACGGTCGCGTCTCGCATCAAGGCGACCGCGGCGTCGCCAAATCCGAGGCCTGGATGGGTCTCTCCCAGCACGCGGCAATTCTCGACCTGGCCGGTCGCGCGCGCTGTGCATTCCAGCGTGACGGCGACGGCGAGGATCGGCGCGGCGTAGTTTTCCTGAGCCGGGGCTTCGCGCGCGGTCAGCTTCGCCACCCTTTCCAGTTTCGGCGACGCGTCCAGCATAAGTGCGGCGGCCAAGGCGATGATGATCATTTTCATACCCTCCAAGCCGTTAACTTCCGCGACGATGCTCGGTTCCTCCTGTTTGGCTTCGAACGTTCGGCGACGGCGCCTGCGACTCCACAAGGCCCCGGCGCCATGAGAAGCTGACCCGATGTGCAACAACTACCGCCTCCACGTCCCGGTGAACGTGATCGGGTATGCCTTCCGCCAGGCGGACAGGCCGCTGCATTTTCCTGATGGCCAGCCCAACTTTCCGGCGACGGATGACATCCGTATTGGTGATCGGGCCGCGGTCATCACACTCGAAGGCGAGACCCCTCAACTGACGATGACGCCGTGGGCTTGGAAGGGGCCGGGTGGTCGCCCCGTGTTCAACTTCCGGTCGGACGGACGACGGTTCGATGGATCGACACGGTGTCTGATCCCGGCCGACGGCTTCTATGAGTTCACTGAGGCTCAGCCGGGCGAGAAGCGAAAGACCAAATGGCTGTTCACCATGAGCGGAGCGTCCTGGTTCTGGATCGCGGGCGTCGTTCGCGACGGCGCCTTCGCCATGCTGACGACGGAGCCCGGCCCGGATGTCGCGCCTTACCATGACCGACAGGTCGTGGTGCTGGCGCCGGAGGAGGGGATGGCCTGGCTGGACCTGTCCCGGCCAGAGGGCGAAATGCTGAAGGCCTTGCCCGCCGGGGAGCTGTCCGTGGATCGCGTCTGGCCGCCCTCGCGTTCATAACGCACCGCTCGGGAGGACCCGCCGCTTGCCTCGCGCCGCCGGACCGGCGACAGTCCCGCGTCCCCGGCTGGCCGCCGCTATGTACAGGCGCAAGCTAAAGGCGTCGGCGCACGAGCTCTCGTGTTCTCAACTGTCCGGCGGACACCCACCCTCATTGTGGCGCTTGGCGGGCAGGGGAGGTAGGCTTGTGCGGAAGTGATTTGGGGCGCGGATGCGAACGCAGGCGACAGGCATGATGATCGACCCGACGACGCTGCGGATGCAGGGCGGGCGCCGCCATGCGCGCTGATCTCGACCATCTGCCGGCCAAGCAGCAGCGCGAGCTGGAACGCGTCCGCACGACCCTGCTGACCGAGTTCGAGGCCGCGATCAAAAGCGGGGGCGGGGGCACCCAGCCCTGGCGACGCGACGGCCGGGTGCTGAAGATCATCCTGTTCGGATCATACGCCCGCAACGACTGGGTCGATGAGCCCGACAACGGCTATCTGTCCGATTTCGATCTGCTGGTGATCGTCAGCCATGAGAAGCTGACCGACATCGCCGACTACTGGTACGTCGCTGAGGACAAGATCCTGCGCGATCCCGCTGTGGGGCGGACGGTCAACATCATCGTCCACACCATGGCCGAGGTGAACCAGGCCCTGACCCGGGGTGAGTATTTCTGGACCGACATCCTGCGCGACGGGGTGACGCTCTATGAGTTGCCGGGCCATCCGTTTGCACAGCCGCAGCCGATGACGGCCGTGGAGGCGCATGAAGCTGCGCGGCGGCACTTCGAGATGAAGATGAAGGACTTGGAACTTCGGATCGAGAGCGCCAGACAGAATGTCGGCCTGAGCGGAGAGGGCCAGCACGTCCGCAAATGGGCGGCATTTCTGCTGCATCAGGCGACGGAGACAGCCTATTCCTGCTTCCTGCTAACCCACACTTTCTATTTCCCGCGTTCCCACAACATCAAGTTCCTACGCTCCTTGGCCGAGGACACCGATAAGCGTCTGACCGGGGCCTGGCCCCGCGCGGAGCGCGCGGAGCGCCGCCGCTTCGAGCTGCTGAAACGAGCCTACGTCGAGGCACGCTATTCCGACCAATACGATGTCGATGCCAAGGATTTGGCGCTCCAGCTCGTATCCGTCACGCAGCTTCGCGACCTAGTGAAATCTTTCAGCGAAGAGCGCATCACAAAACTGGCCGATGCTGCCGGGTCGGGCGCTTCAGCAAAGTGATTCTCGGTTCGAGATTGCTTGGCTCAAGAATCCGCCGTGAGGGGATCGGCTAAACTCATCGTGGGCGGTTGGCATGGATCCAGTCCAATAGGCCGTCTAACCAGCCGAACATCGCGGGTGAAGCTTGAGCCAAAGCGCGTAAGCTAGCTTCCGCTGTGAGGAGAAAGCTTGTCAGAAGCCATCTCGCGCTGTCCTTGCGAACGTCCTCCCAGAGCGCCCCCGCCGTTGAAACGATCTGACGCTTCACTGACGCCCCTGCTGTAGCGAGCATATTTTGCAGCGTAGCGACGGCACCGATTTTCTCACTAGGTGTATCCAGAACTTCGACTTGGCTTGAAAAGCCCCGCAGCGCAGCCTTGCTGCCCTGCTCCACGGCATCTGAATTCGCTGCGGCGCGTATTATTTCTATCGCTCGCTGACCGACACTTTGATCAACGCTCGCGATCTCCTCAGCGGCGGCGTCTCGCAGATACTTACGCCAAGCTTCAAACCGATTTAGAAACAGATTGCTCTGAGTGGCCAGTGACTGAAGTGATCCCTGAGCGTGTAGTAGATTGCCTTCAGGATCGTGGCGAATGCTCTCTTCCAGCGCGCCAACCATCATGCCCATGCGAAGGATAATCCCCTCGGTGGGCGGCCCCTCTGCGAGTTCATCGAGAGTGGACCTCAAACGTTCTAGCTTTCTCGCCGTCACTGGAGATGAGTTCGAAAGCCCGTGATGCTCAGTCACGTCCGCAATCATATTGCGCAATTCCGACGCAACTTCGGAAACGACATTCGGCGACATGCCGCCAACTTCGTTCTCTGCAACGAAAAGGATATGGTTTCGAACCGAGAAGCTAATCGGTGCCTTTCTTGCTTCCGGAATTTCCGGAAGTCGTTCTAAATCATGAGAGTTGGCCGCCTTGGCGAGAAAAATGTACTCTTCGTCGAACTCTCGCTGAGTGAAATATAAATTGTCGGCCCCTCCAGCTCTGTTCGAACGTGCGAGCTTTTTCACACTATTTGGCTCGGCGTCAAACTGGTGCGCTATTATCCCCACAATGTCCCCGTAGTGGACGTAATCACGGTTCACGGCCGGGACTGGTACACTACGAAACATCCCATGATCGTCGAGTAGAACCCAGACCGAACCCTTAGCTCTCTGGGCAATGAGTGGGACTAACGCCTTAAAGTAGGTCGACTCGTGAAAAACGTTGCCGAGCATAAGTACTACCCGGTCACCAACAGCTTGGGCGATGTCATTGACGATTTCATTGATAACGGAAACGTCGCTTAGTCCGAGTTTGTCGTGCCGGAAGATGTCTGACGCCAGTTCCGCAGGCGTCATGCTCCAGAGGCGCCCGCTTTGCGCCGCGACAGTCAGTCGGTCCTGAGCCCAATCATCCACCCGCGAGAAGAGCACCGCTAAGTATCGATCGCCATTTCGATGAGAAACGTTTTGGGCGACAGCGGCCCGCACGGCAGCTTTTGAGCCGAACACGACGGGGTGATGCGGAGCTAGCGCTTTCATTAAAGGCGCAACATAATCCCCGGGTTCTCGACCCAAGACTTTGAAGCTGTTGGGGCTCGTTCCATTGGTTTTAAGCCGCTCAACAGCTGCCGCGACGTTTGTTACGTCCCAAACAACTGATGGCGGTTCGAGTGGATTATCTTTCGGTACGAGCTGAATCAAAGGCACCACGCAGGTTCATCAGACAACGTTCTCACGATTGGCTCAAAGCAACGCTAGGTCAACAGCGGCATGACAGCCGACGCGAGCGTCCGCCATTTCGTTTAAGCAGCTCCCTGGCTTCCCGCACGTTGGCGTTCGGAGCCCAAGGCCAGCCCGCCGTGAAGGAGATCGTCAGCTTCACCGAGCCCGGCGATATGATGGGCATGACGGTGTCTCAGGTGGAATACACCTGGCAGCTGAAGAACATGCCGGATGGGCCAGGTCCAAGCCGATGCAGGCGCAGTTCCCGCAGCTGGCGCGCGACAACGCCGAGACCCTGGAAGGCAAGGTCGCCGTGGTCCTGATGAACGAGGGCTGGGTCCACGAAAGGGCGATGAAGCGCTGAGGCCTGGCGGGGCTGGGGCGGCTTCGGCCGCCTCTGCCCCGTGGACCTGAGCAGGGTGGTGGGCCAAGGTGACGGTCGGCCTTGAGGGAGGATGCCGTGGATGACTGCCAGACTGAGTTTGTGGAGCCTTTGGAGACGCTGCGGCGGCGTGCGCGGGCCACGCCCGCTCTGCTGCAGGACGACGCCTGGCGGATCGAAATGACGGCCGCGATCGCAGCGGCCCGAGCCTGCGGCGTCAGATCTAAGACCCTGGCCGATTTCGAAGCCCTGTTGCGCGGATGAGGTCCGCCGCCCTTCAGCGAGGCGTGTTCCTGGCCTTCATGGCCGCGGCGGGGATCGTCTTCATCGCGGGCGTGGTCGTGTTCGCGCGCGGCGTTTCGATACTGCTTTGACGGGAACCACGGCGACGCTTTGGGGTTGTGCTGTTCGTGTTCTCCTCGGGAGGAGAATCGGGGAACGGCCCGGCAGCGCAACAGCCCCCCTTTACGGCGCGCCGGGCCGTTGTTCGCTTTGGCGAGGTGATCGCCACAAACCGGCATTATGCGGCTTGCCAACTGAATCCGCGTGATTCAGACTTGGGACGCGTCTGATTTGACGCCGAGAGCGCCTATCGTCCGGACGCCCGATCTCCGGCCGGAGCCGGCGGTCTAACCCAGCTCATGCCGGCTACGGCCCTCGAATTGGGCGTCAAGGATCGCTTTGATCCCATTGAAAACCTTATGGGCGGCGCCGATTACCTGGCGCGGCAGATCCTCAGGTTCGGGGACCTTCGCCTGGCGCTGGCAGCCTATAACGCAGGGCCCGGCCGTGTCGCCCGTCTGGGGCGCGTGCCCGATATCGCCGAGACCCGCGCTTATGTCGCCACGGTCGTGGACTGCTACCTCGCTCTCAGCGCGGGGCGGCAACTGACCAGTTCGCGCCAATGCGCCTCCAGGGAGACGGGGCGATGATCCCGGATCGCGATATTGAAGGGGAAGCGCCCTCGACGGATGGGGACGAGGACCTGCTGACCCGTGCGGAGGCTTCAGCCTTCATTGGCCTGTTCGGCATCCGGATGAAGCCGGCGACCCTGGCGCGACTGTGGTCCACCGGCAACGACGGGCCGCCCTGCCGACATGTCCGGTCCAAACCTCACTATCCGCGGGGCCTGCTGCGCGACTGGGCCCGGTCTCAGATATCAGAGGTCCGGACAGGCGCGCCGTCTGCCGCAAGAGGACGACGCCGGTGACCTGGGAGCAGGATCGGGAACCGGTGGAGAGCGGCGGACCGGAGGACCGGCTGCTGACGTGGAACAAGGTCCGGGACGTCACGGGCCTGAGCCGCTCCACGGCCTGGCGGCTTCAGCGGCTGGGCGACTTCCCCGAACCGGTGCGGATATCGGTGAACCGGGTCGGGTGGTGGGAGAGCGAACTGACGGCCTGGAAGGAGACGCGCAAATCCCGAAAGTCGAGGCGGCCGATGTCCCTCACGGCGCCGCGCGCGCCCAAGTTGATCGAGAGCGCCCGCTCCGCCCGTCCTGGAATTGATCGGCCCCTATCCGAAGCGTCGAGACAATCTCAGGAGGTTCCGCCGTCGTCCGCCGCCATGAACGAGCGTCGGCCCCGGCCCCGCAAACGACGTGTTTCGGCCGATCAGATCGATTTCGGTTTCTAGCCCCTCGCGCTTCCATCCGGTAGGTTACATGCATTGCGGAGAGCAGCATGTCCGGATTCTCGAGCTGGACGTGTGGGCAGGCGGGACGCCGCCAGCGCCCTCGTGCGGGATTTTATGTTAGGCTGAACGCCGTGACCCAGATGACTCTTCCGCCGAGGCACTATCCGACGTCGCGCGCCAGGTGCGCTGACCTGGTGGTGCATATCGTCGGTCTGGCCTTCGCCCTGTTCGGCGGCGGCGTCCTGCTCGGACTGTCCGTGGCCAAGGGAAGCCTCGGGCTGGTCCTGGCCGTCTGCGTCTATGCGGTCGGCATGCTGGCGATGCTGGGCTTCTCAACCGCCTATAATTTCGCAGCGCCCCGGTGGCGCCCGCTTCTGCGTCGTCTCGATCACGCGGGCATCTTCCTGATGATCGCCGGCTCCTACACGCCGTTCACCACCCACAGTCTCACCGGCGCCTGGGCGTGGGGCATGACGGCTGCGGTGTGGAGCCTTGCGATCCTCGGGGCCGTGGGAAAGCTGTTCCTGCCGGGCGTCGGCCGCCGGTTCTGGATCGTCCTGTACATTGCCTTGAGTTGGTTGGTCGTGATCGCCTTCAAGCCGATGATCGCTCACGGCTCCTGGATCGCCCTTCTGCTTCTGGCTGTCGGCGGGGCCGTCTACATGTCCGGAGCGGTCTTTTACGTCCGCAAGAAGCTCGGGTGGTTCCGGGCCGTCTGGCATGGCCATGTGGTGGCGGCCGCCAGCGTGCATTGGGCGGCGGTTCTGGTCGGCGTGGTGCTGGCGTCGTCCTGACGGGGTCTATGGCGAGGCCGTTCGTCGGCCCTTGCGCTTGGGCGGGTCGATCCAGCCGTGACGTGAAGTCAGAGTTCGACCAGATGGGCGAGACTATTGGCACGAGACGCAGGGGCGGCTCAGCGGGAGTGGGCGGTGATCCAGAGGCCGACGACGAAGTCCTCTCCGACCTTCTCCCCTGGACCTTCTGGGAGACGCACGGCTTCATGGTGATTCTGGCCCTGTTCGCCATTGCCTGCTTTGCGGCACGGGTCATTCTTCGATAGGGGACGGGTGCTGGGTGAAGGCGGGCATGGAGACGATCAGCTTGCCGCAGGCGCGCCGGATGGCGCTGGCCGCCCAGGGATTCGGCGTCCGCCGGCCCCAGGCGCCGTCTCCTCTTCATCTCAGGCGCACAATCGATCGTCTGCACCTGCATCAGATCGACAGCGTCAACGTGCTGTCTCGCGCGCACTACCTGCCGGCCTTCTCGAGGCTGGGCGGCTATGACCGCGCCGATCTGGACCGGCTGGCATGGGGGCCGCCTGGCCAGCGCCGACTGTTCGAATATTGGGCGCATGAGGCATCCCTGATCCCGTTCGACCTGCACCCGCTCCTGCGGTGGCGCATGGCCCAGGCCGATCACGGCGAGACCGGCTGGGGGCAGATGAAGCTCTACGCCGGCGAACGGCGGCCCGAGGCCATGGCGCTTCTGGAACGCATCCAGAGCGACGGCCCCATGGCGGCCTCGGATTTCGAAACCCACAAGGGGCGACCCGGCTGGTGGGAATGGAGCGATACGAAACGGACGCTGGAGTGGCTGTTCTGGGCCGGCCACATCACGACCGCCGAGCGGCGAGGCAGTTTCGAACGCGTCTACGACCTCGTCGAACGCGTCTTACCTGTGGCGGTCCTGGCGGCGCCGACGCCGACGGACGCCGAGGCGCATCGCGGATTGATCGAGCGGGCGGCGCGGGCGCACGGTGTCGCGACCGAGACCGAACTGCGCGACTATTTCCGTCAGCCTCTGGAAGCGACGCGGCGGGCGATCCTGGAACTGACGGAGGAAGGGGTACTGATCCCGGTCTCGACGCCGGGCTGTCGCCACGCCTGGGTGCATCGCGAAGCGCGCACGCCGCGCAAGATCGAGGCCTCAGCGCTTCTTGCTCCCTTCGATCCGCTGATCTGGCATCGCGACCGCGCCGAGCGACTGTTCGGTTTCCGGTATCGCATCGAGATCTACGTGCCTGCGGAGAAGCGGCTGCATGGGTATTACGTGCTGCCCTTTCTTCTGGACGAAGGGCTCGTCGCCCGCGTGGACCTTAAGGCAGACCGCCAGCGCGGGCGTTTGATGGTTCGGTCCGTCCATCTGGAGGAGAACGCGCCTGCCCATACGCGGGACGCCCTCAAGGCGGAGCTGGGCCGCATGGCGGACTGGCTGGGGTTGGAGGAGGGCGCCGTGTCCGATCCGGGCTCAGGGGATGTGGCGGAACGCTGAGCCGACCGCCGCCGCCAGCACGTCGCCAACCGCTCTGTTCACGCGCCTGGAGGATCGAAAGGTGTGGATAGATATCGGCGTCGCGACCGCAGCTGCGACTAATCGATTCCGTGTTTGAAATGTCGATGTCGGGCGACGCCGCCTGCTTAGGTAACCCACCCGGTTCGAGCCGCCAGAATCACCCGCGGGAGCCTTGCCTGGGCACCATGGACGGCCCTCGCTGGAGGCCTTGTTCAGGCGCTAGGTCGCCCGCTGAGCTCGATCGCTGAAAAGGGGTGCAAAGCCATGCAGAACGAAGACGCGAAAAATCGTATCGCGTGGTCGGTGGATGGGAAGCTGGATGGGAAGCCACCAGGGGCAAATATTAAGCGCAATGATTTCATGGGCTTAATGCCCCCGAGTGGCTCCGCGGGTAGGATTCGAACCTACGACCAGCCGATTAACAGTCGGCTGCTCTACCACTGAGCTACCGCGGAACGTCCCCTCGGGGGAGGCCGCCGTATAGCAGCGCCTTTTTGATTCATGCAACGGATAAAGTGCAGAAAACGCCGAAATTTATTCGTCGGGGTGCGCTAGAAGGTCGGACATGAATTTGATCCCCGTTTCTGATGCCGCCGATCTGCGAATTTCCGCCTTTCGCGATTTGAAGGAGCGCGACCTGACGGGACGCGAGGGCCTGTTCGTTGCGGAAGGGGAGGTGGTTCTGCGCGTGTTGACTTCACCGGCTTCACGCTGTGCGCCGGTGGCGGTCCTGATCGCGGAGAAACGGCTGGGGGCGCTGCGCGATGTGCTGGAGCGTCTGCCGCACCATGTGCCGGTCCATACCGCGCCGCAGGACGTGCTGGACGGGATCGCGGGTTTTCACCTGCACCGAGGAATATTGGCGCTGGGCCGCAAGCCCGAGCCTCTGGGTCTGGATACCTTTCTGGACGGGTTGCCGGAGCGGGCCGTGATGGTGGGGGCCTGCGGCATCGGCAATCATGACAATATGGGCGGCCTGTTCCGCAATGCGGCGGCGTTCGGGGCGGCGGGGCTGCTCTTGGATGAGACCTGCTGCGATCCCTTCTATCGCAAGGCGATCCGGGTCTCGGTCGGGGCGGCGCTGCGCACCCCCTTTGTCGAGGGCGTGACAGCGGCGGCGATGGTCGAGGCTCTGGAGACGCGCGGATTCGAGGTGCTGGCCCTGACGCCGTCGGCGACGGAGACCCTGTCCGAGTTGAAGCCCGCGCCGCGCACGGCGATTCTGCTGGGATCGGAAGGGCCTGGCCTGTCGTCCGAGGTCATCGCGCGTTGTCGGCCGGTGGCGATTCGTATGTCGGGGGGATTTGATTCCCTGAATGTCGCGACGACCAGCGCGGTGGCCTTGCATCACCTGACGACGGCGGGCGGTCGCTAAGTCGGGAATCGGGGGGGGGGGGCGGTGGCAGCGGAAACGGCGCGCCAGAAACAAGAAAGCCGCCCCGAAGGGCGGCTGACTGTTTGTCGCGATGGAGGCCTGACCGGGAATCGAACCCGGGTGCAAGGATTTGCAGTCCTCTGCGTCACCACTCCGCCATCAGGCCGTTGGGTCTCGAAACCGAGCCCCGAACCATCGCGAGGGGCGTCAGCTATCAGATCGGATTGTCGGCTGCAACGCACGGACCTATAAGCGCCGCAGATTTATTCGCTTACGCCGACCCGAAGGACGTCTGAACCATGGATTTCGCCGCTGCACGCAAGGTCATGCTGGACTCGCAAGTCCGGGTGAACGACGTCACGGACCGCGACCTGCAGGCGGCTTTCGGCGCCGTCGAGCGCGAGCGATTCTGCGCCGCTGACCGCGCCTTCTCGGCCTATGCCGACATTGAACCGGAAGTCGCAGGCGAGCGTCGCCTGATGTTGCCGCGCGATCTGGGCAAGCTGTTGCAGGCGCTGGATGCGCGCGCCGGTGAAAAGGCCTTGGTCATGGCCGGCCCCTACGCCGCCGCCGTGCTGGCGCGCATGGGCCTGACCGTGACGGTTCAGGATTCGGACGCCGCCGTTTTCGAGGTTACGGGCGCCGCCCTGGCCGACGGAGGCGTCGCCACCGTGGTCGCGCCGCTGGGCCAGCCGCAGGGCGAAGGCTATGACCTGATCGTCAGCGAGGCCGCCGTGCCGGAACGTCCCGAATCGTGGATTGCAGCTTTGCGGCCCGGCGGTCGTCTGGCTGTGGTTGAGCGCACCGGACCGATCGGCAAGGCTGTGCTTTATGTCCGGGGGCGCGAAGGGGTTTCGCGTCGTGAATTGTTCGACTGTGCGCCGCCCGTGCTGAGTGAGTTGATTCCCGCGCCTGCCTTCGCGCTCTAAATGCGCCTGGGGCGAGCGACGGACTTCAGTGTCGTTAGCGTGAAAAAAACTTAACTGGCGTAAGGTGAGGCTTGCCTCCAACTACGCCGTTGAAGGCACTTCAGACGCGCCATCGGGGGCGTCAGGCAGGAACAGGTTCATGTTGAAACGCTCGCGCGCGCTCGCTTCGGTCGCTTTGGTCACTCTCGCGATGGGAGCCGGCGCGGCGCCCGCGTGGGCGGAAACCCTGCAGGAAGCGGTCGGCCTGGCCTATCGCACCAACCCGACGCTGCTGGCCCAGCGCGCCAATCAGCGGGCTCTGGACGAGACCATTGTCCAGGCCCGCTCAGGCCTTCGCCCGACCATCAGCGCCTCTGCCGGCGTGGAATACAGCCGGGTGGACACCGACGCCCTGGGTGTTGTGGAAAGCGACGGCGCGAACGCCAGCGTCAGCCTTTCCCAGAATATCTGGACCGCCGGCCGCACCGCACGCGGCATCGACGCCGCTGAAGCCAATGTCCGCGCCGGTCGCGAGAATCTGCGTGAAGTCGAGCAGCAGGTGATGACGTCGGTCATTCAGGCCTATGCCGACGTGGTGCGGGACATGGAAATCCTGCGCATTCGCCAGGAAAACATCACCGTCCTGCGCCGTCAGCTGGACGAGTCCAACGCCCGCTTTGAAGTGGGCGAGATCACCCGCACCGACGTGGCGCAATCCGAAGCCCGTCTGGCGCAGTCCGACGCCGATCTGGCCAACGCCCAGGCCCAGTTGTCGGTGTCGCGCGCGGCCTACGCCGCAGTCGTCGGCCAGGCGCCCGCCAATATGGAAGCCCTGCCGGCGCTTCCGGGTCTGCCGGCTGATTTTGACGGCGCTCTGGATGTGGCCCTGGTCGAGAACCCTGGCGTGCGGGCGGCGACCTATGCGCTGCAAGCCGCCGAAGCCGGCGTGGCGGCGGCGCGGTCTGAGTATCTGCCGTCGGCGCGTCTGACGGCCTCTTACGGCGGCACGGCCAATGACCTTTCGGGTTTCGATCTCACGGACCGCACCGCCTTCAACGCCGGCGCCACCGTGTCGGTCCCGCTGTTCACAGGGGGGCTGACGCGCTCGCGCGTGGCCCAGGCGCTGGAGCGGGCCAATGCGGCCCAGATCGGCGTCGAGGGCGAGCGCCGCACCGTGCTGCAAACGGTCAGTTCGGCCTATGCCCAGACCGTCGCCGCCAGATCGACGCTGCAAGCGGGCCAGGAAGCCGTGCGCGCCGCCTCGGTCGCCGCCGAGGGCGTGCGTCAGGAGGCGCAGGTCGGCCTGCGCACCACCCTGGACGTGCTGAACCAGGAGCTGGAGCTGCGCTCGGCTCAGGTGACGCTGGCCAGCGCCCATCGCAATCAGTACGTCGCCCAGGCCCAGCTTTTGGCCGCCATGGGCCGTCTGGGCGGGCCGAATCTGGACCCGGCGATCGACGCCTATGACGCCGAGGCCAACTATAATGCCGTGCGGAACCGCGGCGGCTTGCCGTGGGACGGCGTGGTCGAAGCCCTGGATCGGGTCGCCTCGCCGGTGATCACGCCCGCGACCGACGCGGAGGACGCGCCCATAGACACCCAGTTGAAGGGCGAAATCGTCCGTACGGCGCCGCGCAACTAAGCCCGGATTAGCCAGACAGGCGAAAAACGTCCGTTGATTCCGACGGACGATGGTGCGACGACAGGTTAGGGGGAGGGCGAGTCCGCTTGCTTGACCCTTGATCGTCGCGCGCTTTCAGCGCCTGTCGGCGGTCCCTATCAGGTTCAGCCCCGCTCGCCCAAGGTTCTGCCATGACCGACCAGACCGCCCAGGAACCGACGATGGAAGAGATTCTGGCGTCGATTCGCCGGATCATTTCTGAAGACGACGCGCCGGCCGAAACCGCCGCAGCCGCGCCCGAGCCGGTCGTGGAAGCCGCCCCGGCGCCCGAGCCCCTGGTCGAAGCCGTCGAGCCGGCTCCGGTCGAGGATGAGGTTCTGGAACTGACCGAGCGCTATGAAGCGCCCGCCGCCGAATCGATCGGCGATCTGGAAGTCGCCGATGTGGCCCCGTTCCCGGCGGCTGAACCGGCGTCCGAGCCGGTCGCCGCTCCGGTCTATGATTCCCTGGTCGGCGAAAGCGCCGCCGCCAGCGCCGCCTCGGCCTTCGCCGGTCTGGCCGCCACCTTCCAGAAGCCGGAAACGCCCGCCGCATCCGCGCCGCAGGACCTGCCCTTCGTCAGCGGCAATACGGTCGAGGCCATGGTCCAGAACATGCTCCGCCCGATGCTGAAGGACTGGCTGGACGCCAACCTGCCGGGCATCGTCGAAGCCCAGGTACGCAAGGAAGTAGAACGCATCGCCCGCAACGCCGGCTAGCCCTTCGCTTCACCAGACACTAAGTCACTGAGGGCGGCTCCGGCGGGGCCGCCCTTTCGCATTCAAGAAACCCACCCCTCATGCAGCGACGCACCGCGTGCGGAGCGGTAGGGACCTAAAGAGAAAACAATGCTCGAGAAAACTTTCGAACCCCAGGCCGCCGAACCGCGTCTCTATGCTCAGTGGGAAGAGAGCGGCCTGTTCGCGCCGCGCGCCGCCAAGCCGACGGACGGGGCCGCCGACGCCTATTCGATCGTTATTCCGCCGCCGAACGTGACGGGCTCGCTGCACATCGGCCACGCGCTGAACAATACGCTTCAGGACATCCTGGCCCGCTATCACCGGATGAAGGGCAAGGCCGTGCTGTGGCTGCCCGGCACCGACCACGCCGGCATCGCGACGCAGATGGTGGTGGAGCGCCAGCTGGCCGCCGCCGGCAATATCGGGCGTCGCGACATGGGCCGCGACGCCTTTGTCGACAAGGTCTGGGAATGGAAGGCGGAATCGGGCGGTACTATCGTGCGCCAGCTGCGCCGCCTGGGCGCCAGCTGCGACTGGTCGCGGGAACGCTTCACCTTGGACGAGGGGCTGAACGCCGCCGTCCGCAAGGTCTTCGTCAAACTGCATCAGGACGGCCTGATCTATCGCGACAAGCGGCTGGTGAACTGGGACCCGCATTTCCAGACCGCCATTTCCGACCTGGAAGTCGAGCAGCGCGAGCAGGACGGCCACTACTGGCACTTCGCCTATCCGCTGGCTGACGGCGTCACCTATGAGCACCCGACGACCTTCGACGAGGACGGCAAGGCGACCGAGTTCGAGACGCGGGACTTCATCGTCGTGGCCACGACCCGCCCCGAAACCATGCTGGGCGATACCGGCGTCGCGGTTCACCCTGAGGATGAGCGTTACGCGGGATTGGTCGGCAAGGCCGTGATCCTGCCCATCACCGGGCGTCGCATTCCCATCGTCGCCGACGACTACGCTGATCCGACCAAGGGCTCGGGCGCGGTGAAGATCACGCCGGCGCACGACTTCAACGACTTTGGCGTCGGCAAGCGCGCCGGTCTGGCCGCGCTGAACGTGATGGACGCCTTTGCGCGCATCACCAATGACGACGTGCCGGAAATCCCCGCCGACCAGGTCGGTCTGGATCGCTTCGCCGCGCGTAAGGCCATCGTCGCCCGCGCCGAGGAAGAGAACTGGCTGCGCGAGATCGAGAAAACCAAGCACGTCGTGCCGCACGGCGACCGCTCGGGGGTGGTCATTGAGCCGTGGCTGACGGATCAGTGGTACGTCGACGCTCATACACTCGCTCAACCGGCGCTGAAGGCGGTGGAGCAGGGCGACACGGTCTTCGAGCCCAAGTCGTACGAGAAGATCTATTTCGAATGGCTGCGCAACATCGAGCCCTGGTGCATTTCACGCCAGCTCTGGTGGGGCCACCGCATCCCGGCCTGGTACGACGCAGACGGCAAGATCTACGTCGCCGAAACCGAGGAAGAGGCCATCGCCCAGGCGGGCGGCAAGGCCCTGACGCAGGACGAGGACGTCCTCGACACCTGGTTCAGCTCGGCCCTGTGGCCCTTCTCGACCATGGGCTGGCCCGAGAAGACCGAGGATCTGGAGCGCTTCTATCCGACCAGCGATCTGGTCACGGCGGCGGACATCATCTTCTTCTGGGTCGCCCGGATGATGATGATGGGCCAGCACTTCATGGGCGAAGTCCCGTTCAAGCGCGTCATCATCAATGGTCTGGTCCGCGACGAGAAGGGCCAGAAGATGAGTAAGTCCAAGGGCAACGTCATCGACCCCCTGGGCATCATCGACGAGCTCGGCGCCGACCCGCTGCGCTTCACCATGGCCATCCTGTCGGGCACGCGCGACATCAAGTTGTCGAAGCAGCGCATTGAAGGTTATCGCAATTTTGGCACCAAGCTGTGGAACGCCGCACGCTTCAGCCAGATGAACGAGGCCAAGCGGGTCGAGGGCTTTGATCCGGCGACCGTCGAGCAGACGATCAACCGCTGGATCCGCGGCGAGCTGACCAAGGCCGAGCGCGCCGTGTCGGAAGCCATCGAGGGCGGTCGTTTCGACGACGCCGCCAGCGGCCTGTACCGCTTCGTCTGGAACGTCTTCTGCGACTGGTATCTGGAACTGGCCAAGCCGGTGTTCAACGGCGCGGATGAAGCCGCCAAGGCCGAGACGCGAGCCATGACGGCCTGGACCATCGACCAGATGCTGAAGCTGCTGCACCCGGTCATGCCCTTCATCACCGAAGAGCTGTGGGCTGAGCTGGGCAAGGAAGGCCCGGCCCGAGAAGGCTTGCTGATCGGCGCCGAATGGCCGGTCCTGCCGGACGCCTTCATTGACGCCTCAGCCGAGGCCGAGATCGGCTGGCTGGTCGATCTGGTCGGTGAAATCCGCGCCCTGCGGGCCGAGATGAACGTGCCGCCGTCGGCCAAGCCGCCGCTGGCCTTCGTCGCGCCCGACGCCGTGACCGCCGAGCGGATCGCGCGCCATCGCGACCTGCTGCTGACCTTGGGCCGCGTGTCCGAGATCACCTCGGTCGAGGCCGCGCCCGCCGGGGCCGTGACCTTCGTCTCGGGCTCCACGACGGCGGCGCTGTCGCTGGCCGGTATCATCGACCTGACCGCCGAACGCGCGCGTCTGGAGAAGGAGATTGCGGTCTTCGACAGCGATATCGGCCACGTGAACAAGAAGCTGGGCAATCCCAACTTCGTGTCGCGCGCGGCGCCGGAAGTGGTGGACGAACAGCGCGCCAAGCTGGCCGAGGCTGAAGAGGGCAAGGTCAAGTTGCAGGCCGCGCTGGCGCGTCTGGATGCGATGGCCGGGGCGTGAGAAAGGTCCGGTTGGATCAACTGCTGGTCACGCGCGGCCTGACGGAAAGTCGCGCCAAGGCCAAGGCGGCGGTCGAGGCGGGGGGCGTCACCGTGGACGGGGCGCCCGCCAAGTCGGCGTCCCAGTCCGTCAGCGACGACGCCGAAATCGGCTATGCCGCCGCTCATCGCTGGGTCGGGCGCGGCGCGCTGAAGCTGGAACGGGCGCTGGACCTGTGGTCGGTGGCGGTCGAGGGACGGGTGGTGCTGGATGTCGGCGCCTCGACCGGCGGATTCACCGAGGTCTGTCTGGATCGTGGCGCAGCGCGGGTCTTCGCCGTGGATGTCGGCTTCGGGCAGATGCATCCGAAGGTCGCCGCCGATTCGCGCGTGATCAATCTGGAGCGGACGGACGCGCGCGAGCTGACGCCCGAGATCATCCCCGAGGCGCCGTCGCTGGTCGTCTGCGACGCCAGCTTCATTGGGCTGTCGAAGGTGCTGCCTGCCGTTCTTGATCTGGCGACGCCGGATGCGGACCTGATCACCCTGGTCAAGCCGCAGTTCGAAGGGGCAGGGCCCAAGGACGCGGGCAAGAAGGGCGTGGTCAAGGACCCAGAGGCCCATGCGGCGGCGGTCGAAGGCGTACGCGCCTGGCTGGAGAGCGTCGGCTGGACCGTTCGTGAAACGGCGGAAAGCCCGATCACGGGCGGCGACGGTAATGTCGAGTTCCTGATGTGGGCTCGTCGGGCCTGATCCCCAAAGAATAGAGGGCCGCCGGATAACCGGCGGCCCTCTTCACGTCGTCGATCGACAGGGGGGCTGAAACTTAATCGACGACGCGATAGCGGCCGTTCTGGTCGAGGCAGGTGCGCACATAGCGCGTCTCGCTGCGACCGTCGGGCAGACGGATGACGCTCTCGGCGAGGCGGCATTCGTCGTTGTTGTTCTGATAGCGGTAGTCGGGCGCGGGCTGGGTGTAGCCGCGGTCGTAGTCGTACTCGCGATAGTCGCGACCATAGCCATCGTCGTAACGACGGTCGTAGCCCGAGTTGTCGTACCCGTAAGCGGGCGGGACGTAGGTTCCGCCATAGGTCGAGTTGTAGCCGTAGCTGGACGAACGATAACGGCTGTCGCAGTTGGCGGAGCTGTTGCCCACGCCGGCGCCGATGGCCGCGCCGAGCACGCCGCCCAGGACGCTGCCTTCGGTGCGACGACCGCGCGCCGCCAACTGCGAGCCGGCCACGGCCCCGATGGTGGCGCCGAGCACGCCGCCGGTTGTCGCGCGGCTGCGTTGATCACCGACGCAGGGGTCGTTGTAGCGACCCTGCGAACCATAGCTGTCGTAGGCGGGCGGATAGCCGTAACCATAGGTCTGGGCGCTGACGACGCCCGGAACCATGAGCGAACCGGCGACGGCGAGGGCGGCGACAGCGGCGGCGGAGGCCTTTCTGGGCAGATGAGCGATCATCGTTCGTGTTCCTGTGACAAGTCCCGAAGCGAAACGGCTGCGGTGCGCTGTCTGTTGCATCCAGAAATAGGCGGGCGAAGCTGAACGGCTTTTGATCGTATCGTTCATCTTCGTTCAGGTTTCAGATTTGGCGCGGGAAAGGGTAGAAGCCGCGCCATGACGCAAACGCTGACCATCGCCCGCATGGGCCATCAGGGCGACGGGATCGCCGAAACGCCCAACGGCCTTGTCTTCGTGCCCGGAGCCCTGCCGGGCGAAGTGATCTCGGCCGAGGTGAAGGATGGCCGTGCCGAGCAATTCGACCTGATCGACGCCAGCCCCGACCGCCGTCCCATCCATTCCGAGACCTATGCCGAGTGCGGCGTGGCACCGATGCAGCACTGGGCCGACCAGCCCTATCTGGCGTGGAAGCGGGACATCGTGATCCAGACCCTGGCGCGCGAAGGCATCGAGACCGAGGTCGAGGCCACCGTCGCCGTGCCGCAAGCCAGCCGTCGCCGTCTGGCCTTGCATGCACGCAGCGGACCAGGCGGGCGGGTCCTGCTGGGCTTCAAGGCACGGCGGTCATGGCGGCTGGTGGAACTGACCGACTGCCCCGTGTCCGATCCGGCGCTGATCGCCGCCCTGCCGGGTCTGGCAAGGGTGGCGGCGCCCTTCCTGGGGCATCCGAAGTCGGCGCCGACCCTGCACGTCACCCTTACCGACACCGGGCTGGACGTCGATGTGACCGGCGTGGAGAAGAAATCAGGCGGCCTGACGGCGGACGTGAGGGCGCGAGCCATCGCGGCGGCGCATGAGGCCGATCTGGCGCGGCTGAGCCTGGACGGCGACACCCTGGTGATGGCGCGTCAGCCGCGCATCACCTTTGGCCGGGCGACCGTGCCTCTGCCGCCTGCGGCCTTCCTGCAAGCGGCGCCGGCGGCTGAGGCGGCCATGGTCAGCCGCGCGGTCGAAGCGGTGAGGGGGGCCAAGAAGGTGGCCGACCTCTTCTGCGGCGCCGGCACCTTCACCTTCCCTCTGGCCGAGGTGGCCGGCGTCATCGCGGCGGATTCATCTGCGGCTTCCATCGCAGCGTTGAAGGCGGGCGTGTCCACAGCCCAGGGCCTGAAGACCATCGAGGCCCAGGCGCGTGACCTGTTCCGGCGGCCGTTGTCGCCCTTCGATCTGAAGGGCTGCGAGGCCATTGTGATTGACCCGCCGCGCGCGGGAGCGCTGGAACAGACGCAGCAGTTGACGGGGACCAAGGCGTCCGTGGTCGTCGGCGTATCCTGCAACCCGCAGACCTTCGCTCGCGACGCCCGCGTTCTGATCGACGGCGGCTTCCGGCTGGAGAAGGTCACGCCCATCGACCAGTTCCTGTGGTCGACCCACGTCGAGCTGGTAGGCGTTTTCCGGCGCTAGGCGTCAGGAGGCCCGGTCGAACAGGTCCATCTGGGGCCTCATGTCAGAAGGGACACGGAACTGCGTCACGTCGAGCCGCGTGCGGGGCGTGTCCAGACCGTAGCGCTTGATCGCGGTCTTGAAGCGGGTGGCGATCAGTTCGGCGACGGGGCCGGTTCCCTTCATGCGCTGGGCCCAGTCGGGGTCGTAGTCCTTGCCCCCGCGCGTCTGGCGGATCAGGGACATGACGCGGGCCGCGCGCTCGGGCCGGGCGTCGGCCAGCCATTCGCGAAACAGGTCCTTGATTTCCAGCGGCAGGCGCAGGGTCACGTACATGGCCGAGGTCGCCCCCGCTTTTTGCGCCGCCTCAAGGATGGATTCCAGTTCGTGGTCGTTCAGGCCGGGGATGACGGGGGCGAAGCCGACGCCAACAGGACAGCCCGTGTCGGCCAGGCGACTGATGGCTTCAAGTCGCTTGGTGGGCGTGGAGGCGCGCGGCTCCATCGCACGGGCCAGGCCGCGATCCAGGGTGGTGATGGATATCATGGCCGAGGCCAGGCCGTCGCGCCCCATGGGGCCCAGAATGTCGGCGTCGCGGGTGATCAGGACCGACTTGGTGATGATGCTGAACGGCTGATGGAACCGCTGCATGACCTGCAGGATCGAGCGGGTCGACAGGGTCTCGCGCTCGACCGGCTGATAGGGATCGGTGTTGCCGCCTATGTGGATGCGTTTGCAGACGTATCGGGGCTTGGCGAGTTCCTGTTCCAGCAGACGCGCGGCTTCGGGCTTGAAGAAGATCCGGCTCTCGAAATCCAGGCCCGGGGATAGGCCCATCCAGGCATGGGACGGACGGGCGTAGCAGTAGATGCAGCCATGTTCGCAACCTTTGTACGGGTTGATGGAGCGATCGAAGCCGACGTCGGGACTTGTGTTTTTAGCGATGATGGTGCGCGCGTGTTCCGGCGAGAGGGTGGTGCGCAGCGGGGTGGCCGCTTCGTCCTGATCCGTCCAGCCGTCGTCGAATTCCTCGCGCCGGTCGGCTTCATACCGGCCCGAGTCGTTGGAGCGTGCGCCGCGTCCTTTCATCGCCGTTCTCATGCATTGAGAATGACAGGGCGCTGGAACAAATCAAGAACAAAATGGACAGACTTAGCTGGGCTCGGTCATAGGGCCACGGATCAGGCCGCCGCTGCGGCGAGCGCGGCTTCGGTGGGCGTGGGAACCTGGATAGCGGGCGTGACTGCACGCCCCGTGGCCTCGGCGATCAGTTCAGCGGTCTTGCCTTCGATAGCGGCTTCGAGACGGGCCAGGAACTCGTCCTTCGGCAGGCCGGTCGGGATGGGTTCGAGGAACTCCAGCGTGGCGGTCCCCGGCGTCTTGCGCGAGGCCTCCTGAGGCCAGAACAGGCCGAGGTTGGTGGCCAGGGGCACGACCGGCATGTCGAAGTCGCGGTACATGTGCCAGACGCCCGAACGGTAGCGGAACTTCTCGCCGACCTTGGCCAGATGCCCCTCGGGGTAGATGAGGATCTTGCGGCCTTCCTTGTGGGCGTCGGCGGCGCGCTCCTTGAGCGCCGCGCGGGCGGTATGGCCGCCGCAACTGTTGACGACGATAGCGCCGAGCTTTCTCAGGACCGTGCCGAGCAGGGGGAATTTCTCGAGGTGGTCGCCGGTGACGAAGGCCAGGTCGTCGAACTGGTCATAGGTGGCGAAGCCGTCGCCCCAACTCTGATGCTTCGAGGCGACGATGAAACCGCCCTGCGGCAGGCGCTCCTTGCCGCGAACCTGCAGTTTGATGCCGGCGAACAGGGCCATGGCCTGGACCATGCGGCGGACATAGCGGCGGATGACCCAAGTGGTCGCGCGACGACCGGGCGCCAGGGCTGCAAACGCCGCGACCAGGCAATAGCCGATGGACAGGACCCAGTAGGCGATATTGAAGGTGAAGCTTCTCATCCCGTCGTTATGACACGCGCAGGGGGCGGTTCGGCAACCGCTTAAGCGGCGGCTTGTTCCTTGAGATCGGCGTTGGTGACGCAGTTGCGGCCGCCGCGCTTGGAAGCGTAGAGGGCCTCGTCAGCGCGTTCCAGCACACCCAGAGCGGTTTCACCGGGCCGGCGTTCGGCGAAACCGACCGAAATGGTCACGGCGCCCAGATCGTCGTTGGTCGAGCGACGACGCAGAGAGCGCGAGCCGATCTCCTCGCGGATAGCGTTCAGGGCCGCCTCGACCGTGCCGGGGGTCTCGCCGGGGAAGATGACCGCAAACTCTTCGCCGCCATAGCGGGCGGCGACGCGCGGATTGCGGGCGATCCGCCCCAGGACGCTGGCGACGTAACGCAGCACCTGGTCCCCGGTCTGATGGCCCCAGGTGTCGTTGAAGCGCTTGAAATGATCGATATCGACGATGGCCAGGGTCAAGCCCTTGCCGTCAGCTTCAGCCTCGTCGCAGAGGCGCGCCAGTTGTTCGTCGAAGGTCTTGCGGTTGGCCAGGTTGGTCAGGGCGTCGGTCATGGCCTCGCGCCGGACCTGCTCCAGATGCTCGCGCAGGCGGACGACTTCGCGATTGGAGGACTCCAGCCGCTTTTCCAGAGCCGAGGTATGGCGCTGGACCTTGCGGGTGGCGGTGGACAGGGTGCTGACGATGGCCGTCAGATCGGTCGGCCCCTCGGCCTCCTGCATCCGGGCTGAGGCGGTGCTGAGCGTCTCGCCATAGGCGGTCTGGGTCTTGCGGGCGTTGTCGATGGCCTCGGCCACGGCGGCGAGTTCGCGGTTCAGAACGGCGCCGACGTCGCGAATTTCCTCCGACAGACGGCCGCGCGGCAGGAATTCCGCCGCCAGCATTTCCGCCGTCGCATCGGTGAAAGGCGTGTCGCCGGCCAGCAGTCGGTGCAACTCGCGTCCCAGCGGTCCTTCGGGATCGCTGACGTAGTGGACCCAGAGCTCAAAATTCAGCGGCGTCGGCCAGATCGAGGCCTGCTGCATCGCGTCGATGACGCGATGCGCCAAGGCATAAGCCTCTGGTCCCCGAAGGGAGGTCTCGACCTGCGCCGTCATTCTGATTCTCGCGCCCCTAATTCTTAGTCGGGGAACATTAGAACATCGAACCGTAATGAGCGGTTAAACTGACGGACGGGAAGCTTCAGTCCCTAGTCCTGAAAGACGACCGGGCGGCGCAGGAAGGCCGGAATGTCGTCGCCGAAACCGCCGCTGGCGGCGCGCAGGGGTTGGTCCTTCTGCGGCTCGGACTTGCGGGCCTCGCGCGGCGCCTGATCGCGCTTGCGGTCGCGTCGCTGGTTGGGCTTGGCCGGAGCGGATTCGACATCGGCGGCGGATTCGGGCGCGGCGGCTTCAACGGCCTCAACAGCGGCTTCCGGCTTGGTCGACCGGCGGCTGCGCGAACGGCGCGGGGCTTCCTCGCGGGTCTCCTCGGCCTTTTCGGCTCGGGGAAGCGGCGTGGTGATCGGCTCCATCGAGGCGACGTTGTCGCTCTTGGCGATGGGACGGGGGCGATCGGCGCGGCTGCGGCTGCGGCCCTTGGCGTCGTCTGTGCGCGGGCGATCCTTGATCGAGGCGAAGTCGATACCTTCCAGCATCAGCTCCTGCGGGTCCATCTTGATCAGCTTCAGCACCTTGTCCAGCGACTTGTCGTCGGACGGGGTGAC